>Ga0172376_10000020_pt1 | contig 176063 bp, 135 predicted proteins | sample Lak35m_FD_121114 | JGI IMG/M metagenome (GOLD analysis project Ga0172376, IMG submission 121114) | Freshwater microbial communities from Kabuno Bay, South-Kivu, Congo - kab_092012_35m | ecosystem: Environmental > Aquatic > Freshwater > Lake | place: Democratic Republic of the Congo...
CTACGGAACCGCAGGTTACAGGTTCGAATCCTGTCGGGTGTAGTCAGAAAAGTAACCAGAAACCTCAAGAGCCGGGGTTTTACACATCAACGAACCTGAGTAGCCGCGGATCGGCATCCTCCAACACGCTTCATGCCGAGATGACCGCTTTTCGGCCTTTGAGGAAATAAGCTTTCATGGACCCATTGCCTTTTTTTTTCAATGGTCCCTCGATCCTGGATTTCAAAAACATGGGCAATCAAATCACAGGTGGATTCAATAATCTGGATCTCCCCAACTATACCGTGCCCCTCCATGCGCGCCGCGGTGTTCACGCAATTACCCCACGGGTCGTAAAGGAATTTCCATTTGCCGATCACACCGCCCGCAAGTGGACCTGAGTTGGTCCCGATCCTCATGTTCAATTCGAGACTGTTTTCCTTGTTGAAATCCCGGAGCGATTGGGGGAATTCCAGCGCGAAATCAGATATCGATTCAGCGTGATTTCCGCATTCCACCGGCACGCCCGCCGCCACCATACAGGCGTTGCCTACCGTCTTGATTTTCCCAAAGCCACGCTTTCTCACCAAGGCGGCTAGGCGGCTAAAAAACTTGGGGCTATCCTCGGAAACGAAATCAACGACTCATCATTTTCCTAAGGAAGACAAGCTGTCTGATTGGTCCCCCAGTCTTTTTCCCATCTCAAGACGCTGTTGCTCGTTCGATATGGCAAGGGGTACCCGGAGGAGATTCAAGCCAAAATCAAGGCCATCCTTCCAAAAGTGGATGTGCAGTTTGTGAAATAATCGGCAAGCAGCGGGTGCAGCGTGGTCCAAATCAAGGTGAAACTCGACATGACGATTGCAGGCTACAGGCCCATTCTTGTCGTGTGTTTTTACCCGGCAACCTGGAAGTTCATTGCGTTTCCGCGGGAGGAACGCCTCGAGGGACTCAGGTAGGGCTTTACCTGCGTTTCCATGACATTTGTTCTTTATCAAACGGCATTGCCAGACGCCACTGGCTGATTATGCCAAGTGAATTACGATATCAATCAGGACAAGTCAGATATTGGCCACGACGGGATAATATTCATCATCCTCGTTCTTCCCGCCATATCCCTTTCCGACGGCCTTCTCCGAAGCGACAAATTCCACACTCTTGATCCACTTGACCATCTTGTAGCCCAGTTGGTTCTCGGCGCGAAGCCGCAAAGGGGCTCCATGGAGATCCGTTAGGGGTTTGTCATTCATCTCCCACGCCAACATGGTTTCAGGATGTCCAGCGTTTTCAATCGTGAGGGTATCATAATATTCGCCCCCATAATGTCCGTCGCCGTAGGAATGGAACACAACCACCTTGGCTTCAGGCAACGGTTTCACGAGATCCATGAGTTGGCCAAGGGTGATGCCACCCCACTGGGCCACGCCGGACCACCCCTGGATGCAGTGGTGCAGCGTGATCTGCTCCCTTTTGCCAATTGCCTGCAAGGCTTGAAAGTCGAGTTCCACCGGATTGGCCACCAGCCCAAACACCCTGAGACGGAAGTTCTGGCGTCTCAACTCTCCAAGGTTTTCCCACTCCGGAGAATGCGGCATTTTCCCATTTGGCCAGAAATAAGGCGAAATGTCGGCCCTGGTGTATTGCACTCGGCTGGGAAGTCTGTTGAGCACGGCCCTTTGCAAGGGCCCTAGGATGCGCCTGAAGCCCATCTGGACCCACCTTGGCCTCTTCCAGGAAACCCAATAGGCCAGATAACAGGCCGCCAAAATAGCCGCCAACCCGGCAATGAAAACAATCAACCCGGTCGGATCGGTATCGTCGGTTCCCATGACGATGTGGTTCATGTTCCTTGACAGTCCCGTGATCACCACCATGCCGACATGGGGCACCAGGAACGCGAGGTAGGAGCACATCGCAAGAAAATGGATCGAACGGGCAGCCTGCCTGCCTCCAAACAGCGCCGGGTACCAGCGCAGCCAATTGTCGATGGCGGGAGACATGGCCAACCCGGTGAGCATGGAAACAGGGGCCACGATGAACACGATTCCAAAATACGAGAGTTGTTGGAGCGGATTATACTTGTAAAAACCATCGGGCTCGACAGGCATGTGGAAGGTCGCGTAATGAACCATCACCTTCCAGGCATCAAAAAAGATGCCAATGTCCGTGGGCACAAGCCTTTTCCACTGGTTGGTGCAAAACAGAAGGGTCACGAAGATGGCTCCGTTCAGGAACCAGAAAAAGGCACTCAGAAAATGCCAGTGCCTGGCAATCCCCACCGTGTGGCGGAAACCGGGCAAGGCGATCCAGGGAGAGATGTAGCGGCTATCGTCCTTGGCGGTCCATACCCGGTCCTTGGGAACAACAATCGGAGTGAAGCGGATCCATTCCGAACCAAGGGTGCAATGGTTGCTCCAATAAAGCCTTGGATGGTCCATCAAAATGGACAGACCACTGCGTATCAGGAGAACCATCAGAAACAGATTCACAAAATGGGCAAGCCTCAACCAAGCGGGAAAACCAATGGGATCGCTTGCCGATGGCTCAATCCGGCTTGGCGACGGGCCCATCTCCGGCAATCCGAATGTCCAATACCAAATCCATGCCGCGGCGACCGGAGCGATGGCGGCAAACGCGCCAAGAACCAGAAACGGCCACTTCACTTGGACCCACATTCGCCTGTCCGACGGATAAACAAGCGAGTTGCTGCTCAGATTCTCAGCCATTTCACCCATGCAACGACCAGCCTTCCGCGACGAATTCCCATGAATTATTCAAGAACCATACTTTACCCTCAGGCCGCCATAATTCCCATGCCATGGCTCTTGACCACGCCGGTTTTTCACTTTTTCCCAACCCACGCCTCCCTGACAAAAAATTGTGCTCAGGAGCCCTCAACCAAAGACGCCTTGAGCATGGTTGCTTCAACCAGCGTTTTGTATTTCCGCGGTTTATGGTGAACTTGGTTTGAGCCTAACCGATTCCGAAACCATGGAGTCTTATCCCGTGCCCCAAACCCCGCATATTGAGAAGCATTTCACGGCTTCGGAAACCGTTCGAGACATCGTGATCGGCATGTCGGACGGGCTGACTGTTCCATTCGCGCTCGCGGCCGGCCTTTCCGGAGCCGTGGACTCCACCGGATTGGTTGTCACGGCAGGTTTGGCCGAAGTCGCCGCTGGGGCGATCGCCATGGGTTTGGGAGGTTATCTGGCCGCGAAGACGGACGCCGAGCACTACGCCTCGGAATTGGCGCGAGAGCAGCGGGAAATCTTGGAAGTTCCCCACAAGGAAGTGGCTGAAATCGAAGAGGTGTTTCAAGCGTACGGGTTGGATGAAGCGACCGTGAAGCCGGTCGTCGAGGCCATTTGCTCCGATCCGAAACGATGGCTCGACTTCATGATGCGATTCGAGCTTGGCCTTGAGAAGCCTGACCCGGGAAGGGCTGGCGCCAGCGCAGCAACCATTGCCGGGTCGTATGTTGCCGGTGGGCTTGTTCCTTTGGCTCCCTATTTCATTTTTGAAAAAGTGGTCGACGGATTGCTTGGTTCCGTGGTGGTGACCTTGGCAGCTCTGTTTGTCTTTGGATATCTGAAAGGCAAGTTCACAACCCCTCATCCAGTCAGGAGCGCGCTGCAAACCGTGCTAGTGGGAACCGTGGCGGCGGCGGCGGCCTACGGAATCGCGAAATGTTTCGGGTAAGAATGCAACCCGTCGTTTCAGACTTGCCGACAGTTGAAAAATCCGGAAAGGACCAACGAGGTTCGTTCAGCCTGCTTGAACTGATCGTGGCGATAGGGATCATTTCAGCAATCGCACTGTTCACGCTGGCTGCCATTCAGGCGGCTCGCAGGTCGGCCAGTGATGTCGAACGCTTGAGCTGGCGAAGACAGCGGGTGCTCGACGAACCGCCAATCCGAAAAATCCCTTACAACATCCTTTTCATAGGCAACAGCCATACGGTGAATGGCCATATCGACATACCTGACATGCTTGCTGTTCTATCCCAAGCCGGAGGCCAAGCGGAAATCAGGCCGACACGAATCGTGATGGGTGGGCGCACACTGCGAGGTCATTGGGAAGATGGCCGGGCTTTGGAGTTGATCAAGGCGCCTGGCCCCGACTGGTTTGACTTTGTCGTGCTGCAGGGCCAAAGCCAGGAACCGTGCCTGCTCCGTTCGGAATACCTGGAATACAGCCTGCGCTTTGCCGCCGCCTGCAAGGAAACCAAAGCCATTCCGATGATTTATCAGCTTTTCGAGCGTTCCAACGGCGTGTGTCCACAGGAGCGGTTGACATCAGCCAGCGCTGATGCCGTAAAACAATTTCAAGGAAATGATGGTGTTGGTGAAATATGCCCCGTCGGCGAGGCATGGCAGGCGTTTCGTCATGCAAGGCCAGATGTCGAACTTCATCAGGCCGATGGCAATCACGCGAATGAAACAGGCGCGTACCTAACAACTTGCGTGTTTTATTCAGTGGTTCATCGAACCAGCCCGATAGGTCTTCCAAACCAGGTGATCACTCGCGGCGGAACGATATCAGTTGATCATGAAATCGCATTGTCACTTCAAAAGCAGGCTTGGATGATCGCCCAGACATGGAGAGCCAAAACTCGCCCATGGTTCACGAAAGAAAATGAAAGCAGGTAATATATTTTTATGCAAAAGTGCGCAAAACAGCAACCGCTTGCGCGCAATGGAGATGGGGGGGATCGAACCCCCGACATCGTGCTTGCAAAGCACGCGCTCTCCCAGCTGAGCTACATCCCCAAATCTTCAGGCTGCGAAAGGACTGGGCGTACTTGGATTCGAACCAAGGACCTCAGCTTTATCAGAGCTGCGCTCTAGCCAACTGAGCTATACGCCCCCTGCCGCCTGCGGCTTCATCCAACAATATCATTAGACGGCGGGGTGTCAACAACGCACCCCGCCCGGCCCCGGCGGTTCCTTGCACGACAATGCCGGGCCGATATGCTTGGTTCCAGAGACCTGCGGATTTGCTCCCGCCGACACCAATTTTTCATGGGTCGGCTGCCCTACTCCGCCGCTGTTGCCTGTGAGGACCTCATGGTCGATCCGTACGCTTCCTGCCCTTGTGGCAGCGGCAAGAAGTTCCGGTTTTGCTGCCAGCCCATCTACCCGGCCATCGAACGGGCCTTTTCACAGTTTCGCGGCGGGCAGCAGGAAGCCGCCCTCCGCACCATCGATGCCGCCGCCGCGGCTCATCCCGGCCACCCGGAAATCCTGATCCGCAAGGCGATGATGCTCGATGCCGCCGGAAAACGGGATGACGCCGAAAAAGCTCTCGACGATGCCCTGGCGATCACTCCCCAATTCGGGCCAGCCCATTTCATGCGGGCCCGTTGGCGCCATCAGGAAGGCGAGTTTCCGGGAGCCGCAATCCTCGCCAGAAAAGCGGCCGATGGTTATGCCCTCGAGGCCAAGGAACACCTGGCTGACATCCACGCCTTCCTTTTTGAAATCGAGATGCAACTCAACAGGCCTCTGGCCGCCCGCGCCGCCCTTCGCATGGCCATGCGGTTGGCCCCGCAGGAAGCCTCGCTCAAGGAGGCCTTTGACGGGGCATTTGGTGACAACGGGCGGCTTCCGGCCTGCTTGCGGAAAGAACCAACCCTGTTGAGCCCGCCACCTGGCAGCAAGAGAAAGGCCGCGTGGGACAAGCTCACCAGGGAGCATGGTTCCTCACGGTTGGGTGACTTGGCCCGGCTGTTCAAGGCCTTGGCGGCTCAGGATGCCTCCGACAGCGCTGCAGCGCACAATGCCGCCGTCGCCATGGCGTGGGTCGGTGAAAACGCGAAAGCCCTCGAGCATTTGGAACGCTATTTGGCGCTTGAAACAGATGATGGAAGAAAAGAGTCCGCCTGCCTTTTGGGAGAAATCCTTAGGTGCGGATATGGAATGGAGTCCCATGCCGACCTGCTTGAGCATGAATTCCTGATCGTGATTCGTCGTGTCGAACCCCTTCAGGCCCTTATCAACAAGATGGCTCAGGAAGGGCGCCTGCTACCGATGCGGCAGGATGAGGAGGAACAGCAAAACGGATTCAGGGCACTCCTGCTTGAGAAAAAAATCGCCTTGGCTGGCTCGGAGGCCGCTGATTACCAAAGGGTGGTTGGAACCCTGGAAGTTCAAGGTCCGCTATGCAGGGTTCATGGGTGTGACGCCCAAGCGATGGAATCACTTCGCGGCGAATTTGCCGAGGCCATGCAACTCAAGGCCAGCGAAGCCCCCCTGCGGCCGATGGGCTCATTCCGAGACCCGGGAAGGGAGGTCATGCTTGTGGCCCTCAAGGGAGGCGGAGAAAATAACGAATCGGACGCGATGAATCGGCAGGTGAAGGAATACACTCGATTTTTCGAAGAAACATGGGTCAACCGCCCGGCCAAGTCGCTTGGAGGCAAAACTCCCGCTGAAGCCGCTTCAGACAACTCCGTGCGCCCGAACCTTCTTGCCAAGGTCAAATTCATTGAAGACATGGGAGAAAGCCCGCGGCAATTGGGCTACGATTTTGACGGCCTTCGCTCCAAGCTCGGACTTCCCTCAACGGGTTCCAAGCCTGCCACCCTGGCATCACCTGAAACCTCGGCCACATCCAAGTCAACATGGACGCTTGAGACGCTGGCGAACACCGCCGTGGAAAGCGTCCCCGAAACCGAACTGGTCAACGCATTCTCGGCCGCGCAGAAAAACGGTGATGAAACCGTGATTCTCCGCTGGGCCAAGGCCATCGCCTCCCGCCCAGACGCGCCTCGGAATGCCGCAGCCCACCTCCTCTGGGCCCGACATCAATCGACCCAAGGTCAGCATGAAGCGGCCCTTGAGACATTGGAACTGGGATATCGGCGGGAGACCGGCGCCGATGATGGGCGTGGCGCGGAAATTTTGGCGAAAATGGCTCAATCCCTTTTGAAATTGGGGCGGCATGACGATGCCGTTGCCCGCCTCAACTCAATCCTCGATGAATCAAATCCCGACTTGAAGAGCCTGGCATCCGGGGTGGAAGCCCTCCTGGGCGCCAGGCACCATGCCCATGCCAAGGCATTGGCCGAAAAAGGCATGGCAGCGGCCAAGCAAAGCCAAAACCGCGATGCCGAGGGTCATTTCGAGGAATTGACCAGGGCCGCGGGTAAATAGGGCCTTGTTAAATTTCTAGGCGTAGGGAAACCGTTCCGTCCTCGGCGCCGTCGCCAAGCCATGAATGGCCTTGGCCAACCTGTCAGTAAGCTTGGCCAAAAGTTCTTTTCCCTTTTGAGCGGAAGCCCTGGAAGGGTTACCCGCGCCGGTGTTGGTGGTGGCTAAATGCCATGGCCGGGTGATGGAAAACCATCCTTTGTTGATGGCTTCCACGGTGCTGATGGAAAGGACTCCCTCATCAGCCTTTGCCATTTGAACCATTTCCGGAACAAGGGCCAATGCGAGGCTGGTTTCCGTTTCGTCCGCATGTTCCCCGGGCGATTCCATGATTTCATGAACCAGGTCAGCGCCCATCTTGAACCAGTCGCAAACCGCCGTGAAAACCTTGGAATCGGCATGAAGTTCCCGCAGGAGGGGCTTGAGTTCATTTCCCCCGTGGCCATTCAACAAAAGCAGGCGGTCGATTCCCTGCCGAGCCAGCGAATCGGTGATGTCGCGGATGATGGACATCAGTGTCGTGGGATTGAAACTGAGGGCCAACGCCCCCGGAACCTTGAAATAGTTGGTGTTCACCCCGACAGGGATTCCCGGAAGGAGAAGTACCTTGGCCCCAAGTTCCCAAGCTTTGGAACAGGCCCCCTCAGCGATCGCCTCGACCTGATAGCAATCGATGCCATAAGGCAGGTGGAGGTTGTGTGGTTCGGTCGCGCCGAAAGGCAATACGGCCATTTGCCAACGCGTGGCGCGCACATCGGACAATGTAAGTTGTGACAGGACAAATGGTTTCGGCGGCATGGCACTGTCTCCCCAACCTTTGATAGAATTCATTTCTGTTTATTGCTTCCTCCCGGCAACGAACACCGACCTGGAGTTCCGTTTCATGGATAACCGAGTCTCCAGCCATGTTGAGGCCGATGGCATCGCCAGACGCGCCTCCACTTCATTCCCTGATTGGAAGCTTGATGATCCACGCCTTTATGTGAACCGGGAACTGAGTTGGCTGGAATTCAACAACCGGGTGGTGGAGGAAGCCTGTGATCCCACCGTGCCACTGCTCGAACGCCTGAAATTCTTGGCGATTGCCGACTCCAACCTCGATGAATTTTTCATGGTTCGCGTAGGTGGCCTGCAGCAAAAGATACAGGGAAATATCGTTTATGGGAGCGGTGCCGACCGCACGCCTGTCGTTCAGCAATTGGAATCGATTCATGCGTTGGCGGCAAAAATGTCGCGCGTGATGCAATCCTGCCTTTGGGACGAGATCATGCCCAAGCTCGCGGGAGAGGGAATCGTCATTCGTCGACCGGAGGAACTGACAGCCGAGGAAAGGCAAAAGCTCAAGGAGCAATTCCGCGGGCAGGTTTTCCAGGTCCTCACCCCCCTCGCGATCGATCCGGTTCATCCATTTCCGCTTCTTCTGAACAAGTCACTCAACCTTGGAGTGCTTCTGCGGCGTCCCGACGGGGAACGATTGCACGCTGTCGTGCAGGTGCCGGCCGTACTCCCAAGGTTCGTAGCCCTTCCGGCGGCCGCGGATGGGCCAAGGCACGCATTCCTTCCCCTTGAGGATCTCATTAGGACTCACCTACCCGAACTTTTCCCCGGAATGACAATCGAACACGCCGCGGCGTTCAGGGTCACACGCGACAGTGATCTCGAATTCGATGACGATGAAGTCGAGGACCTTCTCAAGGCCGTCGAGGAGCAGATCCGCAAACGCAAGAAAGGCATGGCCGTGCGTGTGCAACTCGAATCCCGCGCCCCCGCGGAACTCGAGCAGTTTCTCATCGACAGGATGGATCTCGACTCGACCGACATTTTCCGGGTCGAGGGAATGATCGACATGACGGGCCTTTTCCAGATTCACGGCCTGCCCGAATACCAGAATCTTCGCGACCGCCCATTCACCCCTCAGCATTCGGCCCAGATCCAGAACTCCCCCAACATATTCGCTGCCATCAGGCAGGGAGACATCCTCCTTCACCATCCATATGAGTCGTTCAGCCATGTGGTGGACTTCATCGAGGCCGCCGCGACCGATGAGCGGGTCCTCGCGATCAAGCAGACCCTATACCGCACTTCGAGCGATTCTCCCGTTGTGCGCGCGCTCCAACGAGCCGCCGACAATGGCAAGCAAGTCACGGCGGTGGTCGAGATCAAGGCGCGGCTCGACGAGGAGCGCAATATCGTCTGGGCCAGGGAACTCGAAAAGGTGGGAGTTCATGTCGTCTACGGGTTCGTGAACCTGAAGACGCACTGCAAGGCCGCCTTGGTCGTGAGGCGTGAGGAGGATGGCATCCGCAGGTATGTCCACCTGGCGACAGGCAATTACAACCCTCAAACTGCCAGAATTTACACCGACCTTGGATATTTCACCTGCCGCGAGGAGTTTTGCGAGGATGTCTCGCATCTCTTCAACTACCTGACAGGTTACTGCGAGCCTCCCCAGTGGCGAAAGCTCATCGTGGCCCCCTCGCATCTTCAACCCTTCATGCTCGAAAGGATAGAAAGGGAAATCCTCAACGCCTCACAAGGCAAGCCATCGGGAATCAAGGCGAAAATCAACGGCCTGCTCGAACCGGCCATCGTGCAGGCGCTCTATCGCGCAAGCCGGGCCGGGGTAAAAACCGAGGTTGTGTGCCGCGGAATATGCGCGCTGAGGCCGGGAATCGCAGGCATCAGCGAAAACATTTCGGTGCGTTCGGTGGTGGACCGCTTCCTTGAGCACAGCAGGGTGTATTGCTTCGAGAATGCGGGCAGCCCCGAGGTTTACATCGGCTCGGCCGACTGGATGGACCGCAACCTGAGCCGCAGGGTCGAGGTTGTCTTTCCAATCGAGGCACCAGCCCTTCGCCTGCGTCTCATCAATGAGATCCTTCAGGTTTCGCTCGATGACAATGTCAAGGCGCGCGAGATGCTATCAGATGGGTCCTACCGCAAGGTTGCGCCTGTGGCAGGTCAGAAGCCGATTCGCAGCCAGGAATGTTTTCTTGGATTGGCCGATGCAAGGAATGCGGTGATTCAGGAAGCCGCGAGTTCGGGTTACCGCCAGCCCAAGGTTGTCAAGTCACCCCGCAAACACCGAAATTGAAACACTGGAGATAAACCGGCATGGACGCCGTCATCCTCGCCGCAGGTCTTGGTACCCGGCTCCGTCCGCATACGCTGACAACCCCCAAGCCCCTTCTTTTGGTCCAAGGCCGGCCAATCCTCGACTGGATCATTGGAGCCCTTCCCAAGTCGGTTGACAGGCTCTTCGTGGTAACCCACTACCTTCGCGAGCAAGTGGCGGCTTACCTGACCTCGCAGCAGCGCATCACCAATGCTACCGAGGCATTCCAGGAATCCCCCAAGGGCACAGGACACGCCCTGCAATGCTGCCTGCCCATGCTGAAGTCCGACCATGTCCTGGTCCTCAACGGCGACGACCTGTTCGGCGCCAGGGACATCGCGGCCTTGGCGAGGGGAGGCCCGGGAATTCTTTGCCATCCGGTTGATGAGCCCGAGAAATTCGGCATCATCTTCGAACGCCCCGATGGCACCATTGAGAAACTGGTTGAAAAGCCCCGTATCCTTGGAACCCATCTGGCCAACACGGGAGCCTACCTGTTTCCACTTGAGGTTCTCAGGCAACCATTGGCGCTTTCGCCCCGTGGCGAATATGAAATCACCGACTTTGTGAACATGGCGATTTCAAAGGGTTCAGTTCGCGCGGTCCGGGCATCATTCTGGCACCCGATCGGAACCCAGGAAGCATGGGACATGGCTCAAGGATTGAGCTTGGCCAGCTGTGAAAATTGAAAATTCTGGGAGTTTTCCCCGCCAATCCAAGCCGCCCCTCTGTTACACTCAGACCGTAAAACTGATTTATTCATCATGATCCGCAAAGTTAGCCGAATGAAGAGTGACGATCTTCACTCGGATTGGGCTTATTCATGTCCGCCACTGAATCCCATAAGCCCAAGTCGATTGAATGGTGGCGGCTTGCCGGATTCGTGATTTTCGGTGCCGCGGCCTTGGCCTGGGGGGTGCGGTGGTTCCTTCAAAAGGGTGTTTCCACGGAAAACGCCTACATCGTTGGAAATGTCACGCCGGTTTCGCCCGAGGTTGGCGGGTCCGTTGTGACACTTTTCGCCGATGACAACATGATCGTTAAGGCGGGTGATCCGCTTTTGCAAATCGATCCCGTGCCGTTCCAGATCGCGGTTGAGGAGGCGAGGGCGGATTATCTCCAGGCCGCGAAGGAAGCGGAGGCCGCGGGCATCAATGTGAGGCTGACAACGCTCGACCGCAAGGCGGCGCACGAGGGCGCGCTTGAGGAACGGAAAGCCCTGAAAGAAGCGGCTGAGGCCAGCGAGTACGCGGCCAAGGCCAGGCAGGGTTTGCACCAAAAGGAAAAGGATACATTGCAAGCGGCGCGGTCTGAGGAGCCAGGGTTGGTCGCCTTGGAGTTGAACGCCCGTGAATATGCCGAGAGGTTCAGGAGCCTTGCAAACTCCGGGGACGTTCCGCGGCAGGACAGTGACAACAGGGACGCCGCCTGGAAGGAATCCGTCGCGCGTCTCAACAGCTTAAAAAGCCGGATCAGCTCGCTGGAAGCCCTCGTTATCGCTAGCGAACTGGAAGTGAGACAATCGGAGGCGAAATCCAGGCAGGCGCGCAACGCCCTGTTGGAGGCCGATGCCAAGGTTGAAAGGTCGAGGGCGGCGCTCCTGCAACCAGATATCGCCGAATCAACCCATGCGGCCCTTCGCCGGAAAGCGGAACTGGCGGCTGCTCGTTTGGCGCAAGCGCGCCTCAGGCTCGCCAACACCTTGTTGCGGGCCCCCATCGGGGGAATCATCAGCAAGAGAACGGCCCAACTGGGACAAACTTTGGCTTCAGGTACCCCTTGCCTGAGCATCACCCCGCTGGATTTTGACAACATCTGGGTGATCGCGAACCTCAGGGAAGACCAAGCGGCAACCACCCGGCTGGGACAACCCGTGGCGGTCACGGTCGATGCCATCCCCGACAAGGTTTTCACCTGCTGGGTGGAAAGCTTCTCGGGCGGGACAGGATCGGCCTTTTCGTTGTTTCCCCCCGACAACGCCACAGGCAACTTCACAAGGATTGTCCAGCGCCTTCCCGTCAGGCTTCGCTTTTCAGAGAAGGAAAATCCTGGTTCGAGGTTGAGGCCCGGCATGTCGTGCAAGGTGCTGATCGACACGGCCAGGGAAATCCGCGTCGCGGACAGGGATTGGTGACATGGAGGCGAAAGGGATACTGATTGCCTGTTTCGCCTTGTGCGCGCAAGCGCCAGAGGGGCAGGTCGCAAGCGCCATCAATCTTGAATCCGCGATGGCGAGGAGCCTCGAGAATGTGCGTGTTGTGCAGGCTTCGGTCGCCACGCGAACGGCCACCGTGGCGCGCTTCGAGGCGCTCAAGCACTTTGTCCCGCTTTCAAGCCTTCCACAACTCGTTGTGGGACTCAGCAACATCGCGGGAAGGTCTTCCAGTGCCAGTATTTTCCCAGATGTCACCGGCGGAACCCCTTTCTTCGGTGAAGGACTGATCCATGCCGAGTTGAGCCGCGCCAACATGTTTTTCCCGCTCGACCCTTCCGGACAGATAACGGCCCTTCCCATCGCCAATGAGGGCATACGGGCCAAGCGAGTCATGGAGGATCTTGTCCGCCGCTCACAGGTCGAACTCGCGGCGCAGAGTTACTTCGAGGCCAGGCGCTTGAGGCATGCCGCGATCACGGCGTCCCTGGCCTCCAAGCTGGCATCAAGGGTCGAGGAGCAGGTATCGCGCAAGATAGTTCAGGGACAGGCGCATGAACTCGACCTCACCCAAGCCAGGACGGACAAATCCAAGTCGGGAATATTTGTTTCAGAAATTGACAAGACTTCACGGATCGCCCAAAGACGACTGGCAACCTTGCTTCATTCGAGCCGATTGCTGACCCCGCAGGACCGCGTGCTTCCGGTTCGCCTCGAGGAAGGATACGAATTCGATCTTTCGAGAACCGACGAAGTCGAGATTTCCACGATTTCAGGCATTCCAGCCTCGCGTGAAGAGGCCGTCGAAATGGCAAGGCGCAGGCGCTTGGAAGTGCGACTGCTCATCATTGGCGTTGAAATCGCGAAATTGCAGGAAAGCCGCGACTTCCTGAAACTCCTTGGTGTTGGCAGCCTGCCCATCGGCCTCTCTTTCAAGAACACGACCATCCCCAACGGGGGCCCCGCGACGCTCGGTCTTATCTTCGGAACGCTTTATGACATACCGGCCATCGACATCGGCCTGTGGTCAAACATCCGACGGGCCCGTCTTGAGGTCGCGCGCTCGCAATTGGACCTTGAAAAAGCGCTCCTTGAAGTCGAGGAAGACGCGGGAAACGCGTGGGACCGGCTGGTCCAGTCGACGCTTGAACATGAGCAGAAACTCCGCGAGGAGAAATTGGCGGAGGAAACAAGGGATCGCGCCGGGCGCCTCCTCCAGCAAAAGCAGGCGATTGACATCGATGTCCTTGCGGCGGATGTGGGTCTGAGCCAGGCGATAACCAACAGGTGGACCGCATGGTTCAACCTCCAATTGGCCAGGCTCGACCTGCTCCGGTCCACCGAATTGCTTCTTGACTACCTGAGAGACCGTGGCATCGCTCCTCCTGCCAGACCTGTGCCGGCGAAGGAACCAGGAATGTGGTCGCGACTGTGCGCCCGCATCGGAAACGGCTTACCCGGAGGCCGATCACCATGATCCGTCGAGTTTTCGCGACCGTCTTCGCGGCAACCGCATGCCGATACCTGGCTGCGCAAGGGACTCTTCCAGCCCCACGCCAAATCCCCGGTTCTTCCAAGGAATCCGCTCCCGTCGAGGAGGTTCTTCAGGCGGGAGCGCATGTTGCGCTGCGGATCAGGGAGGTGATTTCACACGACGGCATCCCACCCGCGGAGCGGATCCTCAACGGACAACCGCCCTTGAAGCCATTAGACCGCTTTATCGCCGAGGTCGACGGCGGGCATCCGCCGCGGAGTGTGATCGGCGGGATGATCGATGGGATCTCACCACCAAGCCGCTTTGGCAAGGAAGGAAAACTGCGTCTACTGCTTTCCCAAGTGGTGGAATCCCACGGTGGGCGTGTCAGGCCCTGTCAACTGACGGCAGGAACGGAGGGACATCGCGACAGGCATAGGCGGTTGCTGCTCAACTCGCTTTTATTGGCCGAGGGCGTCGGTGTGGGGAGCAGCATCGCCTCGCAATTCACCTTCAGCAGCGCCAATCCGGGAATCATGGCCATAGGAGGGGGAGCGGGGTTGCTGATTGCCACGGCCATCGCCGCCACGAGGCGCGGAGCCGCCGCGCGACTCGATCCCGGAGACAAGTTCGAGGTGACGGTGGGTGGAGCGAAGTGCAAGCCGCTTCCAACGGGCACGGAGATGACGATTTACCCCGCGCAGGAAAGGTCAAAACCATGATTCGTCTCCTTGTGCCATTCTTCATGCTTTTTTTGTCCGGTTGCATGAGGCAAGTGCCTGCCGTCAAGCCCGCGGAAGCCTCGGCCGAACCTGTTTATCCCCGCTCAACGATCTCCGACCCGGACACCAAGCGGGTGGCCGCGATCGTGAGGAATCTATTCCTCGAACGCCAAACGCCAAAAGGGGAAAAGCTCTTCAGTTCCTGCGACATCCTGCCTCCAGCCAGGTCGGTACTGCCTTATGGTGTGGGACAATACGAGCAGCAACTGCGTCTTCCCGTCATTGTCACCACCGCGACCGCATGGGATCGCCTTGATGGTCCGGGTCGAAGGTCAATCCTCGCCGACCTGCATGAATCAAGCATCAGATACATTTCCGAAGTCCCCGCCCTGAAAGGCCCGAGCATCACGGTCGTGAATTCCAAGGGATGGCAGGTCGCCTGGCTCACATCGCCTTCAACGGCCGACGGGATGTTTCTCGGTGATGAATGAGTCCGATCGGCCCAGCGCGTGGAAAACCGCCGCCGTTATTTCGGCAATGACGGCGGTATGGATCACGACGGCCGGCCACACCATGAACTTCCGGGAGATGGAGGCGGCGCGGGGATGGATCGCCTCGGAGGGATATTCCCTCCACACGGCCTATCTTCTTTCGGTTGTCCTGGGTTTGCTTTACGGATATTCCTCAGGCCCCAAAAACGAACCATTCAACGCCACGGTGGCGGGACTGTTCCTTCTCGCGACAGGTTCGCTGGTTAACGGCACGCAACTCACGGCCCCCCTTCCCCTGCTGGCGGCAAGTCGCGCCGTGGCCGGTTTTGGCGGCGGGATGGTTCTCGTGAAAGCTCCGGCCCTTCACGGGGCGGCAAGGGCCAACTCGCTCGCATGGGCTGGCATCGTCCTTCCGTCGATAGCTCCGCTCCTAGTCGCCGTGGCGACATTCCACTACGGATGGTCCAATTGGGAAGGGGCCTTCCTCTTTGAATTCGCTTTGGCAGCGGCAGGCCTATGCCTGGTCATAGCGGCAGGTAAGCCTTTTCAACAAGTCAGCACCTTGCATCGGAACATTACTTTTCCTTGGTGGATGCTTCCACTCGTTGCCGCCATGGCGGCAGGCTGGTATGTGCTGCATTGGGGTCAACTGGAGGGATGGATCGACAGCGCGAACATTCAAATGGCCTTTTTGTTGTTCGCCCTGGGATCCGCCTTTTCGATCGGAATTGCTCCCGCGGGTCTGCCGGATTGGCGGAAAGTGGCGCCGCCGGCCGCTGTTTTGGTCGCCCTATTCGCGGGATTCACTCAGTATTTCAATGTGTCGGACATGGGCGTTTATGGAGGCATTTTTGTCAATTTTGGAGTTTGGGAAAGGGCCTTGCTTGTTTGGCCTATTTCATGCGGCGCGGCCATGGCCGTCGTGGTAGCCCGCTTTTATCCAAAAGCGGGCTGGTTTGCCTTCACCGGGCTTCTTTTCATAGCTGCTGGAATGGGACTCGCCCATGAAAGAACTTTGGACTGGCCCTACTGGCGCATGCTGAACCAGGTGGAGTTCAACTGGTTTCCTGCCCCGCAAGTGCGAGAACTATGGATGCCGCGCTTCCTGATGGGGCTGGGCACGGGATTGGCATTCGTGGGCGCCCAGCGCATGGTGCCCGTCGATCCCGATGATGCCGCACGCGGCAGACACCTCCTGACGGTCGTCCAGATTTTCGGCGGGGCCCTTTCGATTGGGGCGCTATGCCTCTGCCTCACGCGTGGATACCAAAACCAGTATTCGTTTGTCGCTGAAAAAGGATTCATTCAAGAGACGGCTGTCCGCGAATACACTGGAATTGTCAGGCGCGCGCTCTCGGAGTCAGGTTTTCAGAATGCGAGCCATGCCGCCGATACCGTCGCGCACCGGGCGATCAGCTACGAGGCGAACAACCTCGTTTTCGCCAACCTCTACGGCTGGTTTGCGGCCTCCGCGGTGACCATGGCCGTCATCATGGTCATCATTCCAGGCCGCAAAAAGGATTGCTTCTTTTCTCGCGACCAACAGTCGTGACCGGGCCATGGCCCGGATACACGACTGTGTCATCAGGCAATGTGAAAAGCTTGCCGCGTATGCCACGGATCAGGAGGTCGTGGTCGCCGCCGGGAAAATCCGTCCGTCCGATGCTTCCCCTGAACAGGACATCGCCTCCAAAGACCACGGTTTGCCCTCCGGGGAACCGCTGGACATAGACCACATGCCCGGGTGAGTGCCCAGGTATGTCGAAAACCTCCAACTGGAATCCTGCTATCTCAAGGATGTCTCCCTCCGATACCAACCGGTCCGCTGGCGGAGAAGTTACCGGGAATCCAGATAGGGCGCTCAGGTTCAGTTTGGGATCAGTCAGCATCGGCTCATCGAATTTGCCAATGACAAGCGGCACTCCGGGGTGGGCCTCCTTCAAGGCGCCGTTTCCCGCGATGTGGTCGGCGTGCCCGTGGGTGTTGAGCACCATCACGGGCGACAACTCTTCCGTTTCGATCTCCATGAGGATCGACCGCGGGTCAAGCCCGGGGTCGACAACCAGACAATCCTGCCTGCCAGGCCGTGCCAGTACATAGCAATTCTCCTCGTACATGGGCGAAACAACCGTGCGCAACCGGAATAATCCGTTCATGAACGACACCTGTTTTCCTTTTTGTCCTGATGGCATTGTTGGAGGCGGGCCGATCGGGAAATAGGCGACTCGAAAGGACGCGAGGCCAACCAGGATGCCACGCCATGCCTTTTCCCGTCCGCCGTTTTCAGGCAGCCGCACTTTATCTGGCCACCGCCGCCCTCAGCACGCTTCTTGTGCTGAGGGCCGAGTCTTTGGCGGCTGACGACAGCACCTGGCCTGAGGACTACGCCGAAAACGGCGAATCGGTCACGGTGGCCGCGCTTGCCAAGCCTCCCATCCCCAATCCCGCTGTCGATCCGCGCCTGGCAAGGATGGCCGAGGCCCTTGAGACCATCTCCAAGGCTGAAAAAGCCTTGGCATCGATCAATAATTACACCTGCCACATGGTCATGAAGGAACGACTTGCTGGAAAAATGGGACCGCCCAACAAGGTGGAATTGTCGGTTCGCCGCGAGCCTTTCGCCGTGCATATGAAATGGCATGAACCCAGATCGATGGCTGGACAGGAAGTTGTCTACAACAAGTCGGCGGCACCCGCGAAAATGAGAGTCAAGGGGGCTGGATTCCTTGGCAGCGTCGGATTCATCACGCTCGGCCTTGATGACGCCCGCGCCAAGTCTTCGAGTCGGCACACCATCAACGAGGCCGGGCTGGCGAACACCATATCCCGCGTCAAGGCAAGCTGGTCGAAACTTCCCCTTCAACAAATCGGGGAAATCAGCATCGAGGATGGCACCCTGGCGGGGAGGGCCTGCCGGCAAATCGTCTTGGTCAACACCGAGGAAGCGCGAGGAAAACTCGAGTTCCATCGCACGACAGTCTGGTTCGACCTTGAAACCGGCTTGCTTGCGGGACTCGACGGCCATGGTTGGCCGGCGGCGGGCGAAAAAGAAGGTGAATTGCTCGAATCTTACCACTACCACGATTTCCGGCTGAATCCCGCACTGCCCAACCAGCACTTCAACCGCTAGGATCGCCGGGATGAGGACACCGTCGCAAGACGGACATTTTTCCCGCCCCAGGCAACCGGGATCGCGCCATGGAACATCATCGCAAGGACCGACTCAGGCAATTGTTTCTCGCGCGGGCCGTCAAGCGCGGTCACTTTGTTTTGGCTTCTGGAAAAACAAGCAGCTTCTACATCGACAGCAAGCAGGTTCTCTTTCATCCAGAAGCCCTCAAGCTGCTCGGGGAGGGATTCGTCGACCTCGCGACGGACCTCGATTTTGTGGCTGTTGGAGGCCTCGAGGTGGGCGCGTTGCCATTGGCCGCGGCCATGGTGCTTGCCGCCCATGAAAAGGGTCGTGATCTCGAAGGCTTTTTCGTGCGCAAGCAAGCCAAGGACCACGGCAGCCAACGACGCGTCGAAGGCCGAGTTGAATCCGGCCAAAAAGTCCTGATCATCGACGATGTGCTGACGACGGGCAGTTCGGCGGAGCAAGCGGTCCTAGCCGCCGAACAAGCTGGCCTTATGGTGGCCGGGGTTGTCTGCATCGTTGACCGACAGCAAGGCGCCAAGGAAAAATTCGAGGGCCGATTCCCTTTTCGCTCGCTTTTCACATCATCGGATTTGGGCTTGGTGGCGGACCCAACCTGAAAAGCCGGAACGCATTTGCCGTTGTCAGGGCCGCGACCTCGGCAAAAGTCTGCCCACGCGCCCGCGCAAGAGCCTCGCAGGTGGCCACCATGTGGGATGGCTCGTTTCGCTTTCCACGCCATGGCTGGGGCGCCAGATACGGAGCATCCGTCTCAATCAATATCCTATCATTGGGAATCACGGCGGCCACCCGCCGTAAATTCTCATTTTTGGGATAAGTAATCATTCCCGAAAAGGACAAGTGCAGCCCGGCGGCCAAACCGGCCTCTGCCTCCCGCTCCGTTCCCGCGAAGGAATGCAATACTCCGGATACCGGACCGGAACGGGCTGCCTCCCCCAGGATTAAAAGAAGCCGGTCGGCGGCGTCGCGGCAATGAAGGATGACGGGTTTGTCCAGTTCCCGGGAAAGTGACAAGTGACGCCGCAGCGAATCCTCCTGCAAGTCCAGTGGAACTTCCTTCCAATAGTTGTCCAGGCCCGTTTCACCCAAGGCCCTCACCACCGCCAACCTGGCCAACGACTCCACCTTGCCCCAGGCTGGCTCGAATGGTTCTTCCAGCAAATGACATGGATGAAGCCCCGCTGTGGGGAACATCCAGTCACTTCCCTCGCAAAGCTCAACGCACTCATGCGAATTGGCGGCCGAAGTCCCGACAACAATGGCGGCGACCAATCCCGCCTGATGGGCGCGCTCGGCAACCGGGCCAATCTCGTCCCGCAACCGTGGGTCGGTTAGGTGGCAATGGCTATCAACAAGCCTCGGACCGGATTTCATTTGGTCGCGGCCTTGGGAACTGGCCGCCCTTGGCCGGGGGCTGCCTCAGGCAAATCAAGCAACCATTCAGCCCGTGCCGTCATCGCCGGTTCGCACCACGAGGTCAGGAGAATGGGCGCGACTCCCGGAACAATCAGCGGCAACAATCCGAGGCCAACAACCGCCACGGCCCGGGGATTCCATTCCATGAACGCCTCATGCGACCCCACCCGATTGGCCTGCCTCCGGGATAGCAACACGATCAGCAGGATTCCAAATCCGGCAAGAAGCGCCAAGGTCATGCTGGCCCTTTCAAGGGCGACAAGCCCGAGAACAAGGCCGACGAATCCCAAAGTGCCGGGCAAGCCGCATTGAACCAGGGTCAACAGTCTCAACATTCCGGCAGGAGCAGCCTTGCCCTTGCCGACCACGGAAACAACCGACCAAGCAAAGACGGAACCAAGAACGGTCGCCAAGCCGATGAACAATCCGCCGTTCAGTGACCAAGCCATATCCTCGGGTTTGCCGCTACCCGGCCAAGACATCGTCGCGCAAATGGCGATGGCGGCTATGCAACATGCAACCGATCCAACCAGTGTCGATACGCTCCTGGCGCCCGAAAGCACGACAAGGCCGCCAATCAATCCTCCCAAGGGCACCCATGGTCCCCATCCTGAAAGCGCTCCTCCCGCCGCCAGGATGCCCGGGACCATTGGCCACGCCGCCTGAAATAAAACGACCAACCCCAGCACGCCGAAAATGGCCAAGACCATCCTTGCCGCGGGACTTTCGCTCGAATCATCGCTCCAAGCCATGGGAGCAGGCCACACATTGAGTAGCAAACAGGCGGCCAGAATGAGAAAAATGGCTGAAACCGTGAGGGCCGACCCGCTCTTGATGAGCTTTTGCCGGCGCTCGAATCCTGACGCCTCGTCAGAAATGAACTGTTCCATTTCGACAGTTTCAGAAGGCTTGGCCAACCCCCGAAACTTGGCGAGGTCAACCTTGGCGCGCCAGCGTTCCAGGGTCAGGGCCTCGACCTCCCTGCCATGCCAAGTGGAGCGGGCCGCCCGCGCCAGAATCGTCAAATCAAAGGTATGGAATGGAAGCGAATGGTAGGCCTCATGATGGCGGACATCGGGCTTGGATCGGACTTGCTGCCATGCGAGTTGGTCGAGACGATCGGGAGGCGCGTGATCATGACAATCCATGCCGCGCAGCACCACCGCCGCAAGCAACAGGGCCACGGTCGCCGAATACCCGGATATTTCAAATCGCATTAACATGCCCGCCGCCATGCCCGAAATCCGGGCCAACTGGCTGGCCAGGACCGTCGAAAGGCAAGACAAGCCCGCCAGCACGGCCAGGTTCTGCCAAACGCATGCCGCCAACAGGGAGCTTTCAAGGGCTAGCAGGCAAAACCTCCAAACTCCCGGGTGGGACGATGGCCGCCACCCCGCCACGCTGGCCGCAAGGATCGCGAAGGTTATGCAGAGGATGCAGGCCATGGACGCGCCATCGATCGCCCAAAGGAGGTCCAGTCCCCAGGCGCCCGCCCACCGATTTCTTGCGACCCAGTCGATCGATGATCGGACTTGATGATCCTCGGCAATGTCGGCCATGGCGCTCCGGTAAGCCAGGCTGCCCTTGTGCCGGAACTCCATGTCGTTGAGCACGCCAAGTTGGTCAAGGGTGTCGTACTTGAACTGAATCAGGATGGCGATGGCCGTGCCAAGCGTCGCCGCCGCGACCATGGTTGTGACCCAGGCTCCCAGGTCGGGCCAGCGCGAGGGGCAGGCCAAGGCGACCAATCCACCCATGAGCGGAATGAACACAAGGCACGCCATCCAGATGACATCAAGCTCGGGCATGAAATCGTTCCTTCGCCTGTTCCGGGGCCCCCGGGGCAGTTGGGCGTGACGGGCACCTGACCGGGGCGATAGGGTAACGATTGGTCACGGCTGGGAACAAGGCGGACCCGAATGGCAAACCCCATGCGGACAGGAATGCGGCGCTGGCAACCCGGGGGTTCCCTTCTCAAGGCCGGCTTTCGCCCGCTTTATGCCAGTCGCCCGCCATTCAAGGGATCACAGGAAGCGGCCGAAGACCATCAGGAACGCCAATTCCGCCGCTCGGCCCTCGCTTCCGAGCTTGAAGCCCTTCTGTTCACATCACCAGACCCGCTGTCGTTGAGGAAAATCGAAGAATTGCTTTCCACCCGGGTGAACATTCCGGAAGTCCTCGCCAGCCTGGCCAACCAACTTCGGCGCGATGATTCGGCGTTTGAGCTGGTCGAGGTGGCTGGCGGATTCAAGTTGATGACCAGAAAAAGCTTGGTTCGATGGCTTTCCGTCCATCGGCAACGAAACACTCCCGCCGAACTCGCGGAACCGCTTCGTGATACTCTCATTGTCGTCGCCTACAGACAACCCGTGACGCGGGCAGTGGTTGAGTCCGTGCGGGGCGTGCCCTCAGCCGATCACCTGAAACAACTTCTTGATCTCGGCCTGATCAGGATCGCCGGGCGTGAAGCCACCTTGGGGCGTCCGGTGCTCTACCGGACAACAAAGGCTTTTCTTGAATGGTGCGGACTTGCTTCGTTGTCCGATTTGCCGTCCCTGCCAGCTCCCCAGCCAGATGGTTCCCCATGAAGATCAAGTGTCGTCCGGATGATTTCATAGTTGAGGAAATACCCGGTCTTCCGGAGGACTCCCGGGGCGAGTTCAGGATCTACCGTCTTGAGAAGACGGGATGGACCACTCCCGATGCCTTGGCATTCATCCGCCGGGCATGGGACATCAAGCCACATAGGATGGGATATGGCGGCCTGAAGGACCGCCATGCCAGGACCATCCAGTACTTCACGATCCATGGAGGTCCGGAAAGAAAAATCCAACAACCGGGAATCGAAGCATTTCCGGTGGCTTCGGCCCGTGAACCGTTCCATAGCCGGCATATCGTCGCCAATCGGTTCACCGTTGTCGCCCGGGCGATTGATCTCGCGACCTTGCCGATTTTGGAAAACGCCCTCAAGAACATCTCCCAGTTTGGAATTCCAAATTACTTCGACGATCAGCGATTCGGTTCTGTCAGTGGTCCGGGTCAGCCATTTATCGGCAAAATGCTTTGTGCGGCAAGCTTTGAGGACGCCCTTCGAGAGGCATTGGCGGGTCGATACACCCATGACACAACTGAGGCCAAGCGCGAAAAGCAAATACTTCGAGACGGTTGGGGTGACTGGAAGGGATTAAAGGAATCCTTGCCGAGAGGCCATGCTAGAAGCCTTGTTTGCTACTTGATGGATCATCCGACAGATTTCAGGGGAGCTGTTGCCAGGCTACGGCCTGAATTGGGCGGGCTTTACCTTGCCGCTTACCAGAGCTGGATCTGGAACAGGGTTCTGGATTCGAAGATAAGGCAGGATTGCCGCCAATCCATCGCTGAACTTCCGTGCCGCTTGCGTTCATGGGCCGCGCCGGGTCCGGGAGTCGCGGTACCCGAGTTTGGTGGCCTTTGCATACCCCTGCCTTCAGCTCGTCTCAAATTGCCGGCGGAAAACCCGTGGCTGGGAGCGTTCAACTCAATCCTCGCGGAAGACGGCCTGACGCTGGCCACCATGAAAGTTCCCAGGCAACGGGATCTATTCTTTTCAAGGGGGGAACGCAATGCCTGGCTCATGCCAACGGAATTGAATTGGCGGCATCATAAGGATGACTACCACCATGGCGCGCTGGCCCTAACCATGTCGTTTCTTCTACCGAGGGGCAGTTACGCCACGATGCTCATCAAGCGACTCCAGGCCGCGGCGGGATCGATAGACCGTTTGCCGGATGAGGATGACTGGGAAGAAGTACCGCGGCAGACCGGGGACTGATTTCCCTACCATGGCGGCAGATCCAGGCTCGGATAAACTAATCTTCGGTTACTGGCCCAAAACGCCTGGAATCCTCTAATGGAACTGCTCGTCTCCATGCTCGTTGCCTCGCTGGCGGCGCAGGCGCCCAAGGATGCCGCTGCGGAACTGGCCAAGTTTGAGTCGGAGCGCTCCAGATTGACGGCGTCGACGGCGCGCTGGGGCCCCGAATTACTCGAACGGGCAGACTCCCTTGCGAAACTGGCCCGGGATTCAGCCAAGGCCGGTCGGGAAACCGAGGCCAGGCTCTGGGCCACAAGGGCTTTGGCCTCACTTCCGGGAATACCGCCAGGCCTTCCCAAGGAAGTGACCCTAATCCTGGGAGACGGCCGTCCAACCCATTCCGATGAGGCCAAATCCATAGCGATTTCCGGTTCGGGCAACCTCATGGCCAGCGGTGCCCGTGACGGTTCCGTGAAAGTCTGGGCCCTGCCCGGCGGGCGGGAGCTGGCAACTTTCAGGGCGCATGCCGGCGAGGTTCTGGCGCTGGCCTTCGGTCCGGATGAGTCCGTCCTTTTCACCGGTGGAATCGACAAGGAAGCCAAGGTGTGGGCTTGGGCCGAATCCAAGCTGGCAGGAAACTTCATTGGCCATGCTGAAGGCGTCACATCATTGGCGATTTCCCGAGATGGGTCACGCCTAGCCACGGGCAGCCTGGACAGGAAAGCCCGCGTCTTCGACATTCCGAAGCGAACGCTGCTCCTCGAAATCCCGGGGCATTCGTTGCCCGTCAACAGCCTCGATTTTTCTCCAGACGGCTTATTCCTCGCGACCGCCTCGGGGGACCAAAAGCTCCGGTTATTCGACACGACCAGCGGCGGGCAAAAATTCGCCGTTTCACATTTCCAAGGCAACCTTTACTCGGTCCGTTTTCTCGATGCCAAGACAATCGCGCTTGCTGGTTCCAGGCCGGGTGGCGTGAAGGTGGTCGATGCCGTTTCGGGAACCGAACGCGCCATGCTCGATTGCCAGGCCGACTCGGTTCTTGGAATCGCGACGACTCAAGACGGCCGTTTGCTGGCAACCCTTTCCTCCGACCGTGTCGCCAGGATTTGGGAACTGCCTGCCGGCAAGGTGGTCCGCTCGATCGCGTTCGAGGAAACGGGCAGGGCCATCGCCATGTCGGACGAAGGCGCTCGCCTGGCCGTCGCGACAAGCCACGGGGTCTTGCGAACCTGGGACCTGGGCGAGGGCGGCCAGGGTTCCAGGCTGGTTGCCGGGCCGGGACCATCCTCCTCCGGCATCATGTGGGCGGGCGAGAACCGGATCCTCACCGCTGCCGCCGATGGCTCCATCCGAATCAACGATCCTTCAAGTGGACAGGCCAGCATGGTTCAACCCGGCAAGCTACCCCTCGGTGCGATCGCCGCCTCAGGCGACGGCAACTGGATCGCCGCCGGAGGAGCGGATCGACTTGTCCATCTGATTAAAGGCCAAGACCTCAAGTTGGCCGCAAGCCTCGAAGGCCATCAGGCGACGGTGGTGGCCATGGCCGTGAGCAGGGATGGCAAATTCCTTGTTAGCGCCGATGCCGCAAGAAATGTGATCCTGCGAAGGATCGGCGAACCAAACCCTGTGGCAACCTGGCGAGAAGGCCCCAGAACGCCTTGCTCCGTCTCCTTCAGCCCCGACGGCTCCAGGATTGCTGTGGGCCTGGCGGATGGAACAATCCTGCTGCGCGACGGAGCCACGGGCCGTCTGGAATCCTCAGCTCGGGGCCAAGGTGTGGCCATCTTGGCCCTGGCTTTTTCGCCCCTTGCCGACCTGCTGGTGGGCGGATGTGCCGACGGCAGGGCACTGGTTTGGGAAACAAGCCGACTGCAATCCCAACCAGCGGTGTTTTCCGGTAATGCCGCGGCCTTGGGAGGTACCGAGTGGCATCCCATCCAAGCCGTGCATTTCAGGCCGGACGGCAAGTTGGTTGCCACGGCGGGCGCGGATCGAACCATCCGCCTGTGGGATCCCTCGACAAGAACCGAGCAAAGGGCCCTCTTCGGCCATTCCGACTGGATCACCGGAGTCGCCTTTTCTCCGAACGGGGAAAAACTCGCCAGCGTCGGAGCGACCGGAGAAACACGCGTTTGGCGACTGGAATCCTCCGCCTCCGATTTCAAGCCTCAAGGGCATGCGCGGGAGGTTCGCTCGATTGCCTTCTCCCCCGACGGCCTATGGCTGATCAGCGGGGGACAGGATGCCACCGTGCGAATTTGGGATGCCAAAAGCGGACTTCACGCCGCCAAGTTCGAAGTTTCCTCGGCGGCTATTCAGCAAGTGGCGTGGGTGGACTCCAACCAATGGCTCGCAGCGGGAAGCGACAGGCAACTTCGACTTTGCTCCCGCGACAACCCCATGGCTCTCCGGCAATTCGCTCTTAATGGACAAGGCATGGCCAACGCCCTCCAAGCCATAGGGGGCAGTCGTCGGGCCATGGCTTGGGTCGGCGACGGGCAAGTGGAATTCCATGACCTCGATGGCGCTGTTCCCAGGGAAACATGGACCTGCTTCGAACCGGGCAGCCTTGTGACGGCCCTTTCGATCGGCCCGCGCGGAAATCAGGTGGCCATCGGCGGCCGCAATGGCCAGGCGCGGGTTTGGGACACCAAAAAGCGTGAGCGTGTTTGGAAGGATGATTTGCCCGCGCACGGAAGTTCCATCATCGACATCGCCCTGCCTGAACCCGACACGAAACGGCTGGCGACAGCCGACACGCAGGCCATCAAGGTCTGGAACATCGCCACCCGGGAGGCCTTGCGCCAGATTCCGGTCGCCATGGGGCAAACTCCCAGGCAACTGGCGATTTCACCCCGGGCCGATCGGGTCGCGGCGGCTTGCGTCGACGGCCGGGTCAGGGTTTGGAACTGCGAAACCGGAACGCTCGTGACGGATGCCCGGTTCCAAGACCTGCTGCCTTACGACAAGCCTTTTTTCCAGTCGATGGCATTCGATCCGTCTGGCAGGCGATTGGCCGTGGCGGGCCCCGCCGGTCGAATCTATATCATGGCAATTCCTTGATGAATGGAGTCCTTCGCGCATGCTGACACTCAAACTGGAAAAGCCGCGCGATTGGCGCCTGACGGATTCAGAAGAACCCCAAAAACCCGGACCCGGCGAGGCGCTCGTGCGGGTCTGGCGCGCCGGGATTTGCGGAACGGACATCAGCGGCTACCTGGGGAAGATGCCTTTCTTCAGCTATCCCCGAATTCCCGGGCATGAACTGGGTGTCGAGGTGCTCTCCTTGGGGGAGGGCGTTGATCATCTCAAGCCGGGCGACACCTGCTCGGTAGAACCTTACATCAATTGCGGTTCGTGTTTTTCGTGCCATCGCAACCGGGGAAATTGCTGCGAAAACCTTCAGGTCCTTGGAGTCCATGTTGATGGCGGCCTGAGGCCGCGCTTCATCGTTCCCGCGCGGAAACTCCATCCGGCTTCGGGCCTGACCCTCGAACAATTGGCGCTTGTCGAAACACTGGCCATCGGATGCCACGCCGTCGACCGGGCCGCGATCGCGCCCGATGAGTTCGCCCTTGTGGTGGGAGCCGGCCCCATCGGCCTTTCCGTCGCTGAATTCGTCAGGCTTGCCGGTTGCCGATTCGCCATCCTCGATGTCAACGCCAAGCGCCTTGGCTTTTGCAAGGAAAAGATGGGAATCGCCACGACCATCCTTGCCCATGGCGGTCCCGAGGATATCGCCGCCATCCGCGAAGCAGGTGGCGGGAACCTGCCCACTGTCGTGATCGACGCCACCGGCCATCCTCGCGCCATGGAACGCAGCCTTGAATTTCTCGCCTTCACGGGCCGCATGGTCTATGTCGGGATCGTTCCCGACCCGATCGCCGTTCCCGACCCGCTCTTCCACCGGCGCGAAATGACCATCATGGGTTCCCGCAACGCACTGCCCGGCGACTTCAGGCGAATCATCGACCTGATCCGAAAGGGAAGCATCGATACCAGGCCATGGATCAGCCACACGGTGGGATTCAAGGAAGTTCCGGAACACTTCGACCAACTTACCCGCCCCGAAACCGGTGTCATCAAGGCGATCATCAACCTCGATTCCGTCAACTGAACATCGGGAGTCCCGGCATGCTCAAACACGCCCTTCTGCATCCAGATCTTCTTGAATCGATCGCGCGGAGCGGCCACCACGGCCGCATCCTGCTCGCCGATGGCAATTATCCGGCAAGCACGACCCTGGGTCCCAACGCCAAATTGGTGAGCCTGAACCTTTCCCCGGGTATCGTGACGGTAAGCCAGGTGCTGGACGCCATCCTTGCGACAGTTCCCGTTGAAAAGGCTTTCGTGATGGATTACGAGCGCACGGGACCATACGCGCTCGCCAAGGATCCGCCAGTTTGGGAAGAGTTCAGAACCATCATGCGCAACCACAAGTTGCCATGCGAGTTGCAGCTGGTTGAAAAATGGCAGTTTTACAAGGAAGTTTCGGTCCCATCGCACATCCTCACAGTCCAGACCGCGGATACCCAGATATTCGCCAACCTTGTCTTGGACATAGGTGTCAGGATGTTCTGAAAGACCGTTGCTGTACAATAACCTGATGTTTGAGACATGGAAAACCGGGTTGTTGGCCGCCGGAATTGAAAGCTCAGGGATGCTTGGAAGTCCGCTTCTGTTCGCGTTGGTGGTTGTTCCTCTCCTCGTCCTTCTCAATGCCTTTTTTGTCGCCGCGGAATTCGCGCTCGTCGCGGTCCGGAAAACCCGAATAGAAACCCTGCTGAACCAAGGGGTTCGCGGCGCCAAAAGCGCCACCGCCGCTATCACCAACCTCAACAGGGCCGTCGCCGCCACGCAACTGGGAATCACGATCGCCAGCCTCACGCTTGGATGGCTGGGCGAAGCCGCCTTGGCTGGCTGCATACTCGGATTCGCCGAATGGTGGTTTGGTCCGGGCCTCGACCCCGAGACGACATGGTGGCTCGCACACTCGGTGGCCGGACCGCTGGCCCTTGTCATCATCACCTTCATGCATGTGGTTTTCGGGGAACTGCTCCCCAAGACCGTGGCGCTTGAAACGCCCGACAGGATCGCCTTGGCGGTCGCGTTTCCGCTGAATGTCTTCTCAATGCTGGTGAGCCCTTTCCTGGCGCTCATGGACGGCACGGCTAACCTGCTTGCCAGGTGCATGGGCTTTGCCGGGCGTGGAGGCCACGCGAACCTGCATTCCGTGGAGGAACTGCTTCTCCTCGTGGAGGATACCGAGGAGGCGGGAGTGATCCAGCCCGACCAGGCCGATTACCTGGAAAATGTCTTCAGGCTGACGAACAAGCGGGTTTCCGACATCATGGTGCCGCGCGAAACGATGGCCGGCCTCGAGGTTTCGACACCCCCGGGAACCATCCTTGAGACGGTGCGCTCGGGCGCGCATACCAGGCTACCGGTCTACCGGGGCGACCTCGACAACATCGTCGGTATCGTCAATACAAAAGACCTATTTTATGTGTTTACCCTCCAAGGCGTCATCATCCTCGAGGATGCACTCTATCCCCCGTTGTTCCTCGATCCCGACATGCCGGTGACAACGGCCCTCAGGCGCTTCAAGCAGGCTCACAGGCACATGGGCGTTGTCCGCGACTCGGGCGGCAAGACACTCGGCTTGCTGACGCTTGAGGATGTCCTCGAGGAAATCGTCGGGGATATCGAGGACGAGCACGACAGGCCGACGGCGGCCCACATGGCGGCGCCCTCGGGGTCGCTCCCGGCGATAAGAAAAATCAAGCTTCCTGAAGGCGATTCCGCCAACTGATTATGGCCAAGTTGGCAAACTTAATTGCGGTGGGGTCCGAATCCCCTGCCGACCAAAACATCAGTTGCGTGTCAGCTTGACCAGCATCAATCCGCCCAGGAAGACCATGAGGGCATCCGCGGCCCAAACAAGCGAGACAACATCGAGCTTTCCTTCCTTCGCCATGCCCGTTCCGCAGAGCATGATCGGGTAGTAAATAAGCACGATGGGTAGGAAGCAGGTGATGAACGCGCTGAGGAAGTCGCTTCTTGAAAACCAGATGCCAACCGGGCACCCCACCAGGACGAAACAAAGGCACCCGAGGCTGAGGGCCGGCCGCATCTGGAGTTCGACATCCAAGAAAAGGATCTGCTGCCTCTCATGCTTGATCCTGCCTTCAAGGTTCTTCGCATGCTGCTCAGCCATTGGCATTTTGGATGCCACGGCCGCCTCGATTTCCCGCGAATAGGAATCGATCGATTCGCCCCACTCCCTCCTCTTGGCGAGGATCTCCTGCCAAGTCATGTCGCGGGCTCGACGGTTGGCCTCGCTGTTCATGTTGGCGGGCAGCGGAACCTCCCAAACCCTGTCCTCGAAGTATCCACGCGACCCGTCATCCGTGGTGGCGACACCATGCCTCATGTGGATCAGGACCATTTTCTTGGACATGTTCACGCGAAGGTGCGCCTCCCGAGCCTGCGCGACGACATCAACCATGCCCTTGGCGTCACGCCTCTTGAAGGTCGGGGAAATCAGCTTCTTGCCCTGCACCCCTTTGACAAACATCGCATAAGGCAGGTTGGCATGGGCCAGCATGCCCTGCTTCCTGAGCACGGTGTACAGCAATTCCTCGGCGTCGCGGAACGCCATCGCCCGCAGCAAATGGTGGGTATAGGGAATGATCCTGTAATAAAGCCCCATTGTGGCGATGCTGATCAGGGTTCCGAGAAACAAGCCCGGAATCACGACGGACATCACATTCACCCCCGCCGCCTTGATGGCGAGGATCTCGTTGTCCGCCGCCAATCTTCCGTACACAACGCACACGGCGAAGAGTGTCGTTGCCGGCAGGGTGTATGGCAGGGTACTGGGAATCAGTAGGGGTATCGCCGCGAGGATCTGGCCCGGGCCAAGGCCCTGCTGGGTTGCTTCGGCGACAATTCCGGCCATCAGGAGGATTCCCGTGATGGCCACAAGGGCCACAAGGAACACCCTGACAAGGTCCCAGAAAATCATCCGGAAAAGTATGCCACCAAACATGCGGACTCTCCGGAAACAAATGGTCGGTTCAAGGCTGCACGGACTCGGCGAGCCGCCTGAGCGGATCATTGAGGACTGGCAGCAACTGCTTGTCGATCCTCAGGTTTCCAGGCTTTCCCCTGACCCGCAGGGTCAGGAGTTGGTTGGAGACCGCCTTGGGAATCTCGTCCACAACGGCAGGCAATACCTGATTCAGGCGGGCGAGGTCCACATGGAAGTCCAGGTGAGTGTCGAGATCCTCCAACCCGACGGCGCCAGTTCCACGAAGGCTGATGGCGTTTCCATACAAGTCGAGTTTCTGGAACCTCACCTGGGCCCCCTCGATCGTGTAGCGCGCGCGGGCCTGCTCAAAGGCGGTCCTGTCGGGAACGCGCAGGCCCAAGGCCTTGACCAAATCCAGCAAGACTGGGAGTTGGTACATCCGCGCCTGGGGGGCGTCCAGGGCGCCCTCCCCACGAAGGCTCCCCAAGTCGTTCACTTCGCCCGCCAGCCTCAACCAGGCATGCCCCTGTCCTTGGATCTCGGATGAATCGATGCCGTTGTGGGAAGCCACCTTGGCCAGGTCGACCCGCGCCGCGCGCATGTCGATTTCAAAGCGCGGTCGGGCCGAGAATTCAAGCCGTCCCTGACCGCCGACAACCCCGCCGAAAAATTCACCCTGCAATTCCCAAAACCTCAGGGTGTCTGGCGTGTCGGGCCTTACCTCGAACCTGGCCCGGGCCGGAGAAACAGGTTGGCCGCCCGCCACGACCCGGTCCAGGGCGGCATGGCCGGAAAGCGATTCGATGGCGCTGCCGTTATAGCGCCCGTGGCAGGCCACCGATCCGGTCAACCCCGTGAAATCGATGCCGGCGCGAACGCCAGCGTCTGATAGTTTGGCCACGCCTTCCCACTCAACGGCCGGAACCGGCCCGGAGTCGGGATTGGAGTCGACCGTAAGCGAACCGGCCAGCGTGATCGGAGCCTTGAGGGCCAATGCTTGGGCAGCCCTTCGAGGCGCGGGAGGCAGGGCTGCAATCAGCTCATCGTCAAGATAAAATGGATCGGCCTCAAACTTTTCCAACCGGGCGCGGTACCCGCCACCGTTCCTGAAAGCCACCATCCCTTCCGCCGCTCGAACCCGGCTCTCCCCGCGGCGAAACGACAGTTCCTTCAACACCACGCGGTCGCTGGAATAACGGCAGACAAAATGAACATCGTCGAGCCGGCACGGCATGAACCGCGGGGTCATGGTCGCGCCACGCAGGGCAACCTCGGCCTGCAGGTCCGGAAGAGGCGATGTCTTCCGGACAACATCGGCATCGAAACCGAGGCATCCGGACACGCCCAGGCCTTTCATGGCCTCCGCGAGGATGGCGCGGCCGCCGGCGCTGGATGCGGCCATCGCGCTCCTCAGGTCCTCAGTCACGGGAATGTTCTCTCCCCGAAGGACCAACCGGAAACCCTTGCCGCCTCCCGGTTCCGGAAAATCCCGGCCGGCCGCTCGAACAACCCCGTTGCCATGCTCTCCGGTAAAGTCCCGGCACTCCCATCCGTCGGGCCGGATGTCGATGGTGCCCTTCACCTGTTTCAAGGGCAAAGGAAAGGCGTCGTGGCGGGCCGACATCCCGGACAGGCCAATCGTGTACCAACTCGAGAGCGCGGTTTCCCCCGCGGACCGAATGACACGGGCCTTGACATCCGCCTTGCCGCCCTCGGGGTGAAATTGCGAGGCGATGGCCTCATAATTCGGCGGGATGGCGGCCAGAATGTCTTTTCCGACCGGCACACCATCCGCAGTCACGCTGACATCAATCCCCCAAGGGCCCGGATCAATCCGCAAGGCCCCCTTAACCTCCACGGGTGCGCCCGCGCCCTTCCCCTTCATGTCGATGTCAACCCTGGGAGGAGTCGGGCCACGCAACTCAGCCCTGACCAGTCCACGGGCCTCACTCAACGGGCACGGGAAAAACTGGAAGTTTCCGCTGGCTCCCCTGGGGCGGACCTCGATCACATCACGCGTGGCTCCGGCCGGGCCACCCGTGGCCTTCTCATGTTTATAGGCGATGTCTGTCATGCCCGAAGGCCTGAAGAGGGTTTCGATGGCGGGGCATGGCCACGGCGATCGGCCAAGCAAACCGGGGGGCACCGTGATGTCCCTGGCCTCCACGCTCCAGGCACCCTCGATGGAGGCCAACTTCGTCCAGGAACCTCCCTCGGCGAGCCCGACATCCGAGGCGCGCGCCTCAACGGTGCCCGTGCCCGCCATGCCCCTAGACTCCAGGGAACGCAACCTTCCCTCCGATACCGTCGCCTTGGCCGAGACGCCCTTGATTGGCCACGGAAGCCAAGGCATGGAAAGCTCCACATCCCTTGCGGAAACCATGGCTTTCCACTGCCCCTTGCCGGCCGGCTCGAGACTCCCCCCCTCAAGGACGATGGATGCCACGCCGGAGACCAGCCTTAATTGGCCCTGAATAGAATCCGGAAGGTACGACATCAGGAACTCATTGGCTTCCAGGCCGATGGATATCTCCGGGATTTCAACCCGGCATGACCAACCTTCTCCCTGAGTCCTGTGGGACCAGGCGATCCTGACGGGCCCGAGGAGATCGCTCGCCCCCTTGGCCTCGACACGCAACTTGCCGGGGGGATCGTTGATGGCCAGGATCGAGAGATCCTTCACCTCGATCGACATCGGACCACGCGATGATGCCCGGCCCGGCCCGAGGTCTTCGATCAAAAGACTTCCCCTCTCGACGACCACGGTGGGAAATCCCGCCAGCGGCGTGCCATCGCCCCCTTGGATCTGCGAGAGGTTCCATGCCCCGTCACGCCCGCGGGACAGCCTCATCCTCGGACCTTTCAGCTCCACCTTCCGTATCGCCAGGACCCCGTCAATCAGTTGCTCCTTGTCGTGGTAAAGCACCGCCAGGGGAACATGGAAAAAGTCGGACCTGGCCAGGTCATCGCGCCGGGAAAGCCTCAGGTCCCTCAGGGTGATGCCTCCGAGGAGACGCATGCTGGCCGATTCAAGGTCGACAGTCGCCAGGGGAAGCGCCCGCTGGAATTCCTGAATGACCGTTTCCCTCAAAAGGCCGGGACTCGTCCAAGCCCAGAACAACGAAGCCAGCGTGGCGGCCGAGCCCAGCAGTCCGAAGACCACGCCGCGGACCACCCAGCGTTTCCAGATCCTGTCGGGCCGACGCCGCATCAATCGCAACCCTGTACCATCAGCACTCGGCTTGCGCCGAACAACGCGGCACCATTAGCCTTTCGCCCAAAGCGTGGTCAATGGCAACGGCGCGACTTGTTCTTCGCCGTCCAAGGTCCATGAATTGCGGAGAAAGATCTTGGTCATCCAGTCGCTGATCGCTTCATTTTCGTTGGTGCTTGTTCCCTTGGCTGAACGCCCCGCCCCTCTTCCGATCTGGACCGGCAAACCACCCGGGGAAGTCAAGGAACTGGAGGCGGAAAAAAACCTCACCGGCGGTCGATCCGTCGCCGACAAACCGGTCACCCGCATCACGAATGTTTCTATCCCGGCGCTGGATGTCCATATCCCTGAAAAACCCAATGGATCAGCAATGGTCATCTGCCCTGGCGGGGGTCATCAAATCCTTGCTTGGGATTTGGAAGGCACCGAAGTGGCCCAGTGGCTCAACAAACTCGGTGTGACCGCGTTCGTGCTCAAGTACCGGGTTCCCGCGAGGTCTGCGGAAACCCGCTACCGTGCCGCTGTTCAGGATGCCCAGCGCGCCGTCAGCCTTGTGCGGGCGAAGGCCGCTGATTGGAAGGTTGATCCAAGGCGGATTGGCATCCTGGGCTTTTCAGCGGGTGGGGAGACCGCCGCGTTGGCAACGCTATTTGAGGAAAGGCTATACGATGCTTCCGACGCCATTGACAAGGAACCCTACCGGGCTGATTTTGCCGTCTTGGTTTATCCGGCGTACCTATCCAATCGTGACGGAACCGCCTTGCAACCCCATGTCAAGGTTCCAAAATCGTGTCCTCCATTTCTGCTCATCCATGCAGCGGATGATGCCGTCACCGCCGACAGCAGCATCCTGCTGTGCCAAGCTCTGAGAAGGTCGAAGGTTTCGGCGGAGTTGCATGTTTATTCCAAGGGCGGGCATGGCTATGGCTTGCGCCCAACGGACTCTCCCGTGACCAAATGGACCAGCCTCGCTGAAGACTGGCTTAAGCCGTTTCTCAAGACTCCCTGAATGCCGAGTCTTTGGTAAATTTAACTCTTGCTTCTCATGAACGCATGGATTGATCACGATGATTCCCCTGTTTGGCAAGGTCTCCCAGCACCATGAACATCCCGAAATCGCGGATGTCTCCGCCACCACGCTCAAGGCTTGGCGGGAGGCCCCGGTGGCTTCACGCCTCAAGTCTGGAATGTCTGTTGCCGTGGGTGTTGGAAGCAGGGGAATTGTGGGCCTGCAATCCATGGTGAAGGCCACCCTCGAATTCCTGGGGGAAAAAGGCTGCAGGCCGTTCATTGTTTCCGCCATGGGCAGCCATGGCGGAGCCAACGCGAAAGGGCAACGGGAACTCCTCGGAGAATATGGAATCAGCGAGGAAGCGTTGGGCGTGCCGGTGAAGTCCGACATGGACAGCGTCGTGATCGGAACCAATAGTTGGGGCGAACCGGTTTACTGGGACAAGAACGCCCTCAAGGCCGATGCCGTCCTCACCATTTCAAGAATCAAGCCGCATACCGACTTCCGCGGCAAGTTCGAGAGCGGCATTCTCAAGATGCTGGTGATCGGCCTTGGAAAAAGGGAGGGCGCCTCCCAGCACCATCGCTGGGGTTTCAAGGGCCTCCGCGACATGATGCCCGAAACAGGCAAGGTCATCCTCGAGAAAACCCCCTTTCAGGCTGGATTGGCCATCCTCGAAAACGCCCGTGAGCGCACCGCCCGCCTCGAGGTGATTGACAGGGCGCAACTTTTCACCCGCGAGCCACAACTGCTTGATGAGGCGCGGAAGTTGATGGGCAGGCTGCCCTTTCCCCAACTTGACCTCCTTATCGTTGGTGAAATCGGAAAGAACTACTCCGGTGCTGGTATTGATCCCAATGTGGTGGGAAGGTTGCTCATCGAAACACAACCGGAGGATCCCAACCCTTGCATCACGCGAATGTGCTGCCTCGACCTTTCACCGGAAAGTCATGGTAACGGAACGGGGGTGGGAATCGCCGACCTGACTACGGAACGCCTGCTGGCTTCCATCGACCCTGTGCCGTTCAGGATGAACAACCTCACGGCATGCTTCCTCTGGCGATCAAAACTTCCAATCGGCTTCAACAATGACACAACCTGCATCGAGCAGGGAATCATCACCAGCTGGCAACCCCGCATGGAGGAATTACGAATCGCGATCATTCCGAACACCCTGGAATTGGAGACCCTATGGGTGAGCCCGAAACTCTGGGAGGAATCTGCATCGATTGCGCACTTGCGTCGTCATGGAAATTTGGCCTCCCTTCCCATCGATTCGGCGGGCAACCTGGTTCAGGAGCAACTCTTCCCGGAGAGCGTCCGCGGGCGACGCAAAAGCGGCAAAGATTGACGGTCGAAACACCTTTGCGGGGTTCGGCGCCGTCCCTTTTTGAAGATTTCAAACTTCGGCTCAAGTTTTCTTGACCCGGTGGACTTTCGAGGGAATAAGCCCTCAGGGTCCTCTTGGACCGGAGATATTTCTTGGTTCCTTGGGTCGGGATGGTGCCCGTGGCGCGCAATCGCTGGCTGATTGGCATGTCGCTTGGGGTGGCCTTGGCGGGCTGCGTCGGGTCGGGGCAAAAAACGCCTCCACCTGCCCTGCCCGGCGCAAGTCCGGCTCTTCCAGGAAACTTTCCCAAGCCGGGATCATCCTCACCTCCGCCCGGTTCGGGCACTCGCGCCTCCTACGAAGCTCAAGCCGCAAGCGGACTGCTCGCCGGCCAGGTCTTGGATCGCCTGAACCGCAGACCATCTGGCGCCGCCATTCAGGTGGTTGACCTTCAGGAGTCTCCCGGAGCCCCGACTGGAGCGCGGGTGGAAGTCATGGCCGACTCGAAGGGCTACTTCATCATTCAAGGACTCAAGCCAGGCCGCTCCTATCAATTGGTGGCTCGTCAAAAGGATGGCACCCGCCTGTTCAGCGGCACCGTCGTGGCGCGTCCACCGGATCCCCGATTGACGATCTTCATTGCCGAGGACTTGGCGGGAAGTGACACGCCTCCCCCGCCGGAACCCAATCCGCTGCCCGAGAAGTCGGCACCCATCAAGCCTCCACCGGCCGCACTTCAACCGCCCGTCCCGGCAACGCCCCCCGCTGAAACCGCCAATCCGGCCCCTATTGAACCTGTTGCGCCAGCCTCTTCAGCCCCCCGCCCCGGTCCGATTGCCCCACCAGCGGCCACGAATGCCGCGATGCGCCCGGAATTGATGACTCGTGACGACAGGCTGGTAATGAGCAATCCTGTGCTCAGCATTCCCGCCTCTGGCGGACCATCACTCGATTTGCCGGGCAATTCCGTTAATCCACCCGCTTGCGTGCTTGTGGGTAACCGCCTGGAAACCCTCGTCCTCCGGGATGTGAATGGCAATCCCTGGAATTTCAGGAGTGATCGCAGGGGAAAACTTGTCCTCTTCGACTTCTGGTATTCCGACTGCATGCCTTGCATGAGGTCGGTGCCGCACATGAACAAGTTGAATTCCATGTACGAGAGGTTCGGCCTGCAGGTGATCGGCCTGGCCTACGAACCGGGTTCCTTCAATGAACAGGTCGCGCGGGTCCGCGACACGCAAAGCCGCAAGGCGATGAACTACATCAGCCTCATTGGCACAGGTGACTCATGCCCGGTGAGGAGGCAGTTTGATGTCCACAGCTTCCCCAGCCTTGTTCTCGTGGACGAATCCGGGCAGGTGGTCTGGCGCAGTCCCAAGGGGCAGGGTGTGGGAATCGATACCCTGAGGGAGGCGGAACTGGCGATACGCCAAGGCCTCAGGCTGCCGTCGCGCTAAATCCATTCAATCAATCCGAAGTTATCAATAACAGGATGGGATCCCGGGTCATCGGGGCTGTTGCCCGGTCTTCGCAGGAACACCGTGCGCATTCCGGCTGATGAGGCGGCATCAAGCTCGGCTGAGACATCGGAGAAAAAAGCGATCGTTTCTGGACGGTGGCCGAGTTCCCTGGCGATGGCGCCATAGCTTTCAGCCTGCTTCTTGGAACCGATCGTGGTGTCGAAATGGCTGGAGAACAAGGGAGTCATGTCGCCTGCCAGGGAGTGGCGAAAGAACTGCAACTGCGCGGCCACGCTGCCGCTTGAATAAATGCCCAGAGCGATTCCGGCTTTCTTCCATGAAGCCAGGGCGTCTGGTACATCATCAAAAAGGGGAGGCCGTATATCCCCTGAGCGGAATCCGCGGTCCCAGATCATTCCTTGCAGGCTTTTGAGTCCGGTGGCCTTGGCGTCACTGGCCATCATGGCTCGGCAGGATTCGATCAAGGCCTCGGGCGTGGTGGCAACGGGCTCGCCCAGGTCGACTCCCACTTTTCGGGCCACCTCCTTGAGTTCAGGGCTTCCCCAGGATGAAGTGATGAATTCCCCCAGCCTTTCGGCCGCGAATGGAAACATCACATCACGCACGAAGGCCAACGGGGACACCGTTCCTTCGATGTCAAGCAGGGCGAAACGGCAAGAAAGCCGGACTCGTTGTCCCAGGGGCATCAGACGGTAAGCCTGCCATCGGCTGGCAACGAGGCGACATAGGCAGGGCCGAAACACAATGGCTGGTATCGTCCGCTCACAGGCTGGTTCTCATAAACAGGAGTCCAACCCGCCGGGTTCTGGAACAGCCGAATGGCCCGGATTGTTTTGTCGGAACACAGGTTGAACCAATGCCTGATGCCCTTGGGCACATTGATCAGGTCGCCAGCCTCCACCTGGATGGCGAAAACGGGGCCGCCCTCGGGATGGATGTGGAAGAGTCCTGCCCCCTTGAGGATGAATCGGACCTCGTCCTCCGCGTGGGTATGTTCACTTTTGAATTTTTCCATCATCGCGTCGAGGTTCGGGGTGGCGGGACTCACCTGCATCACATCGGCCGTGATGTACCCGCCCGCCTCCTTGAGCCTGTCGATCTCCGGTTTGTAAGCCGAGAGAATGTCTTCGGCGGGAGCATCCGGGCTGACGCGCTCCTCCAAATCCCATCGTTCATGCCAGATTCCAAACGGTTTCAGGAAGGCGCCAATGGCTTCGGCACCCTCGATCTTTCGGTTTTCATCGGGAACAAGCACGATCGCCATGATTGAGCTCCTTGCCAATAAACACTGCCTATGACATTTGCAATTTTCGCGCGAGAACCTCGAAAAGAAATTCGTAAATTTCCACATGGCGCCGGGCAGCGAAGATATCCCTTCCCCATGTGTACATGCCATGCCTCTCGATGAGGAATCCGTGCGTCAGAGGACGCGATGAATCCAAAAGCCGGGGACGGACGCGCGAGGCAAGCCTGGCGATGTCCTGGTCGTTGGGGAAAACCTCGACATGCTTGCGAACCTCATGCGTTGATATGCCCTCAAGGCCCTTGAGCATCTCGAACCCTTCGATCATGAAGCCGGCTTCACCATGACGGTCGGAAAGAAGCGTGCCCCACACGGAATGCGTGTGGAGTACGGCGCCCGTTTCCGGCAATTCGGCCAACAAGGTATGAAGTCCCGTCTCAGCGGACGGCTTCCCGGGACCGGGAACCAGTGAACGGCCCGTGCCATCCACCACCACGAAATCATCGTGGGTCAAGGCTCCCTTGTCCTTGCCTGAAGCCGTCAGAAGAAGCCGCAACGGTTCCCGCTGGATCACAATGCTATAGTTGCTGCTGGTTCCCAGCGACCACCGGAAATCATGGAACTGCCGGCCGACCCCGATGAGTGTTTCAACTCCGGATTCAATGGCCCCGCGAAGATGATCTTCATCAGGTGGAACAGGAACTGGCATGGTTGATGACCCGTGACTGAACACTAACTTACCAATCAGTCCGGTTACTCGCCACTATGCCGGCATCCCAACCCCGCATGGCATTCAAGCCACTTCGTCAATTTGCGGGCGCGCAAAAAGGCACGGCCCCGGAACCTGCGCATGAAGGATCAGGTCCGATTTGTTAAAATCAATATTCATTGCACATGATTTTGGGGATGAGCATGATCGGCCTAGACCGTTTGGGGATCCAGTCGAAACTCATCCTCCTGCTCCTGATGGTCAGCCTCTCCTCCATCGGAATGATGGCGTTCATCGGCTACACCAGCGGAAAAAGCGCCCTGAACAGCGCGGTGGAAAACCAGCTCAAGGGAATCCAGGTTTCAAAGACCAACACTCTCAAGGCGATGCTTGGCTCCCTCAAGGACCAGGTCATATCAATGTCGGACAGCCAGATGGCCCTCGAGGGGATGCGCGCGTTCAAGCAGGCTTACAAGGATTTGTCGTCAAAGGCCCTGAATGCCGATCAGGAGACGAAACTGAGGGATTTTTACAGGAACACCTTCCTTCCCGAATTGGCCAGGCAGTTGGATGCCGAACCGGTTCTTGAGCAGTTCATACCAACTTCGGCGGCTGACAGATATCTCCAATATCACTACATCGCGGTCAATCCGCATCCTTACCTGCAAAAGCAGGATCTTGATTCGGCTCCAACCGACTCGTCCTCCTATGCGGAGGCTCACTCCCGATTGCACAGGTACTTCGGCCGCGCGGCCAGGCTTTTTGGTTATGAGGATCTCATGCTGGTCGATGCGGAGACCCTGCATGTCATCTACTCGTACCAGAAAAGCACTGATTTCGCGACCAGCCTTGATTCAGGCCCGTATTCCGACACCCATGTCGGGACGACACTCAGGATCATGCGGAAGGCCAAGGACCGCGACGACTTCAAGATCGCCGACTTCGAGCCTTACCGCCCGAATCTCGGCAAGCCCATGGGGTTTGCCATGAGCCCCATCTTTGATGGACCAAAGATGATCGGCATCCTGCTGCTTCAATTCCCGATCGACAATTTCAATCTCGTCCTGACAGGCAATTACAAGTGGGCCGAGGAGGGCTTGGGGGAAACAGGCGAATGCTATGTCGTGGGTCCGGACAAGCTGATGCGCAGCAGGTCGCGCTTCATGTATGCCAACCCCGGTGATTTCCTTGACGGCCTCCGGAAAAGCGGCGTGAATCCCTCCATTATTTCCCGGATCGAAAGGCAGGGAAATGTCATGAACATCCTGCCGGTCAACAGCGATGGCGCGATCCTCGCGCTGCGCGGACAGTCGGGAATCATGCGAACCCTGGACTACAGGGGAACTGAGGTCTTGAGCGCATACGGCCCCCTGGAACTCGATTCGCTCAGGTGGGCCGTGCTTGCCGAAATCGATTCCGAGGAAGCCTTCGCTCCAGTTCGTGAATTCGGCAAAAAGGTCATGGTGTTCGGAACTGGCATGGCGCTTACGGTTACCTTGCTCGCCCTGGTGGCTTCCCACTTCCTCACCAGGCCGCTCCGCGCCTTGGCGGAAGGAGTGCGAAAGGTGGGCGCCGGCCAGACCGAGGTCGTGGTGAACTTCCGCACAAGGGACGAATTTGGGGATCTTGGCAGGGCCTTCAACGCGATGGCCGCCAGCATCAAGGAACAGAAGGATAAGCTTCAGCGGCAAATCAGCGATAATCTTGAATTGCTCCATGGAATCCTTCCCGCCTCGGCGGTGGTTCTCAGGCAGGGAGGAGACACCAAGGCCAACCGCCAATTCACGGATGTCACCGTCCTTTTCGCGGAAATCGTCGGACTTGATGACTTCAGTGCCCGGGAGGGCGAGGCAAGGGCCATTTCGGTTCTCGGGGACCTGGTGTCCGCTTTTGACGAGGCCGCCGAGAAGGCCGGCGTTGAAAAGGTCAAGACGACCGGGGGATCCTACCTTGCCGCCAGCGGACTTTCCGTCACGAGGCCCGACCATTGCAGGCGCGTCATTCAATTCGCCAAGGAAATGACCAGGATTGCCGGGGTTTTCAATCGTGACCACAAGGCGGATCTCAAGCTTTCCATCGGGATCAACACCGGCCCCATCGCCGGTGGAGTCGTCGGAAGCAGGAAGTTCCTCTACGAACTGTGGGGCGAAACCGTCAGCATCGCCCGGCTGATCACGAGGGACATGTCCCAGGCGATCCGAGTGACGGCCAGCGTGCGCGACAGGCTGGGGGATGAATTTCCGTTTTCAGGCCCCGTCGGGATTACCGAAAATGGCAAGCCTCCCGTGAAGGCCTGGCAACTGGCCAACTGATCCTCAGTTAAGGGTGGGAAAAAGCGTCATGCGGGAATCGAGCGAAATACTGGCCTTGGTTCCCTGGAACGCCATCCTGCTGGTCATTGGTTTTCCCGTTTTGCTGCTGATCGTCAATGAAATCCTCGCATCCTGCGAACGCCGTGGATTCCAGGCCGCGCGCACCTTGCGAACCTTCCGAAATCTCGTGCTGCCGGCGCTGGCGTTGCAACTGTTTGCCAAGCTCATCCTGGAACTTCCACGGGAGGATTCCTTCGCCCGGGTGGTGGAAACAGTCTTCTGGGTATGCCTGCTCTACGCGCTTTTGAGTCTTGTGAACGATGTTGTCTTTGGTGCGGCCGAACCGGGGTCATGGCGCGAAAAGGTTCCCGGCCTTTTCCGCGACCTTGCCAAGGCCGTGCTGGTCGCGATCGGCGCCATGTTCATCTACTCGAGGGTTTGGGGGCGTGAAATCGAGGGTGCGATAACAGCGCTGGGCATCGGCTCCGTCGTGATCGGCCTCGCCCTCCAGGAACCACTGGGAAACATCGTCTCGGGACTCATGCTCCTGTTTGAGCGGCCGCTTGCGGTCGGTGACTGGGTTTCGGCGGATGGAGTGACAGGCCGGGTCATCGAGATCAACTGGCGATCCGTCCACATCGAAACGCCCACTCGGGAACTCCGCGTTATTCCGAATGTCTCGCTTTACAAGGGCGCGTTCAGCAACCTGTCGAGGCCCACTCCGCTGCGCGGTGATTCCATCGAGATCGGCTTCAGCTACGACGACCCGCCCAACCGCGTGAAGGAAGTGATGCTCGACATGCTGTCCGGCACGCCCGGGGTACTTTCAGATCCGCCACCCGCCGTTCGCACGATCAACTACGCCGACTTCTCCATCATTTACCGCATGGGGTTTTCCGTCGCCCGCCAGGAAGAACTCGCCGCGACCCGGGATCGCATCATGACCCGCCTCTGGTATGTCGCCAGAAGGGCCGGCCTGACCATTCCTTTCCCGATCCAGATGGAATACAGCCCCGGGGAAAACCCTGGGCAGCCCTCCCCTTCCCCTTCATCGATTCTGGCCCGTCATCCCCGATTCAAGCCAGCCCTGAACCCGGAACTACCAGACCGGCAACCATCTGTTGTCGACTATGCCAAGGGTGAACCGGTCCAGCGGCATGGCAGCCGGTTTGAGGGGTTCGCGCTTGTGCTGACAGGGGAAGCGCTGCTTTACGCGCGAAACCAGGATGGCCAGGATGTGCAAGTCGGCGCCATTGGTCCAGGGGAATGCTTTGGCGACCATGGGACCGCCGGTGCTCCAACCACGGACATTTCCATCATCGCGTCCACAGACTTGAGGGTGATGGTTTTCAACCCGGAGGACATTGGGAACTTGCTTCACAAGGCTCCCGCCCTTGCTGCGGAAATTGGCGACGCCATCGAGGCCCGCCGCCGCGCCTCCATCGCGGCCCGAAATGGTAGGTAGCAACTGCCTTGCCGATGGATGCCGCCCTCTCAGGGCCATCGATGATGTTTTGTGCCCAAAATGATTGCCCGATGCGTCTTGAAGCGGCAACCAAGTCGCCCCTTCGCGGCTGGCGCGCTGTCAAGAATGGGCCAGTACCGTGATCTCGCATCCGAATCAAACAGGTGGGTGACCGCTTTTCATGGGCTTGCTGCCGGAGTGGGAAAAACGCCTGATCAAAACATAAAACACGGGAGTGAAGACAAGCCCGAAGAAGGTGACGCCAAGCATTCCGCTGAAGACGGTGACCCCGATCGCCCGGCGCATTTCCGCTCCCGCCCCTACCGACATCACCAGAGGCACGACCCCGAGGATGAACGCGGCTGAGGTCATCAGGATCGGTCGCAATCTCAGTCGCGCCGCGGCAATCACGGCCTCGGTGACCGGGCTGCCCGCATCCTCCTGCTGCTTGGCGAACTCCACGATCAGGATCGCATTCTTGGCCGCCAGCCCGATGAGCACCACCAATCCGACTTGGACAAACAGGTTATTGTCGAGCGACCATGAGAGAATGCCGCCCAAGGCGGATAGCAGGCACATCGGCACGATCAGCAAAATGGCCGCTGGAAGAGTCCAGCTTTCGTACTGGGCGGCCAGCGCCAGGAAAACGAAGGCGACACCCAGCGGAAAGATGAACAGGTTGATTGGATCAGTCGATGCCATCTTCTGCTGGAGCGCCAATTCCGTCCACTCATGCCCGAACCCACCGGGTAGCGCCCTCTTCGCCAACTCCTCGATCGCGGCCATCGAATCGCCCGAGCTGAATCCCGGTCCCGGGATGGCGTTCACCTCCGCCGAAGGATAGAGGTTGTGCCTGTTCACGATGGCAGGTCCGGCCTCCTCGAACACCGTGACCAGGGTTCCAAGTGGAACCATGGCACCTGCTAAATTGCGGACCTGTAAAATACGAATATCCGCGGGAGTGAGCCTGAACCTCGCGTCTCCCTGGACATTCACCTGCCAATTTCTTCCGTAGAGGGTGATATCATTGACGTAGCTGCCGCCCAGATTGGTCGAAAGGGCCGCGAAAATTCCGGACAAGGGCACGCCGGCCGTCTTGGCTTTTTCCCTGTCGATATCGAGGTGAACCTGGGGTTGTCCGGTTGAGAAGGTCGTAAATAGGCCCGCCAGCCTTGGATCGCCGGAGGCCTCGGATTCAAGGGCGCGAACAGCCTCTCCCAGCGACTCCAGGCCCGCACCCGATCGATCCTGAACCATGAGCTTGAGGCCGCCCGTGCTTCCGATCCCGTCCACGGGGGGCGCGTTCAGGACATAGTTCACGGAATCCAGTTCGGCATCCAGGGCCTGGCTCAGCCGCGCCATCGTGGCGGACGCGGAAAGTTCCGGATTTCTGACCCTCTCCTCGAACGGCTTGAGGACCACGAACATCGCGCCGCTGCTTGAAATGTTGGATCCGGAAAGAATGGAAAACCCCGGCAAGGCAAGCACATGATCCACAGCCTCATCCTGCCGGATGGCTTTTTCCATTCGCCTGATCGAACGATCGGTTCTTCCAAGGCTCGCGCCCTGGGGCAATTCCGTGGCGACAATCAGGTAACCTTTGTCCTGCGCCGGCACAAATCCGACCGGAGTCGTTGCAAAGCCGTATCCCGTGAGGGCCAAGAGTCCGACATAACCGGCGGACATGACCAACACCCGCCTGACAAGGGCCCGTGCCACGACCTCATAACCAGCCGATGCGGATCCCATGAACAGGTCGAACCCATGAAAAACCATTTTCAGGAATCTGTTGAGAACCCCCGAAAGCACGAAGCCGGCGAAGCCCGCCGCGAGCGCCCCGCCTGCCTTGCCAGCCAACGGCGGGATGGCATCGGGCAACGCGCCGGGGAGGAGGAACCAACCGCAAAAGACTCCGGCAAGGGGAAGCCCCCACGGCGGAAGGGGATCCTCCGAATGGCCGCTTCCATGAGGTTTCATGATCGAGGCGCAACGCGCGGGCGTCATTGTCAGGGCGTTGACGGCGGAAATCAGCGTTGAACCGGCGATGGTCAATGCGAATTGCCTGAAAAATTGGCCGCTGATTCCGGTCAGGAAAGCCGTGGGAACGAAAACCGCGGCCAGGACAATCGCTATCGCCAGGACAGCGCCAGCCGTCTCGTCCATGGCCAATCGCGCGGCCTCCTTGGGTTCATATCCCTTGGCGATCCACCTCTCGACATTTTCGATCACCACGATGGCGTCATCCACCACGATGCCGATCGCGAGCACCAGGCCGAACAGGGACAGGTTGTTCAGGCTGAAACCCAAAAGTCCCATCACCGCGAAAGTCCCGATCAGCGACACGGGAACCTCGATCATGGGAAGGATGGTGATTCGCCAATCCTTCAGGAACAGCAGAACCACCGCCAAGACAAGCACCACCGCCTCCACGAGTGTGTGGTAGACGACGGCGATCGATTCCTCGATGAAGACGGTCGTGTCGTAGACGATCTCGGCCCTCATTCCCGGGGGGAACACCATCGATTGCTCCCGGAGCAGCTCCCTGATCCCGCGGGCGGTATCCACGGCGTTTGAGCCGGGTTGCTGGTAAACGGCGACACAAACCGACTCGACTCCGTCGAGATAGCTGTTGACGGCATACGACTTCGCGCCAAGTTCCACCCCTTGGCTAGATGTCACGATTCCGCCGGATGGCATGATCAGTTCCCGCAGCGCGACCCGGCTTCCTCCAATATCCAACTGGATCGACCAGGGAGACCTGCGGGCGCTTCTCATCCTGAATTCGCGAGACTCGCCCGGTCCGACCAGATGCCCGGCGCGGTTGATCGCCTCGCGAACCTGCGTGGTGCCGGTTCCGGCCCTGGCCATCCTTTCGGGATCGAGCCGGACTAGGTATTCCTGGTCGCGTACAAGATCCGCAAGGTACACATTCTGGCCACGGGAACCCGTCTTGATGATGATCCTCTCGAAGTCCTCCTCGGTGCGCAGGCGGCCACGCGCGTTGATCGCCAGTTCAAAGGCGACCGAATCCGGAGCCGGCGGCTGTCCAAGCACTCCCGCCGCGACCTGGATGTTTTGCTCAGCGATCGCTGCGACCACATCCTCGGCGGTGATCGACCGCGAAGCCATCTTGTCGGGATCGAGCCAGACACGCATCGAGAATTCACGGCTGCCCAACGGTTCGACAGCCCCGACCCCGGGAAGCCTGGCGAGCATGTCATTAAGTCGGGTGGTGGCATAATTGCCGAGGAATAGAGTGTCGTAAAGAGGCTGGCCAGACTGCCTGTCGGTGTCGGAAACCAGGTTCACGCACAGCAGGATGCTTGGCGATCTCTTGCGGGTGTTCACTCCCTGGCGCCGGGCTTCCTCTGGCAGCCGGGATAGCGCCGCCGAAACCCGGTTTTGCACCAGCACCTGCGCCATGTCCAGGTTCGTTCCCGTCCGGAATGTCACATCAAGGCTCATCCGGCCGTCGTTTGTCGATCGGCTCGACATGTAGAGCATGTCCTCGACGCCATTGACTTCCTGTTCAATCGGCGCGGCGACTGTCTCCGCGACGGTCTTGGCGTTGGCCCCCGGAAAAGTCGCGGTCACCTGGACAACCGGCGGTGCCACCTCGGGGTACTGGGCCAGTGGCAGACGAACATAGGAAACAAGACCCAGCATCACCATGACGACGGAAATCACGGTCCCGAAAACGGGCCTGTCGATGAAAAAGCGGCTGATCATCGGTCGGACGCCTTTGCCGGCCTGTTAGCCCCCGGCATTTCCGTTTCGGTGGTCTCAACGGGCATGCCCGGTCTCAGGAATTGGATGCCCTTGACCACAATCAGGTCTTCCTTGGAAATTCCTTCAACGATGTCGCGAAGGCCCGGAGCAACCGATTCGCCGAACCGCACCTCAACCCTCTCGGCCTTTCCATTCTTGACGACCCAGACAAATCGCCGCCGCAAGTCGCTGAGCACGGCTTCCTCGTTCACCGCCAGGGCTCTGTAGGGAACATCGGTTTCGATTTTCACCCGGGCCCGCATTCCAGGAATGAACTGCCTTCGCTCCTTGCCAATCTGTGGATTCTTCACCACGCCGCGCACGGTGATGGTGCCCGTGGCTTGGTCGAACCGGTTTTCGATGAAGTCGATGACTCCCTTGTGCCTGTAATCACGCTCTTCCTCAAGGCGGAACAGGAAAGGCAATTCGCCGTCGGATTTGGTTTCACCCCGGGCCAAGCGCGCCCTGGCCCTTCTGTCGACGCGAAGATATGTCCGTTCATCAACGGTGAAATACAGGTGCGCGGGATCCTGGGTGACGACTGTGGTCAGGACATCCTCCTTGGTTTGCGAGACAAGGTTGCCCACAGTGAGTATCTTTCGGCTAACCCTGCCGGCAATCGGAGACCGTATTTGGGTGAAACCCAGGTCCAACTGGGCGCGCTCCCATTTGGCCGAGGCGCTGGTGACGGCCGACGCCGCGACTTTTTGGTTGCCCAACCTTATGTCAACCTCCTCGGGGCTCACGGCTGTCCTTGTTAGAAGAAGCCTTGCCCGGTTGTATTCCGCGTCTGCCAATTTCAACTGGGCCTCCGCCGCCTTGACTTCGGCGGCCGCCGCGTCGACCGCCTTTTGGTAAGGACCGGGATCCACCTCGAACAGCAAATCACCCGCCTTGACCTCCTCGCCCTCGGGAAACGCGTCCTTAACCAGGTAGCCGCCCACCCTTGAACGAATTTCAACGGTTTGGGACGCCTCAAGCCTGCCGTTGAATTCGGTCGTGTCGGAGGCGTCGATGGATACCGGCCTTGCCACCTCGACCCGCCTTGTGACGGATGACGACGCTTCCGGCAACCTCCTGGAGCATCCGGGGGTTAGCGCCAACATGGCCCAAAGCAGGCAAGCGAGTTCTCTGTTCATGGATCGCCCCGCGGAATCAGCGAATGGTGCCACTAGCCAAGCCGATCACATGAGCGGCGGCCATGGAATTGCCAAATGTGACGAAATCCTTGAAAACCCAAACCACCTTCTTGTCCCGGGTCACCTCAAACAACTGGGGATTCTCCGGACCGGCGTGGCAATTGCCGACAATGATGTTTCCACTTGGAAGAATGTGGAGGGTGGTCACCCAAGCCAGCACGATGCCTGGCAGTTCCTTTTGCTCCAGCGACCACACGGTCTTGCCGGACCGGTCCACCTCGTAAACCCTGTTGCCGTTCCCGGCCGCAATGAATGTGGTTCCCTTGGGAGTCCGGAATGCGCCATAAACCTCGGTGCCATGACCTTCCGGGCCGTGGCCGTTGGAACGAGGACGCCCGGCCAGGTCAAGGGTATGGGTCCAGACAACCTCTCCCTTGGAGTCGTACTCCCGAACTTTCCCATCGCCCTCATGGCAGACAAGGTAGGTGCCATCAGCGGTTTTCCTGGCCAAGCGGGTATCGCGATGCGGATTGGGTTTCTCGACCTTCAACGCTATGGAACGAACAATTTTGCCTTCACGATCAACTTCGACGAGCCTTCGATTGCCGGATTCCGCCACCAAGGTGTTTCCGTCAGGTAACCGCTCAACCGCATGAATTTCCACATGCGAGTTGTTGCCCGTGACTTTCTCCGCCTTGTACGACCAGATTTCCTTGCCTTCATTGGTCCATTCGGCAATCCTGTCACGCGCCACCGGCAGCAGGACGCCGCCACCGGGAAGCAGTGTAATGTCGTGAACTTCGGCTCGAAGTGGCCTTTTCCAAGCGGGCTTGCCATCGACGCCAATCAGTGCCACCTGGCCTTTATCAGAAGCAAGCACCTGGTATCCAGCTTTTTCTGCCGTTAGAACTCCTCGCGTTGTGAGGATGGTTGAGGCGGAAACAGCACAAAATGTCCGGCGAATCATGAGGTTCCTCCAATATTGAAGCCGCTAGTAGAGCATTTCTTTGGTTTACGGAAGAAGGTGTCAATTGCCTTTCAACAATAAAAATTATTAAAAATATGGGGGCTTTGCGAAGAATAATCCCAAGATGGCGGTTGTGAACTTCGACTGGTTGAAACAATTGGCTCAGTATGCCTGCACCGATGGGATCGAATGTGCCGATTGACGGGATGACGAGGTCAGGAATCCAGAAAGGCAGCACTTGCCTGTCCAGGATGGAACTGGGCCCGGACCTCGATCCCGACGGATGCTCCAGTCCTTGTGCCGGGAGATTTTCCGGGGGGATAGATCCGGGATAGGTGAAAGGAGTCACCATGAAGCGTTTCGCTTTCCTTGCGCTTGCCCTCGCCCTTGTGGCCGGCAGCGCATCATCGGCCCAGGCAAGCTGGGCGCAACTCGGTTACAGCGGCTACCAGCCTTGGTGGAACATTTTTGCCAAGCGCTACAAGGGCCTCACCCCTGAAGAGGAGCGGCTGCAGAAGTTTTGGAGCGACTATTACAATGCCATGAAGAACTACTATGGCGCTCTCGATAATATCGATTGGGTAGCCTACTACAAAAACCACGGGTACCAGATCAACAGCTCCTGCTCAAACGGATATGGTGGCCGGGTCAACTACGCCCCCGTCTTCGTGAGTCCGACCCTGCAATGGGCCGTGCCAGGTGGCGCCATGAGCGGCCCACCAGCCAGCGGAGCCATGGGCTGCCCAACACCCGGCGGCATGGCCGCCGCCATGCCGGGAGCCGCCTATGGCGCGGCAGGCTACGGTGCCGCCTACGGCGCCCCAGGCAACTGATCTGATCTCCGAATCCACTTGCCGATACCCCGTTTGGCCGGTCCCAAAGGACCGGCCGATTTCATTTTGGCCCAACATTTCCAATCCTGCCGGGTCTGCCACCGACTTGGCATTCCATTTCTGGGCCACCAAATCCATCGAAGCCACATCGCCAAAGAAGGCAGGGTAGGTTTGAACCGATGGCGTCCGCTTGGATTGGTCGCCACGACACCCATGGATGAACCCACCATGCACGGCAGCGCGCGAAGTATGGCATTCGGCTTGGCAACCCTGATATTGCTATTAACGGGAACATGGGCCCAAGCCCAATATCCCTCACCCCGTCCGCCCTTTACCTACATTTATCCCAAAGCCCCGGACATGATGGGCCCAGGCTTTTTTGTCACCGCTCCTTGCGGGACCGTTTACGGCCCCAACTATTCAGTCGTCCCCTGCCATATGCCGTTTCAAGGAATGGTACCGGCCCCTTCTTGTGGCGTTGGATTTGGCTCCATCAATGGATTTCCCGGCGTTCCTTACAACCCGTTCGTGCGAAGCCCCAGGGACTTTTTCATGCATGATTGAATCTTGATCCAATTCAATCTCTTGCACCAGGAGAGTTGCGGGTTTGCGCCCGCAACTCTTTTTTACGACGGCCCGAACCATTTCATCCATTCTTCTTGAAATGTAAGCTAAGTTTGAATTGTTAAATTGAAAAAATCAGTAATGTCGTGGCATTCGTCAAACTTGAAACTGAATTGTCAGGAAGGCAAGGAAATGGCCAGGACAGAATCGTCGGAAATCACCGCCGACGCCTTTCTGCGCCACATTCGCGATTACAGGATCATCCCCGAATCGTCACTGAATCGGGCATTGGCCAACGCCCCAAGCGGAGCCACCGCCAAAGCCTTGGCGACCCACCTCCTCAATTCCAAGCTCCTGACTCGTTTTCAGGGGGCCCGTCTGCTTCAAGGGCAAGGACCAAGCTTGCGCCTTGGCCAATATTTGTTGCTTGAGGAAATTGGCAAGGGCGGAATGGGGCGTGTGTTCCGGGCCGAGCATTCCACCATGGGTCGGGTTGTGGCGCTCAAGATCCTTTCATCCGACCTCGTCAATTCCCCCCGTGCCAAGGAATTTTTCTTTAGGGAGAGGAGGGCCGCCAGCCAGCTAACCCATCCCAACATTGTCACGGCCTTCGACGCCAATGAAGTGGCTGGAGCCCATTTCCTGGTCATGGAAATGGTGGAGGGCCCCAACCTTGAGAAACTTGTCAGGGAACGCGGGCCGTTGCCCTATCAGGTGGCCTGCGAATATGTCCGCCAGGTTGCCACCGGGCTCGACCATGCCTTTGAACAAGGGATGGTTCACCGGGATATCAAGCCCAGCAACATTCTGCTGAAGTCGGAGACCGAACCGGGAAAAGCCGGCCTTGTCAAAATCAGCGACTTCGGCCTCGCTCGACTGGCCCCAATCAGGGCGGAAAACGCCGGATCGAACCATGGCACAATCATGGTCGACGAAAACACCATTATCGGCACACCTGACTACCTCGCCCCCGAGCAGGCCAAAAGCCTTCATCAGGCGGACATCCGTTCTGACATTTACAGCCTTGGTTGCACACTCTTCTATTTAGTCACTGGCAGGGTCCCGTACCCCGGGACCAAGGGCCTGGAAAAAATCATCAAGCACTCAACGGATGCGATACCCAAGCCCTCGTCCCTTGTTCCTGGAATTCCGCCCGAAGTGGACGCCCTCATTGCCAAGATGATGGCCAAGGACCCCGCGGCGCGGTTCCAGAATCCCAAGGAAGCAGCCATCGCCATCACCTCGGCCATGGGTGTGGAGGATGCGACCTCAGTTCCCGTGGCTTTGGCCGTACCTCAGGTTGAGGCCAACCCGTTCGCGGCGTTCCAATCCACCTGGAACGAGGCGATCGTCACGCCATTTGAAGACAAGCCGTCAACAACCCCATCCCGTCCACCCAAGGGACCTGTCCCCAAGGCCGTCTTCACTCATGCTCAGGCGCTGGCAATAGCCATCGTGGCGTTGGCGATGGTCGCCTCGGCCATGGTGTTCGCCCTGCGGTACCTTGTCGGCTAACCACCCAAAGCCTTCAACAGCGCGCTCGCCACGGCGCGAGGATTCTCGCTAGCCGCAAGGCATGCGGAAACCGCCACGCGAACGGCCCCCGCCTCCGCAACCTCAACGATGTTTTCCGCACTGATCCCACCCAAGGCAAACCATGGAAGTTGGTTTGCCGAGGCGACTTGCCTCACATAATCCAATCCTGGAAACATGTTAAAGTCCTTGGTTCCCGAGGGGAAAACCGGACCAACACCGGCATAGTCGGCCTTGTCGGCAACCGCGATGTTCCATTGGCCAATCGAGTGCGTGCTTGTTCCAACAACAATTCCATTACCCGCGACCCCGCGGGCTTGCGACACGGCCAAGTCGTCCTGACCGACATGTATCCCGTCCGCCCCGCAGAGCATGGCCATGTCTGGACGATCATTGACGACAAGCAAGGCTCCCGAGGCCTCTGTCCACATTCTCAATAATTCCAATATCGAAAGCCACGACTTGTCCGAAATCGACTTCTCTCTGGACTGGATAATCCCGACGCCCCCGGCCATCGCCTCCTTGACAGTACGCTCCAGGCCAAGCACGCACGACCTTGCCGAAACAAGAAAATAAACCCTTGTCCTAGCGAGCTTTAAGAACTTATCACCCCTAAATGATTCAATGTTTCCGCCATGCCCCTCCAAATCGATTCCGGGCACGGTCAGGATCTTTCCCAGATGTGGGCTTACCATCGCCGCTAACTGATCCAAAACCAATCCGTGGGCACAGAGTTCCTGCGCAAGCCCGGAATGCAGTCTCAATAAGGCCAAAAGAACAAATTCTGTCGTGAGTTCGCCCTCATGAAAGGAATCTCGGGCCAAGCAACCCGCAAGGCGGACGACCGCCCTCAATTCAGCGCATAGCTCGGCTACCTGAAATGACTCATTGTGAGGTGTGACTATCGTTGGCTGGCCGGGTTGACATGCCAGGTGATTAAATCCCGCATTCCGGGCAGCCGATGAGGCGGCACCTTCAGGGTCTCGAAGCAGAGAAGTCAGGAGCGCTCGGTGGGGTTCCGTTTCACCGCGACACGCATTGGCTTCGCACAAGGCTCGAAGAAGGGCGGGAGAACAATCGATCCGCATTTCCCGACGCTCCTTCTCGGCACCCCCGGCAAAACCGATCAGCCCAACACCCGGTCTTCACATTTCAGCAGAAGTTTCTGAATCCCTTGCATTGATGGTAGCGCTCCCTGTCGATGCTGATTGGGATCACGGCAGGAAGCCCAAGTCAGCCAGCCAGCCTCCATTTCTCCGGGAGTGACATGCCATGCCGAGGGGATCCCGAGACCTCCTCCGAATGATCGGCCAATCCGCCGTTGCCCTGAGCCTGATGGGATTGCGTTGCGAATTCCTGGTAGCCCAGGAAGCCAAGGCCACCAAGGAATCCGGCCAAGTTCTGGACTTGGAGGCCTGCCTTTCCATGGCCATGGACCAGCAAGCCAGCATTCGCGCGGCGCGTGCCACGCTGCATGCCAACATCGCGAAGTCTGATGCTCTTGAACGGAGCGGCCGGCTGGGCGCGATCCTTTCAAGCGACCTGAAGGTGCGCCGCCAGCAGGTGCTCCATGGAATTCAAGCCGCCAGGCTGGCGGTCGAGAAGGCGGAACATGAGACCCGCCAGGCCGTGACCTTCACCTACCTCATGGCAGTCTATGCCAAACAGCAAAGGCGGGAACTCAGCGCGATCCTTACCAACCTCAAGCAACTTCGCGAAGGCGCCAGCAGGTTGGTGGAACGGTTCCCCGGGCAACTTGAATTGGTCGACATCGCCAACAATGCCTCCGCAAGCAAGGTTCCAGAAGCCGAAAACGGTTATGAACAAGCCTTGGCGGCGCTTCGCGAGGCTATCGGGACCAGTGACAGGGTAACGCCAGTCAATGATGTGATTCCGGAAGGCAAATGCTCCATTTCCAGTCAGGATGAAGCCATTGCAATGGCTGTGGCCAACCGGCCGGAAATCGGCCAAGCGGAACTAGCCGCCGTCATCTTTGCCCTGGAAATCGAAGCCCAGTGCCGGATGCGCTTCACCATGGCAGGCAGAACCCTCGCCTCTGGTTCAGACCTCCATTCCATCCTTGTTCCGCTAGGCCAATTTGACGAGAAATACCAGCCAGGGGCGATTGCCCCGGAAATGCCTTCGGTCATCCCGGGCAACCGCAGGGACCGCGTGAACCAGGCTGAGATCCTCGCTTCCCGAGCGACGATCGTTCGCGAAAAAGTCCAAGCTCTTGTTGAATTGGAGGCCGGCAACGCGTGGCTCAGGTACAAGCAAAACGCCGACAAGCTTCCCGTACTGGAAAAGGCCATTAAGGTTGCGCACAAGCGCAGCGAGGACCTCAAGGAAGACTTGGGGGGAGACAACAAGGTTTCCCCAAGGGATGTCCTTGAATCTGGCCTGATCGAGACCACCCTGAAGCAGCAATCAATCGAGGCAAAGCTGGGCGCCATCCAGGCCTTGGCCACCCTTGAGCGGGCGACGGGTGGGGCGTTCAAGCTTGATTTGGAATGGAAGCCGGTCGCCCCTGGCTCCAAGTCCAACTGATTATCTGGATTTCCCAAAATTCTTTTGGTACCCCACACCACGGAGTGACAGCACCATGCGGTTTTTGGCCAGAACTGCGGCGGCATTCTCGATCCTAGCGATCGCTTCGTTGTTTGTTTCGGGAGGCGCCCAAGCCGCCAAGCCCGAGGAAAAGCTGAAAGTCGGCATCACCAAGAATTTCTTCCAGAACTTTTCAGAAACCATAGCCAAGTTGGTCATGCAACCGTTCCCTGAAGTCGTGAAAGCGCAAACTGGCCTGCCTGGCGAGATCGCCATGTCCCCCGACTCGACTGAACTTTGCGAGAGAATGAAAAAAGGGGAAGCCCACCTCGGAGTGTTTCAGGGTCATGAGTTTTTCTGGGCTTCCCGGAAATACCCGGAACTCAAGCCACTCATGCTGGCCGTGAATGAGAAAACCCCGCTCAAGGCTTATTTGATCGTGCGCAAGGCTGATTCAGAAAAGCCGATTTCAGATATGGCTGGCAAGACTTTGGCCATCCCCACCCAGACACGCCCGTTCGCAAGGCTTTGGGTTGAAAGGCGTGGTGTTTTGCCAGGTAAAGTGCTGCATGAGCATTACTCCAAGGTTTTTCCCATCGGTGACAGCGAGGAAGCGCTGGATAATGTCAGGGATGGGTCGCTGGATCTTGTTCTCGTCGAGAAGGCTTCATGGGATCGTTACAAGAGAATCAAGCCATCATCCATTGAATCGCTTTCACCCATCATCGAATCGGAAACCTTCCCGAGCACCGTGATTGCCTATTTCCCCAAATCTGTGCAAAATTCCTATGTAGACAGGTTTAAGAAAGGCATGATGACCGCCGATCAGAACCCGGGCAGCGCCCGCCTTCTCCAGCTTGTCAAAATTTCTAGTTTCCAGCCCGTACCCGACGATTTCATGAAAGAAGGCGAAAGCCTCATTCAGGCCTATCCTCCAGCCAGTCCCAGATAACTCCATCCGGATTTGGATCTTCATGAGGGCGTGGCCCATGCCACGCCTTCTCCGTTTCCGTGCCGGTCATTCCAAAGCTTGCTACAATCCCACCCGACCGAAACCGGGAGGAATCTGAGTTGGAAAACATCCAGCCCGCATCGCTTCATGAGCAGACACGCGAACGGTATTTGATTTATGCGATGTCGGTCATCACCTCCCGGGCCCTACCCGATGTGCGGGATGGTCTCAAACCGGTCCAAAGGCGACTTCTCTACACGATGTACAACGACCTCCGCCTCACCTTTGACGGCAGGCCGAGAAAATGCGCCAAGATTGTTGGCGATGTCACCGGCAACTACCACCCGCATGGGACATCGGCGGCCTACGAGGCGCTTGTGCGAATGGCGCAGGACTGGGTGCTGCGTGTCCCGTTGGTTCAGGGACAGGGCAACTTCGGTTCCGTGGATGGGGATCCCCCCGCCGCGGAGCGGTACACCGAGGCCAAGTTGAGCGCCGCATCCGAGCGGCTCATGGACGAGTTGCGGCAGCGCACCGTCGAGATGCGCCCCAACTACGACAATACCCGCGAGGAACCGGTCGTACTCCCGGCCCAATTTCCAAACCTTCTGGTCAATGGGTCCTCGGGCATCGCGGTCGGGCTCGCCACCAACATCCCGCCCCACAACCTTGGGGATGTCATCAAGGCTTGCGTTCACCTCATTGAAGAACCGGAGGCCACTGTGGCCCAGTTGCTCGACAAGCTCAAGGGACCTGACTTCCCCTTGGGGGGCAGGGTTCTCGCCGAGCGATCGGAACTCCGGCGAATCTACGAGGAAGGGTCCGGGTCCATCCGGATCCGGGGCGAATACAAGGTTGAGGATTCGGGCCGCAAGCCGCAGATCGTTGTCACATCGATCCCGTATGGCGTTGACAAGGGCAAGCTCGAGGCGGACATCGGTGCCATCATCGAGGACAAAAAACTCCCCAACCTCCTCAACATTGTCAATGAATCCAATGAAAAGGACGGCCTGCGCATCGCCCTTGAGATCAAGCAGGGTGCTGATCCCGAATTGATCATGGCCTATCTTTTCAAGCACACGGCCCTTGAAGACACCTTCAGCTACAACATGACCTGTCTTGTTCCGGTGGAGGGCGATCCTTCACGAACCCGACCCGAGCGCCTGGGCCTCAAATCGATTCTCCGGCATTTCCTCGACTTTCGTCTGTCGACGGTTCGCAGGAGATTCGAATTCGAATTGGAGCAATTGCGCAGGCGGATCCATATCCTAGAGGGCTTCAAGGTCATTTTCGACGCCCTCGACAGGGCCATCAGGCTGATTCGCGAGAGCCAGGGAAAGGCCGATGCCGCGGAAAAGCTCATGCGGGCCTTCGGCCTCGATCAGGTGCAGGCCGATGCCATCCTTGAAGCCGCCATTTACAGGATCGCGCAGCTTGAAATCCGCAAGATCATGGACGAGTTGCGTGAAAAAACAGAGGAGGCGCGCCGGATAGAGCGAATCCTCGCCTCGGAGGCCCGCCTTTGGGGTGTTGTGCGCAAGGAACTCGAGGCTCTTGCCGAGCCCGACCCCAAGACGAAAAACAGCATCGTGGATCGCAGGCGCACCCGCCTCGGAGCCGATGAGGACGCCATCGAGTTCGATCCGGAAGCCTATATCACCCGTGAAAACACCCATGTGGTCCTCACCCGCGACGGTTGGATCAAGCGGGTGGGACGACTGGCTTCGATTGAGACGACACGGGTCCGGGAAGGCGATGCCGTGGTCGCGGTGGCGCCGGGGGCCACGCTCGACCATGTGGTGTTCATATCCGATGACGGAACCGCCTACACCCAGCGAATCAACGATGTTCCACCCAGTTCCGGTTATGGCGAACCCGTCGCGAAGTTTTTCCGGCTGACCGATCAGGCCAAGGTGATCACGGCCCTATCAACCGACCCACGCTTTGTCGGCCAGGGCGAAGGCGAGTCTGGACCGTTGCTGCTGGTGGTGAGTTCGGCCGGGATGGTCCTGCGAACCCCCCTGGATTTCTTCGCGCAGCCCAGCACCAAGGCCGGCCGTCGCTGCATCCGCCTGGGTGAAGGCGAGAAGGTCGTGCATGCGGCAGTCGTTCGGGGCGGGGAATCGTTGTTCATGGCCGCCGACTCCGGCCATGTGATCCACTTCGAAGCCGACGAGATACCCATCCTGGCGGGCGCCGGCAGGGGAGTGATCGGCATGCGGCTTGAGGAGGGCGCCCGCTGCCTGGGAGCCCAGGTGATGCGCTCCGCCTCGGAGAAATTCGTGGTGGAAACGCCGGGTGGACGGGTGCATGAAATGACCAGCAGGACCGGCCGGGTCGGACGCGGCGGCAAGGGAACGGAACTTGTCAAGCGGGCCGGACTCGAGAAGGTCGTGCCGGCATCACCCTCACCCGTGAACTGGGACGAGGTTGAGCAGGGGAAACTCTTCGACTCCCCAGCCGAGGCTCCAAGGCCCTCACGCGGGCAAGGCAAGCTTTTTGGCGAGGATGGCGATCGCTGACAGGGACGGCACGAACATGAGCACGGAAACGCGTTATTCAGCCAAGGACATCACGGTCCTTGAAGGCCTTGAACCGGTCCGGAAACGACCGTCGATGTATATCGGCGGCACCGATGTCAAGGGCCTTCACCACATGGTTTGGGAAATCGTCGACAATGCCGTCGACGAATACCTCAATGGCCATGCCACGATGGTGACCGTCACCCTCCACAAGGGCTGCGCCTCGGTGACCGTGTCCGACAACGGCCGAGGCATTCCGGTCGACCTGCATCCCAAGCATAAGAAGCCCGCCTTGGAGCTCATCCTCACCACGCTTCACTCCGGCGCCAAGTTTGGTGAAGGCGACAACTACATCCACTCGGGCGGATTGCACGGCGTGGGTTCATCGGTGGTGAACGCCCTTTCCCGCAAGCTCGTCGCGACAATCAGGCGTGACGGGGGTGAATGGCGCCAGGAATTCAAGCAGGGAAAAACCGCGAGTGAGCTCGTCAAGCTTGGCCCGTCCCGCCTTCATGGAACCACAATCCAGTTCGAACCCGACCCCGCCATATTTCCCAAGACCAGCCTCGACTCGAAAACAATTCGCTCCCACCTCGAGGACATGTCCTACATCCATGCGGGGCTCCAGATCCGCTTCAAGAATGAGGATGCCGGCACCGAGGAGGATCTTTCCCATCCGGGCGGGATCCCCGAATTCCTGAACCGCCTGGTCACTGAAAGCGGCAAGCCGAAAGCCTGCGAGCAGTCGTTCACATTCAGCAGGGAGGGCGGCGAACGACTGGAAGCCGCATTGGTTTGGACCGAGGCCACCGAGGAATCGGTTCGCTCCTATGTCAACGGCATCCGCACATCGGCGGGCGGCACCCACGAGGCTGGACTCAAGTCCGCCGTGGTCAAGGCGATCCGTGATTACATGGAAACCCATGACATCAGGATCAAGGGACTCACGATCGCGGCCGAGGACATCCGCGAGGGATTGGTTGCCGTCTTGTCGGTCTTCGTTCGGGAGCCGATGTTCCAGGGCCAAACCAAGGAAAAACTCAACAACCCCGAGATGACGGCCGCGGTGGAGGGATCGGTGCGGCCCGCGCTCGAGGCATGGCTCAACTCAAGCAAGACGGCCGCGGACGCGATCATCGGTCGTATCGTTTTGGCGGCGAGGGCCCGTCAGGCCAGCCGGGAGGCCGTCTCCGAGGTCACGAGAAAATCCGCGACAACGCGACGACTCAACCTTCCTGGAAAGCTTGCCGACTGCAAGTCGACCGTGATGGATGAAACCGAGTTGTTCATCGTCGAGGGAGATGGCGCTGGCGGCAGCGCCAAGCAGGGGCGCAACAACCGCTTTCAAGCCGTTCTTCCTTTACGCGGCAAGATCCTCAACTCCGAGGGCCTCACGACTGAAAAGGCACTGGCCAACCAGGAGCTCAAGGACCTCGTGCTGGCGCTGGGAACCGGGGCCGGGCCACGGTTCAACATTGCCGGGTTGCGCTACGGCAAGCTCATCCTACTCATGGACGCCGATGCCGACGGCTATCACATTTCAACCCTCCTGCTCGCGTTCCTCTTCCGCAACATGCAGGGCCTCATCGACGCCGGGCGGGTTTATATCGCCCTCCCACCCCTTTACCGGATTGATGTCGGCAAGGAGACCCACTGGGCCAAGGACGACAACCACAAGGCGGAAATCCTCGCCTCCCTGCGGGCCAACGCCAAGTTCGAGGTATCGCGATTCAAGGGCCTCGGTGAAATGGATGCATCGGTTTTGGCGGCAACCACGCTCGATCCCCGCCACCGAACCCTTCTAAGGGTGCGGGTCGACTCGATTCTCGACACCGACAGGGCCTTCGTTGACCTGCTTGGCAAGGATCCAGCCATGAGATACCAGTTCATCATGGAGGAGGCCGCGAGGGCGTCCGCCGAGGCCCTCGATGTGTGATTCTCCCAAGCGGCTCACTCCGGGTCGATTGATTCCCGCTTGACGGGGTCCCCCGGATGGGTCCGGACATACCAAAGGATTTGTCTGGCCAAGCCATGGAGCAGCTTGATGTCCCGCTCCTGCGGGCCCATGCGCGAAATGAGGTGCCTCACCCCGTGCATGAGTGTCTCCTGCTTGTCCCCGAACAGGTAACCCACCGCCTCCAGGGCTTGTCGCAGATGCCTGAACAGTTGGTCCTGCGACTCGAATGTGGCCGGGTCCGGGGCCGGCCTTGGCACCTTCGAAATCCAAGCCAGCCTCATCTCATAGCAGCAAATGGCAACCGCCTGGGCGAGGTTGATCGAGGGGTAGGCATGATTGGCGGGAATCTTGACGAGATGGTGACATAAGGCCACATCCTCGGTGGTGAGGCCGCTGGGTTCGGGACCGAACACCAGGGCAACAGGTCTTTCCATGGTGCCAATCTCGGCCAAGCTGGGGATAATTTCCCGCGGAAATCCTTTCTTGATTTCCCGAACAGGTCCAGCGACACGCGCCGCCGTGGCGGCCGCTTGCGAGCAGCCAGTCAAGGCCTCGGCCAGTGTGCCGACCACCTTGGCGCCATCAAGCACTTCGCCGGCATGCACCGCCATTCTCACCGCTTGTGTGTCGTCGCGCCGGGCGATGGGTCGGACCAGCCAAAGGTCGGAAAGTCCCATGTTGCGCATGACGCGCGCCACCGACCCGAGATTGCCTGGGTAGTGAGTCTCAACCAGGACCACCCGGCAGGGAATCGGGCCAAGTCGTGGCGATTCCTCCTCCTCGCTCATGAACCTCCACCCCCGTCGCGCCGAACCGCCAGTTGCTTGACGGCTTGCAGGTCGAGTTTGCCGCTGCCCAATACCGGAATCTCATCCACGGCATGGCAATCCTTTTCGGATGGCACCCAAAGGGGCGGCACCCCCCGCGCGGAAAGTTTCTTCAGCCAACCTCGAATGTCGATCCCATGCTCCTCAAGCAGGGGCCTCAGGTAGAGCACCACCACCTTCTCACCCCGTGCAGGGTCTGGAACGCAGGTGACGGCGCATATCCGGTCGTTGCTTGGCAATTCATCGTGAAGCATTTGCTCGACCTTCTCGAGGGGCACCATCTCGCCACCCGACTTCGCGAATCGTGACAGTCGGCCCGTGATCACCAGGTGCCCCCTTCCGTCCAAATATCCAACATCACCGGTCCTGTAATAGCTGTTACTGATCACTTCAGCGCTTTTTTGGGGCTGCCCGTGATAGCCACGCATCACATTCGCGCCAGCGATGTGAATCATTCCGGCTTCCCCGGGTGGCATCGGTTCTCCCGTGTCCGGATCGAGGATCAGGGCATGGCATCCGGTCACCATTCTTCCAACGCTGCCCGGCTGGTCCCTCCAAAGCGTCTTGCCGTCGGGCAGCACCCGGTCCGGCAGGTTGATGTTCGTCACCGGGGCGAGTTCCGTGCATCCGTACCCCTCAATCGGAAGGACTCCGAAGCGCCCGTTGAATTCGCGGGCCAACGATGGCGGCAACTTCTCCGCGCCACAAACCAGGAATCGAATGCTGGAAAAGTCACTCTTCTCAGACCTTTTAAGGCAAAAACGCAGGAATGTGGCCGTCGAGAGCATGATTGTCGACCGATGTCGACGGCACAGCGCCCCGATTTCCCGCCCCTGCCTGGGGTCTGGGTAGTAGGCCACGGAAATTCCCTGGGTGAGCGGCGCCCACAAGGTGACCGTATACCCGAAGCTGTGGAAGAAGGGCAGGATGCCAAGAATCCGGTCCTCAGGAAAAATATCTCCGAATGTCACGAGGGACTGGATGTTGGCCACGATGTTCCCGTTGGTCAGCTCAACCCCCTTGGGTGCCCCGGTGGATCCGCTGGAAAAGACGATCGTCGCCAGGTCACCCGGACCGCGCCTGTCACAACCCAGCCACGCCTCCAGCATTCCCAGAGGCATGGCCAGCGCGCGGGCATAAGCCCTGACCTTGGCCCACCCGCTGGCTTTGCCCACCGTATCCTCAAGGATCAACAGCCTGCGGCCCCCTCCCGGGTTAAACGGTAGCTTCGAAAGGAACCGGCGGGCCGTCACGATGGTGCGCACAGTCGTCTGGTCAAGGCAGGCATCATTGACCGACTGGCTGGCCGTGTAGTTCAGGTTGATGGCCACCCGCCCGAGCAGTCCAACCGCGGCATTGACAAGCGCGGCACCCGTGCCGGTGGGAAGCCAGACTCCCACCATGTCCTCTCCCGGCATTTCCTTTTTGAAAAATTCGGCCATGAGCAGGGATGCCGTTAGCGCCCTGCCGAAGGTCATCTCTCCGGACGCCACGGCGCCGTCGAGCAGGCAAGGCTGACTCCATCTCTTTCGCGCGACACGCAGGAAAAGCCTGGCGGGAGTCTGGTTATGGCTTCCGCGCGCGATGGCGGCGTCGGTTGAGAGCCGGTCAAGCCTGTCCCTGACGGCCCGGCCGTCGGCCATTGAGCAGGCCATGGAATCGCCAAACAAAATGTCGGCGCGCTTTTCATGAAGCTGGGTTGTCCTTGGAACCCAGGCACCGGGACCACCTTCCTGATCATGCCCCCAGTGCGGAAAAAAGGCCACCGGAAGCACCGGCAAGTTGAATCCCGTGACTACCGCCGAAAGCCAACGGCCTAACGGCCAAGCGTCGCCATTCGAATCGATCAGGTCTTCCGAGGCCACGGCGACCGCCAGTCCCCCGGACAGAAGGTGGCGCACCTTGGCGGTCCAGGCCTCAATCGATAGGCCCAATCCTTCCTCGGAAGCCGAACACCAAGTCAGGGAACGCTTGCAGCAGGCTTCGACCAGCACTCTTTCCTTGGGACTGACCCGTTCCACAACAATCAGCAGGCCGCCGGTTTGGGGAACCCTTTCGGCACCGCGATGGTGCAGGCGGGTGTCACCCCAATGGAGTTTCCGCCATCCATGTGCTTCCATTGAGGTTTTCCCCGTTCCGGCTCATCAGGCCCGCGGAATCATCTCGCGCGGCGCGAATTATCAGGTTAGAGTTAGGGAACCACACCTGCTTCGGTGATGAAACGCCAAAACTTCCGGTTACCGGATCGAATGAGTCAATCCCGGAGTTCCACCATGGTTCGCTTCCTGATGGTAGTTTCCTTGCTGCTATTCTCCTGCCTGCCAGCATGGTCACAGCAGGGTGGGCGGGACAACTCTCCCGTCAGCTTCATCCGAGATGTCGCGCCCATTTTCAAGGAAAACTGTTTCGGCTGCCACGGGGCCAAGAACCCCAAGGGCAAGCTGGACATGACCAAGATTGAAGCACTTAGAAAAGGCGGCACCAAGGACGATCCGATCGTTCCCGGAAAACCCGACGAAAGCCACCTGGTCGATGTTCTGAAGGCTTCGGATGCGAGCCGTATGCCTCCCCGGGAAACAGGCGATGCCCTTCCAGCCGCAAAAATCGCCGTGATTGAACGCTGGATTTCCCAAGGTGCCAAGATCGACTCCGAATTGACCCCGTCAACGGACATCGTCAAGCAATTGCGCAGGCGCTGGACACCTCCGGCCCCCTTGGAAAAGTATTCCTACCCGGTGCAAATGACGGCCTTGGCCTTCTCGCCCGACGGCAAGTCACTCGTCGCCAGCGGCCACCATGAACTCACCATCTGGGACACTGAGAGTGGCAAACTCACCGGCAGGCTGAAAACCCGTTCCCGCCGGGCCATGGCCCTCACTTTCCTTCCCGACGGAATGTTGGTCGCCGGAGGAGGCAGGCCTGGGGAAGAAGGTGATGTCTCCGTTTACAACCTCAAGGCCGCGCCGGCCAAAACCGTCGACGGCGTGGCGTGGTTTGATGGGGTCTCCGACGCCAAGGTGCTTGTGCGAAGGCTTCTGGAAACCGATGACGAGGTTCAATGCCTCGCGCTTTCCACCGATGGCAAGTCCCTGGCCGCCGGAGGTTGCGACCGCATGATTCATCTGTGGGATCTTTCCCCGGGCATTGCTGGCGCCAAGTTGCTTCAAAGCATCGAGAATCACGCTGATTGGGTTTTTGGAGTGGCGTTTTCCGCCGATGGCAAGCGACTGGCCAGCGCCAGTCGTGACAAGACCGCCAAGTTGTGGGATATCACCGCAAAGGAATCGCTTCTTACTTTCCCTGATCACCAAAACCCTGTCTTCGGTGTTGCCCTCAAGTCGGATGGCAAGCTCGGCTACAGCGCCGGGGAGGATCGTCAGATCAGGTCTTGGACCATTACCACCGACCAAGGCGCCAAGCAGGCCAAGACCATGGCCGGTCACAACGGCCCCATCCTCAAGTTGATTCAGCATTCCAAGAATCCGTGGTTGATTACCGCCTCCGCGGACAATTCTGTCCGCCTCTGGAATGCCGACACCGCCGCGGTGATGAAAACCATGGCTGGACATACGGATCATGTTCTTTCGATCGCCGTCAGCCCGGAAGGCTCGACACTGGCTTCGGGTTCCTACAACGGTGAGATTCGCCTTTGGAAAATCCCTGATGGAACAGCCATCAGGGATTTCTCCGGCTCCCCCGGCCAGCAGTTGGCTTCAACGACCACACCCGCTCCCAAGAAATGACGAGGGTGCCGGCAAGGCCAAGCCTCCGGCCTTACCTGACCGCCGATTCCGAAACCAACCGACCGGGATTTTTCCTGGTCAGGGACAATCTTAGGCTCAGCAAGGCCGTTTTGAGGCTCTCATCGTTCGATATTGAATGCGTCAAGCTATTCGACGGTTCACACAGCATCCCCGACATTATTGGCCGTATGGAAAAGCGCTTGGGTAAAGGCGCCATTCCATCCGGCCGAATTGAGATGCTCGCGGAGGCCATGGAACAGGCCCTATTCCTTGATACCGATGCATGGCGCGCCGCCGCCAGATCTCCTGTCCGTCCTCCCTCTTGCATTGGATGCTACGAGGCGGACCCCAAGGCTCTCAAGGAACAAATGCGGGATCAGTTCCTGAGGGATGGAGGGCCGGGCGCCCCTGAACGCGAGGCCGCCGACCATCGAATGGATGCCATTCTTGTCCCTCATATCGACTACAACAGGGGTGGATTCAACTTTGCCCATGGATTCAAGAGCCTGTTTGAACAATCCAACGCAAGGCTCTTTGTCATTGTTGGCACATCCCATTACAGTCCCAGGCTGTTCACCCTGACACGAAAGGCCTTTGAGACACCCCTGGGTATCGTTCCAACGGATGGCGGGTTCATCGGAAGGATCGAGGAATACTACGGACCCGGGCTTTTTGAGGACGAACTCCTCGGCCACCTGCCCGAACATTCGATCGAGCTTGAGGTGGTTTTTCTCCAGCATATCCTCGGCCCTTCGCGTCCGTTCAGGATCGTGCCGCTAGTTGTTGGCTCTTTTGAAGCCCTTCTGGGTGGGCGGGGCAAATCATCGCTGGAAGCCTCGATTGGCAAAATGGCCGCCGCGATTCGGTCCGCGGAGGCGGCGGCGGGCGAACCGGTTTTCTTCATCATCAGTGGCGACCTCGCGCACATCGGACCCAAGTTTGGTGACACGCAACCCGCAGCAAACGCCATGCTTGCCAGCAGTCGGGAGCAGGATGGGCGCCTGCTTGAAAGAGTCGCTTCTGGCGACATGAACGGCTACACGGCAATCCTGGCCGCGGAACAAGACTCCCGTCGCATTTGCGGATTTCCTCCGACCCATCTGACCCTTTCCACTTTGGGCCCCTGCTCGGGCCGCCTGCTTCGCTACGACCAATTCGTTCACCCCCGCGGCCATGAAAGCGTCAGCTTCGCTTCGGTTTCATTCAACAGGCATGGCACCAACGCATGAACGCGGAAATTCACTGCCAATGCGACTTGGGTTGCCTGCCAGGCCAATGCGTCGTTGCCGCGGCAAGGTCCGGAATGAGGCTGGATTTCAGAGAGGCAACGACGGCGTTTGAGCGCGAGGCCGTTCAAAAATCGTACTCTGGTCCCCGATTTTCCTCCCGCTATTTTTCATGGGGAGATGGGCCGCCCGTTATCCTTGGACATGGCCTGTCAGACCGGTCCGATTCGTTTATTCCCCTGGCCTATTTGCTCAAGAACCGCTTTCAGTGCGTTGGTTGGGACCTTCCAGGCACCCATGCCCCCGCCCGTGAACCCTTGCCCTGGATCAGGCACAAGCATCTTTCGGATCATCTGCTGGCCTTGTGCGACCACCTTCGGCTGGCAAAACCCGTTATCGCCGGGGCTTCGTTTGGATCAACGGTGGCCTTGCGAACCCTGGCAATGGGCCCGGGCCGGTTTTCCGGCGGAGTGCTCCAGGGAGGATTCGCGTTTCGACCGCTGAACCATGTCCAACGCCATCTTGTCCGTCTGGCCCGGTTCGCGCGCGGAAGGATCATGGGCCAAATGCCGAAATACCGCGAGTTCCTGCATCGCGCCAACGGTGCCGAATTCGCCATGCATGAGTCCCGCCGATGGGAGCACCTCGTGGCCTGCGCCGGCGCAACGCCTGTTCGAACCGTTTGCCACCAGGCCCTCTTGCTCGACAAGGCCGACCTTCGGGCCTTGCTTAAGCGAATCACCGTGCCAATGCTTGTTGTTTGCGGTTCCAACGACAAGGTGGTTGATCATCGTTGCGCGCAAGACCTGATGTCGGGACTGCCCAATGCCAGAAAAGTGACCTTGTCGGACTGCGGGCATGTGCCTTGCTATACCGATGTCGAGGCCTTGGCGGCTCTCATGACAGGATTCATCGACGGGGTGGCAGGGACCTAACCATGGCGGATGCGGTGTGGCGAATGCCGATCGTGGGCGTCGGCAGTGATGGCATGTCCGGGCTGACAAGCCGGGAAAGGCAGGCTCTCGCCGAATCCGAGGCGATCATCGGCCAAAATCAGGTGCTGGCCCAGTTGGGTGCCACCTCGGCGGAACAGGTTCCACTGGATCCCGACCTGTCGGCGGCCGGAAGGGAAATCGCTTCGAGGGTGAATCGCCAACGGCTGGCCTTTGTTGTCTCCGGCGACCCGCTTTTCTACGGATTGGCGGGCTGGCTCTTCGACACCTTTGGAAAAGACCGGTTTGAGGTTCTGCCCCATGTCTCCAGCATGCAGACCGCGTTCGCCCGCATCAAGGAATCCTGGGAAGACGCCTACCTGAGCAATCTCCAGTCGCAACCCCTGCCAACCGTCATCGAGCGAATGAGGCAGGCTCGCACCGTTGGCCTTTTCACCACTCCGGAAGTCGGACCGGCGGCGATCGCTCGAGCGCTCCTCGCCAGGGGAATCACCGGGTACCGCGCCCATGTTTGCGAAAACCTCGGCACACCCCGCGAGCGCCTCACGCAAGGCACGCTCGACGAGATCGCTTCCCTCGACTTCGATCCGCTCAACATTCTCATCCTTTGCAAGCTTCCCGGCGCGGGGGAAAACCATTCAACGCGCTCCCAATCCGCTCTCTTTGGCAATCCAGAAGGCGACTACGCCGTTGATTCACCCGGCAAGGCGCTAGTCACACCCGGGGAAATCAGGTCCATCGCGCTGGGAATGCTCCGTTTGCAACCGGGCCTGACTGTCTGGGACATAGGCGCCGGTTCAGGAAGCGTGGCCATCGAGGCCGCAAGGCTTGTCCGTCCCGGCAAGGTGGTTGCCATCGAGGAGGATGCGGGAGACTTCCAAAAGCTCATCGCCAACCTCGCCAATCATGCGGCCGATGGCGTTGTTCCCGTCAGGGGTTCTGCGCCCGCGGCGTTCGCGGGCCTTGCCCCGCCCGATGCGGTTTTCATTGGCGGCATCAGCCATGAGGTGGTCAGGCTCATCGAACCCGTATGGGCCGTTCTCAAACCAGGCGGAACCCTGGTCGCGCATCTCGGATCGATCGAGGGAGTCGCCTCGGTTCAAGCCAAGTTGAGGTCCCATTCCGAGCAGGTCGACTTGGTCCAGATCATGCTTGCACGCGGCGTCGACCAACTCGGCACCACGCGACTGGATCCGCTTTCGCCATCCTTCATCCTGCGGGCTGGCCGCTGACATGGACTCCTGCGCGGAAGGCCGGTTTTTATTGGACCGCTTTCTTGAAGCCCAGGAACCCGTTTTTGAAACGGTCAAACGGGAACTGGGGGCTGGCCGAAAGGAATCCCACTGGATTTGGTACATCTTTCCACAATTGGAAGGACTGGTTCCGTTTCCCAGCGAAAACACGCGGTTTTATTCAATCAAGGGGCCCGCGGAGGCCCGCGCCTACCTGAATCATCCAATTCTGGGTTCACGGTTGGTGGAATGCGTCAACGCCGTGCTGGCCCATCGGGATCGTTCGGCCCTCCAAATCTTCGGGAAGGTCGATGAGCAAAAGCTGTTCTCCAGCGCGACTTTGTTCGCCGCGGTTTCCGAGCCCTCATCCGTCTTCCATCAGTTGCTGGAATCACATTTCCAGGGCGGTAAAGACGCGACAACACTCAGGTTGCTAAGCCAGCCCGGCTGAATTTGAATCAAAACCGCGGTTGGGGGCGTTCCCAAGAGGCGTCATAGGGCAAGGAAAAAAGTTCCTGAATCTTCTCGGCCCGGTCATGTTTTCCCGCCAATATCGACAGGCCTTCCATCACCTGCTTCATACGGGTGTCGTTGCTTGCTCCGCCCCCTCGCTCGACCCTGTCTAGCAACGCCGCCAAGTCCAGCAGACGGCAGCGAATCTCAAGGAACGACTGCTCGAGCACCTTGGCGGCTGGCATGGGGCTTAACGACATCGGTTTCTCCCGGTTTGGATTTGTTTCAGGGTCGACTGAATCGGGCGCGAATCTCCAACGGCACCAGTTCATTCATTCCACCGGAGTTCAAGCCGCCCAAGTCGATGGTGACGAAGCGGAAACCCAACTCCGTCATTTTTCTTCTCGCCTCGACTCCATGCCCCTTCAGGAAGAAGCTTTCGATATCTCCCGGGGGAATCTCAATGCGAGCCAATTCTCCCGCGTGCACCCGCAACCGGCAATCGGCATATCCCAACTCCCGCAGGAATGTCTCGGCGTCTTCGACACGCGCCACACGCTCGGCCGTCGCCTCCACCCCGGGCGCCAAACGGCTTGAGAGGCATGGAGAAGCGGGCTTTTGCCAAACAGGCAATTCCCAGGCCTTGGCCAATGCGCGCACCTCGGCCTTGCCAATCCCGGCTTCAATCAGGGGGTGACGAACTCCTCGCTCAGCGGCGGCGGCCAAACCCGGCCGATAATCGCCAAGGTCATCCCGGTTGGCCCCGCTGCAAACCACAGCCAAGCCAAACTCACTCAGGCGAGCGGCTACTTGGAGGTACAGTTCGCTTTTGCAGTGATAACATCGGGTTCCGTCGTTGGCCCGATACGCGGCCTTCTCGAATTCGGTGGTCTTGAGCACCTCATGCCGCATCCCGATGGTGGAGGCCACCAGATGCGCGGCTTCCAAGTCGCGCCTCGCGACACTTGGACTGTCGGCCGTGAAGGCAACCGCCCTGTCTCCAAGAGCCAAATAAGCGGCCTTGGCTACAACCGCGCTGTCAACACCTCCACTGAGTGCCACCGCGACCGAATTCATTTCGGCCAGGATCGTAATCAGGCGATCTGCAGACTCGATGGCTTATCCTCCAATAGCTCGGATGAGATTATAAACGACTTCGCCAATGGTGACAGCCTGCGAGCGATGACTCACCACCAATCTGCCATAATGACAGACGGCGCCAAACCCACTGTTGGCGAATGGCAGAACTGGCAGACCTCCGCTTGAAACAAAACATCACAAACATTGGCGCAGTAGAGGTTTAAACCAATCACTCCAATGGCACGCCGCTTGCATTCAAGATGGCAAGCCAATAGGCCGTGTTTGGAGAACATTGAATATGAAGACATCCATCAAGCCGCTGAACGACCGCGTGGTCATCGAGCGATTCGCCGCCGAGGAGAAGACCTCGTCAGGCCTCTACCTGCCTGAGAACGCCAAGAGCAAACCCCAAAAAGGGAAAATCCTGGCAGTTGGCCCAGGAAAGCTTCTGAAGGACGGAAGTCGGAAACAACCCGGCCTCAAGGTTGGTGATATTGTGCTTTTCACCAACTGGGCTGGCGACGAGTTCAAGCAAAGCCACGGTGAAGATGTTCTTTTGATGCGCGAAGAGGATGTCCTTGCCGTCGTGGACGGCTGATGCCGCAACGAATTTCCATACCCCTTTTTCATTTGAATAGCTGGAACCTCCCAAGGAGTTGATGACCATGGCCGCCAAGCAGATTGCGTTTGAACAGGAAGCCCGTGAAGCCCTTCGCCGCGGAGTGAGCAAACTCGCCCGCGCGGTGAAGGTGACCCTCGGCCCCAAGGGCCGAAATGTCGTTATTCAGAAAAGCTTTGGTTCTCCCACCGTCACCAAGGACGGCGTGACAGTCGCCAAGGAAGTGGAACTCGAAGACAAGTATGAGAACATGGGCGCCCGCATGGTGCGCGAGGTTGCCAGCAAGACCAGCGATGTCGCCGGCGACGGAACCACCACGGCGACTGTGCTTGCCGAGGCGATCTTCAACGAAGGCCTCAAGGCCGTTGTTTCCGGCGCCAATCCGATGCTCATGAAAAGGGGCATGGAACTCGCCGTCTCCCATGTTGTTGAAAGGCTTCAGGAGATGTCTAAGAAGTGCAGCAGCCTGAAGGACATGCAGAATGTCGCGACGGTAGCTGCCAACCACGACTCCGAAATTGGCACCATCATTGCCGAGGCGATGGAGAAGGTGGGCAAGGACGGCGTGATCACGGTTGAGGAAGGCAAATCGTTCAAGACGAACCATGAGTTCGTTGAGGGCATGCAGTTCGACCGCGGCTATCTTTCCCCTTACTTCATCAACGACAAGGCCCGCATGGAATGCGACCTCGAGGACTGCTACATCCTCGTCCACGAAAAGAAGATCTCCGCCAGCAAGGATCTTTTGCCACTGCTTGAGCAGGTGGTTGAACAGCGCAAGCCAATCCTCATCATCGCCGAGGATGTTGATTCCGACGCGCTGGCAACCCTCGTCATCAACACGATGCAGTCCGGTGGAATCTTCAAGTGCTGCGCAGTTAAGGCTCCCGGCTACGGTGATCGTCGCAAGGCGATGCTTGAAGACATCGCCGTTCTCACGGGTGGGCGCGCTTTCTTTGAAGACCTCGCCACTCCGCTCGACACGGTCACTCTCAAGGACCTTGGCCGAGCCAAGAAGGTCAAGATTGACAAGGACAACACCACCATCATAGAAGGCCATGGAAACAAGGCTGAGATCAAGTCCCGCGTTGCCACCATCCAGCGTGAACTGGAAAAGTCCACCAGCGATTACGACCGTGAAAAATTGAGCGAGCGCATCGCGAAGCTTTCCGGTGGCGTGGCCAAGATCAATGTCGGTGCGGCAACCGAAAGCGAGATGAAGGAGAAGAAGGCCCGCGTCGAGGACGCGATGCACGCGACCCGCGCCGCCGTTCAGGAAGGCATTCTTCCTGGTGGCGGCGTCGCCCTGCTCCGTGCCTGCCAAGGTCTCAAGGCCAAGGGCCTCACCGAGGATGAGGCCACCGGATACGACATCGTCGTCCGGGCCTGCTCCGCTCCCATCACCCAAATCTCCACGAATGCCGGCCAGGATGGTGCTGTGATCCGCTCCAAGGTCCTTGAGGAGAAGGATGCCAACTACGGCTACGACGCCCGTAACGACAAGTATGTCGATATGGTCAAGGCAGGAATCATTGACCCGGCCAAGGTGGTCCGCAGCGCCCTTCAAAATGCGGCCAGTGTTTCCACGCTTCTCCTGACCTCAGATGCCCTCATCGCCGAACTGCCCAAGGAAGAGAAGAAGCCCGCCGGCGGTGGTGGCGATGACATGTATTGATCGCTAAGCACAAAAATGAAAATCTCATGGGGCGCCCTTTCGGGCGCCCCGCTTATTTCTGGAGTGCTTGGAGCTTGCTGAATCGCAGATTCTTTCTTGCCATGCCCGCGCTGTCGCCCTTGGCCATGGCGGCCCCCTTGTCGGGCGAAAGTTCGATCAGGGGAATGGCGGGATCGTCGGAAATCGTCATCACGACAACGACACGCCTTGCCGGTGCCATCCATTCCTTGCGCTGGAATGAAATGGAATTCATCGACAGCGCTGACCACGGCCGGCAGTTGCAATCAGCATCGTCCTTCGACTTGGCGAAACCCGGACCATTTTGGGCGGAGTGCTACAACCCGACAGAAGCCGGTTCCCGTCGTGACGGCGCCGGAGACCGGTCAACCAGCCGACTGCACTCCATCGACTTTGCCAAAAACAAGCTGAGCACGCGCTCCACCATGGCGTTTTGGCTGAACCCGGGCGAGCGCTCCGAGGGGCGCCCTGCCCTGAATCAGACGGACTTGTCCAGGCACCATCTGGAAAAGAAAGTGGCCATCGGGATGTTGGGACTGCCCCACGCCATCGATTATCAAGTCACCTTTCATGTGCCGCCGGGGGAACGCCACACGATGGGTCAGTTCGAGGCCCTGACCGGTTACATGCCCTCAGTTTTCAACCGATTCCTGACATGGAATCCATCCACTGGCAAAACCGCCCCACTTGATGACGGACCAGGGGAACAGACCTTGCCGGTGATTTTCACCATGCGGGAAGAGACCCATGCCATGGGAATTTTCACCCCGGAGAATCCTCAGATTCCAAACGGAGCGCCCAAGGCCAGCAGGCCCTCTTATGGTCGTTTCCGGTTTCTTCGGGAAAAAGTGGTCAAGTGGAATTGTGTCTTCAGGGTCAGCGACCCGGCTGGAATTCCCTCGGGCGCCTATTCATTGCGCATGTTTGTGGCCGTTGGTTCCCTGAACCAAGTGACAGAAACCCTAGCGGCTTTGGCTAAACGGACCTGACCACCGCCAATTGACAGGTCGTCCACAAACGGCTGATTCACCCAACAACCTTGCACCAAACATCCCTCATGCCCGACATCATGAGGTGACGGATAGCCTGTTTACATTTCAATCAGCGCCAGTCGCAGGCACCGGGTTCGTCACAAGGGTAGAGTGCCCATGACAAATCAAAATTTGTCTATCCTGGCCAATAAATTCCCGTTGGAAATCAGGTTGCGGCATCCTCGGCGACCACGATCTGGCGGGTGGCCTCTTCGGTGACGGCGCGTCCTTCACCAAACATCAGCAGCAGTGGGCTCGCGATGTAAATTGAACTGTATGTTCCAACGATCACGCCAATCACCATCACAAAGGCGAAGAGGTGAATCCCCTCGGCACCGCTGAAATAGAGCACCACGACCACCAGCCAAGTGGTCAGCGATGCCAACACCGTTCGGCTGAGGGTCTGGTTGACGCTGTCGTTGATCATTTCCTCGGTGAGAAGCGGATTACGGCCGCGCACCTCACGGATTCGGTCGAAAACCACAATGGTGTCGTTGACCGAATACCCGACAAGGGTCAACAGCGCCGCCACGGCTGGAAGGTCAATCTTGAAGTCCTGAATCTGGAAGATTGTCGACAAGCCGGGAATACCGACGAGGTAATGACAAATGGCGATGGCTCCGAGCGTGAAAAACAAGTCATGAACCAGGCAAAGCAGCGCGGCCAAGCCGAATGTCCAGTTGCCAAAGCGGAGCCACAGGTAAAGCACGATGGCCAGCCATGAGGCCACGATCGCCCCCATGGCTTTCCCTTGCGTCGCGCCCGCCATGCTGGCGTTGAAGTTATCCAGCCTCTCAGGCTGTGGATTGGCGGCATATCGAGCCTTGACATCCTCGAAGACAGCGGCCAATTCCGTCGTTGACACGGGTTCAAGAAGCACGAGTTGGAAGTCGGAGTGACGCCCCGCCGTGCTCTTGCCAACAGGATCGATCCTCGCGCTGGCCAGCGCGGATGAGGGTATCTGGTTTCCTTTCTTGGCCCTGGCCTGAAGCGAATCCTTGACAACCCTCGAGACCTGGTCGAGTGTCGCCTCGGTGGAAAAGCTGAACTGAACCGTTGAAGCTGAAGATCCGGCCTTGCCCTTCTCACCGACTTGGAAACTGGCGAGGCTGTTCTTCTCAAGGTCATCGCCCAGAACACGGGCCACCTCGGAAGCCACCTTGTCGGTAGAGATTTCGGAGGTTCGGACGGTGAAGTACTTGCTCGCCGCCCCTTCCGAGGAACCAGCGATGAAAATCTGCTCGACCTTCCTGTCAGGCAGGCTGGACGAGTTGAACTTGTCGACAATCCAGGCCATGTCGCGGGGCGTCTTCAAGGCCCCTGTGTAGGCTGTACCTCCGTTGAAATCGATGTCGAGTCCCTGCTTGCCGCGAGCCAGGAACAGGGCCCCGCCGGCAACCGTCAGGAAAAGGGTGATGTAGAACATGGCCCAGCGAATGCGCATGAAGTTGATGCGGGGATTCCTGAACAGGTGGAGCATATTGAGTTCGGTTGGGCGGGACATGTGCAGCCACATGTTGAACATCGTGCGGGTGAGGTACAGTGAGGTGAAAAGGCTAATGATCAGCCCGGCGGTGAGGCTGATGCCGAACCCCTTGAGTTGGTCGTTGCCCACCACATAAAGGACGATCGCGGTGAAGATGCTGCTCAGGTGGGTGTCGATGATCGTGGGCAGGGCCCTGTCGTAGCCGTTCCGGATGGCAACCACAAGACTGGCGCCATTCTGCCTTTCCTCCCGAAGGCGCTCGTATATGAGCACATTCGCGTCAACCGCCATTCCAAGGGTCAGCACGAGACCGGCGAGGCCTGGCAGGGTGAATGTCGCCTGAACCAGCAGCATGAACGCCACCGCCAGGGTGAGGTTGGCGAAAAGCGCGATGCAGGCGACCACGCCGGCGAATCGGTAGTAGTACACCATGAAGGCCAGCACGGCGATGAAAGCGCCGATGATGGCATAGGCGCCCCGGAGGATTGTCTCAGCGCCCAGGGTCGCGCCCATGTTGGCCTCGCTGGCCGGCCGGTTGCTCAAGGTGGCCGGCAAGGCGCCGGCGCGAAGGATGCGGATCAAGTCGTCGAGTTCCGCCTGGGTGAAGTCGCCCGTGATTTGGCCGGAATCACTGATCCCGGATTGGAGGGTAGGAGCCGAGTGGATCTGCCCGTCGAGGATGATGCTCAGGCGACTGCGGACATTGCGGGAAGTGAGGTCGTAGAACTTGCGGGCGCCTTCTCCGTCGAGGGAAAAGCCGACTGCCGGTTCGCCGCGGCCTCCCATCGTCCGGTAGACGGCCGTCAGCGATCCGCCATCAACAGCCTTGCCTTCTTCCGGCTCGCGAACAAGCACCCAGTATTCCGCCTGCTTTTGATCCTCGACATCTTTCTTGCCAAGGTAAGGCGTCTGGCGAAGTTCGGGTTTGATGTCGCGCTTGTAAACAAGCATCCCCTCGATTTCGCAGGGGCGGGTGCCGTCGGCCAATTTCCAGTTGGCCGAATCCCGGGCGGCGTTGTTGAGTTGGAGGCCGGTGGTCACCCCGCCATCGGTTCGCCCGTAAAGCATCGCCTTGCCGAGTTCAACCCAGCGGTAGCGATGGCGATTGGCGGCCGAACCCGACCGCACCGTGAACAACCCGGGATCCTGTCCGGCGGTATTGCCCGTCCTTCGGGGAGGCTCAGGGGCCTGCCCGGGAAGTTTGCCACTTTCACGGGCCTGGAACTCGGCGTTTGTTTTCAGGGAAGAGAAGTACGCCTTGGCGGCCTCGAACGCCTCGGCATCATCGTCGGCGCGAGCCAGGATGGCGAATTGAAGCAAACCCTGCTGGGTGATGCGTGACTTGATTCGCTCGATGTCATTTTCAGACAAGCCAACCTTCCCGCCCGTGGCGGCGCGGTAGGCCGCAACCTTGGCCTTGACGGCATCAGCATCCTTGGCCAATCCGGTCGCCACCTGTTCGAGTCGGGCGGTTTCATCGAGTGCGATCGAGGCGAGGTCATTCCTTGCCTCCTGGGGAATCATCTGGCCTACTTGCTCGACCAACTGTTCCCAACGCTTGAGACGGGCCTGCTCCTGGTTCCGGCCGCCAAAAGGCAGCACGATTTCAATGCGGGGGGGGTCACCGGGAATCGGGCGGACCGTGATGTTGTAAAGGTCGGCGGGATCGATTCGGCGCTTGAGGGCGGTGGTGAGTTCCTCCAGTCGGGCGTTGAGGTCCTCGTTCCGCCCCACTCCACCTTGGTTTCGCGATTGGTCCAGTTCATAAACGAGGGTTGTTCCCCCGCTAAGGTCGACACCCATGCGGAATGTCAGGCCCGGATCCCCGGTGAGATAGTGCGACAAGGCGACACCGATCACCACAAGGGAAATGATGAACGGCACAAGACAAATCACCAAGCGACCTGCGGTGACGCCCAGGCGATCCTGCAAACGCTGAAAGAACCTTTCCAATCCGGTACCCTCCGCCCTGAATGGGCGTCAATTTTTTTTGTCCCGCGCCGCGGCGGCCTCTTCCTCGCGAGTCAAGTTCCGTCGGATGGAACCGCGGCTCACCCTGATCCGCGCGTTTTCGTCGATCTTCAGCAAGACCTCGTCCCCTGTTTCAGGCAGCGCGGAAATTGTTCCATAAATGCCGGCGGCGGTCAGCACGCGATCGTTCTTGCGCAATCCTTTTTGGAACTCCTCAGCCTCGCGCCTGTCACGATTGCCTCGCATCAGCATGTTGACGGCAAGAACCACCAGGAGGATCCCGAAAGGAACGAGATTCCACCAAACCGGGGCGGCCGGTTGCTCACCGGAGCTTTCCGCTTGCGCCAGCAGGATGAAAGCCGGGATGATCATGCAAGGCGGGCCATCACCAGCAAACCCTGTGCGACAAACTATTAACTTAAAGGTCGCATGGGTCAGCGACAAGCCAGCCTGATCGCCATGCCGAGAATGATCCGGCGGTAATCGCTTCCCGCGCTCCAGCCATCATGCGCTGATAAAATCTTATATTGTGAGCACTAAGAAGTATCGGCCCCAGCATCTCGCGACTTGCAAACATATGGTGAATATAGGCCCTGCTAAAGCCAGAACATGCCGGACAATCGCACTCCGCATCCAATGGGCGGGCATCATCCCGAAATGCCGCATTCCTCAGCCTGAGTTCTCCATCGCGTGTGAAAGCCTGGCCGTTCCGACCGTTTCGGGTGGGCAGCACGCAATCAAACATATCGATGCCTGAAGCGACGGCGGCGAGGATATCTTCCGGCCTTCCAACACCCATTAGGTAACGTGGTTTCAACTCGGGCAGCGCGGCGGCGCAGGCGGGTAGCGCCTCAACCATGGCTCCGGCCTTCTCCCCAACGGAAAAACCTCCCAAGGCATATCCGGGAAAGTCCATCGCAACCAACGCTTGGGCGCATTGCCTTCTCAAGTCCATGTTGAGGCCGCCTTGAACAATGGCGAACTGGGCTTGGTCGAGTCGGGTTTGGGCGTCGCGGCACCTCTTGGCCCAGGAAATGGTGCGGGCCACGGCGCGCTCCAGTTCCGTTTCCTGACAATCCGCGGGTGGGCACTCGTCCAAGACCATGGCGATGTCGGAGCCCAGATTTTCCTGAATGGCAATCGCCTTTTCTGGCGTCAAATCAATCATTCGTCCATCGACATGGGAGCGGAAAACAACGCCCGAATCGGAGATCGACCGGGTTTCAGCCAGGCTGAAGACCTGATAGCCACCCGAGTCAGTGAGAATGGAGCCTTGCCAGTTCATGAAACGGTGCAAGCCGCCCAGCCTTGCGATGCGGTCATCACCGGGCCGAAGATGCAAATGATAGGTGTTGCCAAGCACGATCGAGGCGCCGGCTTGCCATACTTGGCCAGGCAAAAGTCCCTTAACCGTGCCCAAGGTGCCAACGGGCATGAAGGCGGGCGTTTCAACTTCGCCATGGCCGGTACGAAGAAGCCCGCGACGGGCGGCGCCGTCGCGGGCCTTGAGTTCAAATGAAATCGCCATGGCAATGGCCGGCGCTGGTGGAAGAAGTCACTCCCCGCGAAGGGCCAAGCCCCTTTCCCGAAGCTTTTCGCGAACCTCATTCAGCGATGTGATGCCGAAATTCCTGGCTTCAAGAAGTTCGTCCGCCGACTTGGCAACCAACTCGCCAATGCTGTTGAGAGCCAACCGGCTCATGCACTTTCGGGCTCGAACCGACAGCTGGAGGTCGGATGTCGGAGCTGCCAACTTGATTTGCTCGGCTTCGGTGAGTTCGAGGGGTGGGCGATAGGTGCTTCCTTCACCACCCGCCTCCAAGGACTGCCCCAAGCGGAGGTTTTTGGCATCGAGGATTTTCTTGACCTCGTCGAGCGAGGTTTCACCAAAGTTCTTGTTGTTGAGCAACTGGTCTTCGGTGACACGGGTCAAGTCGCCAATCGTCTTGATGTTCAGCCTCTTGAGGCAATTCCTCGCCCTCACCGAAAGCTCGAAATCAAAGATTGAGACTTCGAAAATGTGGCTGGGAACGGCCGCGGCCGTCGTGCCATCGGCTGAAACGACCATCGAGATCGATGCCTGGGCGTCCCGGGCCAGCAGCCGCGCGGTCTCATTGGCGGGTTGACCGACCTGCACCTGACGGAAGCATTCAAAGGCCTTTTCAAACCTGCCTTGGTCCTCGTAAAGGATGCCAAGGTTGGTCAAGGTCCCGGCCTGGACGGGGGGCTGTTGGCGGCATCGCTCATAAAAGGCGATCGCGTCATCATCGTTGCCGGCAATGTCGTTGAGCCGGCCAAGCTGGAACAGGGATGCGGCATGGCCCGGGTCGTTCTTGATCGCGGCCTCGAAAGCCTCGGCACCCTTGGCCAAGTGGCCCTGATCCAGAAGCAGGCGTCCGTTCTGGTAGTGGTATTCCGCGGAATGGCTCGCCAAGTCCTTGTGCTTGTCAAGAATCTCCCGGCACTTGTCATGCTTGCCGGTTTCCCTGAACAAGCCCACTCTTTGAAGGTTCACCTGGGCGGCGTTGTATCCGCTCTTCTCAGCCTTTTCGAAAGACTTGAAGGCCTCTTCATGCTTGCCGGCAGAGGCCTGCAGCCTTCCAAGGTAAAAGGCGGCCAATGGACCTTCGGCCTGGGCCAGATATTGGGAAGCCTCGTTGCCATGCCCAAGGAAATAAAGCGAGATTCCAAGCTTGAGACAAAGCTTCTTGGCGGCGTCAGGTTGGGCGTTGCCCAATTTCTTTTTCAAGGTGTCCGCGGCGTCGCGCAGGACCTTGGCCTGCGTCTTGTCCGTCTGCAGCGCGTTTCGCAACTGCTGGACGGTGCCGGCGTCACAATCCTCTTTTTCGACCATCAAAACCTTCAGGTCGATCATGCCATTCCACCTCGTGGGACTTGTTCGCTGCTAGTGTGAATGCCTTGAAGGACCGGATGAACCGGTCACTACGCAAGATGGCAATGTATCTCAAAGCGGGCATTCCGGGCAAGGGGCACTCTCCCTCCCGGCGTCGGAGACCCACCCATGGCACCGCGCCGCCCCGCCGAAACTCGCAACCCCGCCTGCTATGCCCAAACCACACCCGGACTCGAAACGGTGGCTGCCGCGGAAATCCGGGAAAGGCTAGGCGGGGAGATTGTAAGAACAGCGTCGGGCTTGGTGGTTTTCAGGGTCGAAGAAATTGATGACCAGTTGCTCGAACTGCAAACCGTCGAGGATGTCTTTCTTTTGGCTTGGGGAACAAATGACCTGACGAGGAGGGCGGCCGACCTCGACCTTATCGAGAATTGGACGGCCGAGAAGCCGGATTGGCCCAACCTGCTCAAAATCCATCATGCCATAAGGCCAAAGCCCAAGGGTACGCCCAGCTATTGGCTCGTGGTCCAGCAGGAAGGTCGACATGTCTATCAGAGGCACTCCGCAAGAAAATCGCTGATTCGAGGGTTGGGTGCCGTCATTCATCCGCGATGGAAGGTCCAAGAGGAATTGGCGGACCTCGAAATCTGGCTTTCCATCCATGAGCAACAGGCGGTTTGCGGAGTCAGGCTCTCGGATCGCACGATGCGCCACCGACAATGGAAAAAGGAACATCGCCCCGCCTCCCTCAGGCCGGTTGTCGCGGCAGCGATGGCTCGCCAGATCGGCGCGCGGCCCGGCTTGAGAATCCTTGATCCGATGTGCGGGGTGGGAACGGTGCTGGCGGAGTCGCTGCGATTGGCGAGACAGTCGCGTGAAAGGGCCGATCCCGTTTTGGCGGGGGGCGACATCGACCCCGACGCGCTCCAATGCTCCGCCATCAACCTTCGAAGTTGGACGCCGGCGCTCCTATGCCGTTGGAATGCGCGGCGACTCCCGCTCGCCGACAGCTCGTTCGATGCGGTGGCATCCAACCTGCCTTTCGGCAAGCAATACGCGGCCGGACAAGACCTCGGAGATCTTTACGGCGGCGTGCTGGCGGAAGCCGACAGGGTGCTGGTTCCGGGGGGAGTGGCGTGCTTCCTGACCAGCGAGGCCGCCCTCGCGAAAGAAGTCGCTTCCGCGCGGGGTTGGAAACCCAAGGAAACCATCCATGTCGAGGTTCTTGGCCAACGCGCCGCGATCATGACTTGGCGCATCCCCGCGGATAGATTGGACTGATCGGATCACTAACAGCGACACGGGAGATCCCGCCGATGGCCAGCCCCACCCTTGATTGCCCCCACTGCAAGGCCGTGCTACGCCCGGCCAATCCGGTTCCAGCGGGCAAGAAGGTGGCTTGCCCCAAGTGCAAGCAGTCGTTCATCGCGGGCGGGGAAGCGCCGGCGCCGGCACCCGCCCCGAAGCATGACGACGAGGATGACAAGAACATCACCTCCTACGGCGTTTCCGCCGTGGACGACGCTCCCTATGAGGAGCCCGACAAGAAGGGTGACGCCGATGGCAAAAAGAAGAAAAAGAAAAAGAAGGAGGAGATCAACTACGGCCCCGACACCTCGCTCAAGGACCTGAGGGGCCCGGCCATTGGCATCGTCACGCCCATCGCCAACAACTACCTATGGCACTGCGCCATCATGATCATCCTGTCCTTCGCCAGCATGATGATCGGGGTGTGGCCATTCATTTTCGCGGACCGCCTGCTGACACCCATGCAGTCGCTCAAGGAGTTTTATACGGCGAAAATCGCCGCTGAGGGAAAGGGCGGCAACAGCCAATGGACCCAAAGGCTCAAGGATGCCGAACTCGACAAGCTTGAATGGCCCATTGCCGTGGACCGGAACGGAAAGAAGGCCCGCGAACCAGACTACGGCAAGCAGGAAATGTCCAAGGAGGAGGCCGAAGCGGGCGAGGCTTACATCGGACGGGCTGAAAAGCCCACCCGGCTCGCCTGGGTTCTCACAAGCCTCGGGGTTTTGGTCTGGGCGTTCGTGATGGCGATCGGAGGAGTCAAGATGGTGACCCTCGAATCCTACAACTGGGCGATGACCAGCGCGATCATGGCCTTGGTTCCGGTCAACCTTCTCGGCTGGATCATGCTCATGTGGAAGCCATGGGACCTGCTCCATGAGGACCTGTTCTGCTGGATCTCCTTCTACATCCTGCCGATCATGAACATTTTCTCGATCCTATTTGGGATCTGGATGCTGACGGCCCTCACCGACCAGAAGGTGATTGACGGGTTCAACTTCAAGGGAACCGACAACGAGTGAGCCTCGCGGCTCAAGGCTTCGCCAAAGCCGACTCGACGGCTTTCTTCAGCGCTGCGTTGTCCTGGTCGATCGACTTTTCGCGCCTGGCGTTGAACAGCACGGCGACATCCAGGCCTCCTGGAAGTTGGCGCGCCATGGCCGTGGATCCCGGAAGGCTTCCAAAAGCCGTCCAGTCAAGGCGCCCACCCGAAACCCGCTTCTCGCCGTTGAGCATGAAATGCCTCATGAAAACGCAAAGGGCGGGGGCTGAAGCGACCATGCCGCCGTTGGCGTCCATCAATTCAATCGAAAACTGGCGCGCCTCCGGAGGATACTCAACCTCGCGGGAATCGCGCTTCGAAACGGTGTCGCTGCCCAGCTTGATGTCCCTGATGGCAAACGGCCCCACGACAAGTTCATCAAGGCAGCCGCCGAAAGATTTCCCCATTTTTTTCTCGAGCACCCTGCCAAGCACGCAGTAACCGAAATTCGAGTAAACCGCCTTGGTGCCTGGTTCGAAGTCCAACGGTTGGGTGTGCATGAAACGAACCACATCACCGGGATTCACGGCGCGCGCGAGTTTCAGTTCCGACTTGATCCTTGGAACGGCGAACATCGGGTCGAATCCCGCCCCGCGATCCCATCCCGCCTTGTGGTCGAGGAGTTGCTTGATGGTGATCTTGTCCAGTTCGGGATCAACCTTGGCGTTCTTGGGGGCCTTGAGGCCGAGGATGACGAAGGCCTTGTCGTCGAATGAAAGCTTGCCCGAGGAAACGGCCTCCCGAACCGCCGCGGCGGTGACAGGCTTGCTGACACTGGCCACGCGCATCAGCGCCCCGGGTTGGCACGGCTTTTTGCCGAATTGATCCTGGCTGCCGAAACCCTTGGAATGGAGAATTTCTCCATTCCTTGACACCGCCACGGTCGCCGCTCGCGCCCCCAGCAATTTCATGTGCCCGGCAACGGCTTCGTCCAGCTTCGCGAAAGCCGATTCACTTTCGGCTGGAACGGTTGCCTGGCAGCAAGCCAGCGCCACGCAAGCGATGAAGCACGCTTCCATCAGACTTCTCCCTGTCGTTTTTGCCGACTCCGCCACCAGCGCAGGGCATGGCCGGGCAATGCCATCGCGGCGACAATCCTTGCGCGGAGTCCCCCTGCGTGGCCAGCCTGCAAAAGGGCTTCCAGCATATCCCCCATGTCCGGATGCCCGGGTACGGCAAGCTCATAGTGCGGCCTGAATGAGCCATGGCTTACCCTGACGACCTGATGAACCGTCATTTCAAGGAGCCCTTCCGCACCCTGGGTGGCGCCCCAACCGCTGGAACCGCTTCCGCCAATCGGCGTGTCGGGATGCCCGGCCGCCACCAGCACATCATTCACTGTCACCATGCCGGCCCGCAACCTCGTCAGGAAAGACTTGGCCGGGCCGGGACTTCCGAAAACCGCGGCCCCCAAGGCAAACGGACAAGCCAAGTCCGCCTCGATCATCGACCTTTCATCAGCGCATTCCATCATGGCCAAAAGGGGGGCGAAGCAGTCCTCGCGCCAAATTCGCATCCGCTCGTTGACATTTCCAACCACGAACGGAGGATTGTCGGGTGAGTTTCCAAGCCAGCGCGCACCCATGGATACCGCTTCCATGGCAAGGCTTTTCGCATGGTCGATCCGCTCTTGGAAACCGGCGGGTTTGCCCAATTCCAGTGGTGGAACATCAAGGATCAATCTCGCGATTTCATCCCGGAACGGAATCATCAGCGACGAGGCCACAAGGCACCGTCGGGTTGCCAGGCAGGTTCGGCCCGAATTGGCGATGGTTCCAAACCAGGCGGCGCGAGCGGCCGCGATCGGGTTCCCTCCCGGCAGCAGGAACAACGCGTCATGCCCTGAAAGTTCAAGGGTGCTTGAGACCAGGCGGGGAGCCAGCGCCGAGGCGATGCATGCCCCCACGGCCCGGCTGCCCGTGAACACGACATGATCGACGGAGGAGTTCACCAGTTCCTCGCCCGCCGCGATCTCAGCATCGAGCAACTGGATCAGGCCGCGGGGCAATCCGCTCCCCGCGATTCCATCCGCGAGCAAGCGGCAGGTCTCCGGAGCCTTTTCCGAAGGTTTGAAAATCACGGCGTTTCCCGCGACCAGCGCCTGGGCTATCTGGGTTCCCGAGAGCACCAGCGGATAGTTCCAGGTACCGATGATTCCCACCACGCCGCGCGGCCGGCGATGAACATGGTCGCTTCCCCCGGCCAAAAACCAAGGAGTTCCACGGGCCCGACGAGGCGCCAAAATTTCGGGAGCGATTCGGGAGAGGTGGGCGCATCCGCTGGCCAGCGGATGAATCTCGGACGCCAGGCATTCCTCGCGCGGCTTTCCCACCTCGCGGTCGATCGTCTCGCATAGTTGTCGTGAATGGCTGGCCAGCCAGGCCCGAAACGCGGATAGCCATCGGCAGCGTCGGCGGACGGACATGGCGGCCCAATCCGCTTGCGCGGTCCGCGCCAACTCGATTGTTTTCCGCATGCGATCCGGCACGCTCGCTTGGATCATCGGTGGCGCATCCCTACCGTGGGCCATTGGGAATCGGACTTCGGAGGTCAAGCGACATGTCATCAGGTTACGGAGTCCGGCGGATTCTTGGCGACTTGCCGCCTCTTGGCGGTCGTATCAAGGCGTTGCCAGAGGATTTTGTCGTCGAGGAGTTGCCCGCGTACGAACCGTGCGGTTTAGGCGGTTTCCTTTACCTTTGGGTCCAGAAACGGGATTTCCCCGCGGAACGATTGGCAAGGGAAGTCGGCCACAGGCTGGGCATCAAGCCGCAGGATGTTGGAATCGCCGGCCTTAAGGACCGCCGCGCGGTTAGCCGCCAATGGATTTCCGTTCCGGACTCCTGCTCCGACCGCCTGACGGACTTTGATGACGAATCCTTGAAAATATTGGCCGTCAACCGACATGGGAACAAGCTTCGCGCCGGGCACACCCGCGGAAACAGCTTCCAAATCCGCATCCGTGACTTGCCCGGCGAAAGCGTGGGCGAACTTCAGCGCCGGACCGAATCGCTGCGGGCCAAAGGAATGCCAAACGCGTTCGGACCGCAAAGATTCGGACATGGGGGTGAAACCGCTAGGCTTGGCTGGGCCCTGGTGCGGGGCGAGCGTCCCCGATTGAATCCATGGTTGAAAAAATTGGCCTGCTCCGCCGTTCAGTCTGACTTGTTCAATTCCTGGCTGGACAGGCGTATCGCCGACGGGCTTGAAAGGCGGGCCCTTGAAGGGGATGTGCTGGCCCACAGTCCGAGGGGCGGGATGTTCGTTTGCTCCGATCCGGCATCCGATCAGCCGCGGCTTGACAGGCTTGAGGTTGTTCCCGCGGGCCCCATGTTCGGTCAGAAGATGCTTCCGGCATCATCCTCGGCGCTAGAACGGGAGCGAGAGCTGTTGCTTGCGCGGGATCTGGATGCCGGCTGGTTGCCCGAGGGCTCGCTTTTCGCCGGCACTCGGCGGCGCGCCCTCGTGCCCGTTCCCGACCTCGCCATGAGCCACGATCAAGAGGGCGTGACCTTGGGCTTCAGCCTTCCTTCCGGCAGCTATGCCACCGTGCTGCTAGCTGAACTGCTGGGGATTGATAGCAAGACTTCAGGTGGAGAAATACTGGATGAAGACGGGGAATGACGAATGGTCGGGTCGTGCCGGGTAAACCAGCTGGCAACCAGCTGCTGTTTTGTTGAACTCGAAAAAAAAGGTTGAGCAGCGGGGCAACATTTCCCACAATCGTTCCTACCCAGCAGGCCCCTTGCCCCCCGGAAGGATCATGTCACCCAAGTCAGCAGCCTCGACCGGACACGATCTCGACAACTTCACCGTCCCCGAGAAGATCCTTCTCGCGGGGGACGAACTTGTCCGGACGACGGGCCAACCATCGTTTACCGCCGAAGCCCTGATCGTGGCCTCGTGGCGCAAGTATCCCCAGACCTTCGGGCTCAAGGGCTTCGCCGATCTTTATCCAGATTCCAACAAGATTCTCGCGAGCATCATGGGCGAGAAGGGCCTGGCCAAGAAAGGCTGGCTCAACAAAGTGGGACAAAAGCTTTACGAATTGACCAAGGAAGGCAGGGATGCGGTGAAGCGCCTCAAGGCCGGGGAGCAAGCCCCCGCCCCGGCGCCCGCCAAGGTCCAGCCCGCGCCGGCGGCACCGGCAGCCGAGGCGAAGCCGACGCCTCCCGCCGCGCCGGCGCGTTCGGTGAAATCCGCGTTTCCGCTCCCCTTGGATGCCACACTGCTGCGCCTCCTCGACGGGGCGGTATTCAGCAAGCACATGGAAGACCGGACCTCCGACATCAGCTTCGCCGACGCTTGTGAGTTCTGGGATGCCGACCCGGCCTCCGGCGCCGAGAGCGTCAAGGAGAAACTGTCCAGCCTTCGTCCGGAACTTGAAAAGGCCGAAACGATGCTGTCATCGGGCCCGCTTGAGCTAAGCAACGGCAGGAGCGTCGAGTCAGCCGATGTCTCACTGCTGAAGACGCTTAACAATTACCTGCAGGAGAGGTTTTCACGGCACATCAACCTCGTTCGCAGCAGGTCGGGCAAATGAATCATCCGGCGGTCTTGCGCTTGGCTGGATGGTCGAACCTGAGCCTTGATCCCTCGACATACTCAGGATTGATTTCCATTCCGAGCCACCGCCTCCCGAGGGCCTCGGCCATATAACCAACCGTGTTGCTTCCCGCGAAGGGATCCAGCACCAGGTGGTTTTCATCGCTGAGAAACTTGATGAAGAACTCGGGAACAGGCAACGGAAACCTGGCCGGATGGATTTGCAGCCCGGCGGCCCGGCACTTGGCGAAATAAGGATCAGCCGACCTGGTGTTGGGAACCATGAGCATGTTGGGCGGAATCGCCCCGCCGTTGTCCTTCTGGAAGACCTTGCTCAACTCATGCTGGGACGGGCGCATCGCCGGATCATACCCGTCACGAAGCAAACGCTTCATGGAGGGGCTGTAAGGGCGCAAGACCTTGCGGTTGTCGGCACGCGGTTCGGTGGTCTTCGACAACCACCAGACCAGGTTGACGGCATCTTTCACGCGAGTGCGCCGGATCGTCACCCATTGGGCTGGGGTGGGAAGCTTGCTCGGATTGAACCAGTAGAAGTCCTGCGCCAGGAAAAAGATTCTCGAAAGCTGCAGAAGTAGTTCATACTGGTACAGCGACCTTGTGCCGGATCCCCTGTTCCAGGCGCCGCCAAGTTCCAGCACGAAGCTGCCTTTTGGATGCAGCACCCGGTGGATCTGTTCCACATACGGCCATAGCCAGGCGGCGTAATCGGCCGGTTCGACATTGCCATAAGCCTTCCGGCGCCGAAGGGCGAATGGAGGCGAAGTGACGACCAGGTCGATGGAGGCGTCGGCAAGCGCGCTCATGCCATCAAGGGAATTAACATTCCAGCATTGGCCCAGCGGCGTGGAATAGGCCGCCTCGGGAGCCTTGGCCCCCGGCCTAACGGGAATGAGCGACTGTGTGACCAACGGATCCTTCCCCCCGGATGGATGCGAGGGGCGCCAGTACACGAACTATGACTGGCATGTCCATACCAGTTTGGGATTTCACCAGTGGGCAATCGGGCCATCCGGCACCGGCACGGCATGGTCCACCGGTTCCCAGGCGTCGCCGGCGCGCTGGGCGACCCTTTCCTCGACCCTGTTGGCCAAAGTTTCGAAATGATCGATGCTCCGCAGCATCACCAGTTCCTGCTGGAGGTCGTGCCCTGGCTTGAGCGCCTTGCAATACCAGCCGGCAACTTTTCGGAAGGTGAGGCAGGCAAACCGCTCGTCCCGGATGGTCGAGAGAAGGTGGAAATGCCTCCGCATGAATCGCAGCCTTTCAATGGGATCGGGGCCAGGGCCGGGGTCGCCAGTGCGGTCCCACGCGTCAAGCTGCCTGAAAAACCAAGGGTTCAAGAACGCTCCCCGACCTATGGCCAACCCCGCACAACCGGTTTCCGCAAGCATGCGGGCGGCATCGGCGAGTGTCTTTACATCACCGTTTCCAAGAACGGGAATGCCACGGGCCGCCTCCACCACCTTCCGGATTCCAGCAAGGTCGACACCCCCGGAAAAACCCTGTTCGCGCGTCCGGCCATGGATGGTGATGGCCTTGACCCCGACAAGCTGGAAAGCGCGCGCGAGGTCCGGCGCGGTATGGCTGGCGGCATCCCAACCCAGTCGCATCTTCACTGTCACGGGCACGGCGACCGATTCGACCACGGAGCGAACCAGGTCGACCGCCTTCCCCACATGGCAAAGGAGGGCCGAACCACCGCCTCCCTTGGTGACCTTGTTGACCGGACAGCCCATGTTGATGTCGATGCTGCTGGCTCCAAGCGACTCGACCTTGCGAGCGGCCGCGGCAAGTTCCCCTGGGTCGGCACCATAGATTTGAACGGCCCAAGGCCGATCTTCCGGGGCTGTCATGACAAGGTCGAGCGTTTTTGCCGAACCCAGAAGCAGGGCGCGCGCGTTCACGAGGTCGGTGGTGGCCAAACCCAACCCACCCATTTCCCTCACCGCGAGCCTGAATGGCAGGTTGGTGTATCCGGCCAACGGGGCAAGACAGAACCGGCTCGGGAGTTCGAGGTCTCCCAGGCGCAGCGGTTCGCCCGGAACGCGCGAAGGAACGGCCAGTTCCAGGGGCATTCCTAGGCTACTCCTTGTCGTGAACGAACTTGCCGGGATTTCCCTTGAGGGCGGAACCCGCACTTGGGCGCCAAAGGGCGACATCCTCGATCTTTCGAGCCAGTTCAATGTCCATTTCGGTGAGCCCCCGGTGGCTATGGGTTTTTAGCTTCACGACCAACCTCCCCCAAGTCACCTCAAGGTCGGCATGGTGCCATGCCGCCTCGCACGCATATCCCACCGCGTTGACCAACATCAGGGTGGCCGGCCATCCATCGGTGCTGTATTTCCGCCGGATCCAGCCGTTTTCAATGAACCATTTGGCCAAGCCGGCCTGGTCGAGTTTTTCCCGAACCACATCCTCGGCCAGCACCTGAATGTCTCTGGACATGTCACAAGGCTCCTGCGCACCATGTTATTGTCAATCCATGGTACCGGGGCGTGTCTTCCAGACGCGATAGCGCATGCGCCTGATGGCTGTTTCAAGCCTGCTGCTGCCCTTGTTCGCGAGTGGCTGCGGAAAGGATCCCGAACGGTTGGGAGCCATGGCCGGAAAGGTTGCGGCACGCGTCGGATCCGCCACCAGCGCCCTGAAAGCCCGGCTGGCAAACCAAACGCTGCTGATTCCGGGATTTGTCGAGGGCTTGGACCTTTCGCAGAAAGTGAGGATGCGAATCCTCCTCGATGGCAGGCTTTCCGGTTGCGATGTGCAGGCCAGGGTTTTGGAAGGTGATGTCGTGGAACTCACCGGATCACTGCCACTGGAAAACCTTCGTCCTCTCGTCCTTCAGTCGGTTGAGTCCGTTCCGGGAGTCAAGGGCGTGGCGGATGCCATGAAAACCACCCCACCAACGCCATAATCACCTTGCCATCAATCTGGCCGGGAGGCGCCCCGATGACTCCCCGAATCATCACTCGGAAAAATCAACCCAACCACATGCTTTCATGGTTGCCGCACCCAAAGTTTGCCGAGCATCAATTATTCCAGTTGGAGCCTTCTCGTTTTTGGCGGTTGCCCCTGATCCCAAGTAGCATTGATTACTTGGCGAGAATCGATGGAAGAATGGCATGACCCAATACGCATCACGAATGGCCATGGCGCTTTCCACCGCGGCGCTTCTGTTTCTCACCCGCTCAAGGGGGGACGAACCTTTATCAGCCACTGATATCAGGAAGTACTTTGATGTTTATTGCGTTTCATGCCACGGCGAGGAAAAGCCCAAGGCTGACTTCACGATCACCCCGAAACGATTGACAGGCGAATTCAAGGATCCGGTCATGGCCGGACGCTGGAAGGAAATCGCGCGGGTTCTTGGCAGCCATGAAATGCCGCCTCGCAAGGCGAAGCAACCGCCAGCGGTCGAAACCTCGAAGGCCATCGACTGGATCACAAGGCAGATTGTGCAGGCCGAGGTGGCCTCGCGCTCAAGAACCGTCACGCTCAGGCGACTCAACAGGGAGGAATACAGGAACACCATCCGGGATTTGGTGGGTGTCGACTTTGATGTCTCGGGGTTCCCCCAGGATCCCCCCGCTGGTGGATTCGACAATAACGGCGGCGCCTTGTCATTTTCACCTCTTCAGGCGGAACTGTATCTGTCCGCGGCGCGGCAGATTCTCGACCGCGCCTTGGTGGATGGTGAAAAGCCACCCGTCGTGAAGTGGAGGTTCCTCCCCAAGGCGGGTCCAGCCGACCGGACCCGCATGCGCCTCGACGCCAAAAACAATCCGATCGTCAACGGCGGCAACAATCGGCAGCAGGGAAGATTCGTCGCCGTTCATGTCGACTCATGGGACAAGGCCGTCGGCGCCCGGGATTTCAAGGTGTCCCATCCCGGCATGTACGCGATCAGGGTCTCAGCCGCGGGGATGGTTCCAGACAGGAATTCCGTTGTCGAATCAGCAGGAAAAATCCTGGAATCGAGGCGGGACGAGCAAAACACGAGGCAGCCCAATCGGGCCAGGCAAAATCAGGAACAAATGGATAGGGATCTGGAGCATTTCCGCACCGATCCCATGTACGACTATGGCCCGGCACGGGCCCGCCTCGTCCTGCAACTGGGACCCCAGCCACGGACCCTCGCCGAATTCGACGCGACAGGCACCGCTGAGAAGCCCTTGGTGCATGAATTCATGGCTCGCTTCACGACCGAGCATGCCGGCATCAATGTCCAATACGACTATGCCATTCCGAAGGTCCTCGAAAACTTCTGGATGCAGCGGAGGGACGAGTTTGCTCGTCCGGAACTCCTTGTCGAATGGTTTGAAATCGAGGGTCCCATCCACGAATCATGGCCCCCGGCATCCCACTCCGGAATACTTGTTGATTCACCGCTGAAAGCCGACCAAGGCGCCGAATATGCCACGGAGGTGATCGGCCGTTTCATGCGCAAGGCCTACAGGAGGCCCGTCGGCAAGGACGAGGTGGAGGCGAAGGTCGGTCGGTTCAAGGCGGCGCGATCCTCGGGAGCCTCGTTCATCGAATCCATCAGGCAGGCGCTCGCTTCAGTTTTGGTTTCTCCCCATTTCCTATTCCTTGCCGAGGCCGGATCTTTGCCCGGGGAACCGCTGAGCCCCCATGAAATCGCCTCCCGCATGTCGTATTTCATTTGGTCCAGCATGCCCGACGCCGAACTGGAGGCCGCAGCCGACAGCGGATCGCTGGCCAAACCGGTGGAACGGATCAGGCAGGCCAGGCGGATGCTTCGCGATCCGAAATGCCATGCTTTTGTCCGCAACTTTGCCGGCCAATGGCTCGGCCTGCGGGAAGTCGGAAGCAACCCGCCGGCACCCGATTTGTATCCGCAATACGACAGGCACCTTGAAACCTCAATGGTTGGCGAAAGTGAAGCGTTTTTCCGCGAGATCATGGCGAATGACCTCGACGCCATGAACCTGGTCAAGTCGGATTTCGTGATGGTGAATGAGCGCCTCGCAAGGTTTTATGGCATCAACACCAACTCGGCCCCGGCATCGGCAGGGGTAAGGGGCGATCACTTCCGGAAGGTCGCCGTGCCGCATGGAATCCATCGTGGTGGAGTTGTCACCCAGGCCTCGATCCTCTGCGTGACATCCAACGGAACTCGCACCTCCCCCGTGAGGCGAGGCACCTGGATCCTGAAAAACCTGCTCGGAATGGATCCCGGCCTTCCCGTCGCGAATGTGGGTGATATCGCTCCCAAGGTTCCTGGAGTTGACAAGGCCACCGTCCGGCAAAGGCTTGAGGTTCACAGGTCGATGGAACAGTGCGCCCGTTGCCACAACAGGATCGATCCCCTCGGCTTCGCGCTTGAGAATTACAACGCAGCGGGAGAATGGCGCGAGCGGGAGGGCTTTGGTTACAAGGGACGCGTCCAAAAAAACGATCCGCTTATCGATGCCCGTTCCGAAATGATCGATGGCACGCCCATAGATGGCGTCAGGGGGCTTCAACAAGCCCTTCTCGACCGTTCCGATTTGTTCCTCACCTGTCTCGCCAACAAGATGTTCACCTATGCCTTGGGACGGGAGACTGGCCTTTCAGACCAACCGCTGGTGCGCCAAGCCGTTGCGCGGATGAACAAGGATGGCAACACACTCAGGTCCTTGATTGAGGCGATTGTCACCTCACCCGCGTTCGGCAGCCATTGAAAGGAGCCAACTTCATGAATCGAGCCGTCGTTTCTCGCCGGATGGTCCTCCGCGGGACTGGCGCCTCACTGACACTTCCCCTGCTGGAAGCCATGCTTCCTGATGCCAGTGCCGCTCCATCCCAATTCAAGCCGTGGGAAAAATCCAAGTCAGGCCCCGTTCCCCGCATGCTGTGCTGCTATGTTCCCAACGGCGTCAACATCATCGATTGGGTTCCCAAGCAGGCAGGCCACGCTTACGAACTCTCCCCCACCTTGGCGGTTCTCCGTGATCACAAGGCGGATTTCACCGTTGTCAGCGGATTGGGACATCCGGCTTCCCAAGGTGGCCATAGCGGTGCGGATACCTGGTTGACGGGTGCCAACCTGAAAGCGAAGCCCGGGTCGGATTACTCCAACTCGATATCGGTGGATCAGGTGGTTGCTGAAACCCATGGCCCCAAGACACGGTTTACCTCCCTGCAGCTTTCCGACATGAGCGGAACCGGTTCCGCTGGCCATTCCCACACTCTTTCATTCGACATCAACGGCACTCCGATCCCCGCGGAAAACTCCCCGCGAAGGCTGTTCGAACGCCTCTTTGTGCCGGAAACCGCGGCCGATAGGCAGGCCCTGCTCAAGCGGTATGCCGAGCGCAGGTCGGTGCTTGACGATGTCGCCAGCGAGGCCAGGGCCCTGACCGCTCGGCTGGGAACGCGGGATCGTCAAAAAATGGACGAGTATTTTTCCAGTGTGCGGGCCACCGAAAAGCAGATCGAACGAATGGCGGGATGGGTGGATATCCCCAAGCCCAAGGTCAGCGATGCCGGGCTCCAACTAGGCTCCAAGCCAATGGACGGGCATGACCGCCCCATGTGGATTGATGTGATGCTTGAACTGGTCTATCTGGCTTTCGTGACCGACCTGACACGGGTCGTGACATTCGAATGGAGCCGGGAGGCGGGTGGTTATGGTGGCGGTGGGGAGAATCACCATGAGCTTTCCCATCATGGAGGAGACGCCGGGATGCTGGGGAAACTCGCGGAAATCGATCGGTTCCACCTTTCAAAATTGGCTCGCTTCATCGGCATGCTCAAGGGTACGGCCGAGGGGGAAGGCGCCCTGCTCGACCACACCGCGATCCTGTATGGATCCGGAATGAACAGCGGTGCCGGGGGTGAACATTCACCGCGAAACCTGCCCTTGCTTGTGGCGGGAGGTGGCAGGCTGGGACTCAGGCATGGTAAGCATCTGGCGCATGATCCGGGCAAGGGACCTCCCCTTGCCAACCTGCTCCTGACCTTGGCCAAAGCCGCTGGAGTCCCGCTCACCCGTTTCGCCGATTCAACCGGCACCTTGGCCGGGCTTGCCTGAACCCGCACCACTCCGTCGGGCCAGGAGAAGTTTTGCCCGCCTTGTCATTCTCTTGATCGCGGCCTCCCGGCTCAGGGCGCCACCGCGCGTGTGGCCCTCCTCACGGAAAACGATTGTAACGGGCCGGCGGACGCGGGTGTATTTCGAGGCCTTGCCGGCATTGTGCTGACGCAGGCGCCGTTCGGGATCGGTCGTGACGCCAGTGTAAAGCGAGCCATCAGCGCACCGCAGCATGTAAACGAACCAAGTCTCTTTTGCTGTCATGGCCGCTTCCGTGAATGAAGAAGCCGCGAGGTCCTGGTCCTCGCGGCTTCGGTCAACCTTTGGTCGGGATGGCAGGCCGGGCTGGCGGGTGTCCGAAATCCGCGGGCCCTGGACCGGCCATTGGACCGGCCTCAGGGTTGAGCGGGCACCATGGGGAGCAGGGAGCCGATTGGAACCGGTGGAACCGCGGCATTGAGAATGGCGGGCTTTTCCTCCCGAATCCTAGAGGAAACCGGTGTGGCCTCACGGGCGGCACCGGAGGATGTCATGGCGGATGAGGGGCCGGCAGCGGGAAGATCAAGCATCGCCCCCCCGGCGCGGGCGGGAACCGCCGAAGGCACCATTGTCCCCGGCGCCATGCTCAGCCCGGGTTGAGCCATCGGATTGGCTGGAACGCCGGGCTTGGCGGGTTTGACGGGCTTGAGATCCTCCCCTTCCACCGCGGGCAGGTTTGCCGGAACACCGGGAGCTTTCTCGAAAAGAGCCGGCAGGCTGGGCACATCGTTCTTGGGAAGGTTTGGCAGGCCCACCTGGCCAGCGTCGGGAACAAACTCCTCATGGGGCACCGGGCGGGAAACCTCGCGCAGCACAAGGGCCTTGCTGCGCTCGCGCTGATGCTCGACCGCGCGCACCTGCGCGACTCCCGGCAGGGCGCCTTCTGCGATGACCACATTATTGTGCTGCAGCAGGGTGCCCTTGCCGAACTCAAAGTTCACAAGTGCGTTGTTGTACTTGACGATGGCGTCATATTCGTTGGCCAGGGCGTCGGCCCAGAACCGCTGCGCTTCCAGCAGGATGTCGATGGTATCGCGCCTGCCGTCGCCACCGGCGCTGCGACCGGCGAGAAACTCCTGGAACCGAATCCGCAACTGCTCGCCGAACGCCTCGCGCTGGGCGCGTTGCACCTTGATCTGCTCGTAGCTGGTGAACATCCGGCGGTATGCCTGTGACAGGGTGCGGCCCACGCGCAATTCCTGGTCATGAAGAATCTCGTAGGCCCGTGCCAGTTCCAACTTGGCGATGCGGACATTCGCGTTGGCCACGCGGAAGCCGATCGGAACATTGAGACGAAGCCCCATCGACCAGTTGTTGAAGTGGTTGCTGGCAAGGTTGCGAAGGGCGTTGTCGGTATTGGGACCATCGAGCCCCGTTCCGATCGAGTTCACATCATAGGTGCTTGTGAAGCGCAAATCGGGAAGCAGGTTGTTGCGCTGGTTGATCAGTTCCAACTGCCGAACCTTGACTTCCTTTCGGGCAAGGGAAAGTTCCGGCCTGAGGTTGATGCACTCCTCGTAGGCTGAATCCCAGTCTGGCTCGAAGCGGGCGAGCGTCGGGGCGTCGACCGGAATGATGCGGGTGCCATCCTCAGCCGAGAGCCCCATCAGGTTGCGCAATTGCCGTTCGTTTTCAAGAACCTGGTCAAGGGCCGCGAGGCGCTGGCCCCGGAAAAGCTCGTATTGGCCCCTGGTCTGGGCGACATCGGCGAGGGTGACCCGGCCGGCGTCGAGGCGTGCCTTGCTGATGCGCCAAGCCTCGTAGCCCTGGCGCATCGCCTGCTCGCGGGCATAAAGCGCCCAATAAGACCCGTAAAGGTTCCAGTATGCCGTTTCCGCGTTGAGGAGCAGCACCGCCACGATGCGCTCAAGTTCCGCGCGCGACTGGTCGTAGCGGAGTCGGGTGATCAGGATGCCGTCTGAAGCCGTGGTGGCGTTAAGGATGCCGGGGCTGATGAGGCTGTTCACGCCACCCGCGCGCAACTGGTTGATTTCCGTGCCAAAGTCGCGCAACAAAGGCTGCTCGAACTGGAACTGGAGGTTGGGACGGTACGACGGATTCACCCGGGCCGGCAGGTTGGTGAACTGGTAGTCCGTCTTGAATGTGATGCCCGCGACACCACCGGATGCCAACGGCTTCAAGACACCGGTGCTGAAAGATGAATCGTGCTGCCGGATGGCATTCAGGCCGGTCGCCCCAGCCTGGAACGAATCCAGCGGCGTTCCAACGGGGCGGTCGGTGTTCTGCCAGTTCATGCTGGTCGTCCACACCGCGTCAAAACGCGCCATCGCGTTTTCGATGTTGGTGCCGGCGACGGCGGGATCAAGTTGGAGGACGCGGATGTTGTCCGAACCGCCGATCACGCGCCCTTGGAATGTGACAAGGTTGTCGAAGGCGACGCCGGCGTTACCCGCGCTTTGGCTGCCGATGTTACCCTGCTCGAGCGACACGGCGAGCGTCTCGGCAAGCGACAGATACCGTGGCTTGCGGTCGGGATCCACCACCGTGGCGGGCCGAACCACGACAGGAGTCACCGGTTTGGCCGTGGCCCTGGGGTCCAGCTCATAAACAGCCGCTGGCATCAGGTTCTTGTAATGCTCGTAGTCGAACTCGGTGAGGAAGGTATTCTGCTTGCAACCGGCAAATAACGCCAGGAGCGCGAAAACCCCTCCGGTCGACATCCAGTTCCGACGCATGATTCCACCCCGTGGATGGAGGCAACCGGTTTCACCTGAACAGGGCTACACCGATTCCCGGACCAAATCCGCCGCAGAAGAGGCGCCCCCAGGCGGGAAACCAATCCGGCAACGAATGGCGGGGTGACAACAAAGGTCATCCCCTCCGCCACCTTGTTCATCGGCGTATCGGTCACGCAGATTCAGAAAACAATTCGGGTGATGCCTGATTTTCCGGCTGGACATGCGTTTTTGCCGGGATTTTCAAGACATTGCGAATTTTAACTCAAGTTTCCAATCACAGCTGGTTGGGATCGGAAGGGTTCCATCTGGGGGAAATGCCCACATAGGGCAAACCAAGCAATTTCTTGATGAACGCCCACTCCCCCATGTCATTCCCTTCCCAGCAATGGCCGATCCATTGCAGGAAATAGCCCAGCACAAACAACGATGCCGAAACCCACCACAAGTCCCATGGCAGTACCGCCAGCAGCCCAAGGGCCACGACCGTCATGGGAATCCCAACCATATGAATCCTGAAATTCGAGGGCAGTTGATGGCGCAGCATCCAGCCATGGAGACGACGGGCAAGGAAGCCTCGTCGGGGTTGGGACTCGGTCATGTCCTGAACTCCCTTTTCACATTCGTTCGACGACCCGTATTCCCAGCAATCCCAAAACCGTCCTGATGGTCCGCGAAACCAGATCGCAAAGCACAAGCCTGGAATCGCGCGAAAGCGCATCGGGAGCCTTAAGGACAGGGCAAGACTGGAAAAAGGCGCTGTAAGCCTTGGAAAGATCCCACAGGTACGCGGTGAGCACATGCGGACGGAAATCCGCCGCGGCGGCATGCAGGGCCTCACCCAGGCGAAGCAGATGGATGGCCAGGGACCTTTCAGCGGAATGCCCGATCAGTACCCTGGGCACCGATCGCGACAACGATTCGCTGGAAACACCGGCCTTGCGGAGAATGCTGCGACAACGCGCATAGGCGTACTGCATGTAGGCGGCGGTGTTCCCATCCATCGCCAGCATCTTGTCCCACGAGAACACATAATCCGAAACCCGGTTTTGCGAAAGGTCGGCGTATTTCACGGCACCAATTCCAACCGCCTCGGCGATCGCCGCACGATCGGCCCCCGGAAGGGAGGCGTCTTCCTCATCGCCATGGGAATCAAAGGTCTCTCCCGCCAGGCGAACAGCCTCGTCCAGCAATTGTTCGAGCGTGGCGCCCGCCTTGCCATCACGGGTCTTGATCGGCTTCCTGTCCTCGCCGAGCACCGATCCGAAGGCGACATGGGTCAATCGGGCCGAGGTCTTCCCCCATCTGCGGGCCACTTCGAAAATCTGCTTGAAATGAAGGGCCTGCCTGGAGTCGACCACATACAGAATGTCGGTCGGATTGAATTTCTCAAGGCGCCATGCGATCGCCGCCAGGTCGGATGTGGCGTATGTGAAAGCCCCGTCCCGCTTCCGCACCAGGGCGGGCGGTTCGTTCTCACCGAAAAACACCACCCGCGCGCCATGGCTTTCCTCCGCGATTCCAGAGCTTGACAAGTCAGCGGCCACGGGGGCGAGCATCGGCTGGTAAAAGCTTTCGCCAAGGACATGATCGAACCGCACATCCAGTCTGCGGTATACCCGCTCGATCTCCTCCAGGCAGGCAGGCATGAACGATCGCCAAAGCTCCATGTTCTCCGGATCTCCGGCATGGAGTTTGGCCACCTCGGCGCGACAGGCGTCCTGGACGGGATCGGAAGCCTGGTCATCATCCTCATCGGCTCGGAATTGCTGTCGCATCGCGACATACAGCCTGGCCAATTCCCTCACGGGATCGAGGCGGAAGGCCTCGTCGTCCCGCATGTTCTTGTACCCGTAAAGCAGCATTCCGAACTGGGTTCCCCAGTCGCCAAGATGGTTGTCCGTGATCACCTCATGTCCGAGGAACCTGAAAAGCCTGCTTAGCGCGTCACCCAAGATCGTGGATCGCAGGTGGCCGACATGCATCGGCTTGGCGACATTCGGGCTACTGAAATCGATCACCAATCGCCTCGGGCTTCCAACCGGGGCCACAAGCAGGCGCTCATCACGGGACATTTCCGACAGTCGGTCCGCGAGCCATTCGTCTGAAAACCTGAAATTCAGGAATCCCGGGCCGGCTATCTCCGGGGCTGAAAAAGCGGCACCCAGGTCCAACCCTGCAACCAATAATTCGGCGACGGCCCGCGGCGGTTTGCCGACGGCCTTGGCCAACGCCATGGCCGCGTTGGCTTGGTAATCACCGTGCTTGGATTCACCCGCTGGCCTGACACTGGACTCCACCAAGGAAGGGTCGAAACCCGCCTTGGACGCCGAACGGCCCAGCGCCGCGCGCACCGTTTCAATCAGGATCATGAGTCAGGCACCCTTTTCCGGGGCCGCCCAATCGACTCGGGGCGCCTCGGTCCACAATTCCTCTAGTTCATAAAAGGAGCGCGCTCCGGGCTCGAAAACATGCACCACGATGTCCCCATAATCTTGCAGAATCCAACGGCTTGCCTCGTATCCCTCGATGCCGAGCCTCCTGTCCCCCACCGCGTTCAACTCCCGGTCGGTTTCCTCGGCGATGGTTCGGATCTGCCGGCGACTGTTGCCCGTGGAAAGAACAAAGTAATCATAAATGGGAGTGATCTTCCTCATGTCGAGGATCACAATGTCCCGCCCCTTGTTGTCGCGGGCCACCTTGGCGGCAAGACGCGCCCTTTCAAGGGCGGTGGGCAGTTTGGGCTTGGCAGGGGCTTCCCCCGAATTGGCCGTTTGAATCACCTCTGACAATCCACGATCCCCCTGATGCTGCCCTGAACCGTTTCTTGACGACGCCGCCAATAACGCATCATATCATCAGCTACATTCCTTCACTACCGGCAACCGACCGGCCAATCAGGGATCAACGGCCTTGAACGAACGAAAACCGCCTGTCGGTCCTTATTGGTTGTGGACGCTTTGCGGCTTCCTTCTCATGGCGACCGCCGTGAACTACCTGGACCGTCTGGTCCTGAATCAGGCAGCCACCCAGATCAAGCGTGAATTGTCATTTGATTCATTCAGGTTTCCTTGGCTGGACAGTTCAACCTCGCCGGACGCCCGCTTGGCGGATCGGAATTACGGAATCCTCGAAGGCATGTTCGGGGTGTTTTTCGCCATGGGAGCAATCTTCTTTGGCTGGCTTGCCGACAAAACCTGCGTTGTCTGGCTCTATCCTTTGGCCGTGGTCGCCTGGTCGGCAGCGGGTTACGGGTCCGGCCTTGCCGGATCTTACGAACAGCTCCTGGTTTGCCGCTGTGCGCTCGGTTTCTTTGAGGCCGCCAACTGGCCCTGCGGACTCATCACGACCCGGCTGCTTTTCCAGGCAAGCCAGCGCAATCTGGGAAACGGAATTCTCCAAAGCGGCACCGCGTTGGGAGCGGTCCTGACCCCTCCGCTTCTTCTGCTCATGACGCTTGGATTCTCCGGGATGCCCGATTCGCTGGCCGCGGCGGGCCAACTCCTTGCCCGGAAGGATCTTCCCCTGGCGTGGCGGGAAAGCTTTCGGGTCGTCGGCTTCGCGGGAGTGGCTTGGGCCTTCGCATGGCTGCTTTTTGTTCGCGGCAAATGGTCTCTTTGGGACAAGCCGCCGATGCCTGGCGGAGTCGCCGACAGCACCATCTCGATGGTTTCCCGCTTCGTGCGCGACAGGCGCTTTTGGATCTTGCTGACGATGGTGGTGACGATCAATGCCTCGTGGCAGTTCCTCAGGGCGTGGATGCCGCCATTTCTGGTCGAGGCGAGGGGATACAGTCCCGTCGCCGTGAGCCTTTTTTCCAGCCTCTACTACCTGGTTGCCGACATGGGCTCGATCGCCTCGGGAGCGACGGCACTGTATCTTTCGGCAACTTGGGGTGTGGTGGGAGCCCGCAAGCTGGTTTTTCTGGCCGGCGCCCTGGCCTGCCTGGCCTCCATACCCATGTCGATGCTGCCGCCTGGCCGACTGCTCGAGGCCAGCATGCTGCTTTTCGGATTCGGCGCCCTGGGCGTCTTCCCCATCTACTATTCGCAAAGCCAGGAATTTCCGGCGCGCTGGCAGGGCCGGGTCTCGGGATTCCTGGGCGGAATCACATGGTTCATGGTGTTCCTGTTTCAGTTTTCCATGGGGGCGATGGTTTCGGCGAAGAAGGCCGAGTTCCTGGCGTCTGCCGCCGCTTTGGGCCTGTCTCCCGAGGATGCGGCACGGGCCGCCGCGGCGCACGCCTACACATTGGGGGTGGCGTTGGCGGGCGTGCCTCCCCTCGCTGGATTTGCGGCGCTCATGCTTTGGCCGGCGGAAAAACCCGATCAGGATCCGAGTGGAACGGCGTAAACCACCACGCCGTCCCCGGTCCTCCGCCGGGAAGACTCGAAGGTGAACACGGGTGTCCCGCCTTTCTCCTTGAGCTTGTCCTCGCTTTGCACAGGCAACCTCTCATGCTTGCTGGCTGAACGGTCGACGACAACGAGCAACCGCCTGGGGTGGGTGATCGGCAACCCCTTGGTTTCCGCCTCAAGGAACAACCTGCCGGCATAAAAGTGAGTCCAGCAGAACGGGTCGACAACCGGATCGCCAATCGGAGTGTTTGCCGCGATCCATTTTCCGGCCTGCTTGAAGCCGGCGCGATTCGCGTGCAAGGGCTCCACCGTCCTGTAGATGCCCACCGCGAAAACAGGAACCACGAGGACTCCCGCCACCAAGATCCGGCGCCATCCCAAAAATCGCTTGCAGAATTCGCTGATTCCACCTCCCGCAAGGATGGCCGCGAAAGCCACGATCACAATCATGTGCCGGTCGGACAAGTATCCCATGGTCGCGGCGACCCGTTGCAGCAACACTTCAAGGCCCGTGCAAGCGATTACGACGGCGATGGTTCCAGGCTGCGTCCAAACATGATTCCGACAGAAAATCATCGTTAGCAAGGCAGGCAGCCAAAGCACGAACAAGGTTCCCCTGGCCAGCATTCCCAGGAAAATCCAAAAGGCCCACGCTTCCCGCCCCATGCCGTGGGAGGAACTGGTGAACCAAGAGGCGATCAGCGGGGAATCGGGCGGAACGGGGGCGGAGACGCTGTCCGCCGTGAGAACCCGGTTGGCTGTCGGCTTGCTGGTCAGCTTACCGACAATCGCGACAAACGGCACCGCCATGATCAGGAATCCGAGCGCCAAAGCCGTCGCCTGCCTCCACCAAGGAGCGCCAGCCCGCTGAACAGTCATGCCTAACAGCACCAATCCAAAGGCAACTGGAAACAAGGCGCCTTCGGGCCTCACAAGGTAGGCCATGCCACCCGACAAACCGCACAAGGCATAGGGCCACAATTTTTGCCCGCGCAAGGCGATATAGCCGAACAACATGGATGACATGACCAGCAGGAGGAAAAGGGCCTCGGATAGTCCGTCGGCAAACAATCGGGCCATGGCTGGCAGCACTTGGATGAACAGGCAAGCCAGAAACGCCCCCCATGAAGAGAACATCCGCCTTGAAAGCATGTAAGCCACGGGTACGAGTGCGACGCTGGCAATGATGCTGGCGACCTGGGACGATCTCTGATAACGCTCCGCCAACGATCCCGGCATCAGGGGACCTATCACCGTGTCAACGGCGCAAATCCAAAACGGGTAACCCGGATGCTGCTCGGAATTGCGAATGGCATGAATGACACGACCTTGGGAAATATCCCACGCCATCCGGATGTAATGAATGCTGTCGCGCGATGTCACCTCGGTCGTTGCGAAATGCCACGAACGGATTCCGAGGGCCAATCCCATGAGGATCAACACCAAGCGGAAGTCCAGCGACATCAAGAGGCCAAGGTGGCCAGGCGGCGATTCTTCCTTGGAACCTAAGGCTGGGGTGCAATCATCCATGCACCGATATTCACGGCTTTGGGCCTTTGAAATCAACGGGAACAGGCGGCGGCAATCAGCGGTTGTAGTTGGTGTATCCAAACTGGTTCAGGTACGCCCGTCCGGGCAGTTGGGCCTGGGTTGGAAATGTGCTGCGACCGATTGTCGGAGTGTTCGAGATGATGGTGTTGTTGGCGGGCTTGAAGAAGAAATCGGAAAGTTTCTTGCTTCCCCTGTTCACATACATGGGAGAAGCGATGGGAGCGCTTGAAGGCAGGTTGAAGGCGTTGGTGCCTTGGCCCAAGGGAGATGTCGCGGGGGAGTTGCCATTGTTGAAGCCAAGAAACTTGGCCATGTAGCTCATGATCGAATTGACGGTGGAATTGGAACCGTTTGACCGCGAAACCAATGTCGGAACATTATTGATCGTCTGGGCTTGCGCGCCTTGCATGCCTAGGCCCATCAGGGTTAACGCGGCCAGAGTGTGCCAAATTTTCATGACCATATTCCTCAACAAGGCCCATGGTTTTCCCTGTTCGTTTCCGGCCATGCCCATTCTTCGTCCAGCAGGTCAAGTGAACTTGGGCTGATTTTGACGGTTTTGCAGCTTTTTCACGACACGACCTTGGTTGTCTCAAGTCGCGTCCTTTTGAGTGACGATGGCCCCTTCATGGAAGCCGAACACAGCCTGCTACCGATGGAATTGTTGGGGCGCGGTCCCGTCACGGAAGTTTGGAAGGCCATCAATCTTTCAACCGGCCGTCATGTGGCGCTGAAAAAACCTCGAGACAACACCGATGACGCCGCCTTGGCCCAAAGGCTGATCTGCCATGAAGCGCTGGTCTGCCAAACCGTGGCGCATCGATCCCTTCCCCGTATTCTCAATTTTGAATCCTCCGGCCCGGAGCCCTTTCTTTGCCTCAAGCTGCTGCGCGGAGAAAACCTAGACCACCGAAAAATCAGCGCGCGTCCTTGGACGCTTCTTGAACTGATCGACATGGTTTCCCATGTCGCCGAAGCACTGGAATCCCTTCACAAGGCAGGTTGGGTGCATGGTGATGTCCAGCCGGCAAACATCTTTCAGGAGTTCAATGGCAATAACCGGCTGATCGACCTGGGTGGTGCCCACTTGGCGGGTCGGCACCCCTTCGATGGTACGGCAATGGAAATCGAACTCGTCGGCTCGGCGGATTACTGGGCGCCCGAGATTTGCAGATGCAATGGTGTTGGCGCACCCCCAGCCGACATCTTCGCACTTGGAGTCGTGGCGTTTGAAACCCTCGCTGAGAGGCGCCCTTGGCCCGGCGGAAGCCTTCGGGAAACCATCAAAAGGCACCACGGAGACCCTGCAGGCCCCTTGTCGAGCCGTTGGTGCCGAATTCCCGCCAAGGTGGCGCGCTTGGTGAACTCAATGCTGGCGCGAGATCCAATATCGAGGCCAACAGCCGCGGCCGTGGCTGACGAGTTGGGATCGGTGGCCATCAGGCTGATGGAACTCGGCGCGGTAGCCTGACTCAAGGAACTCAGCTGAGTCCCTCTTCTCCCAGAAGATCATCCTCGGTGTAAAGCATGAATCCACGATTGGCAAGAATCCGGGCCGCCATCTCAAAATCTTCCACATGCATGGCCAAGGCGGCGCTTCCTTTCGGACCTATCAGCAAAGGATAGGCATAGTGAATGTTGATCTCAGCCTGCAGCAGCGACTTGCACATTCCCAAAAGCGGTTCCTGAATATCGGGCAGACGAACGATCAACAGGTCACTTTCGGAAAACATCAACTCGGCGAGCGAAAGAATTTCCCTCGCCCTTTCGGGATCGCTCAGCACGAGGCGGATGATGGCGCAATCGGCGGAGTTGACAACCGAGATCGAAACGATGCGGACGGATGTTGTTTCAAAATGCTGGACAACCCTGGCCAATCCGCCGATCTGGTTTTTCACAAAGACATTGAACTGGCGTACACCAGGCCAATCGCGACCGCGCGCGGTTCCAAGGCCGGAGTGGGATCCGGAGTCACCGCCCATGGTTGGCATGTCTGCTCCCCGCCCAGTCCGATTCGGCCCGGATCGCGCCGGCAAGGCGCTTGGTAAAATGGGATTGGAATGAACTCCTCATCAACTTATGAGGAAAAAGGGTCGCCGACACGAACCACGGGCCATTTGTCGCGCGCTTTTTCGGGGCCGAAACATGCAGAGCGAACCGAATACTCCGCAAACGCCGTTCAAAATCGAGGTCGCGGACCGCGTGAAGCGCCTGCCTCCCTACCTGTTCGGAAAAATCAACGCCTTGAAATACCAAAAGCGCCGGGACGGGATCGATGTCATCGACCTGGGCATGGGCAACCCCTCGGACATGCCTCATCCCCAGGTGATTGAGAAACTGATCGAGGCGGCAAAAGACGAGCGCAACCACGGGTATTCGGTCAGCAACGGACTGCGCAACCTACGCAAGGAGGTTGCTCTTCGCTACAAGCGTCGGCACGATGTCAACCTCGACCCAGACACGGACATCATTGCCGGTTTGGGGTCCAAGGAGGTTTTCAGCCATATGTGCCTGGCTCTTCTGGGGCCGGGCGACACGGCGATGGTTCCGGCGCCGTCGTTTCCCATCCATGTCTATGCTGTCATGCTTGCCTCGGGCAATGTGATCAGCCTCGACTGCACCGCTCCCGACCGATTCCTTTCCCAAGTGGCCACCGTCGCCGAGCATCTTTACCCCCGGCCCAAGGTGCTCATCCTCAACTATCCCCATAATCCGTCGACCACGGTCATCGAAAAAGATTTCTTTGTCGATGTCGTCGCCCTGGCCCGCAAGCATGGCTTCATGGTCATCCACGATTTCGCCTATGGCGATGTCTGCTACGACGGATATCAGGCCCCCAGCTTCCTCAGCGCCCCCGGCGCCCGGGATGTGGGGGTGGAAACCACGACGATGAGCAAGGGTTACAACATGGCCGGATGGCGAGTGGGATTCGCCGCGGGCAATCCGGAAATGATTCGCGCCTTGGCCACCATCAAGGGGTATTACGACTACGGCCTTTTCGCGCCTATCCAGATCGCGGGTATCGTGGCCCTGCGCCATTGCGAGGACCTCGTCACGGAACAGGCTATGATCTACCAGCGGCGACGGGATGTGCTGGTTGATGGCCTGAGGCGGCTTGGCTGGCAGGTCGACGCTCCCAAGGCCACCATGTTCGTTTGGGCCAAATATCCCGATGAATGGCAGCAGCGATTGGGATCCATCGACTTCGCGATGAAACTCCTCGAGGAGGCGGAGGTCGCCGTCAGCCCTGGTCGCGGCTTCGGCGAGGCTGGGGAAGGCTACCTCCGCCTCGCGTTGGTTGAAAATGAGCAGCGCCTCAAACAGGCCGTCAGGAATATCGGGCGTTGCCTGCGCCCCGAGACGGTTTCAGGCTGATTGAATCGTTCCCCCTCCCCTCTCAGGCCCCGGTGATCAACTCTCCGGGGCCGAACTGTTTTCCCAACCGTATACTGGCCATCGGAGCTCGGCACATGCAGCCCGCCAAGGCCACGGAGTCGATCGATGTCCACCGTCCCATCCTCGGGCCAGCGAACATTCCTTGGCCATCCGGTCGGACTCTATTTCCTTTTCTTCACGGAAATGTGGGAACGGTTCAGCTACTACGGCATGCGGGCCCTGCTGATGCTGTACATGGTCAACCACTTTAAGTGGGCCGCGTCAAGTTCGGCCTCCATCTACAAGTGGTATACGACCCTGGTCTATGTGACTCCCATCATTGGCGGTCTCCTTGCCGATCGGTACCTGGGCAACCGCGTTGCCGTGATCATCGGCGCCGTGCTCATGGCCGTCGGCCATTTCCTGATGGCCTTCGAGGCGCAATCCATCTTCTTCGCGGCGCTCGTGTTCCTCGTGATAGGCAATGGTTTCTTCAAGCCCAACATGTCCACCCAGGTGGGACAGCTTTATCCGGTTGGCGACAGCAGGCGTGATGGCGCCTACACGATTTTTTACATGGGAATCAATTTGGGAGCCTTCCTTTCTCCTCTTGCCTGCGGATGGCTGCAGGAAAACACAAGGGGCGGCTTCCACTCCGGTTTCGCCCTGGCGGGCATCGGCATGGTTCTCGGGTTGGTCACCTATCTCGTCGGCCAACCCTTCATCACTGAGGTGTCAGGCAAGGTCGGACAAGGCGAAGACAACTCCGTTGAAGGGCGGCCGAGTGCGATCGGCGCGATTTCTGCCTTGGCGCCGTTCATCGTCGGTCTTGGCGGCCTTGCCCTGCTCGCCCATGGCGCCTGGAACGGGTTCGCCGGACAATACAAGGAAATGGCTCCCGGCCTCATCAGCGGTGCCTCCCTCCTCTTGGTCGGATGGATCACATGGACCGTCACTGGCGCCTCGCGCGACCGCGTGCTTGTGATCGTGGTGATAGGGCTATTCGCCGTGTTCTTCTGGGCCGCCTTCGAACAGGCCGGCACCGCGCTCAACCTCTGGGCCGACAAGACCACCAACCGCTATCTCACCGAAAGCCCGCCACCGGCCACCCCGTTCCCGCCCCAGGAATCATCGCCTCCCGCCACCCCGGCCGGCGGGCAAGCCTCGGCCGCCTCGGTGTTCGAAATGTTCCTTCCCAAGGAGACAGCTTCCGGCGAGGCTGAAATATCAACGCTCAACCCGGTGCCGACCGCGTGGTTCCAGTCGATCAACGCCCTGGCGATTTTTCTCCTGGCGCCCTTCTTTGCCTGGTTGTGGCTGGTTTGGCGCATTTCCACTCCACTCAAGATGGTCCTCGGGATTTTCCTGATGGGCTGCTCGTTCTTCGTCATGGCCGCCGCCGGCATCGCTGAAAACCGCCCAGCCACCGCGCCGTTGTCGGCCCTCCCGGCAACCGATGGCCTGCGCCTCGATGCCGCGGGAGCCATTCATGTTCGTGAGGAAACCCGCAAGAGGCTGGCCGGGGAACCCGATCCGGAAGCCGGCGAGGAAATCGCCCACGCGGGCAGGCTGGTGTTCGCGGGCGGAAGCCTCAGGTCCACGGGGGTTTTTCCTGACATCGAACGCGATCGGCTTGTTGCGGCCAGCGCCCCAGCCTCTTTCCGCCAGGCCCTTGCGGCCGCCCGCGCCACGCTCGCCGCCGACAACGCGCCGAAGGAGATTTCGATAGTGGTTGATGAATCGGTCAGGCAACTCGACCTGCGCTACACCGGATGGAGCCCATCCAAGGCCGCGTACGAACCGGCCACCAGGACGCTGACAATCAAGGCCAGGCTGGCGGATCGGGACATCAAGGCGCTGCTCGTCGCCGCTGGCGCGCCCGAATGGCGCCATTCCCTCGATTCCATCATGATCGAATCGGCCGGTTTCAAGGTTTCGGCATGGTGGCTTTTCCTCTGCTACCTTCTCGCCACATTGGGGGAATTATGCCTTTCCCCTGTCGGTTTGTCCATGACAAGCAAGCTGGCACCCGCCAAATACGCCACCGTTCTCATGGGCATGTGGCTGCTGGTCAGCGCCTTCGGCAACTATGCCGCCGGCGCCCTGGGCGAACTCTACTCGGTCGTCCCGCCTGTCCCCTACTTTGGATACACGGGGGCCACCTTGGCTGCCGCGGCGATCATTCTCCTGCTGTTCGCGAAAATCGTCGCGGCCATGATGCATGCCGCCGACGATGCCACGCCTGCCAGGAAGGAGTCCCAGGCATCGTGACAGCCCAAATCATTCCCTTGCCGGCCAGCGGCGCCGGGTTCAAAATCGACGCGACGACCCACCGCGAGGTGCCTGGCGCTTGGTCAATCTCGGGGGGGCCTTGCCATCAGGGACTTGCCGGAGGGATGACCGTGGCGCAAGTCGACTCGGGCGCCCTGTCGGCAACCATACTTCCCGGCAAGGGGATGGGAATCTGGAAGGCCGAGGGCGCCGGCCACGCTTTGGGTTGGAAATCACCGGTCCGTTCCGGCCCGGTCCATCCCGCCCTTGTCAACGCGCACCGGAGGGGCGGAATTGGTTGGCTTGACGGTTTCGACGAACTTCTTTGCCGCTGCGGCTTGGCGGCCAATGGCCCACCCGGCAAGGATGACAATGGAGGTGAAATCACACTGCATGGGCGGATCGCGAATCTTCCGGCATGGAAACTCGAGGCGGTCGTCGAGGCCGGGCCTCGACCGCGAATCGGCCTTCGGGGAGTTGTCGACGAATGTTCGCTCTTTGATTCCTGCCTCAGGCTCACCACGACATACTTCATTGAACCGGGTTCCCTAGTCCTTCGGGTTGAGGACCGGATTGAAAATATCGGAGCTCGGCCGGCGGAATTCCAGCTTCTTTACCATCTGAACATCGGTTTTCCCTTTCTTGGCGCGGGAAGCCGGGCCCATGTGCGCTTTGCTGAAATGGCGCCTCAAACCCCCAGGGCCGCCGAAGGCATTTCCTCATGGCAAACCTATGGCCCGCCGGAAACCGGCTTCGCGGAGCAGGTCTACCTCTTTCATCCCCGCGCGGATGCCAATGGCCAAGGCCTGGCCGTGCTTGAAAAATCTGATGGATGCAGCGCGCTGGTGGTACGGTTTCCCGTCGAAAGCCTTCCGTTTTTCACTCTCTGGAAAAATTCAGGCGCCTTGGAAGATGGTTATGTCACGGGACTGGAACCAGCGACGGGTTTTCCGAATTTCAAGGCGTTTGAGCGGGCGCGTGATCGAGTTCCGGTGCTGGCCCCGGGAACATCCTGGAACGCTTCATGGACCATCGAATTGGTGTCCGAAGCCTCGAAAGTGAAAGCCGCTGTTGCGGAGTGCGGCATTCATGGCACTGTGCATGGCTTGCCTGCCCGTGGATTCAGCCCCCAGGGCGGCTGACTGGAGTTGTTCATGTTGATGTCATGCATCCTCATTTCAGTGTTCATGCAACCTCTTTCCGAAAAGGAAGCGATCGATGGCTGGCTTGAACTCATCGACAAGGATGGGTTCGGATGGCCGTTTCGAAATGGATGGATGACAGCCGAGGGGGGATGGCGGGCTGGAAAGAACTGCACCGCCCGGCACGGCGCCGTGATGGGACCTTGCAAGGCCGAGGTCAGGATGAAGGCCTTGGGTGATACGGCGAGCCTTGCCCTGAGGTGGATCGCGACCGATGGCAAGGTTCAGGTTTTCGAAGCCCCCATCAACGCAAAAGCTGGCGCCGAATCGAAATGGGAACCCGACCTGTCCCGGGTGACCTCTGGTTCGATTGAGCTGGCCGCGACCGATCTTGTCGTGACTTCCGTCCGGATACTCCCCGCGGTGAAGGAAAGGCTCATCAATGGCAAGGATCTTTCGGGATGGACCATATTCCCCGACAAAAAATCGCGTTATTCCATCGCGGCGGGCGGATGGCTCCATGTGGAGGATGGCCCCGGCGACATCCAAAGCGACTTTCAGGCAGCCGACTTCGTGGCGCGCCTCACCCTTCGCACCAATGGCAAGCATCTCAACAGCGGGCTATTCTTCCGCGCCATTCCCGGCCAGTTCACCCAGGCCTACGAGGCCCAGATCCGCAACCAGTTCACTCCAGGGGAATCTCGGGAATACAAGGTCGATCGGTTCGATCCCGCCACGGGCGCTCCATGGGCCCCGATCGTGTTCATGTCGGAGGCCGTTGATTTCGGCACGGGTGCCATTTACAGGCGGGTTCCGGCCCGCTCCCAAACCGCCAGCGATGGATCCTGGTTCACGATGACCGTCGCGGCGCATGGCCGCCGCTTCGCCACTTGGGTAAATGGCATCCAGCAGGTCGACTGGATCGACAATCGTCCCGCCAACGACAATCCGAGGCAGGGCTATCGCGCCGCCAAGGGCGCCTTTAGCCTCCAGGGACACGATCCGACAACCAACATCGACTTTCGATCACTCGACATCCAGGTCCTTGATTCATCGACCCGGCGCTGAAAAAGGAAATACCGCCATGCAAGACAACGATCCCGAACCCCTCTCGCTGATCGAAATAATCGAGCAGGTGCTTGTCGAGGATGACTGGCATTATGAGCGTGACGAGGAACGGGATGTCGTCATGCTGGGGGTGAAATGCCGCAACGCCTCACTTCGACTGGCTTTTGATGCCAAGGAGGACAAGGGCGTCGTGGTTCTATACGGGCTCATCGACGGTCGAGTGCCGTCTCTGAAACATGTCGAGGCAGCCGAATTCATCACCCGTGCCAACTACGGACTCTTGGTTGGCAACTTTGAGATGGATTACGGGGATGGCGAAGTCCGGTTCAAGGTGAGCGTCGATGTCGAAGGGGCCGAACTCACCCCAACAATGATCCGCAACATGATCAATTATTGCGTTGTCACCCTCAACCGTTATTATCCCGGCCTCATGGGGGTCCTTTTCGGCAACCTCGACCCGGCGGAAGCCGCCTCGGAGGCGGAGGCGAGCGAAGACGACGATCATGTCAACGGCGACGATTGCGACCCCGAACACGACCAGAATGATGATCAGAAGGAGTGAGGCGGGCCAAGTTGGCCCGCCTCTCAAGCACGATAACAATTCGGTTCGCGCGACCCCCTTGGGAATCCGTCAAGTCACATTGAGCCTGGGCTTCGTGTCCTTGTCGGGAACCTCGGGAGCGTCGCCCTTGAACCAGTTCTCATTGAACTCGATTCTCTGACGGCTTTTCATGCTGAGGTTCGCGGTGAGGGCGATGATGGCATCGGCCATCGCGACCTCGCCGTGGCACCGGGGCAGCCTCTGCTTGAATCGGCCCGCCGGGTCCTTCTCGTAACCAAGCTTGGAGTCCCATTCGCGGATGCAATACGCGAAGTCCTCCATTTCCTCCTTGTAACCCCTGCTGACCGCGGCACCAGGGCCGCCCGCCGCGGGGGCGCCGCCGCCCGCCGCGGGTGGTCCTGCTCCCGGGCCCCAGGTGGATGAGGCTTCCATGGCAGGCTTGCCGCCCGGACCGGTTGTCACGGAAACTTCCGTCGACCTCGCATCCGTCGCCTTCTTGTTCGGATCGCGCTCGGTGTAGAGGTAAATCGACTGTTCCTGCTCGACAACCATGCTGCCCCGGCTTCCCATCACGCACTCGCCATAAGACTCGAACGAGTTGGTGTTGAGCGATGAGTAAGTCACGACCACGATGTCGTCGCTATCCTTGCCCTTGTTCTTGCCTAAAGGATGATTGGGCCCCGGGAATTCGTAGGTGATGAAGATCGAGTCGTCGGACTCCCGGTCATTCCGGCCCGGGCCATAGAAGAACTTGCCTCCAACCCCGGTCACGGCCAGGGGATGGACCTTGCCGAGGAAAATGCTGCAGGCGTCCATCTGGTGGCTGCCGAGTTCGGCCATCAATCCGCCGCCCGTTTCGTTGTAAAGCCTCCAGCGGACAAGTTCCTCCACGCTCTTGAAACCATGCTCTTCAGATTTTCCTTTCAGTTCCTTCTCGTCGATGTCGTAAATGGGCGGATACCAACCATCACGGAAATGGGGTTGGTCGTAACCCTCGGCCAGCTTGTATCCTGCCGCCGATTCGTCACGGAATGGCCAGGAATTGTTGCGGTGCCATAGTGCCCGGATATGCCTGACTTCGCCAAGGATTCCAGCCTCAAGGATTTCATGGGCGTGGGCGTACAGCATGCTGTAGTGCCGCTGGTGCCCGATGGAGAGAATGCGTCCGGTTTCCTTGGCCACTTGGATCATTTTCTTGCACTGGGAAATGTTCCAAGCCATGAGCTTTTCACAAAGCACATGCTTGCCCGCCCGCATGCAATCAATGGCGATCTTCGCGTGAGTCGATAACGGCGTGGCGATCACCACAGCCTCGATGTCCTTGTTGTCAAGGATTTTCCGGTAATCGTCGTAAATCGCGATATCCTTGGATTCCGGTCCATAAAGCTTGTTGAAGCCGGGGCGAAGGGGAACCTTCGGATCACCCTTCATGATCCGCTCGCGGTTGTATGGCCGTATGTCGGCCACGGCGACAAACTTGAGGAAGTCGGGATTGTGGGCCCCGACGAGAATGCCTCCCTCATCACCTCCACCGATCAACGCCGCCTTGACCGGTTTGCCGATCGACTTGTAACCGAAATAAACAAGTGGAGAGGCGGCGGCGACCGACGCGCCCACACCCATGCTTTTCATGAAACCGCGGCGAGTCAGGTCGCCCGCGACCTGCTGGAAGTTGGCCTTTCCCGTCTCCCGCTGCTTGGGGTTCAAATCAATCGCCATGATCCCGGCCTCCTCTTTGTCTTGTCCATCGATTCGATCACGAATTGGCTGTCAGTCCGCGCGTTCTTTTCCCGAATCCTCGTACCCGAAAAGGATCGGCATGAAAACCGCATCAAACCCGAACCACCGCCCGCTCGGCGTCGCGGAGATCACCAGCAAGGCCATCATCTCCACGAAGTTCTTGTTGATGAAAACATAATTGCCTTCATTCAGTGGCGGATTCGGCAACCAGGGGAATGGCGGCACGGCAAGGTAGGTCAAAAGCAGGAAAGCCGCGCCACCAAGCGCCGCGAAACGGGTCAAGGTGCCCGTGAAAAGTCCGGCACCGATGGCCGTGATCGCCGCGATGGTCACCAGATCCATGATGTCGAGAAGTTTCATCTTGGCGGGAACGGCTTGAGCCGTGGCGCCCATGGATTGCAACTTCTTGACCAGGTCCGATTCCATCTTGTCGATGTCCTCGGACAACTCGGCCCTCGACTTGGATTGCGCAGCCTTGGCTGATGCGAGCGAGGCTTTGTCGACATCCTTCAGGAAATCCCAACTCCGGCGTGAACGCACTTGCTCGTCAAGGGCTTCCGTCAGCTTTTTGTGTCTCGCGATTCGTTCCGGGGTGGTGAGAACCTGCTTGAGGGCGCCTGTTTCTTTTCCATCGGGCGACGGTGTTTCCACCGACCTTTCCCCGAATCCGAGCCAAGCTTGTGTCTTGTCCGCCCAGTCGTCAGCAAGCCTCACGGCCTTGTCCATCCTGGACCATGTGCCTTCCTTTGCCGTGGCCTCTCCAGATTGGGATGTGAGGTGGGTTCGAACGGAGTCCAAGGCTGATGATCGTATCGAACCCACGGTTGATGAATCCGTGAGGAAAAGGGGCAAGGCATCGGTTCCGGTTTCAGGTGAAACCTTGGGCAGCTTAAGCACATCCGCCGGCTTCATTCCGGCAAGGGCTCCCAATTCCGTGGCAAGGGCCTCCTGCTTTTTGCGGTAGGCGATTGACAGCTCAACACATTCCTTCCGAGCCTTGTTGGCAGCTTCGAGGTCTGAAGAATTACCTGAGGATTCCCATCGAGCCAAGGCTTTCTGATAGGTTTTCCTGGCGACCGCGTTGCCTCCCGCAAGCCACTTAATGGCTTCGGACTGGGATGTGTCCCGGGCCGATTCTGCCTTGGCCCGAGCTTCACCGGACAGTTCCTCGATGTACGGGGCGGAGATATCCCTCCACCTCGCTTGGATTCCCTCCGGAGAGAGTTTCGCGGCCAATTCCTTCTCGGGGTCGGGAAGCAGCGGCTTCAATGATGACGAAAGCGGCCCCGCCGACTCCCTGAAATAAACAGCCGCCGAAAACGGCTTGGGGGTGAACAGCGAGTAGACCTTCTGCAACCCTTCAAAAAGGAAGTGCCACCCGATCGAAAGTCGCAGCAACACCAGCAAGACCATGAGCAATCCAAGGCCTTGCCATGGGCGGGATAACCGTGTTGCCGGGCTGCCTGATTCGGTCAATCCTGAAGGCATGGGAGAGATCCTTGAGGTTCATTCAGGAGCAGCATACATGAAACCGGTGGGAATGTTGACCAATCACGCTGATTTTGCCGCTCTCCTCCATGAAGAGCGCCGATATTTCCGGCCATTGGCCCAGAATCTCTGCCGACTCTTCAACTCCAAGCACAAAAAATGCCGTTGAAAGGGCGTCGGCCATCCCGGCATTAGGCGCCAACACGGTGACAGTTGCGAGCCCCTCAGCCGGCCAGCCTGTTCGCGGGTCAAGAACATGGGGCAGTCGGCGACCTTCGTGAAGCAAGTGGCGAAATGAACCGGCGGAAGTTCCAATGCTGGCATCCTTGACCACCACTTCCGCGATCACCTTTCCTTCAACCCAGGGATGCCGAACGGCAACTCGCCATCCCTCGACCTCTCCCGGGCAAGGTCCCCAGGCCCGCGCGCTGCTTCCACCACATTGAATCATTCCGGCGGGGATTCCCCCTTCCGTTGAAAGGACCGCCGCCATTTCATCCACCGTGAAGCCCTTTCCAACGCATCCAAGATTCAATTCGACGCCCGGGGACTTCCAAGTGAACATCTTGGATTCCGCAAGATATTCCAGCTTATCCATGCCGTTGACTTCGACTTGGCTCGCCAGCGCGGAGGCCTCGGGGATTCCCGCCGGGCCGCGGAAAAAACCCCAAGACTTGATCATTCGTCCGCATGCGATGTCGAAGGCCCCCCGGGTCTGGGCATGCCAGACAACACAGCGTTCAAGCAGGCTGGCCAACATAGGCGACACTCGCGTCGCTTGGCCTTTGGCCAAACGGTTGAGCGATGAAACCTCGCTGTCCTCGCGGTAAACCGTCAACCGAGCTTCAATCTGATGCAGGAGTTCAAACGCCGAGTCGATCAGGTCCAACTGTCCTGCTCCGGCAGCGGGAACAACGATTTCCCAGGCTGTCGCCATTGCTGTTTGGCGGTAGCGGAAAAAGGAGATGGGCGGTTGTTGGGCTGGGATCGGGAGAGGTCGCGGGACAAGCAGGTCGCGACGGGAAAGCATGGGAAACCTTCAGTGGCCCTAGAAGCGAGGTTAGCGCAACTATTCCTCGTCCTCATGGACAACGGGTTCCATCTGCTTGGTGTTGCGCTCCACCGCGAGGACGATGGTTCGCTCTTCCATTCCGGTGGCGGAAACCGCCAGGGCCGGAAGAATGTGCCGGCCATCGGCGAGCCGGAACCTGAGGCTGAAGCTGCCATCCGGCCTCAGCGTGACCGGCTCACCTTGGAAGGTGACTCGGGCATTGGGTTCCGTGGAGCCGTAAACAACAAGGTCGGCATCGATGTTGAAGAAAAACTGCCGTCCTTTTCCCAAGTGCCCGAATCCGCCAGATCCAAGGCTTGTCAGGGTCGGCGAACCGGGAACGCGCCCCATCCGTTCCTCGAAGAATTGACGAACTTCCGCGCTGTTGCCATGCCCGTTCAGTCCCGTTGAGAGTGCAAAAAGCTTGTCGGCGGATTTGGCATCCTGCTCCGTCCAGTTTTGGGAAGGGGCACTTCCAAGTTCGGCCCGCGGCGTGGCGACGGCGTTGGAGCGGGCCATCGAGTAAAAACGCCCCCCCTGCGTCTTGAAGCCGATTTCCACTTGGTAGTTCGAGCCGGAATTAGGCACATCGATATACCAATTATGCGATTCTTCCGGCAGGAATATGTCCTTGATGATGGATTCGGCGCTGGATGTACCTTCCGATCCACCGACCCCCACAAGCCTAAGCGCGCGACGGGCCGTGGCCCAATCGACTCCAAGGGCCGCTTCAGCCTGCCTGCTTGTCTGTGCCGAGATTTCCCAGTAACAGTGGAGCCAATACGGATCCCTGACCAGAAGAACAAGCCTGTCGCGTCCATAGGAGCGCGGCAGGTCGGCGGGGGCCTTGGCCGATGAATGCCTGGGTTGAAAAATCGGAGAAGACATGATGCCGCCATTAAGACGGTTGCCCTCAGCCGTCGTGTCGCGTGCCGCCTGCCTTTGCAAGGGCGCCTTGGCTGCACGGCCCGATTTTTTGGATGAAACGCTTGCAGATGCGGGTTTGGCAGGTGATGATTTTACCGGATCCTTCGGAGCGGGTTTGCTTGCCTTTGTCTTGGAGGAAGAGGCCGTTGGCTTTGAAGGTGCCTGGGAAGTAAGCTGCGAAATCAATTGTTCGCGGGTCATTCGGATGGCACCGGCAATCTTGCGACGACGCGCCATATCGACGAGGGATTCCTTGTTGCGGCTACGCAGATCCTTACGAGTCATGCGGCGGGCTCCCGCTTGATTGATTAGCGGCGTGGTAAGTCGTTGTCCCGAACCAATAGTCTGGGTCGCTAGGTTAAAGTGACCTCAAATTGGCAAGAGTTTTTCTTCTCCCTCCGGAACCATCGCATCATACAAAATTAACATCACTGACTGTCAACGCTTTCGGCCTGAAAATCGGCATATTTTCCCCGGAATTTTCGTTTTGATCGGTTCAACCCGACAAATTCGCCCGAAATGGCCCCGGTAGAATCTCATCATGAATTCGTCAAACGGCTCAAAACAAGGCCCTAAAGTCATCAATCCCACGGAAATGGCTGGCTTGGGAATGGAAATCGCCGCACCAATCTGCTTGGGCGTATGGATTTCCTCACAATGGTCGTTGGGAATCTGGCCGATTTTGGCCGGCTTGCTGATCGGTTTGGTGGGTGGCACGGCTCATGTGATTGTTTTCCTCAAAAGGCAACAGGACAGCCTTCGGTCAAGGCCAAGCGGTGTAACCGGAGACAAGCGCTTTGGCCCCTGATGAGAAATGGCCAGCGAAATCGATGTTGGCCTTGGTCGCGATCGTGGGACTTGGGTTGGTTGGCGCCTCGTTCACTTTGTTGTTTATTCCCGAAAAGTTTTCCGCTGTTTTGACCGGATGGTTGGTAGCCTCATCGATTTTTGCCGTTCCGATGTTGGCCCGCATGGCCCTTCCGTCACTTGGCCATCCTGTTTCAATTCTTGCCGTTTCCGGCTTCAGGCTTGTTTCACTTCCGATGATTTTGCTCTGCCTGAAAAGGCCTGATGAAAACCTAGAACCTTTCTTGTTGGGTTGGACACTGTCCGTTTATGTCCTTAACTTATTTGTCGTGACGATGATCGAATCGAAGGCGCCAGCCTGATGGGCGTGCTTCTTACCGAGTGCGGAGCGCTGCACCATGTTGTCCGGTCTCTTGGCTAGCGGTGACAACCTTATTCAGCACGCTTTGGAGGAACCCAAGGACGGCAAAGATGGCAAATGGGTTTTGTTCGAGCATGGCGGAATTTTTCATGACGGCCTTGAGATCGACCTTCCCGGTATTCCCGGCTTTCAACTCACCAAGTTCAAAATCCTGATCTTGGTTGCCGCAATTCTCGTCTGGTGGTTATTCACTCGATTGGCCAATCGAATTTCATCGAATGAACGCCCTCAGGGCCGGCTTGACAATGCCCTTGAAGCCATGCTTCTCATGATCAGGGACCAGATTGCCCGCCCAAACCTTGGCGACAAGACGGAAAAATTCCTTCCCTTTCTTTGGACCGTGTTTCCCTTCTTGTTGGTGATCAACCTGATTGGAATGCTGCCCGCCCCCGTATTCGGATGTGCCAACGCCAGCATCGCCGTCACGGCGGCATGGGCGATCTACACCTTCATTTTCATCCTGATCAACGGAATTGGCACAAGCGGCGTCGTGGGCTACATGAAGGGATTCTGGATCCCGATCGATGTCCCGGTCCTCGGGCCCATCATCAGTTCACTTCTTTATGTCATTGAGTTTTTTGGAGTTTTCCTCAGAATCGGCGTGTTGACCTTGCGTCTTTTCGCCAACATGCTGGGAGGTCACATCACCCTCAGCATTCTCCTCACCTTCATTCTGATGGCATCGAAAATTTCACTCATTCACCATGTGGGCATTGGTTTCGCGTCAATTTTTGGAGCTTACCTGCTCAGTTTCCTCGAACTTTTCGTGGCTTTCCTGCAGGCCTTTGTTTTCACGACTCTCTCGGCCGTGTTCATTGGCACCGCGGTTCATTCCCACGATCATGCTCATGATGATGAATATGGGCACGACAGTCATCATGATGCCAAAACAGGCCATCATCCGGTCGGCGCCTGATTGATGAAATGAAACTTGTTGGCTTGAGTTGCCGATCCAAAGCCAATTCGTAATCAGTTATTGAAGAATCCATCGAGGTTCGGGCATTTTTTGGTTTTCCCAAGGAGTTTCTGGTGATGATGAAGTTTGTTAAGACCGCCGCCCTTTCGCTCGCCGTTGCTGCCGTTGCCACCACCATGGCCACCGCGGCGCCGGAAGACGGAATGAAGACATTCGGAAAAGCCGTGGGTGCCGGCTTGGCCGTGATCGGCGCCGGAATCGGCTTGGGGTTCATTGGCAAGGGCATGACCGAATCAATGGCTCGCCAGCCAGAAATCAGCAGCACCGTGCAAACGGGCGGCCTGATCGTGGCGGCCATGCTTGAAGGCACGGCGCTGGTCGCCATCATCCTTGCGATCTTCGCCTCCTGAGCTGTTTCGGGGATCCGCTACCGCCGGGCTGGAATGACACCATGATGCGTTTAATGTGCCTGATGCTGATAGCTGCCCTGTGCATGGGCTCCCGAGCCGAGGAAGTGGTCGCCAAGGCTCCCGAAGGCCATGCGCATTCAGCACATGAAGGCCCGGCCCCGGCCCATGAAGGCGGATATGACCCGTTTGGCTGGTCGACCGACACTTTTGTCTGGTCCTTTGTGGTTTTCGGTCTCCTTGTTGGCACGCTCTGGTCAACAGCTTGGCCGAAAATCGCCAAGGCCTTGGATGACCGTGAAAACCTCATCCGCGAAGGCGTTGAATCGGCTCACAAGGCCCGTGAGGAGGCTGCCCGGGCCCAAGCCCAATTCGAGGCCAGGCTCAGGGAGGCTTCCGATCAGGCCCGCCAAATTCTTGATGAGGCCCGCAGGGACGGGCAGGCCCTCCGTGAGCGTATGGTCTCCGACACCAAGGAGGAGATTGCCGCCGAGCGTGAGCGCATGCAGCGGGAAATGCGCAGCGCCACAGACCAAGCCCTCCAGGAAATCATGCACAAGGCCGCGACCTTGGCTGTTGAGGTCGCGCGGAAAGCGCTGCGAGAGCAGCTCACCCCCGATTTGCAGGCTTCCATCCAGAAAAGGGCGGTTGATGAATTGAAGTCCCAATCCGGCAGCTTCAGCGCAAACTGACCTTTAAATAAGCGAAAACGAGACGAGTGAACGACCCTATGAGCACTGCCGCAGCGAAAGGCCTGGAAGGCGAGGCGGCTCCGTCCTATGTGGGCGGGGCCGAACAAAGGCTTTCCGGGATCTACGCCCAGGCACTTCTCGATGCCGCCTCCCGCAAGGGCGACTTGGATGAAACCCTCGCCGAACTCAACGGTCTTTTGGAACTTGTGCCAGGGTCAGCCAACCCGTTTGGCCCATTCGTGGACAACCCGCTGGCGACGCGGGATGTCATCTCGGGAGTCATCGACCGGTCTTTCCAAGGAAAGTCATCCGAATCGGTGATCAATTTCCTCCATGTTCTCAACGACCATGGAAGGCTCTCCCTCCTGCCGCACATCGTCAAGGCCTTCGAAAGGCTGGTCGACCAAAAGAAGGGCAGGATCGCGGTGCATGTTCGCTCCGCGACCCCGCTCGACCCGGCCGCCCGTTCGGAACTTGAACAAGTGCTGCGGGGTGCGCTTGGCAAGGAACCCGTGCTTCATGGCTCGGTGGATCCCGAACTTATCGGAGGGCTCGTCGTGCGCGTGGGCGACCGCGTGTGGGACGGAAGCCTTTCATGGCAGATTCGTCGTCTTCAAGATCAACTGATGGAACGAGGCAACCATGCGATTCAAAGCGGACGAGATCGTTTCCGTTCTGACCGGTGAAATCGAGAACTACCGCAGCCAGGCGGATGTTCGCGAGGTGGGTCGGGTGCTTGAGGTGGGTGATGGCATCGCCCGCGTCCACGGCCTCACCGCCGTGATGTCGGGCGAAATGGTCGAGTTCACCCGCACGGGTGTCCGCGGCCTCGCATTCAACCTCGAGGAAAGCTCCGTGGGTGTCATCATCCTCGGTGACTACAAGACGCTTGCGGAAGGCGACGAGGTCAAGGCCCTTGGATCCCTTCTCCAGGTTCCGGTCGGCCCCGCCATGGTTGGGCGGGTTGTCGATCCCCTTGGAAATCCCCGCGATGGCAAAGGGCCCATCGTCACCAACTCCTTCCGCCTTGTCGAATCGATCGCTCCCGGCGTCGCGGATCGCCAGCCGGTTGACGAACCGATGCAGACCGGGATCAAGGCGATCGACGCCATGACCCCTGTGGGACGGGGCCAGCGCGAGCTGATCATTGGCGACCGCAAGACCGGCAAGACCACGATTGCCATCGATGCCATCCTGAATCAAAAGGGTGGCGACATGATCTGTGTTTATGTCGCCATCGGCCAGAAAGAGGCCACGGTCGCCAAGCTCGTCGAAACCCTCCGCGCCAAGGGGGCGATGGACTACTCGATCGTTGTCGTGGCCGGCTCCGCGGATCCCGCTCCGTTGCAGTATGTTGCGCCTTACGCCGGCTGCGCCATGGCCGAGTACTTCATGTATCAGGAAGGCCGGGCCACCCTTTGTGTTTATGACGACCTCAGCAAGCAGGCGGCGGCTTACCGGCAGCTTTCGCTGCTGATGCGCCGTCCTCCGGGCCGGGAGGCGTTTCCGGGCGACATTTTCTATGCCCACAGCCGCCTCCTTGAACGCTCCGCCAAGCTGGCCGAAAAGTTCGTGATCGTTCCCGCCAGCGCCGATGAGTCGAAGGTCACCGCCGACTGGGGCGTGAACAATGGCGAGGGCAAGCCCCGATCATCCGGCGAACCCGCCAAGGTTTATGTCGGCCCGCTCGACAAGGAGCATGCCCTCAAGCATGACCTCCCCAAGTTCCCCGGGCACAAGCTCGCCAAGATCCCTTCCTCGGGTGGATCGCTCACCGCGCTGCCGATCATCGAGACCCTCGAAGGCGAAGTCTCCGCCTATATTCCTACCAATGTGATCTCGATCACCGACGGCCAGATTTACCTGCAAGGCTCCCTGTTCAACGCGGGTCAGCGGCCCGCCGTGGATGTGGGCATCTCGGTGAGCCGCGTGGGTGGCAAGGCCCAGATTCCCGCCATGAAGTCGGTGTCCGGTGGCATCCGTCTCGACCTCGCGGCATTCAGGGAACTCGAAGCTTTCGCCCAGCTCGGCACCGAACTCGACAAGGCCACCCAAAACCAGCTTGATCGCGGCTACCGCATGGTTGAGATCTTGAAGCAACCTCCCTACCAACCGGTCGCGGCGGTCGATCAGGTCTTGATTATTTTCGCGGCGACCAAGGGCTTTCTGGACAAGGTCGATCGTCCCAAGGTGAGCGCCTGGGAGGAGCAGTTCCTCCGGTTCATGCGTGAGCAGAAGCCCGAGGTACGCGACACATTGGCCAAGCAAAAGAAGCTCACCCCCGAACTGCAAAAGCAGATCGAGGAAAGCATCGGCCAGTTTGTTCTCCAGATCCGCGGCTGATCGTCATTACGGGGAAGACTCCAAGCCATGGCCAAGACCCGCGAACTCGTCGGCCGTCGCAAGGCGATCAGGAACATCCGCAAGATCACGCGGACAATGGAACTGATCGCCACCGCGAGGTTCAAGAAGGCGCTCGACAGGGCGCAGGAAGCCCAGGCTTACACCGCCAAGATCGCGGAACTCGCCAGGGATCTCGCCGCATCGGGGATCTCCTCCAGCCATCCGCTTCTTGAGGATCGGCCCAAGCCGAAGAAATCCCTGCTTCTTGTCGTCTGTTCGAATCGCGGGCTTTGCGGTGGATACAACGCGTCGATCCTTCGCGAGGCCAACGGTTCGCTCCGCAAGAACCGCGAAGGTGGAGTCGAAACCCGGCTTGAGCTTTCCGGAAAGCGCGCCATCGCCTACTTCCGGTTCCAGCGGGTCGCCGCCGATGAGTCCTACACCCAATTCGAGGACAAGCCCCGCTTCGATCAGGTTGAGGAAATTGCCGACAAATATCTCAAGTTGTTCCTCTCGGGCGAGGTTGACCGGGTGGAAGTGGCTTCGATGAAGTTCATCAGCCCGGCCCGCCAGACGGCATCGGTGCAAACCCTGCTCCCCCTTGGCGGCATTCCTCGGAAAGATGAAGCTGGCGCCCCCGGGGCCAAGCAGGTTGAATACGAGTTCGCCCCATCCGCCCAGGCCATACTCGATGACCTCCTTCCCGCTTCCTTCAAGCAGCGCTTGTTCAAGTGCTTCCTTGACGCGGCGGTCAGCGAGCAGATCGCGCGCCGGGTCACCATGAAAGCCGCGACGGAAAACGCCGACGGCATGATCAAGTCGATCAGCAGGCAGTACAACAGGGCGCGCCAGGCCCAAATCACCAAGGAAATCGCCGAGGTCATCGGCGGCGCCGCCGCCCTGGAGTGATTCCCGAAGAAATCGACGCGCCAATGGAAAACGGAACACGCAGGAAACCAACGATAGGAGCTTGAACCATGTCAGCCACAGCCCAATCAACCCACACGGGCCGTATCGTCCAGGTGATCGGATCAACATTTGACGCCGAGTTTGCGGGCGGCCACTTGCCCGAGATTTACAATGCCCTTCATGTCGAGTCGGAGGTCAAGGGCGTCAAGGTGCGGCTGACGGGAGAGGTTCAGCAGCAACTTGGCGGTTCACGCGTTCGCTGCGTGGCCTTGGGCAGCACCGACGGCCTCGCGCGAGGAATGTCCGTGATCGACACGGGTGCCCCCGTGACCGTGCCTGTGGGCGAGGCAACCCTCGGTCGTGTCTTCAACCTTCTTGGCGACCCGATTGATGGTCGCGGCCCCGTTTCTCGTGACGAAACCCGCGCCATCCACAAGGCTCCCCCCAGCCTCAGCGACATCACCCCCAAGACCGAGGTGTTCGAGACCGGCATCAAGGTGATCGACCTGTTGACCCCGCTTGTCAGGGGTGGCAAGGCCGGCCTCTTCGGTGGCGCCGGCCTCGGCAAGACGGTCATCCTGACGGAACTGATCGCCAGAATCGCCCGTGAACACGGCGGCTACTCCGTTTTCGCAGGCGTGGGCGAGCGTACCCGCGAAGGAAACGACCTCTGGTTGGAAATGCAGGAAACCAAGATCGGCACCACCGGTCGCTCGGTCATCGACCAGACCGCCATGGTGTTCGGCCAGATGAATGAACCGCCAGGCGCCCGCCTTCGCGTCGCCTTGACCGCCCTTACGATGGCCGAACGGTTCCGGGACACCGGCAAGGAAACCCTCCTGTTCGTCGACAACATCTTCAGGTTTTCACAGGCCGGTTCGGAAGTGTCGGCACTCCTGGGGCGCATGCCCAGCGCGGTGGGCTACCAACCGACCCTCGCCACCGAAATGGGCGAACTCCAGGAACGCATCGTGAGCACGAAGACGGGAGCCATCACCTCCGTCCAGGCGGTTTATGTGCCCGCTGACGACCCGACGGATCCGGCCCCGGCGAACGCCTTCCAGCACCTCGACGCCTTCATCTACCTCGAGCGCCGGATTTCTGAAAAGGGAATCTACCCCGCCGTGGATCCGCTTTCCAGCTACAGCAATGTTCTCGACCCGGCCATCATCGGCACCGAGCACTACTCCGTGGCACGCAATGTCCAGCGGATCCTCCAGCGCTACCGCGAGCTTCAAGACATTATCGCTATCCTTGGAGTCGATGAATTGTCCGAGGAGGACAAGCAAGTCGTGGCCCGCGCCCGCCGCATCGAGCGGTTCCTTTCCCAGCCGTTCATCGTCGCCGAGGTGTTCACGGGCAAGGAAGGCAAGGTCACGCCGCTCAAGGAAACCATTCGCAGTTTCAAGGAACTCTGCGAGGGCAAGTGGGACCACCTGCCCGAGGGAGCGTTCATGTATGTCGGCGGCATCGAGGAAGCCGAGGCGAACGCCAAGCGCATGGCTTCAGGCAAGTAGGCAACCGACCGGGGAACTTGAAGCATGGCCGCAAAGACTCTTCGCTGCGTGGTGGTGACACCCGAATGCGCCGTCCTCGATGAAACGGCTGACTCCATTGTCATGCCGCTTTTCGACGGCGAATCCGGGGTGCTGCCCGGCAGGGAACCGCTCATGGGCAAGCTGCGATCAGGGGAACTTCGCCTGACAGGGGCCAAGACCCGAAGCCTGTTCGTCGATGGGGGATTCGTTCAGGTGGTTCGCGATACCGTGACGATACTCACCCCGCGCGCCCTGACTCCCTCGCAAATCGACCAGGCGGCGGCCCAGAAGACCTTGGAAGCGCCATCCGCCCCTGGCATATCCACGGCCGCGATGGAAGAACGCCAAGCCTCCATCTCCAAGGCCAGTGCCCAACTCAAGGTGGCTCGATCGCGCTGACTTATTCCGCTCTCGCCGATGGGCCAAACGCTTCCAAGCTGACTGGGCGAATTTTACCGACCGGGACTCATTTTCAATCGGTCGCCAGCACCACTAGTGAGCGGTCCCAAATACGGTACTGGGCCCCGGCATCAACATGGGGGCCGGTTCCGAAATCGACAATGTCCTCGGGGCTTGGCAAGCCCGTGTCCACCACCCTGCGCCACAACCGGCCAGTCGGGGAAGGTGGAATGACCGCCGTGATCGGTTGCATTCCCGCCCAAACGAGAACAAAGAGGTCCGGGCCCGACTCCCTTCCCGTTCGCGCTCCATCAAGCGCGAAGGCCAGAAGTTGGCTTTCCGGGGAGAAATCCGGCTGCCCGGGGAGCCTTCCATGCCAAACGACATCTCCCTCCTCGAGGAATTCACGCCTCCGTAGGGCGGGAACGCGCTTGCGCAATCCCGAGATGAGTCGGGTGAAGCGCAGGAAATCGTCATGGAGGTCGGCTAGCGACCAATCGACCCACGAGATTTCATTGTCCTGGCACCAGGCATTGTTATTGCCTTGCTGCGTGCGGAGAAATTCATCCCCGGCAAGGATCATTGGAACGCCCTGGGACAGGAACAAGGTGCCCATCAGGTTGCGGGCCATGCGCGCCCTCAACGCGATCACGGCGGGATCATCCGTCGGCCCCTCATGGCCGCAATTGAAGGAATGGCTGTGGTTGCAGCCATCGCGGTTGTCCTCGCCGTTGGCCTTGTTGTGCTTGCGCTCAAAGCTCACAAGGTCGGCAAGTGTGAACCCATCGTGGCAAGTGATGAAATTCACCGAATGCATCGGCTTGCGGCCAGCACTCTCGTAAAGGTCGGCACTGCCGCACATGCGGGTGGCCAGGGGACCTGCCATGCCCGCGTCACCCTTCCAAAACCGCCTCACGATATCCCTGTATTGGCCATTCCATTCGCTCCACCTGCCCCCGTAGGGAAAAAGGCCCACCTGATAAAGGCCGGCGGCATCCCAAGGTTCGGCGATCAGCTTGGTATCCGCCAGGACGCCGTCCTCGGAAATGGTTTCCACGACGGGAGGGTCTACGAGGACCCGGCCCAAGCGGTCCCTTCCGAGGATGCTGGCAAGGTCGAAACGAAGGCCGTCGACATGCATGTCGGCCACCCAGTAGCGCAGGCATGTCAGGATCAGGTCGCGGACAAGTGGATGGTTGCAATTGACGGTGTTGCCGCAACCGGAAAAGTTGAGGTAATTCCCTGCGGAATCCAGCAGGTAAAAGATCTCGTTGTCAATGCCCCTGAAGGATGTCGTACGCCCGAGCGCGTTACCCTCCCCGGTATGGTTGAAAACGACATCCAAGATGACTTCGATCCCGGCCTGATGGAAGGCGCGAACCACTTCCCTGAATTCGGCGATCTGCCCGTTGGTTCCCCCGGTGGATGCATACGCCGCCTTGACGGCCGCGAAGCCGATCGTGTTGTAACCCCAGAAATTCCGCAGCGGCGCGCCGGTATCCGGGTCCCTGAATGGGCAGTCGTTTTCATCAAACTCGTGGACAGGCAACAGTTCCACCGCCGTCACGCCCAAACCCTTCAGGTGCGGAATTTTTTCCACTAGGCCCATGAAGGTGCCCGGATGCGCCACCATCGATGAGGGGTGGACCGTGAATCCCCTCACATGCAGTTCGTATACGAGGGAATCTTCCAGGGGTAGGCACGGCGGCACATCGCCTTGCCAATCGAACGGCCTGCGGACAAACAGGCTCCGACGGTCCAGGGGAACCGCGCCCCAAGGATGGCCGCCGGCAATGGCTGTGCATGCGGGGTCGAAAAGGATCCGGTTTCCATCAAAGCGGTGCCTGCCGTCACGCGGACCATCGACACGCCAGCCGTAGGTGAATGTGTCTGGAAGGCCGATGACCTCGATATGCCAATGATCCCCGGTGCGATTGCCACGGGGATGGAGGGGAAACTCGCCGATGAGTTCACCGGAAACATCGCTGATCACGAGCCAGACACGGGTGCCGTGCCTGGTCAGGAGCACGAAATTCACGCCGCGGGGCGACTTGCTCGCTCCAAGCGGAAGGCATCTTCCACGCGCATGATTCAGTGATCCCATCTTGTTGTTTGTGATAGTCGGCACCAGAGGAAGGTAAAGAGTGCTTGCCAGCGCATGCCCAAGCGCCTATGTTGTTGTTATTGAGTTAATCGGGTATTGTTGTATCTGGATTCCCTGATCGTACCAGTCAACAATTTTCACAAGACTTCAATCGTTGCGAGTCAATCAATCTTTGCCTGATCCGGCCCAATTTCCGGCCGAAACCAACTGACAAACTGAATCAATGTGAGCGCGAATCTCAACAAAAGGAGCCGCACATGACGGAAGGATCCGGAGACCAGCCGGTTTCCCCCTCCCAGGACGCCCCCGCCCCTCAGAATTCCGCTCCGCCCGAATCCGGCGACTCTGGCACCCATCCGCATCAGCATCAGGAACGGCAACAGCACGGGGGGCACCATCACCCCGGCCATCCCATGGCGCGTCGGCGCATGCCCCAGCAGCGCAAGGGAGGAGAAGGCGGCCCATCCACACCATTGGCCAGCCGCCATGGCATGCCCCATCGCCATGAACACCACCGTCACGACCGCCCGCCACGGGGGGACCGTCCTCATGGCCCGGGACGATTTGACCGTCATGAACACCGTGGAGATCGGGGCGGTTTCGACCGCGGTGAATTGCCCGACCAATCCCAACCGGTCGCGACCGGCCCAGGCATCAGGCTGGAAGATCTCTATCGGCTGCCCATGCCCGAACTTTTCAACCTTGCCGAGCAGGAGGGAATGCATGAGCACGCGGGAATGAACCGCGGGCAGCTCATAGTTGGTATCGCCCGCCGCCTCATTGAAAGGGGCGAGCCCGTGAGGGCCTCCGGCACCCTTGAGGTGCTACCCGACGGCTTTGGGTTTCTTCGCAGCACGGCCCATAACTATTTGGCCTCGCCCGAGGACATCTATGTCTCCCCTAGCCAGGTTCGTCGCGCCGCGCTGAGAACCGGGCAGGTCGTAGAAGGTCCGATCCGCCTGCCAATCGAGGGGCAGGAGAATTTCGCCCTTTACATGGTGGAAACGGTGGGTGGCAAGCCCGCCGAAAGCCGCGGAAGACCGAAAATTTTCGAGGAACTGACGCCGCTACATCCCAACAAGCGGGTCAAGCTTGAAACCAGCCACGACGAAATGGCGACGCGCGTGGTCGACCTCGTCACTCCCATCGGCAAAGGCCAACGCGCCCTCATTGTCTCGCCTCCACGGGCCGGCAAGACGGTGCTCCTTTCCAAGATCGCCCAGGCGATTAGGCAGAACCACCCGGAGTGCTACCTCATTGTGCTGCTCATTGACGAGCGGCCCGAGGAAGTCACCGAAATGCGCAAACAGGTGAGCGGCCCGACCGTCGAGGTTGTCGCCAGCACCTTCGACGAACCTTCAGGCGAGCACACCCATGTGAGCGAGATCGCCATCGAGAAGGCCAAGCGGATGGTCGAGGAGGGTCGCGATGTCATCATCCTTCTCGACTCCATCACCCGGCTGGCCCGCGCCCACAACACCGAGGCCCCGTCCGGTGGCAAATTGCTGTCGGGCGGCCTCGATTCCAACGCCATGCAGAAGCCCAAGAGGTTCTTCGGCGCGGCCCGGCAGGTCGAGGAAGGGGGCAGCCTGACCATCATCGCCACGGCCCTCATCGACACCGGATCCAAGATGGATGAAGTCATCTTCGAGGAGTTCAAGGGCACCGGAAACATGGAACTCCATCTCGATCGGAGGCTGGTCGACAAGCGGGTTTGGCCCGCGATCGACATCAACCGGTCAGGAACCCGCAAGGAGGAACTTCTCCTCACCGCCGACCAGGTGGAACGCATGCGGATGCTGCGCCGGGTGCTTGCCGACATGCCTCCCGTCGAGGCCATGGAACTCCTGTTGAGCAAGCTGAAGAAGAGCAAGTCGAACCACGACTTCCTCGCCAACCTCAACATGATGTGACCGGAGCGGAATCGCCATGACGCGGGAAGAAGCCAGGGAATTGTTCTTTTCCCGCTGGCGGGAAATGTCGTTGATCGACTCCACCGCGGCGGTCCTCGGATGGGACGAACAGGTCATGATGCCGCCAAGGGGCGCGTCGTGGCGCGCCTCCCAATTCGCCATGCTGGCCAAGCTGTCCCACGAAATCCTTGTTTCTCCATCGCTGGGAGAGGCTCTCAGGACCTTGGCCACTGATGGCCCAGACCCGGTCGTCTCGGCTCAGGCGAGGGAAGGACTCAGGCGGCACGAACGCGCGTCGCGACTGAGTCCGAGCCTTGTTTCGGAGATGGCCGAGGTCTGTTCACTCGCCCAACCGGAATGGCGCAAGGCAAGGCATGATTCCGACCACGCCCGCTTTGCCCCGTGGCTGGAGCGGATCGTGCGACTGAAGAGGATGGAAGCCGATAGCGTGGGCTGGAAGGATCATCCCTACGACGCGCTCATCGACGAGTACGAACCGGGAACGACGACGGGTTCGATAAGATCCCTCTTCGCAAGCCTGGCGCCGGCCGTCAGCGCCATTGTGGCGCGCCGGGCGGCGGAACAGGGAGCGCAGGAACCCGCCGGCCATTATCCCGTGGAAGAACAGCGAAAACTTGGCGAAATGGCGGCCCGGTTCGTTGGTTTTTGCTTCGAATCGGGAAGACTTGATGTCTCAACACACCCCTTCTGTTCCGGTATCGCGCCAGATGACTGCCGCCTTACCACGCGGTACAAGCCCACCGGCTTCGTTGAGAGTTTCTTTGGCGTTCTTCACGAAGCCGGCCACGGATTGTACGAACAGGGAATTCCCGCGGAATGGGCCGGCACACCGTTGGGCCAAGCCGCCTCGCTGGGCATCCATGAATCCCAGTCCAGGCTATGGGAAAACCAGGTTGGCCGGTCGGCGCCCTTTTGGGCTTTCTGGTTTCCCATCGCCAAATCCTTCTTTCCCGGAGCGCTCAAGGAAACCAATCCGGCCGACTTCCTCAAAACCTTGCGCGTGGCCAAGCCGGGCTTCATACGCGTTGAAGCGGATGAGACAACTTACAATTTGCACATTGTCTTGCGATTTGAGATGGAAACGGCGTTGCTTTCCGGAGACCTTTCGGTTTCCGGCTTGCCGGACGCCTGGAACCGGAGGTTCCTCGAATTGTTCGGCCTCGCCGTCCCCGATGATCGCCGGGGCTACCTTCAGGATGTCCACTGGAGCGGGGGAGGGCTGGGATACTTCCCGACCTACACGCTTGGAAACCTGTACGCCTCACAATTCATGGCCGCCGCCCGGCGAGAATTGCCAAGCCTCGAGCACGATATCTCACGCGGGGATGTCTCTGGTTTGCTGGATTGGCTGCGGAAGCATGTCCATTCCAAGGGACGCTCCGTGCGACCCGAGGAATTATGCCGACTCGCCACGGGCGAGGCCCCGACAACAGCTTATCTACTGGCCCATCTTGGATCGCTGGCACCTACAGCCTGAACACCGGCTCAGGCCTAGGGTTCCTTGTCGGCGCGGGTCTGGTAATCCCAGGTTTTGCTGGCACCTGTCAGCTTCACGAAATACGAACTGCCATCAGCTTTCACTTCCAAACGGATTCCATGGGACTGGCACTCGGCGTTTTGATTGGCGATCTTGTCGGGTTCAGTGTTCTCCGCGGCGTTGGCGGTTTCGTTTCTGTGAACCTGGAAGATTCCTTTGTTGGCATCGATCCGCCTCAAGGTCGCCAACACTTCGGGACTTCCCCCCTTGCGAGCCCCATTGTTGAATACCGCGACCGTGGGCCTGACTGAGCGGATGACGGCGGGGTTGTTGCTTACGGGCAAACCATGGTGCGTGGACTGGTAAACATCCACTTCCCCCAAACGGTTGACGGGAAACACCAACCGCGACTCCATGTTCCATGTCAAATCGCCCAAATTCATGTACCGCCACTTACCCAGGGAAATCACGAATCCCAGGCTCTTGGCGTTGTCGGTCGGATCATCAGGCATCGGACGGGTTTCCCCTGCCTTCCCGTTGGGCCCCAACCCTTCCCTCGCCTTGATCACCTCGCCGGAGGCGCAGACGCAAGTCATGGAAACAGGTGCGACCCCCTCGACCTGCTTCAGGGGAATGGTGTCACCCGGCTTGAGCATCCGTGACGCGCCCTTGCTGGCGCGCTTGTAGGCGCCGATGAGGGTGGAAAAATTGCCCTTGTCCTCATCCAGGCTTGCGGGAATACCGCGATCCCAGAATTGGCCGATGGGCACCAGGGCCGCCAAAGGCTCCGCTCCACCGTAGTGATCCAGATGCCAGTGGGTGATGACGAGGTGATCGAGACGGGTCAATCCCTCCTCCTTGATCGCCTTGGCAATCCGGCCGGCATCGCGCGCTCCGGGGTTGCCGCAGTCGATCAGGATGGACTCCCTGGCTGGAGTGATGACAAGTGTTCCGCCCCCCCCCTCGACATCAACGAGCCTGACGATGAGCGGGTCGGCGCCTTGGATCAGGCAAGACGCCACCATGGCGAACAAGTTCATGAAGTGGACCTCCGGAAGATTGCGGCTATACTACGGTATCTTTCACGAGACGCCACCGTCCCGGAGATTGCGATGCATTACCACCAAATCAATGTCACCCCAGCCGTTCCTACCGGCAGGGCCGAGGTTTATGCCTCTCCCGCCATTCAGGAGTCAATCGGCCTGATGAGACAGCTTGTTGATTTGGGCAAGGAACAGCACCAGTGTCTGAGGATACTTGTTGGCAATCAGGACCAATCGTCGCGCTGGAAGGCGTTTCTGGGTCGGCATGCCGAGGCGATTCCCAACCTTGGTGAAAGTTGCAAGCGCGCCCTGCCCCAGCTTGAAAAAGCCTTGGGACACATGGTTCTCGAACTCACGGAACGAATCCACGACGAATCGGAATGCATTGAGGAGGAGTTTTTCCTGCAGGAATTCCTCGACCGCTACGGCACCCGATTGAACCAGATCAGCACGCTGATGAACCTGGTCGGACCGATGGCCGATGCCTGCCCACCCAAGCCGGCGCCACCGTCCCAGGAAACCCCTCCGCAAGGATAGTTGTTCAGGGGAACCTGCTGTTCCAGGTAGCCAAATCCTCAAGCGATGCGTTTCCGCCGCATAAAAGGATAACCACCTTCTCATCCGATCTGAATTTTCCCGACATCCTCCTGGCGGCGGCCAGGCAACATGATGCCGCGGGTTCCGTCAGTGCCTTGACGCGCTCAAGGATGAACCGCAACGCCGAAAACGCCTCGGCATCCTCAACCACGACCACCTCATCCACCAACGCTTTCACATGCTTGAATGTGAACTCGGAAACCCTGGGCGCGCCAAGTGTCCGCGCGATCGAGGTGATCGAGGGCATATCAACCAGTTTTCCAGCGGAAACGCTCCGGGCCATGGCATCGGCGCCATGGGTCTCGACACCGACAATGCGGACTTCCGGCCTTTGACGCTTGAGTGCTGTCGCCACGCCGCTGATCAACCCTCCGCCGCCTATGCTCACGAAGACCGTCGAAACATCCGGCACATCCTCGAAAATCTCCAAGCCGACAGTTCCCTGTCCAGCGGCGACAAGCGGATCATCGAACGGATGGACCTCGGTGAGGCCAGCTTCCCTCAGGCGCTTCGCCTCGGCGAATGCCGAGACAATATCCGGGCACAGCACAACCGTGGCTCCGTATGCCCTTGTGGCTTCCAGATAGTTGCGTGGCGTGCTGGCGGGCATGCAGATGGTGGCGTTGAGCCCGAGCAACCTGGCCGCGAAAGCCAACCCTTGGGCATGATTCCCCCCGCTCACGCCCACCACTCCGCCATGACACCGCTCCACCGATAGCGTTAAGAGTTTGTTGAGTGCGCCTCTTGGCTTGAACGACCCGGTCTTCTGAAGGCATTCCATTTTCAGGAATGTCGGAACCCCCAGTTCCTTGGTTAACGCCTCGGAGAACCATGTCGGCGTCCTTCGCAACTTTCCCTGCAGGCGGGCGCGTGCCTCGGATATTTCACGAAGTTCCAGTAATCCCGTTTCAGCACATGGCATCGGTCAAGCTCCGCGCTTTGGTTCACATCATCTCGGGGAAAGAGATGGTACCCCGCGATAGCCAAGCCCGCCAAGCCTTGCGCCATCCGCCACCTTGACCGACGATGAAAACTTGGCCAGCGGCACCATGACAGGAGGATCGCGATGCTCTCAGCAATTGTTGCGGCATGGCTCTTGGCCCAGGCGGCGCCCAAACCTTTGCCCGGCGGAGTCGTGCACGAGCATGTGATGATTCCCATGCGCGACGGTATCAGGCTTTCAACTCACCTGTTCAAGCCACCCGGCGCCGGCCCGTGGCCGGTGCTGCTGGAACAGCGTTACGCACCCGTCGACGGCGAATCCTCCCGACAACGCTACGCGCGACTCGCATCCGCCGGATTTGTCGTGGCGGCGGCGAATTTCCGGGGATCGCAGCAGTCGGAAGGCACATGGGTTGGTTACCGGGCGCTGGGCTGGGGTGAGCTCAAGGACGGTTACGACCTCGTGGAATGGTTGGCTTCACGGCCATGGAGCACGGGGAAGGTTGGAACTTTCGGCAGTTCCCAGGCTGGTTTCGCCCAAAACTTCCTGGCCATCACGAACCCGCCCCACCTGGTCGCCCAGCACATGACGGACACCGGCCTCAGCCTCTTCCACGAGGGTTACCGGATCGGGGGCAGCGATCGCCCTGTCAGGTTCCGCCAGATGGATTCCGTTTGCCGCGTTCCAGCCCACAATCGCCTGCTCGTGGCCGACTGGTATCGCCATCCGAATTTTGACGATTACTGGAAGTCCGAGGACTGCTCGGCCCATTTCGCGAAGATGAATGTCCCCTGCTTCACGATTGGCTCATGGTTTGATTTCATGAATGTGGGATCCGTTGAAAGCTATATTGGAAGGCAGAACCGCGGCGGACCCGGCTCAAAAGGCCGGCAACAACTCATCATCGGCCCCTGGCTGCATGGCGGAAGTTGGGCCAACTCCGCGAAGGTCGGCGAACTCGAGTTCCCCGATGTGGCACGCTTCAATGTCGAGGAGCATGTGGTCAGGTGGTTCAACCATCACCTCAAGGGAATGCCCAACGGCGTGGACAAGGACCCGACCGTGCGCTACTTCGTCATGGGCGCCGTCGGCGAACCAGGCGCTCCAGGCAACACCTATCGCCACACGACCGATTGGCCTGTTTCCGCCGTGGCCACGCCCTATTTCCTGCAAGGTGATGGATCCCTGTCGCTCAAGGAGCCTGAATCCGCCTCGTCGTTCTCCAAGTTCAAGGCCGACCCGTTTTCTCCCGCTTCTGTTGGCGAGAACACCCGAGCCTTCCCGGGAGCCAGGGATGCGAGGATTTTTGAGCGGCAACCGGGAGTGCTCACCTTCACCTCGGCCCCGCTGGAAAAGCCAATTGAGTGGACAGGCAAAATCGAGGCGGACCTCAAGGTGGCCTCCAGCGCGCCCGACACCGACTTCATCGTTCGTGTCAGCGATGTCTACCCGGATGGTCGCTCGATCCTGCTGGTGGATTACATCCGGCGGGCGCGATACCGGGAAGGGTTCACCAAGGAGGCTTTCCTTAAGCCGGGTGAAATCACACCCATCAGGTTTGATGTTGGCTGGATCAGCCAAATCTTCAACAAGGGCCATCGAATTCGGGTGACCGTTTGCAGCACCGCGGCACCCTTCTACGAACCCAATCCCAACTCCTCAGCCCCCTTATCGCCCGACTTCCCCAAAGACGCTCAAGTTGCGGAAAACTCCGTTTTCCACCAGGCCGGTGCGGCATCCCGAATCATCGCTCCCCGGAGGGAATCACAACCATGATGCTTTTGGCTCTTGGTGTTGCCGCTTCTTTCGGCCTTTTTCAAGCTCCTTCCGGGCCTTCCTTCGCAAGCAGGGCGCCCAAAGGAACCTTGGTGATCGTCGGCGGTGGCGATATCCCACCCGGCGCGGAGAAATCATTTGTCGAGGCGGCACGGTCTGGAGCCAACCACCTCGTGGTCATTCCCTCGGCCAGCGCTTCCGCCAATGAAAAACCGCCCGATTCATGGAAAAAACCATTTGATGGAAAAGTGGGTTCGGTTTCCGTTTTGCATGCCGCCAATCGCGCCCAAGCCATGAACAAGGATTTTTCGACGGTCTTAGGCCAGGCCTCCGCCATTTGGTTTTCAGGGGGCGACCAAAGGAGACTGGAAAGCCTTTACGGTGGAACTCCGGTCGAATCGGCGATCATCAGCCTGCTTGAGCGCGGCGGAACGATTGGCGGCACTTCCGCTGGTGCCGCCATCCTTTCAGGAACGATGATCACGGGCGGAACCAACGACCCGGAATTAGGCAAAGGTTTCAACCTGCTCAACCGGGTGATCATCGACCAGCATTTCTCCCAGCGTGGCCGGGAAAAACGCTTGGCGAAAGCCGTGCTGGGCCATCCGGACCATGCCGGGCTTGGAATCGATGAGTCCACGGCCGTCGTGATTCGAGGAAGGCAAATCGAAGTGGTGGGCGCGGGACGGGCCTGGTGGTACACGTCGAGTGAAGGCAAGATTGCCACGGCATCATTGGGCCCGGGAGAGCGGGATGACTTGGTGAGACTGCACAGGGCCGCATTCGCCACCAAACCAGTCGCATCCGGTCATCCCATGATTGGCAAGGGCGCCATCATGGCCGTGGGTGGAGGGGGTATGGGGCCCGAGGTGGCCAAAAAATTCATCCAACTCGCCGGAGGCAACGACGCCACCATCGTCATTCTTCCCACCGCGGCGCCCGAAACATCACCGGTCAAGCAGGGAGAGCAGGCCAAGTCACTGCTTGCCAAGGGAGGCAACGCCCGGTTCAAGGTGCTTCCATCCTCGAAACCGCTCGAGGTGGATTCCGAGGAGTACCTGATGGCGATTGCCAGCGCCTCGGGGGTCTGGTTCGGCGGCGGCAGGCAGTGGCGGTTCGTTGACGCCTACGAGGGAACCCGTTTCGAAGCTTCCCTCAGGGCGCTGCTTGATCGGGGAGGAGTGATCGGGGGAAGCTCCGCCGGCGCCACCATCCTTGGAGAATACCTCTGCCGGGGGGGACCGCTGGGAAATGTGGAAATCATGGTTCCCGGTTACGACCGGGGCTTCGCCTACCTGAAGGGGGTCGGTATCGACCAGCATTTCACCCAAAGGAAACGATTTTCCGACATGGAGCGTTTCACGAAGGCAAGACAGGATTTTCTCGGAATCGGCATCGACGAGGCAACCGCGCTTGTGGTCACTCCGCAAGGCGCGGAAGTTCTGGGCCCCGGCAAAGTCCATATTTACAAGGGTGGAAAAAACACGGGCATACACGCTTCGGGTGAGAAAGTCCGCCTGTCCCCATAAGAATGAAGCCGCTTTGGTTATCGAACGATATGGGGCTTGCCGGTAAGCACCGACTGGCATTCGACATGGCACATCGCCAAGGCATCACGAGCCAGTTGAGCCGAAAGGGCTTCCGGCACCAAGCCGGATTTCACTCCATCGGTGGCGGCCTGTAGTTCGGCCGTGAAGGCGTTCACCGGATCTCCTCCACCTGAAAGTTTGGGCACCTTGGGATTCTTTCCGGTGCCATAAATGGTGAATGGCACTCCACCTGAATGATGGGCCAGCGTGGCCTTCTCGAGATAGATTTCAAACCCGTGCATGAAGGGTCGGCTAGGCATGGATGAGTCGCCACTTGAGCAGGAGATCGCCGGACCGTTGTCTCCATAGATGTATTGGGTTGTCAAATATCGCACGGTCTCATTGAGATCGGTAATTCCATTGGAAAACAAACGCCCCGGCACGCCGGCAATCAATCCGATGAAGTGAGCGTCGTGAATGTGCAGATCGATGGCCGGACCGCCCGTCTTGGCGCTGTCCCCGATATTTTCCGACCAATCAGGCTTTGAAATCACCCGGCTGAAATGGGCTCCCACCAACCGGCCATGGCTGCCTTCGGCAATGATGGCGGCGGCGGCGGCAAACTCGGGAAAAAATGGCAGGACATGGGCCACCATGAGCATTTTTCCAGCTTTTTTTGCCGCATTGATCATCTGGTCGGCTTCACGGACATTAAGCGCGATGGCTTTCTCTACCAAAACATGCTTCCCAGCCTGCAAGGCCTTGATCGCCATATCTGCGTGCTGGTCGGTGGGGGTACAAATATCAACAAGATCAATCTTCGGGTCATCCAAAAGCGTCTGATAATCGTCATAAGCTTGTATCCCGGCCAAGTTCATGACTTCGCCGGCAGGGCCAAAGTTGCCTTGGATGCCCCGCCAGTCACCGGCGCGCTTGCGGGGATCACGGCTGAAAAGCGCTGCAACTTTGGCACCTTTGAGCTTACGGGCCGCAAGGAAGTGAATCATGCCCATGAAGCCGATGCCCGCCAAACCAATCCTGATCATTACAGCGCCCCCGGATTCAAAACTTGGTTGTTTGGATGCTACCCGGCGGTGGCCCGATGTTGAATCCCGTCCGTTGCAAGGGCGGATGGATTGCCAGTCGGGCCGGTCGTGCCGGTTGTATGGCCTGAGTGCGGCAATCAATCTTTCCGTCAGGGATGGATCATTGAATTTGTCGACGGACACCCCTCAGCAGTGGTCGATTCCACCGATGGGATCATCCGCGCCCACAGGGTGCGGTGCATCCATCGATTGGGAGCCGGCAATGCTGAATCCGCTGAAACCGCTCATCGCGACCATATTGGCCGTCCAGGTTTGCTGCGTGGCCGAGGCGGGTGGAAATCTTTTTTTCAAGCCGGCCAAGCCGAAACCGGCCCAGGAGCGCGTTCCGGAACTGATCAACTTGCTGCGCGCCAACGCGGATGAATCCATCCGGGCGGACGCGGCCGAGGAGCTTCGACTGTTCGATCCCGCTCTTTTTCCTGAAATCATCCCCGCTCTGGTCGACTCCCTGCTGACGGACAAAAAAGCCGGAGTTCGGGCGGAATGCGCCTCTTCATTGGGAAAACTCAAGGGAGTTCATGCGAAGGTCGGACAGGCCCTTGAGCATGCCATGGCGAATGATTCATCCATGCGAGTGCGACTCCAGTGCCGGAGTTCCCTATTCACCTACCAACTATCCGGATACCGGAGCACGGGAAAACCCACGGCCATGGTGCAGACAACCGAACCCCCCATCGCCAATGCCGTCGCCAACCAACCCGAACCCCCTCGCCAGGTGATCATGCCCGCGGGAAGGCCGACGCCGCTCCCGGGCCTGCCGCTTGAAAAGCAGAATGCGGAAAAGCAGCCGCGTGGAATACTTCCCGGCATCGGTTCCTGGTTCCGAAAACCGGAAAGCCCGCCCGCGGCGAGGCGAGAATCCCAGCCCGCGCCAGTCTCACCAAGCGAACCGGTGGACGGGCCCGAATTGGGAATACCACGCTAGGCGGCAATTCAATTTCAGGGCGAAAAGGCGCAGCATGATCGACATCATCACGAGGCCATCAACATGAATCGCCGCCATCATACGGGCCGATCCGGCAAGTGGCCACGACCACTTGCCGTGGAACGCCTGGAAAACCGCGATGTCCCATCCACCCTCTCGGTGGTCGGCCCGCTTTCCGGAACGGCCTTCTCAGGGCCGGTGTCAACGGTGAACAACGGCCGGGAGTTCATCGGCGTTGGGGACACCGTGTATGCGAACGCCACCACAAGCCAAACAGGAGCCGAACTGTTTCGAGTTCAAGGCTCGTCTCTCGCGTTGGCCGCCGACATCGTGTCTGGTTCAGGTTCATCCAATCCACGAAACCTGGTCGCCGCTGGCGACAGGGCCTTTTTCATCGCCACCGATTCATCGGGCGATGCGCTCTACATGGCGTCGACAACGACATCAACGCCGGCCGGTGCCAATTCACCCGTGACTACCACCACGGTCACCCGCGTGCCGGGTTCACCCGCCGATGTCGCGAAGATCGCGGCTGTTGGCCGCGATGTTTTCATGATCACCAGGTCAGGGGTTGGCGTTCTCCGAACAGCTTACGATGGCAACGGAAATCCATCCGTCCAGTCCATCACCAATGTGGCTGACCCTGTTACGAGCGGCGATGTCGCCAGTGAGCTTTTCGATCTCAAGGACATCATTCCGGTTGATGGGAAACTGGTTCTTACCCGCAGCTCCTCCGCCGATGACACATCGCTCATCGAATTGTTTCCGGGTATTGATGATTCCGCCAATGCCACATTCACGGGCAGGAAGATCTCCATCACGGGCGCCTCGGGCATCAGCAACCTCACGCCCGTGGGTGCGCGGTTGTATTTTCATGCGGCAACTCCGACAGGAAATATCCTGACCGTCATGAACCCCGATGCGACGGTTGTTCCGCTACTGCCCGCGGGAACGACATCAGGCGGCGCCTTGTCGGCAGTTGACAAGTTTGTGTACTTCGCGGGCACACAAAACCAACGCACCGAACTCTGGCGGACGGACGGAACCGTCTTGGGAACGGAGTTCTACCTTGATATCAACGGACAGGTTTCATCCTCGCTTGATCCAGCAGCGGGCTTGCTGAACTCCGCCGTGCTCGACAACACCTTGTTCCTGGCGGCGGATTTCGCCCAATCCTCCGGTCGGACACAAACCTTTTCCAACCCGATCCCTTCCTCGATTCCCGACGCCACGGGATCCAATCCAATAGTCAATGGCTCGGTGACTTCTCCCATCCTTGTCAACCAGGATTTTTCGATCAACTCTATCCGCGTCAGGGTGAACATCACTCACCCGACCGTCAGCAATCTTCGCCTCGACCTGAATTTCCTTCCCACCGGACAAACCAACACCCAGACGGTCACGCTATTCGACGGACAGGGATTTGCCGGCGACAACCTTGTGAATACCCTGTTCGATGACTCGGCACCGGTTTCCATCACGACGGGAGTCGCGCCGTTCACGGGTTCATTCAAGCCCCTCAATCCGCTAGCCTTGTTCGCCGGGCAAAATACCCGTGGCAATTGGACGCTGACTGTCACGGACAAGGCGACGGGAGACACCGGAACGCTCAACAACTGGTCGCTCGATGTGATTCCACGCGCACCACAAGGGGTTGAATTGGGGGCGCTGAAATTCGATCTGGCCGGCAACCTTGTGGGCAAGACCGTGTTCGAGCTTGCCCCGGGAACAATCGGATCCGATCCGCTCCGGCAGATTCCCAGAAGTTCCAATCCGGCCAACCTGACCGTATCCAACGGCAGGCTGTTCTTCACGGCGGACCTACCCCAGGGAATCGCGGGATCAAGGAACGACCTTTGGACATCTGACGGCACGAGTGCCGGCACATTCATGGTCAGCAGCCCCGTCGCGAACTCTTCGCTCTCGGGGCCTTCCCAGCTCACCCATGTTGGCAACAACCTGCTTTTCAATGCAACGAATGCCTCCGGATCTGGCATTTACAATCTTTCCACCAGCTACACCTACACCCCGGGACTGTTGTCGACTTCCATCGCTCCGACCGCCAACAGCCTCACCTCGCTCAACCAGAACGCTTATTTCATCTCAGATGGCGACTTCTTCACTTCCGATGGGACCGCCGCGGGCACACGCGCGACCAGCTCGACCCAACCCGCCTATGCCGCTCTTGATAACACCCTGCTGGCCTTCGACGACTCGTTGCTTTTTTTCAAGTCCGATGGCGTTTATAAGACGGATGGAACCGATGCTGGCACGCCATTGTCGCCCACGGCGCCGTGCCCTCCATCGGTTTCCCTCAGTTCCCCGAAAGTTGTTGGGCGCCTCAATGGACGCCTGCAGATCGTCGATGGATCCAATCTTCTTGAATATGACGGTTTCGCCAATCTCCGGGTTGTCTCTGCCAATTATGTGGCTCCCACTTCCGGGCAAGGGCCGGGGCTTGCCGGCATCAATGGCAACCTTGTTTATGCCAAAAGTGGTGTGGGCCTCGTTTCGCGCGGGCTTTTCGACTTGGCGGAAACCACCCTGCTGGATACCCAGGAACCGGTTCAAAACATCATCGCCTCCGCTGGCGGGATCGTTTTCCTTTTGGGCGACCCCAGTGCGGCTGGCCAAAGCAAGGTGGTTTTCACCAGGGGTTCGGGGGTGCCCATAACCCTTTATCAGTCATCTCCCGCGGAAACGATTCCCGGCTCCTTCGTTTTCAGCAACGGCAGTCTTTTCTTCAACACCCAGGCAGCAGGTTCGGTGATTCCCAAGGTCATCAAGCTCGGGAACCCGACGCTCGACCCCAATCTCAATCCGACGGGCTTTTCCGTGCTGCCCGTGGCGGCAAGTGGAACGCCGGCCACATTGACCCTGGCCAACACTCAAAACGGATTGCAGCGGGAAGGAGAAGCGATCCCCTTCAGCGGAGGAGTCATCCTTTCCCTGGCCGGCAACCTGGTCAATGGCCAAGCCACCGTTCCCACCGGAAGCGAAACCTTCGTTATCAGCCAGGATGGGGCGCTCAGCCTTGTGGCCAACATCAGTCCGAACCCAAATGTCCCGAGCAACAATCCGGATTCTGATCCCGGGCAATTCCTCGCCGCGAACGGTCTGGTGTATTTCTCCGCCGATGACGGATCAGGAAGGGAAATTTATTATTACGACACGCAGACAAGGCAGGCTGCCAAGCTGATCGATGTGAACACCAATTTCGGCATCTCCTCGAATCCGACCGACCTCACGCTTTCCGGCAACACCTTCTACTGGTCGGCTGAGCCTTCGGCTTTCAGTCCCCGCCTCTACGCGAACCTTCCCGACCCGATCCTTCCACCCGTCGGTTCCATAATGCGCCTGGCGCCCGTCAACGAGGTGGTCACCTCAACCGGGACCACCCCCGTCGCCACATTCATGGTCAGGTTCAATGTCCCTGTTGATCCGGTTTCCGTGGATGTCGGCGATTTTCTACTATCCAAGTCCTCCTCCCTTTCGGCCGGGACGATCCTGAATGTTCGGCAAGCCAACGCGGGCACCCTGGATTACACCGTGCAGGTTGACCTTGGCGGTGCCAATCCCGGTTTTGGCACCCTTGGTCTTCAGGTTTCCGCTTCCGCCAAGTTCTCATACGCGGGCAACACCATTTCCAGCTTTGGTGGTTTCCAAGCTGGCGAAACTTACGCCGTGAATCCACCCAAGCCAACCCTCGTTTCGCTCGCTCCGCTTGCCCCGTCCGGTACCGGCACCACCAACTCGGCCAATGTCTCCTTCAGGGCGACATTCAGCACGCCTGTTGATCCGACCACCGTGAATTCCAATGACTTTGATGTTTCCGCCACTGGCAACCTGGTGACTGGAACGCCCTCCGTCCTTCCTTCCGGTTCCGGTTCAACCGAATTCGTCATCACGCTTCCGATGGTTTCCGGCCAGGGAACCGCAAGCCTCGCGCTCAAGGCCAGCCCGACGATACTCAGCTACGAGAACCAACCTTACGATTCCGGCGTGGCCGCGCCCTCATCTGGCGGATTCTCAATCGACCTCGTCCGCCCCAGCCTGTCGCAGGTGAATCGGTTCTCGCCCTCGAACTCCGAACTTGGCCAACCAACAGCGGTCTTCGCCGTCAAATTCAGCGAAGCTGTGGCACCCTCGACCGTGAACGCCACTTCCACTTTCCGCACCAGCCTGGGTTCCATCCTTAGTGTCGCGCAATCTTCCAGCGACACCTGGCTTGTCACCGTGACCGGATTGCCGCAATCGGGCACGGTCGCCCTGTCAATGAATCCTTTCGCCGGCGTCACCGACCTTTATGGCAATTCCATCGACACCACCATCGCCCCTTCCCCGAACCAGACCTACACCATCAATCCCGCTCCGCAACTGCTCTCGGTGGCGCCCGCCACATTGCCGAATCCCAGGGCCACCAGCGTTGTCTTTACGGCCACATTCTCCAAAGCCATCAACGCCGCTTCCGTGACAGCTTCCGATTTCGTGTTGGTCACCACGGGTGGAGTGACGGGCACAATCGCCTCGGCCACCGTCAGCGGCAGCACAGTCACGGTGACAGTCAACGGATTGCGGGGCGCCGGCACGCTCACGGTGAACACGGCGCCGGGCGCGACGATCCTGGACAATTCCGGAAACAACATTGTCGCACCGGCAGTGGCTCCGACCTTGGGTACCTTCCTTCTCGATCCTCCTGTTTCGACGATTGCCAACAAACCGGTGCTCCTTTCCCAGGCATCACCGGGAAGCAGCAATCTCATCGAGGTTCGGAGAGGCCTTTTCAGTTCCACGCTCGCGCCGTTCCCGTCCACATACCGCAATGGTGTCGTGGCGACCACCGGCGATTACAACGGCGATGGTGTGGCCGATGTGATCGCCGTCGCCCGCCAAGGACTGAGTGGACGCGTTTCAGTGTTCGACGGAACCAACGACCAAGTGATCGCCTCCTTCGCCTCCTTCCCGGGATTCGCCGGCCCGCTGAATGTGGCAAGCGGTGATTACAACGGAGATGGCGTGGCTGAGATCGCCGTTGGTGTCGCCGGAAGGGGCGCCGCCATCATCAAGGTGTTCGCGTTCCAGAATCCCTTCCCCATCGCCTCGTTAAACGCCTTGCCGGGCTACAACGGTGGCGTCTCGCTCGCCATGGCTGATGTGACGGGCGACGGCAAGGCTGATATTGTGACAGGCACCCAGGGAGGCACGATCACCCGAGTACGCGTTTTCAGCCAAGGGGTTCTCGTTCAGAACTACAGGCCTATCGACATGCTCTCGAGGTCAGCTATCCTTGTCAGCGCCGGGGACTTGGACGGCGACGGCAAGGCCGAGGTGATCGTCTCGGGTGCGGCGGGAGCGAATCCGTCGGTCACCATTTTCAATGGCGCCAGGCCCGGTCAGGCCATCGGCAGTTTCTTCGCCTTTCCGGTCAACAACAAGTCCGGTGTCACCGTTACCGTCGGTGACCATGATGGCGATGGCCGGTTGGATATTTACACGGCCCTCGCCTCGGGGAATTCGTCGCTTGTCAAGGTGTTCAATGGCAGGAACCTCAGGCAGGTTGACTCCTTCTTCTCGTTTCTCTCAGGCCCGCTCAGGCTTTCATGAAACCGGTCCTCGTGTGGATCCTCGCGACCGCCACTCTGATCCAATTCGGACCAGCGGAAAAGGTTCGCGCGGAAACGCTCGAGTACGACATTCTTATCGATGGCACGCGATCGGGTTCCCTGTTCCGGACGGTCACGCGAAACAGCGACGCGTCCACCCGGGTCGACACAAGGGCATCAATGGTCTTCAGGTTCCTGTTTCTTTCGTTTCGCTACACCTTTCAGGGTTCAGAAACCTGGCGCGAAGGGCGGTTTCTGTCGGCGGTCGGTGATTGCGACGATAACGGAACCCGACACCATGTCTCATGGAACGCCACCCCGTCTGGCGGAACCGTTTCACGCGACGGAAAAACCATGAACTTGGAGCGAGCGCCCTGGCCAACAAGCGCCTTCACACCGCCGCCGGGAGAGGGAACTTTCCCAACGCTTGATCCGGACACGGGACTGTTGCGAGCGACATCCATGTCCAAGTCTGCTCAGGACGCCATCGTGCTCAATGGCAAACCGGTTGCGGCGACGGTCTGGAAAACCGATTTGCCCGGTGAAGCGCGGTTTTGGTTCTCGGACGACGGCCAACTGCTCCGACAGTCGTGGCGCGAACAAGGCAGGACGATCGACATCCGAATACGCCGGGCCAGCGGCAACTGACCTTGCCACCGGAATCCATGCTCGACTATCGCAATCGAATTGTCTGGCATGGAGGAATGAACATGATCAGTCGCGCGGCTTTGTTGAAGGAACTTCTGGCCATCATCGAGGACGATCTTGGCACGGTTCCCGCCGGGATTACCGAGGCCTCCAACCTCCGTGAATCCCTAGGCATGGATTCGGTCGACATGATTACTGTGATTTCGAGAGTCGAGCAAAATTACAGGATCAGGATGAGCCATGAGGAATTGGCCAAATTGGAAACAGTCAGTGACATACTCGATATGATCACCTTCAAATGCTCCGAAAATGCGACCGCCAAGGCGGCCTGAAAGTTTCTGGGCGGCAAGTCTTCAATAGGCGGGTCATGCGGCCCGCTTTTTTTCATGCAATTTCCCAAGGGCGCTGGCCACCGATTCCGCCAGGCCCTGGACATCCGATTCACGGTGATTGGAATTCACCTGCAGACGCAGCACGGCCCTGTGGTACTCAACCGCCGGGAATGTGACCGACTGGACATAATAACCCGAGTCGAACAAGGTCTTCCCGGCCCGCAACGCGTCTTCCTCATCGCCTACCAGAACCGTGACGATCGGGGTTCCACCACCCAGGCAACTGATACCGCGCTCGGCGAGCCCCTCGACAAGCAGGCGAATGTTCCTGGCCAGCAATCCCGACAGCCGCGTAAATTCAACGGACTCCATGATGTCGCAAGCCTCGCAGACGGCCTCGAGGTAAGCCGGCGGCACCGGTCCGCCAAAAACAAAGCTGGAAGATCGCATCTTCAGGATTTTCTTGAGTTCCCGGCTGCAGGAAATGAACCCGCCAAAGCATGAGAACGCCTTGGAAAGCGAACCCACCACGAGGGTGTTGGATGGGTCTGGTATGTGGGCAAGCGCGGTTCCTCGGCCCCTTGGACCATGAACACCCATCGCATGGGCATCATCCACATAAAGGATCGCCCGCCGTTCGCGGCATACCCGGTCGAGTTCAGCCAGGGGCGGAACCGTTCCGCTCATGCTGTAGATTCCATCCACGCAAACCAGGGCAAGCCTGTAAGGGCCCGCCTCATCCAGGGCCAGCCTGAGCTTTTCTGGATCCGCATGGGGAAACAGCCCGGTCCTGGCCCCCGCGGCCTGCGCCAGCCTCATCCCCTCCTGAAGGGAGTGATGGCCCAGCTGGTCGCACAGGACCAAATCCTGCCGGCCGACAAGCGCCGGTATCGCCCCAAGGTTGGTCAGGGTCACCGAGGGGTAGATGAGCGTGTCCTCGACGCCCAGCCACCTCGCCAGCTTTGCCTCCGCCTCCACATTGGCCTCAACGCTCGAGAACGCCCTGGAAGTGCCATTGTGGGCTCCCCATTTCTCGACGCCTCGCCTCAGGGCGGCCAAGATCCTCGGATGCCTATCGAGTCCGAGAAAACTGTCGGAGCCAAAATTGACCACGCGCCTGCCGTTCACCCACATTCCGCGGTCATCGTCCACCGCTTCCACGGAAAGGTCTTTCAGGTGAAGGTCGGGGTGGGATTTTTCGTATTGTTCGAGGAAACGAACCAACCCGTTCCGCCGTATCGCGGCGGTTAATTCATCAAGGGGAAGGGAATCCATCGCCTGGGTCCGCCGAGCCATACGGATGATGGAACATCCATACCTTCAAGACCCATTTCGGGGCAAGGCGCCTAACCAAGATGAATGGCTTGCCCTTCGCGTGCCATCTCGACCAACGGGCCATTCCGTCCGGCCAGGTCCTTCATGGCGATGCCGAGCGCCTCGAGTTTGTCAAGCGGCCTTAGGGGATCGTGATGGCCCAGGAATAGCCTCTGGCAACCCGCCGCGGTTGCGGTAGCAACACAATCCTCCATGGTCGAATGCCCCCAGCCCTTCCTGGGCATCGGCAAACCGTTGCCGATGGCATCCAACCCGTCGTATTCCCGCCTTGTGTATTGGCCTTCCGTGTAGAGAACTTGGGCTCCCTCGGAAAAGCGCGCAAGGGCCGGATCGACTCCAGGCCCGGGGTGCTCATTGTCAGAAGCCAGAACCATCGATACGCCGCCAAGCGACACCCGAAATCCTAGAGACCCGCCTGGATGGCGCAGGGCCATGGTTTCAACCCTGGCATCTCCAAGGTTGAAGGAACTTCCGGGTTCCACAGTCACCATTTCCTTGATGGCCACCATGTCGGGAAATGTCGAGGGAAGGAAGGTCCGACACGATGACGAGGACGGGTCAAGCAACTTGTGGAGCGCGGACAGGGTCGCCGGACAGGCCCGCAAGGTGATTCGCACCCGTTTGTCGTATGTCAGCGGCGAAAACAGGAGCCCGTTGATATGGTCGAGATGGCAATGGCTCATGATCAGGTCGATCGACCGGGATTCCTCATGGCCCTGGGCCATCAGGTCCAGCAAGTACTCGCCAAACCGTATGAATCCAGTGCCGGCGTCGTACACCACGGTTCGGCCGGGCCATTCCAGCCCCAGGCAGGTCGTGTTGCCAGCGGGCATGGAGGAACCGGTTGCCGGCGTCGGCAGGGATACCGTCCCAGTGACTCCCCAGAACCGCGCCAACATCGCCCGGTTCCCTCCGCTACTACTGCCCTGATGCCCCACCGGCGATCCGCCGGTCGATACCTGCCCGCCAGCCACCGCCTTCCCTCCAGAGGGAATGCGCGTCTCCTTGGGATCGCCCTGTCACTTTATGGCCAAGACGACGAAGCCCTTCCACGGTATCGGACCATCGTGGGTCTGACGACTTTTCAAACCTAATTTCGTCGGGAAACCATCCATGATGCAATCGCGGATGGGCGACGGCATCCTCGATGGTCATCCCATAGGCGAGCTTGTTGATCAACACCTGGGCGACCGTGGACGGGATTGTCCTGCCTCCAGGACTGCCGGAAACACCGACGGCCTTGCCATCCCTTCGAACAATCACGGGACACTGGGAGCTTAACATCCTTTTCCCCGGAGAAATCAGGTTGGCGGTGGTTCCGATCCGTCCCTTCGTGTCAGTTTTGCCGGGGAACCAGTTGAAATCCTGCATTTCATTGTTGAGGATAAATCCCGCTCCCGCCACCACGACGCGCGAACCATAACTATCTTCCAATGTGTAGGTGTTGCTCACCACCATTCCCTTGGCATCCGCAACCGAGAAATGGGTTGTATGCTCCGTTTCCAAGACAACCGGAATGTCTCCAGCCAAATCGATCGAGGGCGTGGCTTGGGCGCGATTGATGCCCTTGGCCAGACCCCGGGCATATTCCCTTTCAAAGAGAAAACCCGGAATGGGCGCGAAGGCAGGGTCGCCCAAATGCCTTGCCCTCTCCCGGAAAGCGCGTCTCATTGATTCGGCAAGCAGGTGCAACGCGACGACCGAATCCCGGGGGTTCTTCTCGAGGCCTTCTTCGTCGGCCATTCCGAGAATCAGTGCGAGGCATGCACCGCCCGAACTTGGGGGAGGCAGGGCGAGAATCTCATGCTGCTTGTACTGAATTTTAATCGGTTCCCTGACAATGGCCCGGTAACCGGCAAGGTCCTCCAAGCTAATCAAACCTCTCGACCTTTGCACTTCTGAAACAATGGCCCGAGCCACGCCGCCAGAGTAGAACCCTGCCTCACCTTCCTGGGCTATGGCTTTCAGTGTGTTGGCCAGGTCGGCAAACACCATGGTGTCACCCGTCACCCATTTACCCCCGCCAGGTTTGCCATAAGCCTTTTGAAAGGCAGAGTTTGGGGACACTGATGCCAAAACTGAATTCAGCGAATCAACAAGAGGCTTGTAACTAGCAAATCCGTCGCGGGCGACGCGGACCGCCGGTTCAACCAAATCACGCCAAGGTAAACTGCCGTGCCGCCGGTGGGCCATGGCCAGGCCGGCCACTGTTCCGGGCACTCCGGATGCCTTGGCGGTTCGACCACCATCTCCCGGTTGAAACATCCGAAGGGATGCGGCGCCTGGTGCCGTCTCCCGATAATCAATCACTTCGGGTTCTCGGCCGGGGCCGTCGACCAACATGAAACCGCCACCGCCAATGTTTCCGGCAGCCGGATGGGTCACCGCCAATACCAGTGCCGTGGTTATCGCCGCGTCCACGGCGTTTCCACCCCGTCGCAGGATCGCGGCCCCCTCCTTGCTGGCGATCGGGCAAACGGAAACAACGGCCTCCTGACGGAAGGAAACCCCTTCCGACTGACTCGAAAGGGCAATGGAGGTCAGCAGGGCTAGAAAAGTGGCTTTCATGGCTTGGCTAGCCGGGTGAAAATCAGGACCGTAAGTCTGGGTCGTCGGATCGTATCGAAGTCGATTGGCCTTTCATGTCCCGGAGGAGCGCCACAGAGATGAAGTTTGCCGTCATCGATCTTGAGGATTCCCGGCCCGGTTGAAGGTTCCTCACCTGGCCTTTCGGTAATGATGTCAACATGCGCCGGCTTTTGGGTCGGATCGATTTTCATCCTTCCCTTGGTCTCATCCTTCGATCTTTTCAGCACATAGCGATCGCCTGTCACCTTGAGGGTGGCTTCCCCCAGAATCTGCGGAGGCAGGGCCGTTCCATTGGCCCAGGATTCAACCAGTTTCCATTCCCCTTGGATCGCCTCGGAAATCCCCGATGGCTGGCCCGGCGAATGGTAGGCCAACATCAATATCGCGGCGGCGGAACCCATCAAACGGATCATGGCAACGATCCTCCCGGCCTCTACCATCGTACTAGTATCAGGCTTCCATGCCATCAGGGCCTGGCGCCTCAGGTTGGGTTCTTCCGGCTGACATCATCCGGATTTGTCACTTTTCTTTCGACCTCCCCCTTTCCCGCCCGGCTCCGGGGGTATGTTTTCGCAGATATGCACCTTGAGACGGCATCGCTTTCAGGAGGGTGGCGAGTATGCTTGTCCTTAGCAGAAAGCTAGGAGAGAAAATCTACATCGGGGATCAAATCTGCATCACCGTCGTGGACATCGATCGGGGCAAAATACGCCTGGGCATTGAAGCACCAAGGGATGTCTCGATCTACCGCCATGAACTGATGCCGGACAAATCCGAGGATTCTCCCGGTTCCGCCCCCGCCCAAGGGGTGACCTGACCTCGGTCTCACTCCCCAACAGGACTATAAAATGCTAGCCTTCTGATAACAACGATCAGGCTAGCATTGTGGCTTTTCATGACTTGGACTTTCCAGACACACCTGCAGCGCCTTGGCCCCCACTCCCCCTGCCGGTTGTGGTCCCTGCCCGCCGCCCGCGCTTATTGCCAGAAGGTCACCCGGGTTCATTACGAGAATTTTTCAGTTCTTTCCTGCTTTGTCCCAGCCGGACTCCTTCCGGACTTCAGGGCTGTCTACGCGTTTTGCAGATGGTCGGACGACCTGGGCGACGAGGTGGGCGATGAGGTTCGATCGCTGGAACTCCTTGATTGGTGGGAATCCCTATTCCTGTCCTCGCTGAAGCTGGAAAGCCAACCCGACCATCCCGTCATTGTGGCCTTGGCGGACACAATGAGGCGGCGATCGATTCCACCATCCCCGTTTCTCGACCTCATTTCCGCTTTCCGGCAGGATCAACGCGTCAAAGCCTACGACTCCATGTCCCAGCTTCTGGATTACTGTTCCAGAAGCGCCAACCCGGTGGGCAGAATCGTCCTTCATCTGGCTGGCCAATTTTCCCCGGAAAAAGCCGCCCTTTCTGACGAAATCTGCACCGGCCTTCAACTCGCGAACTTCTGGCAGGACATCGCCCGGGACCGCCTCATTGGCAGGACCTACATTCCCGCCGACCACCTTGCGCGGCACCAAGTTTCAGCACAGGACCTCGATTCCTCCACGGCCCCGGACAACCTGAGGAGGCTGGTGCGCGAACTTGTTGAATCCACACGGGGGCATTTTCAACGGGGCGCGAAACTGGACCATGAATTGCCCTTTCCCATCAACAGGCAAATCCGACTGTTCCGCTTGGGCGGAGAACGCGTTCTCGATGCCATCGAAAACCAGGGGTACGACACCCTGAGAAAGCGTCCACGGGTCACCAAGGTCGACAAACTGCGGTTGTTGGCCTCGGTGGTCACCGGGCCGGTACCCCAAGCGGCCAGCCCCATCAAGCCTCGCGATGCCCTGGCCCGTTCCAAGGCCTGGTGCCGCAGGGTCGCCAGAACCCAGGCGGGGAACTTTTTTCCCGCCTTCCGGTTGCTTCCACGCGATCAATTCGATGCCATGTGCGCGCTTTACGCCTTCATGCGGGCTACGGATGACCTCGCCGACGAAACGGGATCCTCGACAAAAGATTTGCTCGAATGGGAAAATTCCCTGGCCAAAGCGCTTTTGGGCTCGCCTTCCCATCCTTGCCATGCCGCCCTCGTCGACGCCTGCTCGCGATTCCCGATCAACCCCGCCTGGCTCAGGGAAACCATCACGGGTGTCCGGCAGGACATGGGAACGGTACGGATCGCTGACCGGGCTGAACTTGAAGCCTACTGCTACAAGGTCGCCTCCGTCGTGGGACTCTGCTGCCTGGCCATATGGGGTGCCGACACCGAGGAAAACCGCGCCTTGGCCATACCGGCGGGCTACGCGATGCAATTGACGAACATCCTCAGGGACATCAGGGAGGACAAGGCCCGGGACAGGATCTACATACCTTCAACGATCCTTGAAAAAAACGGCCTCGTGGCCGCTGATTTCCCAAGGGAAGGCCCCGCCTTCATCGCCCTTTACAGGGAAATGGCGGGATTGGCCCGGGAATATTTCCGCGCGGCCCGCCCGCTGGGCGCGAAACTGCCCCGCGCCGGTGCGGCGATGTACCGTGGAATCATCGGGATTTACGCGGCGCTTCTCGACGAGATGGAGGCCGACCCCGAGGCCACGCTCGTACAGCGGGCCTCGCTTCCCGGGTGGCGGAAGGCGGCGATCATCGCCGGCGCCTGGGCCGGCTCGATATCAGCTCGTGGCCGATGAACCCTCGGCCACCATGGCGGCCGCTGCCGCGTTGATTTTTTCGAGGAGTTCGGGCGACGGCTCCACGGCGGTGCGGCACTTCGGATATCCCGTGCAACCAAGGAAATACCCCTTGGCGCCCGAGCGGACCTTCATCGGCCTCGAGCACTTGGGGCAGGGCTCCGGAATCTCCACTTGGGGAGGGGCCGGCTTGGGTGGCGGAAGGTGGTCTTTCAACTGGTCGCGAAGTTCCTGGTTGATCTGCCTCGTTCCCCGGCACTCGGGATAGCCGCTGCAACCCAGAAACGGCCCCCGTGGCCCGCGCTTGATGGCCATGGGCTTGCCGCATTTCTCGCAATTGATGCCGATCGACGCGGGCTTCTTGGGATTGCCGTCGGCGTCCACATCCACGGCGTGGCGGCACTTGGGATAGGCCGAGCAGGCCAGGAACGGGCCCCGCCGGCCGTTCCTGAGCACCAGGGGCGCCCCGCACTTCTCGCAGGGATGCCCGGTCGGCCGCGCGGACAGGACCGGATTCCCCTCGGCGTCGAGGTTCATGGTGGTCTTGCACTCGGGATAGCCGCTGCATCCCAAAAACGGCTTGCCCTTGGCCACCCTCTTGAGCATCGGCTTGGAGCAGACGGGGCAGACATGGTCGGTCGGCTCGGGAGCCACGCGCTCGGCCTGCCCCTCGGGCCTCTTGATATAGTTACATTCCGGATATCCGCTGCATCCGTAGAATCGGCCCCTGCGACTGAACCTCTCCGACAGCGGCTTGCCGCACTGCGGGCAAGCCTCCTGGCTTGAGCCCAGGACCGTCTCGGCCTGCCTCAAGGCCTCCGTGAACGGACCGTAGAACTCGTCCAGGACGGCGTTTCGGCCCATGTTCGCCGTCTCGATCCTGTCGAGCTGTTCCTCCATGTGGCTGGTGAACTTCAGGTCCATTACCTGCTTGAAATGGTCGACAAGAAGATCGGTCACCTGCATTCCGACCTCGGTGGCGTGGAAGCGCCTTTCGCGCTGCTCGACATATCCGCGCTCCTGGATCTTGGTGATGATCGCGGCGTAGGTGCTCGGCCTGCCGATTCCCTCCTTCTCCAGGGTCTTCACAAGGCTCGCCTCGTTGAAACGCGGAGGCGGCTGGGTGAAGTGCTGGCGGCCCGACAACTTCATCAGGTCGAGGCCCTGCCCTTCCGACAGCGGCGGGAGCTGGGGCTCCTCGTTTTTTGAGGAGGAGGGCATCACGCGACGGAACCCGTCGAACCGCAGCACCCGTCCGGATGCCCTGAACAAGCCCTTGGATGCCGTCACCTCGACCGTTGTCACTCCGAAGACGGCGGGCCGCATCTGGCTGGCGACGAAGCGGTTGTAAATGAGCGTGTACAGGCGAAGCTGCTCGGACGGCAGCAGGCTGGCCAGGCGAGCCGGGGTGTAAGAGAGGTCTGTGGGCCTGATCGCCTCGTGGGCCTCTTGCGCGCTCTTGCCGCTGGTGTAGCGATTCGGCTTCTCGGGCAGGTAGCGGTCGCCATGATCCGATTGGATCCGCTCCCGAACCGCCCGGAGCGCGTCATCGGAAACGCGGGTGCTGTCGGTACGCATGTAGGTGATCAGGGCAACCTGGCCCTCGCTGCCCAGGTCAACGCCCTCGTAAAGACGCTGGGCGATGCGCATCGTCCTTGAGGCCGAATAGCCAAGGCGGTTGGAGGACACCTGCTGGAGCGTGCTCGTGGTGAAGGGCGCGGGCGGCCGCTCCTGCTTTTCCTTCTCCTCAAGCCGGGTCACGGACCAGGTGGCGCCATTGAGGTTGGCGAGCACGACATCGACCTGCTCGCGCTTGCCCGCCTCGAATTTCTCTCCCGCCCAGCTCACCAGTTCGGCCTTGAAAGTACCAAGCTGGTCGCTTTCAGCCGCCTCCTCGCCCTCATCCTCGGAACCTTCCTCCGATTTTTTCCCGAATCTCTTGCGAGGGTTGGGGTCGGCCAGGACGATTTGGACCTGTTCACCTGAAAAACGGGCCCTGTCGACTGAACCGGACACGGCGAGCAGCGCCTCGACGGACCAGAACTCCTCCGCGACAAAAGCCGCGATCTCGCGCTCACGATCGACAACCAGTTTCACGGCAACCGATTGCACCCTCCCCGCGGATAGCTGCCGGGCCAGTCGACGACTCAGTAGAGGGCTCAGGTTGTAGCCCACGATCCTGTCCAGGAAACGGCGGGCCTCCTGGGCCTCCACCCGATGGGCATTGATGGCGCCGGCGGCGGTGAACGCCTCTTGCACGGCGTTCCTCGTGATCTCATTGAACCGCACCCGGCGAACCTTCGAATCCGGCAGGTCCAGGGCCTGCTGGAGGTGCCAGGCGATCGCCTCTCCCTCCCGGTCGGGGTCGGGTGCGAGAAACACCATCCCCGCTCCCTTGACCGATTTCTTCAGGCCCGCAAGAACCTGCTTGCGATCGGCAAGCGGGCGGTAGGTGGGAACCCAACCGGCGGCGATGTCGATGCCCAGGCGGCTCTTGGGAAGATCACGCACATGCCCCTTGCTGGCCGTGACCTCGTAGTCGGCACCCAGATATTTCTGGATCGTCTTGGCCTTGGCCGGAGATTCGACGATCACGACCTGCTTCTTGTTCTTGCGGGCTGCCACGGTGCTCTCCCTGCCGTTCCCCGGACTGCTGCTGTTGTAGATGACGGTTCGCCGGCTACAATCTGCAAATCCGGGGACCGCCACCATGATAAGGGCTGGCGTAATTCGTCAAGGGGACGGCCCGGTTCATTCGCTTGATCGCGTCAGGACGGCATCATGGCATTCAATCCCCTCGCTAGCATCCGCACCTATCTCCAACCCATCATGGCAGTTGTGGCCATCATCACGATGTTCCTGTTCGTCTTCCAATTTGGTCGGGGAGACATATTCGAGTCCGCCCTCGGATGGTTCGCGCAACGCGATCGCGGCAGCGAGGTTGTCAAGGTTTTTGGCGAAGCCGTCCATGAGATCGACCTCAGCAGGAATCGTGAAGACTTCGAAATCGCCCAGGAGTTCCTCAACAATTTCATCCGGTTCGGCGGAGCCGCCAACCAAGCCCGCATGATGCAACTGTTCAGCCGCAAGATCTTCACCACGGCGGGCGCATTCAACACCCGGGCGGCCCAGGGCCTGCTCGATGCCGAAATCTGGAAGCGAACCGCCTCGCGGATGGGAATCGTCATCGACGATGAGCGCCTCCGGGAATTCCTGAATTCCCAACTTGGCACCGATCCGGCCAAGCCTTTCTGGGCCTCCGGTACCCGCTTTTCGGAAATTGACTTCGTTAAGTTGATGTCCCGGGGTTCCCGGACGGGTGGTGGCTCCGATCGCGTGAAGGAAGCCTTGCGCACCCTCACCATCCTCACCATCACCCGCGACGCCGTGATGGGAACATCTCCCGAGATGTCATTCCTGATGCCCATGGCCACCGAGGGAGCCAAATTCACTCCCGCCCCGTCCGACCCCACCCCGGGTGAATTTGATGAATACTTCAGCGCGCGGCAGACACGGGTATCAGCGGCGATCGTGCCGGTTGTCGCTTCCGCCCAATTGTCTGCCGAGGTCTCCAATCTGCCCGTTTCCGAACAAGAAATTCGGGATCTTTACGACCGGTACAAGAATTCCGAACCGGTACCCGGCTCACCTTCGCCAGGCTTCATGACTCCCCGCCAGTACAAGATTTCCTGGGTTGCGGCCCGACCCGACATTACCAAGGCCGTTTCCGCGCCGGCCTTGTTGCAGGCATCCCGGATTTTGGCTCCGCTCATCTCGATCGGAAGCGCCGGTTCGGGCCCTGTTTCAGCCTCAAGTTTATTTGCGTGGGCCGACTCCACCACGCCCGGCCGAACCGAGATCGGTGACGACATCCTGCCAGGCGTGGCCTTCTGGACCTGGCTTGACCCTATGGTCAATCCGGTGGACCGCAGGCAAGCCGCTGGCAAGCTGGAGCCAATCGAACACAAGCGGATCGATTCGGCTTACAAGCCAGCGAGCCGGGATTTGCCACCCGCCGTGCTCGCCTCTTTCGCATGCCCGACCGATGGGCCTTGGAGCGCCTTCGCCCTGACCGCGGCGATACCGGAACTGCTCCCCCGCCAAGTCAGGCTGACGCGTTCCGCCACTCTCGCCGCCCTTTCCGCCTCCGGGCCCGGAGCTCACTTATGGGCTCCCTTGGCCTTGTCGGGTCATCCCGCACCACTTCCGGGCCTTGAGACGGTTGCTAAGGAGGCCGCGGCGATCATCCTTGAGGAGTCGCGGAAGGCGGCTTTCTCGCGCGTGGTGAACGCCCTCACCGAGGAAATCCGCAAGGCCTCATCCGAAACATCGCTGAACGGGCCGGGTCGGGCTGATCCGGTTCAAGCCGAGGAAAAAATACGCTCAAGCGCCCTTGCCGCGGGCCTTGCCTACCACGCCATGCTCAAGCCGGGTGACGAGGAAGGTTTGCAAGCCGATTCCGCGGTTCAACCCCTCATTGCCGCCTACAAGGAAAATGTCGAGGAAAACACTCCCAAGGGCTCACCCCTCGATCCCGTCAGGCGTGAACCTGATGCCGACTTCGGCGCCTATGTCCGCAACAATATTCGCTCGGCATTCCAACCCCAGGAGATTGGTTCGGTTGGGGCGTCATTCGCCGACGCCGCCAAGCCCAAGAACCTCTACCTCTTCTGGGCCGCGGCAATGGAAAACCCCGCCCTCAGGCCTTATGACCAGCAAGCCACCAAGGATTTGGTCCGCGCCGAGATCATCAGGCGACGGACATCCGACCGCCTCAGGGAAAAGGCGCTCAAGGCCGTCGCCGCCCTTCGCTCCGGTTCCAATCAGGGAATGACCAACGACGAGGCCAAGAGGCGCCTCGCGTCTGTCGAAGAACTCAAGGGCGCCGGACAGCCCCGCTTCATCGATTCGATTAGCGCGCAAACCCGAACCCCCGCCGTGATGGCCAACATGCCCGTTTCCTATACGGCCAACCGAATTCCCCGTTCCGTGATTCGCTATCCGCGGCCCGACACGCTGGAGACCTTGGCGGGAATGCTTCCCGGACAGGCGACGGTCATCAACGATATTTCGGGATCAGAAGTTTTTGTCGGCCTTGTCACAAGCGTGGTTTCGCCCCCGTCCGAGGATTTTGTCCGGGCTTACCAAGGAGCCACCGACCGGAAGACCTTGGGCGACAAGGATCAGTCTTACGGCGATCTGGCCAGGGACAGGCAACTACGCTATTCCGACCGTCTCATAAGAGATATCCGTCGCGATGCCACGGGCAGGGAACTCGATTCTGATGGGTCGGTTCCCCTTCCCGAGGACATCCGCAAGCGGTTCGACCGAACGGAATCAGAAATCCCCTAGTGCGCCTGGTTCCACCTGATCGGCCGGGCGCGCCCCAAGCCTCCTGAGCTTGGCGACATCCTCCGACGACGCCAAACCCTTCAGCCGCATGGTCACCCCCACCAGTTCCTTGGAGGAGATCTCGGCATGGGCCTCGGCATAGGCCATCGCCTTGCCGTTGGCGGCGTCCACGATGATGTCAAACCTCTCAAGGCCTCGGGCCAGTTCAGCGCTGACGGCATCCTCCAGCGACTGAATGCCCTCGCCCGTCCTGGCGCTCACCGCCACCGACCGCGGATGCCGGGTCTGGAGCACCTGCAGGTATGAGACATCCGGCAGGCCGTCGATCTTGTTGAAGACGATCAAGGTTGGCTGGCCTCCGCAACCAAGCTCGTCTAAGACCTTGCGTACCGCTTCAATTCGTTCCTCCGCGTGGGTGTCGGAGGCATCCACGACATGCAGCAGCAGGCTGGCCCGGCGCGCCTCCTCGAGCGTCGCCTTGAAGGAAGCCACCAGGTGGTGCGGCAGGTCCCTGATGAATCCAACCGTGTCGCTCAGCAAGACCTTTCCCCGCTCGCCCAGTTTCCATTGCCGGGTTCGAGTGTCCAGCGTCGAGAAAAGCCTGTCCTCGGCCAGCACGCCGGCACCGGTGAGGCGGTTCATGAGCGTGCTTTTGCCGGCGTTGGTGTAGCCGACAAGCGAAACGGTCATTTCGCCGGCCCGGCTTTCAACTTCCCGTTCCTTGCGAGCCTGCACCTGGGTCAGGCGGGACTTGAGTTCCCGGATCCGGTGGTCAACAAGGCGACGGTCCTCCTCCAACTGGGTTTCACCGGGCCCCCTCATCCCGATGCCGCCCTCCAGTCGTGAAAGGTGGCTCCACATCCGCCGAAGCCTTGGCAGGGCGTATTCCAGCTGCGCAAGTTCCACCTGCAACCGTGATTCGGCGGTGCGAGCGCGCGTCGCGAAGATGTCGAGGATGAGTTCGCTGCGATCGAGAACCTTGCATTTCGTGGCCTGTTCAAGCGCGCGGATTTGGCTTGGGGTAAGGTCGTTGTCGAAAATGATCACATCGGCATCGTGGGATTCGCAGCGCTCTACCAGTTCCTTCAACTTTCCCGTGCCGATATAGGTGCCTAGCTGCACCTCATGCCGTTTCTGGGTCAACTCGTCAACAACCTTGGCCCCGGCGGTTTCCGCAAGACCCCGAAGCTCTTCAAGGGGGTCTCCCGGTGGAAAAGGCCGCTCGGGCAACGCCACGGCCACCAGGACCGCCCTTTCCAGCCGAACACTCAGTTCCTCGCGTGTTTTGTCGAAACTCACCGCGCCTTCCTTTCCTGGCGAGAACCGGGGCGACAACCATAGGCCCAACGGCTCACCTTATCTTGAACCTCCGTCTTTCTTAGAATACAAGCGCGCGTTGAGTCGATTCTGAACTCGGGAGTGGTGTTCCTCATGGCAACCGAAGGCGTGCTCAAGCGTCCATCCACCAAGGCCAGCCCGGTGGAGGCCGACAACCAGACGCCCTCCACCACCTCCAGTTCCCGAGTTCCTTCCGAAAACTTTGCATCCAACCGTGCCGTCGACCCCGATCCAACCGAAACGGCTGAATGGGTTGAATCCATGCGCGCCGTTGTCGCGCGTCACGGCAAGGAAAGGGCGCGACAACTGCTCCAATCCCTTGAGCGCGAAGCGTTTTCCAGCGGAGTGCCGGGCCACGCCTCCGTCGTCACCCCTTATATCAACACGATTCCGGTGGCGGAACAGCCCGCCTACCCGGGCGACCGCAACCTCGAACGCCACATTCGCGCCTTGGTCCGCTGGAATGCCATGGCCATGGTTGTCAGGGCCAACGAACAGGACGGCACCATCGGCGGACACATCTCCACCTTCGCAAGTTCCGCGACCCTCTACGAGGTCGGGTTCAACCACTTTTACAAGGGTCCGGATCATCCCGCGGGCCCCGATTTTGTCTTCTTTCAAGGACATGCCAGTCCCGGCATGTACTCGCGGGCCTTTGTCGAGGGCAGGCTCGGCGAGGAAAAGCTCAGGAATTTCAGGCGCGAGCTTCAGCCCGGCGGCGGCCTTTCAAGCTATCCGCACCCATGGCTCATGCCCGACTTCTGGCAATTCCCCACCGTGAGCATGGGGCTTGGCCCCATCATGGGCATTTATCAGGCAAGGTTCCTGCGCTACCTCGAGAACCGCTGCCTCAAGCCGGCTTCCGAAAGCCGTGTCTGGTGCTATCTGGGCGACGGTGAATGCGACGAACCTGAAACGCTTGGCGCCCTTTCCATCGCGGCGAGGGAAAAGCTCGACAACCTCACTTTTGTCATCAATTGCAACCTTCAACGCCTCGACGGCCCCGTGCGGGGCAACGGAAAGATCATTCAGGAACTTGAAGGCGTTTTCCGCGGGGCGGGCTGGAATGTCATCAAAGTCGTCTGGGGTTCCGAGTGGGATGCCCTGCTGGCCCGCGACCGTTCCGGCAAGCTCGCGCGACGCATGGAAGAGGTCGTTGACGGAGAGTACCAAAAGTATGTCGTCGAGGGTGGCGCCTACATCCGCGAGCATTTCTTCGGGGCGGATCCGGAACTTCTCGAGCTTGTCAGCCACCTGAGCGACGAGGAACTAGGCAAACTCCGCCGTGGCGGCCACGACGCGGCCAAGGTCTACGCCGGTTACCATGCCGCCGTGAACCACAAGGGCGCCCCCAGCGTCATCCTCGTCAAGACGGTGAAGGGCTACGGCTTGGGCGACGCGGGTGAAGGCCTCAACATCACCCACCAGCAGAAAAAGCTCAAAGCCAAGACGCTCGTCGGCATGCGTGACAAGTTTGGCATCCCGATCACAGACGAGCAGATCCAGAATGTTGCCTTCCTGCCGATGCCCAAGGGCAGCCCCGAGCATGAATACATGCATGCCCGCCGGAAAGCCCTCGGTGGATACCTGCCCGCCCGCAACTACCGCGAGCAGCCTCTCAAGACACTCCCAGAGGAGGTCGTGAAACTCTACGCCGCGGGCGCCGGAGAAAAGACGCCAAGCACGACGGGCGTTTTCGTCGACATCCTGGGCCGCCTTCTGAAGGATCCCGCCATAGGCAAGCATGTCGTACCGATCATTCCCGACGAGGCGCGCACCTTCGGCATGGATCCCTTCTTCACCTCCCACAAGATCTACAGCGCCATCGGCCAACTCTACGATCCGGTCGATTCAAAGATGGCGGTTGTCTATCGCGAATCCCGGGACGGCCAACTGCTCGAGGAGGGAATCAACGAGGCCGGTGCCGTCTCCTCGTTCATTGCCGCGGGAACATCGCATGCCAACCATGGGGTGCCGATGATCCCGTTTTACACCTATTACTCGATGTTCGGTTTCCAGCGCGTCGGCGACCACATCTGGGCCGCCGCCGACCTCCGCTGCCGCGGCTTCCTGATGGGTGCCACCGCCGGCCGCACAACCCTCAACGGCGAGGGGCTCCAGCACGAGGACGGCCACACCCACATCCAGGCGTCGGTGGTGCCCAACCTGATGGCTTACGACCCCGCCTTCGCGTATGAACTGGCGGCCATCATCCGGGACGGCATCACCCGGATGTACGGCAAGGGCGAGGACATTTTCTACTACATCACCCTGTATAATGACAATTACAAGCACCCGCCCATGCCTGCCGACGCCGGCGACGGTATCGTGCGCGGAATGTACCGCCTCAGGCCCGCCGCGCCGGCCAAGGGCGCCCACAAGGCCCATATCATGGCCAGCGGCCCGATCGTCCCGCACGCCCTGGCCGCCCAGGAGGCGCTTGCCGGCTTCGGCGTGGCCGCCGATGTCTGGAGCGTGACGAGCTACAAGGAACTCCGCCGCGATTGCCTCGAGGCCGAGCGGTGGAACCTGCTGCATCCGGCGGAGAAGCCGCGACAAGGCTACCTGCAAACGCTGCTCGCGAATGAGAACGGGCCCTTTGTGGCCGTCTCCGACTTCATGCGCTCTCTGCCCGAGATGGTGGCGCGCTGGGTTCCCGGCGGACTGTTCCCCCTGGGAACCGACGGCTTCGGCCGGAGCGACACCCGCCCGGCCCTTCGGAGGCACTTCGAGGTCGACAAGGACCATATTTGCGCCGCCGTTCTTTACAGACTTGGCCAGCAGGGTGTCATGCCGATGGCCAAGGTCGCCGAGGCCCACAAAACCCTTGGCATCGATCCCGACAAGCTCAACCCGCTCAACGCCTGAACCAACCAGCAGGCAGCGGTTCCGCCGGGCACCGTGCCCGTGGTCGCCGCGGCCGCACTTAGGGAATCCGTGACATGGCCAACGAGATCAAGCTTCCCGCGCTCAAGGAAAATGTGGAAGTCGTCGAGGTCAACGCCATCAAGGTCGCCGTCGGTGATGTCGTGGCCAAGGATCAGGCACTCCTGGAGGTTCAAGCCGACAAGGCCGCCCTGGAGGTGCCTAGCCCCCTCTCAGGCAAGGTCGTGCAGATCCTCGTGAAGGTTGGCGACCAAGTGAAGATTGGCCAACCGTTCATCCAGATCGACGGCGCTGGCGGGTCGGCGGCGCCGGCACCCAAGGCCGAAGCGAAACCCGCTCCAGCGGCGGCCAAGGCCCCCGCTCCCTCACCCGTGCCTTCATCCGCTCCCCCGGCCCCGGCAACGCACGCGCCCACCCCGGCTCCCGTGGCGGTCACCACGCCTCCGGCTCCACAGGCCGCCGCGCCCGTTGTCTTCAACACCCATGTCGTGGCCAGCCCCGGCACCCGTCGCCTGGCCCGCGAGATGGGCATCGACCTCACGCGCGTCGCCGCCACCGGACCCGGAGGCCGGCTCACCGAGGATGATCTCAAGAACCATGTTCGCGCCCAGACATCGGGGGGAGGATCTTCCGGTGTGCCCTCGGCGCCTCCCCTGCCCCGGTTCGAGGAACTTGGACCTGTCGAGCGCCAGCCCCTTTCCGCCATCCGTCGCGCCACCGCCAGGCAAATGGCGATCGCCTGGAGCCAGATCCCCCATGTCACCCTTGATGATGTCTCCGACATCACCGACCTCGAGGCGTTCCGCAAATCACAGGACGGCAAGGGACCCAAGCTCACGGTCACCGCTTTCGCCCTGAAGGCGCTTGCCATCGCCCTGCGCGAGTTCCCGGCGTTCAACAGCAGCCTCGACCTCCATAACAACCACCTCGTCTTGAAGAAATTCATCAATATAGGCGTGGCGGTCGATACCGAAGCCGGCCTGCTGGTTCCCGTTGTCCGCGATGTCGACAAGAAGTCGGTCCGGCAGTTGGCGACCGACCTCACCGCCATCGCCGAACGGGCCCGGGCCAAGAAGCTCGACTCATCGGAACTCACCGGCGGCACCTTCACCCTGACCAACCTCGGGGGTATTGGCAGCACAGGCTTCACTCCGATCGTGAACTGGCCCGAGGTGGCCATCCTCGGACTGTCGCGGGGCCGGCTCGAGCCGGTATGGAAAAACGGCGCGTTCGTGCCGCGCCTCATGGTGCCTTTGTCCCTCAGCTTCGACCACCGGGTCATCGACGGTGCCGCCGCGGGCCGCTTCACCCGCCGGGTGGCCGACCTGCTCGAAAATCCTCTTTCCATGCTCGTTGACGCCTGATTGGAACCCAGCCCATGCAGACCATCCAGACACAACTCCTCGTCCTTGGCGGCGGCCCCGGCGGTTATGCCGCGGCTTTCCTGGCCGCTGACCGCGGATTCCAGGTCACCTTGGTCGATGCTTCAGGTAAGCTGGGCGGCACCTGCCTTCAGGTGGGCTGTATTCCGAGCAAGGCGCTCCTGCATGTCGCCAAGCTCATCGCCGAAGCCAAGGATGCGCCGCACTTCGGCGTGACTTTCGGCGCCCCCAAGATCGACCTCAAGGGCGTTCGCGGCCATTGGCAGAAAGTCACCGAGACACTCACCAAAAGCCTCGCCAAGCTTGCCGAGGCCCGCAAGATCCGCTTCATCTCAGGCCGGGGCAAGTTCCTCGACGCGCATACGGTGGTGGTTGACGACTCCACCCAAATCACCTTCGACAACGCCATCGTCGCCACCGGTTCCATTCCCGCCATGCCGCAGGCGTTCCAGATCGGCAGCAAGCGGGTCATGGACAGCACGGGCGCGCTGGCCTTGGAGGAGATTCCCGGCAGCCTGCTTGTCATTGGTGGCGGCTACATCGGCCTCGAGATGGGCACCGTCTACGCCTCGTTGGGCAGCAAGGTCACGGTGGTGGAAGGAACCGACGGCCTCATTCCCAATGCCGATCGAGACTTGGTCGCCCCGCTTCACAAGCGCCTCGAGGGCCTGTTCAGCAAGATCCTTCTCAAGCACAAGGTTTCCAAGATCGAGGAAGTGGGCAAGGACATCCGCGCCACACTTGAAGATCCCAGTGGCAAGCCCATTATTGAAAATTTCCACCGAGTGCTGGTTTCGGTGGGCCGGCGGCCCGCCACCCGCGACCTGGGAATTGAAAAGACCGGCATCGTGCTCGATGACAAGGGATTCATTCCGGTCAACGCCCAGCGGCGCACCACGGTGGAGCACATCTACGCCATCGGTGACTCGGCCGGCGAGCCTCAATTGGCGCACAAGGCCAGCTTCGAGGGCAAGGTGGCGGTGGAGGCTCTCTCGGGCGAGCCGGTGGTTTATGATGTCGCCGCCGTGCCCGCTGTCATCTTCACCGACCCGGAAATCGCCTGGTGCGGCCTCACGGAGATGGATGCCCAGAAGCAAGGTATCGAGGTGAAGAAACTCAAGATGCCATGGGCCGGCAGCGGTCGAGCCCTCACCAGGGGGCGCACCGAGGGTCTCACCAAGCTTCTGGTCGATCCCAAGACCGAGCGCCTTCTGGGCGTGGGCATTTGCGGCGTGGATGCCGGCGAGATGATCGGCGAGGCCATGCTGGCGCTGGAGATGGGTGCCACGGCCCGCGACCTGGCGCTAACGATGCACGCCCACCCGACGCTGTCGGAAACCGTGATGGAAGCCGCCGAGCACATGTACGGACTGTCGGTGCATAGCGCTCCCGCGAAGAGAGGTTGAATTTTCCGTTGGCCCTCGGATTTATTGTTCTTGAAGTCTCCGATTTGGCTGATTGCCCCTAGCGTCCCTGCATTTTTCTCAACTTCTTCGCCCGGCAACCGATGCCCTCACCCGATCAGGGCTCACAAACTCCATGACGAAAATCGAGAGCCATCAGGGCGTGGGTGCTTGCCAACATCAGGTTGATCCAGTCTCAGTCAGGTTGATCCAGTCTCAGAATGCGGGGCCTCTTGGCGAGCGATTCCCACAACTTTTCACTTCGGCGGCATCGGCACCATGACCTGCAGAGGAGCCCAGTAGGCCTGCAGCAGCGTCAGCAAACCGATCAAGACCGCCATGACCACGCTTGGCACGATCACCGCCCGGAAAATATCCGCCTCGCGTCCCTGCTGGCCCGTCGCGGCGGTGGCCACCACGATTGACTGCGCGTCGATCATCTTGCCCATCACCCCGCCAGTGCTGTTCGCGGTGCAGATGAGCACCTGGGCCTGCTCCAATTCCAATCCGGGGAACTGCCCCGCGCGGTGCAACTCGAGCGCCGTCAACTTTTGCAGGCTGCCAAACAAGGCGTTGCTGCCCGCGTCGGTGCCGGTGAGGAACACCCCCAACCATCCAAGCATGGCGGCAAAAAGCGGGTAAAGCGCGCCCGTGCTGGCGAACGCGTGGCCCAAAATGGCATCCATGCCCGCGTGCTTCGTGAGATAACTGAGCCCCAGCATGATGGCGATGGTGGGAATGGGAATCGTCATCTGCCTTGCGGTGACGGCGCATGTGCGCCGGACATGGCTCCAGCGCGCTCCCAGCACGGGAATCGCAAGCAAAAAGGCGCAAAACACAGGGGTGCCTGGCGCCGTGGCCCAGCGAAAATCGAAGATGGCCTTCTCAAGGTCATCGGGGTTGGCGCGCATGACTTCGTCGCGTTGAACGCCCAAATGAAGCGGGCCCATGGGAATCTTGATCCAGGTCGGCACCCCCGCCACGAGAGCACCGGCGGCGGTCTGCGATTTCTCCTCCTGCTGCCTCACCATGCCCGCCGCCATCAGGAATCCGCTCATAAGCACAAACGGCATCCAGGCCCTCGCCACGGACAATGACAGGGCATCGTCCCTGGTGCCGTTCAACACGGGTCCACCATGTCCGCCTCGCATCGGGTGGACCATGGGTGGAGGCGTCCAGACGGTCAGGAACAGGGCCGTGGCCAGCAGCGAAACCATGCCGCCCGCGATATCGGTCAGCGGATACACCTCCCCGAAACCCCACAGGTGCGCGGTCGCGCAACAATACTGGCATAGGGCGAACGAGATGCCCGAGACGAGCAAGGCCGGCCAAATCGAAACAATATCGCGCCACACGCAAGACCGAATGAGCATGACGGCCGGAACAACAACCGAGAAAAACGGTAATTGATGCCCGGCCATCACGCTGAGGGTGGGGGCATGCAACCCCGTGACACCGCTGAGAGTGATCAGCGGCATGCTCAATCCTCCGAATGCCACGGGAGAAGTGTTGGCCAACAGGCACAGCACCGCCGCCTCAAAGGCCGGAAACCCGAGGCCCACCAGAATGGCGCCGCAAATGGCGACGGGCGTGCCCGAACCCGCCGCTCCCTCTAGGAACGCGCCGAAGCTGAATCCGATCAGAAGGGCCTGCATCCTGGGATCGGGAGACAAGCGACCCACCGATTCCCGCACCTTCTCGAAGGCCCCGGTTTCCACCGTCAGGTTGTAGACAAGCATGCCCGCCAGCACGGTCCAGCCGATGGGCAGGATTCCAAACAGAACCCCATGCAGGAATGCCAAGGCGGCAAACTCCGGCGGCATGCGGTGAACCAACAGGGCGATCAAGCCGGCGGCGGCCACCGCTGCCAGGCCAGCCATCGGGGCCTCCCACCGCCGCGCCACCAGCAGGAAGAACAGCATCGCCACTGGCAATGCCGCAAGAAACAGCGAAATGGTGGAACTGAAGGGGATTCCCGGAGCGACCAAGGCCACCGGATCAAGGGATTGCAGGTAGGGCGTCACGCGTCGGAACTCGCGAAATGACCAAGAGGAGGGGCGCATCGGGCGGGCCGATTGTAAGCTGCTGGTCGGGGGATGCAACCATCCCGAGGCATTCATGGCCGTTGGCGGGGCGCGCGGGTGACGGGACACGACGGTTGGGCGGCGCCAGCTTCCCGCTTCCCGTTGCTGGAAGGCGCGCACCCAACGGCGCGTTGCCTGGCATTCGCGGCCTTGGCGCTTCCCATCGGTTTGATGGCCAGACTGGACCAGATTGTTGGGATGATACCGCTGGCGCTCGTTGGCCTGTGGATGGGCCGAATTCCCATGTCCTGGCATGGTCCACGCGGAATGGCCGCCTTGGGTTTTCTTTTTTTTCTGGTCCTTCCCATGCCTTGGATGACGCCCGCCGCCGCGGGCGAGCCCTCATGGCAGGGGGCCACTTGGAGCGGAACGGAAGCGGCCCTGAAGGTACTTTGCAGGGCCTGGGTCATGCTGGCATGCGGATGGATTTGCCTGCTTGGTTTGGGCGCCACCGACTGGAGGTCGGTCTGCGCCGATTTGCGGCTTGGCTCCTCGGTGGCCATGGTGGTTTGGATGTCGGGCCGCTGCCTTTCCGTCATTTCCGGGGAATGGCGCCAGATGAGGGTGGCGGCACGGTTGCGTGGAGCCCGACTGGCGGCTAATGGAATGTCTTGGAGGATCATCGGGCTTTTGGTCGGAATGGGACTGATCCGTTCCTCGGCACGGGCCGAGAGGATGGGGGTTGCCATCCGGCTGAGAACCGGAGAAAGCCAAGGAAGGATTCCCAGGCGGCATTGGAAAACCAGGGATTCCGTGCTGGCCCTCTCCGCATCCGCCGCCTGCGGATGGGCTTGCTGGTGGTTGGCCGCTCCGTGATTGAACTTTCATCCCTGTCGGTGACCCTTCCCGATGGCACTCCGGTGCTTGACAGGTTGAGTTGGCTTGTCCCGGAAGGTTCAAGGGTCGGCCTCGTGGGGCCCAACGGGGCGGGGAAGACATCCCTCCTTCTGGCCTTGTGTGGCGTGCTCGCGCCCAAGGGTGGCAAAGGCCGGGTCGCCGGACACGACTTGACCGACTCGAAGGGACGCAAGGCCCTTCGGGGCTCGGTGGGCCTTTTGTTTCAGGATCCCGATGACCAGCTGCTGGAAGCCAGCGTCGAGGATGATGTTTGTCTCGGTCCTTTGCTGCGCGGGGAAACGGAACCCAGGGCCCGTGAAATCGCCATGGCGGCCATGGAACGGGTCGGAATCGCCGGCTGGGCCGGCAAGGTTCCGCAACGATTGTCGCTGGGCCAGAAGAAACGGGTGGCCCTGGCTGGCGTATTGGCCCTCGACCCGAAACTGCTGCTCCTCGATGAACCCACGGCGGGCCTTGATCCGCGTGGAAGAAAAGAATTCATCGATTTGATCAGATGCATCGACAAGACGCTTGTGCTGGCCACCCATGACCTTGAGTTGGTGCATGACCTCTGCCAGGAAGTCGCACTCATCGACAACGGAACCATTGTGATCCAAGGCGGTTCGAGGGATGTGCTCGCCGACGGTGCTCTGATGGCCTCGCATGGCCTCGAGGTACCATGGCCCTTGCGCCCTGCTGGCGGGATATCTTGAAGCCAATCGCCCTCTCCGAGCCCTAATATAAGCATGTCGCCGCCCCGGCAGGGCCGCGATCGAGGACCGAGGCCATGGTTGCCACATGGTTAGCGACAGCATTGCTGGCCAGCTTGACGGTGCCTTCCGGGCGGCCCGCCACGATTTTCCATGTTCCTGAGAATCTTGAGCCCGAAACTGTTCGCCAGTTGTCGGCTGAAATTCAGGAACGCGCATCAGCAGAACGCAAGAAGGGCTCGGCTCAGCGATATTCCTTGATCCTCGATTTCAACCCGGGCGGAAGGCCGTCACGGTTGACCAACCTCGATTCCTGCCTGGTCCTTACCCGCATGATCCAGGGACTCGATCGGGACAAGGTGTTGACCATCGGGTGGATCGAGGGCGACCTGACCGGCCACGGGGTTTTGGCGGCCTTGTCGTGCGAGGATCTCGTGATGGGTCCCAAGGCGACCCTGGGGCCCGCCCATGAGGGAGATGGCGAACTCGATCCGATATACAAGGCGGCTTACGAGGACGCGGCGCGCCGGCAGGGCCGTTCAGCCATCGTGGCCCGCAAGCTTGCCGACCCCGGCACAAGCATCCGCCGCGATCCTGATGCGCGCCCCGGCACCGACCGTTTCCGCGACGGTGCCGCCTTTGCCGGTGGGGAACCCGTGATGGAATCCGGTTCCCCCGGAAGATTCGACCGGGCAAGGGCGCTGGAACTGGGCCTCTGCTCGGCGGATTCCCCCGCCAACTTGGCGGGCGTGCTCCAGCGCCTCAAGGTTGACCGCGACTCCGTGTCCGATTTTTCGAGCGCCGCCGGGCCTGTCGTTCAAATCAACCTTCGCGGAGAAATCAACGGAGCCATGCGGGAAAAAATCACCCGCGACATCCGCCGCGCGCTGGGCCTGAGGCCCGAAATCGTGGTGCTCAACCTCGAATGCCACGGAGGGAAACCCCAAGAGGCCGTTTCCGCGGGTGAAGCGGCCCGCTCGATGATTTCGATGGCCGGCCCTGAGACCCCAAGACTGGTGGCCTACCTGTCTCCCCAGGCGCGGGGAAATGCCCTTGTTCTCGCGCTGGCCTGCGATGCCCTTGTTTTCGACAAGCAGGCCAAGCTCGGCTTTGAGGAATCCCAGGGAGCGGGAGATCAGGCTGAGGGAGCCTTGGCCACGGTGCTTGCCGAAAGGCAATGGCTTGCCGCGGCCGACTCCAAGGCGCTCGCCTCGGCCTTGGCCCGGAAGGAACCCGCCTTGCTGGCCGTCAGGCAGGCCGGCGGGCCATTGGCCCTCGCCCCGGGTCCACCAGCGGCAGAGACCCGGGTGGACCGTGAAATCAAGCGCCCCGGGGAATGGTGGTTACTCACTGGCGAAACGGCATCCGCAGTTCCTATCGAATTATGCGGGTCACCTGTCGAAAGCCTCCGGAACTGGTACGAGACGCGTGGAATTTCATCAAAGAGGCTGGTCATTTTTGAAGGCTCTGCGCTCGATGAACTCGCCCTGTTCCTGAGCCACAGGGGAACCACGGTTCTTTTGGTGATGGTCGGGCTGGCTTCCCTGATGGTGGAATTCATGAAGCCTGGACTAGCCTTCCCGGGCGTTGTGGCTGCCGTTTGCTTCCTGCTCGTTTTCTGGGCCGGATCCCGCATGAGCGGCCAAATCGATTGGTTGGCTATTTTGCTTTTTCTTCTCGGTGTCGTGATGCTCCTGATGGAAATTCTGGTCATACCGGGCTTTGGCATCGTGGGCCTCAGCGGCGTTGTCCTGATGCTTTGCGCCGTTGGTTTGGTGGCGTTCGGGCATTGGCCCCGCTCCCAGGGGGAATGGCTCGCCTATGGCCATGCCGTGGCTCCGCTGGGTTGGAGCCTCGCGGGAGCCATCGCCTTGGTGGCTGTTTTCTTCCGGTTCCTGCCGGGTATTCCCTTGCTTAACCATTTGATGCTCCACCCGGACCGCCTTGCGGAGCAGGAAACCTCAGGAACAGCCATTTACGAGGAAGAACGACTGCTGGCCCTGACGGGAAGCATGGGGCGAACGACAACCGACCTGAGACCCGCTGGAATCGCCCGCATTGGCGAGATGTTCGTTGATGTTGTTTCCGACGGCGCCTACATTGAAGCTGGCGCAAGGGTCGTGGTTTGCCTGGTGGAAGGCAATCGAGTGGTGGTTCGGCAGGTCGATTCGCCCGACGATACTTCCGGATAGCGAAGCTTATGGAATGGATGACACCGGCCGCCTGGGCCCTTGTGATGCTGGGGCTGATATCCGCCCTCACCGACCTCGTTGTCGGCAGCGCAGGTCTGCTGATCGCGGTGGGCTGTATCCTCGCCGTATCGGGAATTGCCATCGCCTTCACGCACTCCGCCATCTTTGGCATCACCGTGCTTGGCACAACGACAATCGCTGTGCCGGCAACCGCCTGGCTTATGGCCCGGCTATTTCCCTACACGGCTCTTGGCAGGTCGGTCCTCGCCAGGTCTGGTGCCGTTGATGAAACATCATCCTCGTTCAACAACCTGCGCGCTCTTGAATCGCTGGAAGGCCGCACGGGCATCGCCAAATCGTACCTGCGTCCAAGCGGTGTGGTGGAATTCGACGGCAGGCGGATCGATTGCATCACCGAGGGCATGCTGGTGGAACCGGGTGAAAGGGTGCGGTGCCTCCGAGTGAGTTCGGGGCGGGTTCTCGTGCGTCCCCTTGATCCGGGTGAAACATCCCCGTTGGCCTCGATCGACTCGGATATTTTCGACTTGGGTGACAAGACGATCCCGAAGGCGGAGTGAAGAACATGGTCGCGCTATTCGCACAGAACAATCCCGGAAATCTTTCGGGCACGTGGGTTCTGGTCATCGGAATCGTCGTGGCCATTCTCGGCCTGATTGTCCTTCTGGTGGCCTTCAATTTCCTTGGAACACTCATCAGGGCCTATCTCGCTGGAGCGAGGATCGGCTTGGTCGACCTCATCCGGATGCGCCTGTTGGGCATTGACTACAAGCTGGTGGTGAACCAGAAAATCGCCATGGTCAACGCCGGCGTGAAGGTGGAAACCAAGGATCTCGAAACCCACCTGCTTTCCCGGGGCAACCTCCAGCGCACCAGCGCCGCCGTTGTCGCGGCGAAGAAGGCAAGCCTCGACCTTCCCTGGTCGATCGCCGCGGCAATCGACCTGGCGGGCCGGGATGTCTATGAAGCCGTGAAGCGGAGCGTCGATCCCAAGGTCATCGATTGCCCCGACCCCGGCAAGGGCCGCGCCACCCTCGACGGCGTGTGCAAGAACGGTATCCAATTGAGGGCACGGGCACGCGTCACGGTGCGCACCAAGCTTTCCTCTCTTGTCGGCGGCGCGACGGAGGAAACCATCATCGCCAGGGTCGGCGAAGGCATCGTCAAGGCGATCGGTTCGGCGGAACACCACACCGATGTGCTGGCGAACCCGAACCTCATCTCCCAGGCGGTGCTCAAGAACTCCCTCGACGCGCAAACGATGTATGAGATCGTCTCGATAGATGTCGCGGAGATTGATGTGGGCGCCAATGTGGGCGCCAACCTCCAGGCCGACCAGGCGGCGGCGAACCTCCGACTCGCCCAAGCCGACGCCGAGAAACGGCGCGCCATGGCGGTCGCCGAAGCCCAGGAAAACAGCGCCAAGGTCGAGGCGATGCGCGCCAAGGTCGAGGAAAGCCGGGCCATGGTGGTGCAGGCCGAAGCCGAGGTTCCCCAAGCCATCGCCCAAGCCATCAGGGATGGCAAGATGGGTGTGATGGACTATTACAACCTGCAAAACCTTCAAGCCGACACCACCATGCGCGGCTCGATCGCCGGCATCAGTGGACGCGCCGCGCAAAGCTCTTCCGAACGGGGCGAACGCTCCTGACGCCAACCACCATTCCGCGGGAGGATCACGGCCATGAACCTGCCTTTGGCGGCTCAGGAACCTTGGGTTGCCATCCTGGTCATGATGCTCTCGGTGGGGTTCTGGATTGTTTCAAGCCTGTTCAAGGCGCTTATGGAACCCCCCAGGCAGGTCAAGCCCGGCGCCGGCGCAAACCCCGGCGGACCGCCGGCTCCGCGAACCCCGATGTCCCTCGAGGAGTTTCTGCTTGAAGCTCGCCGGAGAAGGTCGGCATCGGAGGCCAATGCCCCTCCTCCCCCCGAGCAACCCGTTGTTGGCAAGCCCAAGGATCGCCTTCCCGAGGGAGGATCGCGACGCAGAAAGCCGCGAAAAAACCCAGTCCAGTCGATCGTTCAGCCGCCGCCTCCACCCGCCGAACCGCCCCCGGCGATCCTGGTTCCCGATCCCATCGCCATGACCACGCCTCCCAAGCAGGAGGCGGTCGGGAAGCCGTTCGCGGAACACCCCTTGGGGGCCTTCATGCGCTCGACGCTGGCGAATCCGGCCACTTTGCCCGGAGCCCTGATCCTGGGAGAAGTCCTCGGTCCTCCGAGAAGCCGCGGGAAACCGCCAAGATCGAGATGATCGCCTAGGCCAGAAACCCAAAATGTTCGAGGATCATTCCCGAGGCGGCCAGGTCGTCCCGGCGACTTCCGCTGGCGGGATCCGACCATTGGCCCTTGCCGCCGGGCCAGTGGTGCCCCAATCCCCTCACCCGACGAACCGTCACCAATGAATGGCCGTGCCCCCCGGCATGAACCCATTCATCCCAATCGGGATAGGAATTGAATGAGGCTTCCCCGGCAAGGGCACCCATCGCCGCCGCCCATTGCACGGCGCGTTCCCCGATGGAGGGGACGAAAATCGGGTCCGGGTGCCATGGAAGAACGGCGCTTCCTCCCTCCCAGGGAACAAGCGGGTCGGCGCCTCCCATCAGGAACAGGCTGGGCACCGGGGCGATCCTGCCGGGCGGGGGCCGGCGGGGATATCCGCAAACAAAGGCCGCCCCGCCAAATTCGGCGCCTCCCCGAACAATGGCCGCCGCGATCATGCCGGCGCCGTTGGAGAAGCCAGCCAGCACGGGCGGTCGACGGAGACCCAATCGGTCGGAAAGCCTTCCGGCAAGCGATGTGATCCAGCCGGAATCATCGGCTCCCGGCGCGGGCTTGGGAAGGTGCCGCTCGGCGTCATCCTCCCAGCAGGGAGGATTTGCCATGAAATGGGCCGGAGAATTCATGTTGGCGCGTGTCGCCTCGGGAAAAGCCAGGGCGATGCCTGATTGCCGCACCCTTTCCTCAAGGGCCGTTTCAACGGCCATCCATGAGGCCGTTCCACCGCAACCATGCAAAACGATGATCAGCCGGTCCGCTTGTCCGCCTTCAGGAAGCAGAAGCAGGCACCGCCGTTCATGCGGGCCGTGCCGTTCCAGGATTCTTTCGCGGATCATGCGGAGGCAAGCTTCCGCCACAACGCCTTGTAGTCGCGGAAAAAGGCGATGCATTTCTCCTTGTCGGGATAGGACTGGCCGATCTCGATGAGGGTGGTCCGGTCATATCCCGTTTCCCTCAGGAGACGGAACAGCTCGCGATAAGGATAAGTCCCCTTGGCGTCGTTGTTCAGGTCATTGATGTGGCATGACATGATCCATGGGCGCAGCATCTCGAATGATTCCTTGATGCTGCCCTTTTTCACATCGGTGGGGTTGGAATTCCATGTCACGCCAACGCTCTTGTGGCCGGCGTGGCCCATGATGGTCTTCATGTTGGCCGGTTCCTGCGTGCCCGCTCCATGAACCTCGACCCAAACCTCGACGCCGAGGGATGCGGCCGTATCGCCACAGGGCCGGAGGGCCGTCCCGATCTGTTCCAAGGTTTTTTCCTGCGGCACTCCCTTGGGAAATCCGTTGGGACGGACCTTGACCCCCTTGGCGCCCAAATCGCTTGCAAGTTGAAGAAATTGCTTGCAGGTTTCTATATTCTTATTAACAACAGCCATATCGGCCGCATGAAATTCGCAGACTGACCCAAGCCCCCAGATGGCAACCCCCGCATCAGCGCAGCGCTTTTTGACCTCCGAACGGGCATCCTTGGACAACGAGGGTTCAACCCCATGCTTGTGGGTGGTCCTGAACTCAACCGGGGAAATGCCGGTCATCTTGCAAATTTCCAGAAGCGTAGGCAGGTCATGGGCTTGCAGCGAATTGTATGTGACGGAACCCAGCTTGAACGGGGGTTCCGCGCCTTGGGCCCTGGCCACGGCGCCCGAAAGCAGGCAAGAACCGCTTGCCGATGCCATCAAACCCATGGCTTTCCGACGATTGGTGATGTTCATGATTTGTATCCCCTTCGATTGAACGGCCCGCCTGTAACGGATGTCCAAGCGCAGCCAAGCGCCTTTCAATTCCTTCCTTGCGGGAAATCCGAATCCACTCAAGGATTCGGTATACGCAATCGTAGTTAGTAGAATAAGCTTAATTGGATTTCCCGTCCTCAGCGGAAACCCGGGGAGGAAAAACTGATGGCCACCGCCACGCATGAATCGCGGTCCGTCAGCGAGGCGGCCGAAGCCCGCATCGAGCAGGTTCTCGATGCCGCTGGAGGCTTGCTGAAGGGTCGGGAACTTTCCAGCGGCATGCTGTGGAGTTGCTCGGCGTTCCTCTTCGGTGCCGCCGCCCTGGTGGCCGCCCATGCCGTTTTCCGCCCATCCATCTGGGTAGGAACCACCATCCTTGCGATCCTCGGCCTTTCCGTGGCAATTGTCCTTTCAAGGGCATTGCTGCGCCCCCTTGTGGTCAGGATCAATCCGTACTACGCCGCCCGCACGATCGAGGCTTCGATTCCTGATTGCCGAAACAGCGTCATCAACTGGCTCGATCTCCGCCACCAAACCATGCCGGCCGCCATCCGCGGCGCGGTGATCAACCGGGCGGCGCGAGACATCGAGGAAGTTGATGTGAACGAGGCGGTCAACTCCCTGCCCCGCCCGAAGTCCGCCGCGATCCTGTTCGCCTCAAGCGCCTTCCTCCTCATCGTCCTGGTATTTTTGCTGGGCCCGGGAACCTTTGCCAGCACCCTGACCAGGGGCCTCACGCCTTGGACCCCCAGGGCCGTGGTGGCCGATACCGGAATTGAAATCATCGACCCGCAAGGCGGCGATGGATCCGTGGCCGTTGGACGCGACATGGCCATCCGCGTGAAGTTGTCAGGGAAAGTGCCGGACGCGGGTGCCAGGGATGCGGCCACACTCTGGGTTTGGAACGCCGCGGGACAGGTTCCCGTAGGCATCCCCATGACAACCGAGCCGGGCCGCGGCGATGGCACCTGGATCGGAACCGTTTCCAAAGACTTGGTGCAAATGGGCTTTTGGTACAAGGTGACGGCGGGAGACAACCAAACGGTTGATCACAGAATCGAAGTCAGGCTTGACCTGTTCATTCAATCGGTCAACACCAGGGTTGAGCCACCGGCCTACCTGAGGCTTGATCCGATCGAAGGAAATGAGCCCGCCCTTTCCGCGATCAAGGGATCAAAGATTACCATTTTTGGATCGGCGAGCGACGACCTGCGCTCGGCCGAACTCGTCATGTTCGCCGGTCTGGAACGCCGCGCCGAGCGAATCAAGGCAACCATCAATCCCGAGGACGGCAAGCGCTTTTCCGTGCATCTTTCAGCGAACGAATCCGGGCAATATCACCTTCGGGTTGTTAGCAAGTCCGGTGATCCGTTTGAAAGCACCCTCGCTTCCCTGACCGTGACAGATGACCAGAATCCGAGGATTGTCCGAACTCTTCCCGATCCCTCGAAATCCACCGTGGTATTGCGCTTGGTCGACGCGCAGGATTTCCAGTTCCAAGTCAATGACGACTTCGGACTGGCATCCGTCTCCGCGCACCTGGCTCTGCCCGATGGCAGGAAATTGCCCCTGAAGGCCGGAGGACTTCCGTCCCTGCCGGGCAACAAACCTGTGTCCTCCGCGGCGGGCACATGGACCGTTCGCGCCGCCGAGTTGGGGGACTTTGCCGGAAAATCGTTGAAATTGGTAGTGTCCGCCCGTGATTCCCGCCCCAACGATGCCGGCCTCGCCGAATCGTCCACCGAAATAAAGATCCTGAAAAACTCCACGGAAGTGCGGGTCCTTCAGCCATCCAAGACCGCCCGGGTGAAACCCGGGCAATCCCTCGATGTGATCGCCGAAATCACCGGAACCATACCCGAGGCTGCAAACCCTGAATCTCCCCGCCTGCAATACAGGGCGCTCGGAGATAACGGCCCGCCCAAAAGCATCGCCCTGCGCAAGCCGACGGCCAACAAATCCCGTTGGACCGGAACGATTCCGGCTGAATCCATTGGGGAGGGTGGCTGGCTGCAAGTGCTGGCGGGCGACGGCGCGAGCGCACTGGTGCAGGTCGAGGTCTCCACCCCCCTCAAGCTATCCGGATTTGTCTCCAAGGTTGATCCACCACCCTACATGAAGGGGCAACCTCTGGTTTCCCGCGAAAGATCCATCCGGGGCGTGGCGGGTTCGAAGGCAAGCATCACCTTGGAAACCAATGTGCCGGGCGTTGAGGGCGGCATTTTCTTCCGCCCCGAAGGCGGCGCGGAACGCGAAATCCGTGGATTGCCGGACTTTCAGAATCCACGCAATCTTGAGGTTCCACTGCCCTTGGACAAGCAGGGTGCCTACAGGATCGTGATCAAGGGAGAAGGAAACACTTGGCGGGACATGGGAACATTCCCCGTCGAGGTTGTTGAGGACAAGCCACCGACCGTTGAATTGCTCGAACCATCCGACGGCGCCAGCGTTCCCGTCAACGGACAGGTGCTTGCAAGGGTCAGGGCTTCCGATGACTGGGGACTGAAATCACTGGCGTTAAAGCTTGAATGGCTTTCAGATGGCGCCGAAACCCCTCTCAAGCCCATGCCCTTGGCTATTCCCGCAGGAGAAACCGGGCCTTCCAAAAAATTTGAAGGACTTGTCACCATCAAATTGGCGGATTTGGTGGATGGCCAAGGGAAAGCCGTGAATCTTGCCGCTGGCCAAAAACTCCGCCTGACGGGTGAGGCGCGCGACCATCACCCAGATCCCACTCGCACCGGCCAAAGCGCATCCATCCTTCTGAATCTCGCACCCCCGGCTGACGATGCCAAAAAACGGGAGGATGAAAAGCGGGACAAGGAAAAGATGGATCAGTTCCAGCGAAACCAGCAAAAGCAGGATGAAAACAACAAAAATGCCGCCCAACCCATGGCTGGCGGGAATCCCGAACAAGGAATGAACCCGGGCGACAAGCAGGAAAACAGACCTGGGCAAAACGGCAATCCCATGGGTGACAAGCCGATGCCGGGAGCCAATGAGAAGCCAATGCCTGACCAGGCCAATCAACCCATGCCCGGACAAAACCCCAACAACATGCCTCCCGAAATCAAGGATGTGGAACGGCGAATTCAGGAAGCGCTGCAGGAAAAAAATCCCATGCCCGGACAGAGCAACCAGCCCATGCCCATGCCCATGCCCGGACAAGGCAACCAGCCCATGCCGATGCCCGGTCAAGGCAACCAACCCATGCCGATGCCAGGACAGGGCAACCAGCCCATGCCCATGCCCGGACTGGGCAACCAGCCCATGCCCATGCCCGGTCAAGGCAACCAACCCATGCCCATGCCCGGTCAGGGCAACCAGCCCATGCCCATGCCCGGACAAGGCAACCAGCC
>Ga0172376_10000022_pt1 | contig 171939 bp, 159 predicted proteins | sample Lak35m_FD_121114 | JGI IMG/M metagenome (GOLD analysis project Ga0172376, IMG submission 121114) | Freshwater microbial communities from Kabuno Bay, South-Kivu, Congo - kab_092012_35m | ecosystem: Environmental > Aquatic > Freshwater > Lake | place: Democratic Republic of the Congo...
CCAAATATTCCGCTAAGGTTCAACATATACGTTGTGAATCTTAGCCCGAACAAGCTCTATGCACAGACCACACTCAGTCCGTGACCGACCTTCTTTACTCTATCAATCAACCCTTAATAAAAGTTTAATTCTTGAAACCCTTGTTATAATTAGAAAAAATAGAAGTCAAAAAGAATTAAACTGCTTATCAATCCACCACAAAGGGTAACCTCGACGTGGTAAAATAAACTCTAATAATCCCATTTTAGAAATTCCATATAACTGGACCTGCACATCAAACATTTGAAAAGCTTCATAAAATTTATAACATAACTGTTCACGTTCGCTATAACTAGCTGTTGGCAATAGGTCTACAACAACTTTTCCACCAAAACGCCCCTCGACTAAAAAATGTGGAAGGATTTTTATCGCTTCTCTATTTACGTTCTCTAAAGAAGAGTCCGCTCCTGCATTAACATCTATCACCAGACATCCTAATGTTTCTTGAAGAAAGAGCACACCTCCAGAAGGAAGCGGAACAGAGAGGCGGCAAGCCATACTCCATGCATCTTCTAATATTTCTGTGTCTTGAGGTAGAGGCTTAATTTGAAGGGGAGTCTCAAAGATATTGTCGAAGCTTTTCTGAAACCATCGTTCTATCTCTGGGTCATTTGTAAATATTTCTGTTGGAAATAAAAAATAGTTTAATAATTGATTAAAAACTAAAAACTCTATTTTATTATATTCATTTTGATCCCAAACAGTTTTTACAAAAGAAATAACTTGTTTTAACAACGCAAAGGAATAATCTTTTGAGGCCAGCCTAAACTTAATACCAAATCGCCCTGCCATCGCCTCAAAATGCTGTTTCAAACTATGTGCAAATTCTGGATATTGCTTTAGTCGCTGAGAAATATAAATACGCGAATCAAAGGGATACAAGATAATTGGACCACAAGGTAAGGCTATATTCAAGGTGCCTTTAGGATCCTTATAAGCAAGCTCAAGGACAGAATTATTATTACTTTGCACCCAGACCTTTTCGCCAACATTAATATTCTTTCCTTTAAACGAACGCTCTGTATATATACTCAAATCATCACTTACATGAATCTTAGCCTTACCATTTTTGAAAATTTGGCTAACCTGACCACTGTGAATTTTTTGATGGGGGTCCAAGCTAAGATATCCACTAACAAAGCATATTTTATCTGAATCATGAACAAAAACTCTATACAATTTAGCTGTTTCTGTTGTTTGGCTTTCTATATAAATCTGATAGGTTGAACTCATCTTTCATCTCAAGTCGTGATATATTTGCAACATTTTTCTGGTTGTATTCTATTTATTTCAATAAACTATATCACACATAAAAAAATTTTTGTATGGATACACTGGTACTACAGCTTTATGATGGTGTTATGAAACGTTTAATTGTAGCAAATTGGAAAATGAATGGGTCTATTGCACTGATCCAGGAATTTCAATCTATTCCACAGCCTGCAAATGTTATTGTTTGTCCACCAGCATGCTATCTTCCTTTGATAAAAACCTTTGTTATTAGCCCGGGAGCTCAAAATTGCTCTCACCTTGACAAAGGAGCTTTTACTGGGGAAATTAGTGCAGCTCAATTAAAAGAGTTGGGATGTAAGTACGTTATTGTTGGACATTCTGAACGTCGCAATCTATTTAATGAAACTGATTCTTTAATCAGTCAGAAAGCTTCTGCCGCAATTCAAGCGGGAATAATTCCTATCATTTGTGTTGGAGAAACTTATGAAGAACGAAACGAAAACCGCTTCAAACAAGTTCTACTGTCGCAAATTGATCAAGTTACTTATAACCTTGATATACAAAAATATATTATTGCTTATGAGCCTATCTGGTCGATTGGTACAGGATTGATTCCCACCAATGAAGATATTCAGGAGGTTTTAGATATCATTCGCAAACGAATCGGCATGTCTGCAAATATTATATATGGAGGATCTGTTACAGATAAAAATGCTTTATCCTTAGCAGAGATTCCTAACTTAAATGGCGTATTAGTAGGTGGCGCCAGCTTAAATATTACCACCTTCCAGACTATTATTAATGCATTTTAGGGAGATTAGCATGAAAAAAACATCGTTGTTATTAATAACACTTTTAACCTCTTCAGGTGCAATACTTGCAGCCGACCCAACAGTTTTTAAAGAATCTTTTGGTGTGCCGCCTCATGTTACTGATGTAACACAAGCTGTCGTTTTAAATTTCACATTTTCTCAAGCTGCATCTGGTACAAAACTATGTGACGCTATTGTTACCGTATATCCAGATCATTTAGATGTTATCTTCCATGCGTGTGCTGCAGGTGTCGGAAAAGGCTGGGGTGAAGAAGCGGCAGTATTAGATCAATTAAGGCGCTTAATTAACGAAACTCGATCAGATTTAATTGAAACACCTATAAAAGATTATATATATCGCAGGTAAGCTCTAAGCAATGATAAGAAATGAGGTCTTTAAAAGACCTCATTTCTTATCAGCTAAGCTCTATCTTTTCTAACAAAGAAAAATAGAAGCAGCATGCCGGTCAATATCATAGGTAAAGATAAAAGCTGCCCCCCTGATAAATATTCAGATTGAACCCAACTTAAGCTTTCGGCATCACGAAAATATTCCGCAACAAACCTTGCAAGTCCGTATCCAATCAAGAATACAGAAGTAGCAACCCCTTTTATATGATGAGTGTATTTATATATTAATCGCAAAACCAAGTATAGTAGAAGCCCTTCTAAGACAGCTTCATACAGCTGGCTGGGGTGCCTTGGGATACCACCACCTTTTGGAAAAGGAATGGCCAAGTCTACATCTGTTGGACGCCCATATAATTCTCCATTAATAAAGTTTGCCAATCGACCAAACATTAATGCTATCGGTACATTGACTGCCAATATATCAATAAAGCTAATCGTTTTAATTTTATGACGTTGCGTGTAAAAGATCGCAGCAATTACGGCCCCTATTAAGCCACCATGAAAAGACATCCCCCCCTTCCACGTCGCCAAAATTTCCATGGGATGATACATATAGTAATCAAGATTATAGAAAATCACATCTCCTAAACGACCACCAATCACAATGGCTATCATTCCTACAAACATAGCATTTTGAAAGATACCTTTAGAAAACTCTTGTCTACGCTGTGCGGCCATGCGCTCGCCTTGCCACATCACAAAAACTATTCCCGCCAGATAAGACACACCGTACCAGTTTAAGGACATTGCAGATGAAATCCGAAAAATAACCGGATCAATGTTGTGAAAAGGAATAACAAACATCAAAATAACTCTTGTTTTAAATCTCGCTCCATTAACGCAAGAACAGTTTCTTTTGGCTTAAGCTGGCCACGAATTAACCGCAGCACACATTCGCTAATTGGCATTTCTACTTTATAGGTTTTGCTTAAATTTTCAAGGCTAAATGCCGTATGATAACCTTCAACTGTTCCATGTGAAGACTCCTCCCACTTTACTTCGCGGGCCAGCGCCATCCCAAATTGAAAATTACGAGATTTTTCCCCGTGACATGTTAACGTTAAATCACCTATTCCTGATAGCCCTAAAAATGTATCTTTTTTAGCCCCCATTGCAAGACCTAATCTGACCATTTCTGCCAATCCTCGCGTAATAATGGCAGCCATAGTATTCTCCCCAAGTCCCAATCCTTTGACCACACCACAGGCGATGGCAACAACGTTTTTAATCGCACCACCAATTTGAACGCCTATAATATCGGATTGGACATACGGACGAAATGTATTTGACTTTAAAAGAGTTGCCCAATTTAAAGAGGAACTTTCAATTGTAGAAGCAATCACTGTAGTAGTTGGGACTTCCATTAAAATTTCATCAGCAAAGTTTGGACCAGACAAGATGGATACAGGCTCTTTGATATAAAGTGCAGCAATCTCTGATGGAAGTAAACCAGTTTCCTTCTCTATACCTTTTTGTAATAACAATAGGGGTATATTAAAAAATAAAGAAGCATGTTTGTCTAAAAACATTCTAATTTGTTGGGTAGGTAATGCTAGAACCACTCCCCGAGCTGTTTTCAGAAAATCTATTTCTGTTGTTGCCCTTAATGTAGAAGGTTTTTTAACCATTGGATAATCAGGGATTGTAAAAGCAGAGTTAATTGCAATTACTCGCTCTGCATGACGAGACAATAAAGTTACACTATGGTTATTTCGAGCAATAGTATGAGCAATCGCCATTCCAAACCTACCAGCACCAACAACAACAATCACTTTTCAATTCCTTTAATCTCGTTCAGTGGCCATCTTGGTCGTGGTTTAATGTCTAAGGTATCTGTTAGTCCTCGTTGAAAACGCTCCATCCCTGCCCAGGCAATCATGGCACCGTTATCTGTACACAATTTTAAAGGCGGCGCATGGAAAGTAAGGTTAAATTCATTACAGATACTTTGTAATACATTGCGAATATGCTGATTGGCGGCCACGCCTCCTGCCACAACAAAGTGTTTATAATCTATATGGTTTTCAGCCGTATACAACAAGGCTTGCTTTATTCGATCGTATAAAACACGTGCAACTGTATTTTGAAAACTGGCACAAATATCTGCCACAATCTTATCCGGTAACGAATTTCCATATTCTGATTGTAATTTCTGAATGGTTTGACGAACTGCTGTTTTTAACCCAGAGAATGAAAAATTCAAATGCTTCTGACCAATCATAGGCCTTGGAAAATCAAATGCTGTTGGATCACCGAACTTTGCCTTTTGTTCAATCTGCGGGCCCCCTGGATAAGGCAAATTCAACATCTTCGCAACTTTATCGAAACATTCTCCTACTGCATCATCTAGGGTGGATCCCAATACTTGATATTTTCCAACCTCCTCTACCAGCATAATTTGACAATGCCCACCAGAAACCAACAACAATAAAAAAGGAAAAGGAACATCCCCTGTAAGCCTTGCAGTTAATGCATGTCCCTCAAGATGATTCACAGCTATAAACGGTTTTTTTAAGGCCACTGCCATTGCTTTTGCCGCCATTGTCCCGACCACCACACCTCCAATTAATCCTGGTCCAGTAGTAACAGCTATTGCCGCAATATCTGCTGGATTGATCTTGGCTTCTTGAAAAACTCGCGTTAATAAACCTGGCAGAACATTAAGGTGAGCCCTGGCTGCAATCTCTGGCACCACACCTCCATAAACCTCATGATCTTTGATTTGACTAAATACTAGATGTGCTAGAATCTTTTTATTTGAGTTAACCAGGGCAACAGATGTTTCATCACAACTTGTTTCAATCCCAAGAATCACCAAAGGATCTTCTGCAGTATAATCAAAGCTGGTTAGGGCAATCATAGTTTAATCCATTCAGTATGTTAAAATGATATACCTACCGTTGCTATAATACTTGAAGACCATGATCCTTCTTTTAAGGAGCGAATATTACGTTCTCCGTCTAAAGTATCTTTATGATCGAACCGAACCCCCGCATCAATAAAAAGATTACCCGAAGGTTTCATGCCAGCAACAACTTTACCACCAAAGGCAGTCTTATGAAAGTTAGCAACAACCTCTCCATGTACATATCCGCCCATCCATGCAAAGTGCTTACGTACCCCCGCTATCAACTCAACCATCTTATTGGGTCCTTTAAAGACAAATTCTATTGCCACTGGGAAAAATAAACTTTGCCCCAGGCGATACCCTGTATTAACTTGATATGACGGCCCCTGACTTGTTAAATAAAACCCTAAGTTTGGCAATCTAAACCCACAAACCTCTGGTGCTTTTACATACGCATCCCCAGATGAAATATAGTCAATTTCTTCAAAAAAACGCCCCCAAAACTCGGCACTTCCTAAAAAAGCAACCACGCCGTAACTCGCCATTTCTTTCCAAGAAAGATCCACTCCCATTTCTTTATACGCAGCTTCAATGCGACCTAGCTCTGAATTAGCTTTTCCAGTTTCATTACGTTGAAAGAAAAGTCCAACCCCATCGATAGTATGAGCCAGTTTATTCACTGTATGGTTTGATAACTGAGCTAAATGCCCACCACCATCATACCACATGGTATCTTCAATATTACGAGTATGAGCCATTCGTGCATTATATCCCGCAGCCCGAACTAACACCTTACCTCGACTTGTTAAATAAGTTTCTAAATCATCCTTAATCATGGCAATCTCTGAATTTAAAGCCACTTTATTTGCATCAACCCCATCATTTTCGCGCAAAGTTTTTACTCGCGCTTGTAACGTTGTTAAATCTGCTTGGACAGCGCTACGAACAAATTCAGCCCGATATGAAGATTGAAACTCTTCTGTATCAGAAGGCATGACATCTATTGATTCAACGGGTCCAGAAATCGCACCTTTATAAGATTTCCATATATTTTTTGCAAACATTGACCAATAATTTTCAGCATATGTTTCATACGTATTACCAACATATAAGGCCTTACCTCCAAAAGCTTCAATCCTGCTGGCTTTCCCATATATATCCGAGGTCATACGTAAAGCTTTATAAAACGGACCCATAACCATTGGATAAAGTAAATATTTATATGCAACCCGAGTCCAAGTTTGTTGAGGGTTTAACCATTGATGCCCCTTATCAAACACCCATCCAGTATCTTTTTCTAATGCTACATGAAAATCGCTGACAGACTGATTGCTCATAAACCCCGGGAACAACCCTAAAGATATCGGCAAAGGTCTTAAAAACTTATATTCATTGGGTAATTTCTTTACAATCTCTCCATAAGACGTGGGTATGCTTACAGCGGCCACTATGCCTATAGTAATTTTTTTTAACATGCTTAATTTTCCTTTATTTAAATACGTTTTGATAATGTAATTGCAGTATGCACCCCTATCTTAATTGCGCGTTTGAATATTTGTCGAATCAATATAGGGTTTTGATCATACTCCGCAGCTGTATCCCGGTGATTACACTCATCTTCTCGGAATTTTTTTAAAGTTTCAATTAGGTCTGCCTCTTCTGGATGTTCTGCTTCCAAGTTATTAATCTGATCTAAATAATGAACATCAATTACGTCTTCTACTGCCTCTGTGCAAGCCATAGCTGTTTCTGGCCCAAGCATCGCAGAGATTGCTCCAGCAGTACGAGCCATCCACTTCCAAACGGGCATCAATATTGTTGGTCTAACATGCCGAGCCTGCATTAAAGATTCAAAATAATCTAAATGTACTTTTTCTTGATGATACATATGTTGAATTTCTTCGCGTGTTGCAGTATTCTTCATCCAACGCAATTGACCTTCATAAATCCACTTAGCCCCAAGTTCTCCAGCGTGATCCACGCGTATAATTTCATGAATGTCGTTTTTGCACATGAACTACACTCCATACATATATAATTAAAATACCACTTGCAAACAACAAATGCCATTGTGCCATTGACCATCCCAAAAACATCCAGTTAATTTTTACACATGATCTATGCGCAGATAATATATCTAACGCTTGTAAAATAGATTTGGTTGTGTCGGGTCTTAACATACTACACTTTATGTGAATATATCCTTTTTCAATAAAAATATGTATAAAAGGCAATATCGTATTAATCGTTAAAATAAAGGTATTAATAACATTTTGAGCACGAGTTGAAACAGGATGAATAAGCCAAATTAGATTTAAAACAAACAAAAAAATATAAGGGTATCGCTGATAAATACACCATTCACATGGCTTAATTGCAAACCAATACTCCATTAGAAACACAAAGATTAAAACCAAGCTGCTAATGCCACAGATAAATACAGGAAAGATCCTAAAAGAAACGTGCAAGGTAAATAGTCCCCACGATCAACAGAACCCCACCAACCATTACATAGGTCAGATACCGTTCTATAAATTCTTTAATGGGCTCACCAAAATAATATATTAAGCCTGCTAACATGAAGAATCTAGACCCTCTGGCAATTATTGAAGCAATCATAAATAATCCAAAGTTATAGTGGGCCAACCCACTAGCAATGGCGACAACCTTATACGGGATCGGTAAAAATCCTTTAATAGAAATTAATAAAAACCCCCATTTGCTAAATTTTTCTTGATAAGCAAGTAGCGATTCTTCAGTCACTAAATAATGACCCACGATATCGTATAAGCTAGAACCAATCCAATAACCAAGTATCCCACCAATCACAGATGCAACAATACACACAAGCGCTATATGAACAGCTTTCTGACGATTACCAATCATCATTGGGATTAATAGAACATCAGGAGGAATGGGAGATACCGAGCTTTCAGCAAACGCAATTGCTCCTAATATCCACATTGCATATGGATGCTCGGCATATCCTAAAATTTGATTATAAACACGTTGAAACATTACTCAGCTAATAGCTTATCAAGCTCTCCAGCATCTTCTAACGCAGCCAATTCTGTATAACCGCCAATATGTTTTCCATTAATAAAAATTTGAGGAACTGTACGACGACCACCCGACCGCTCCATAGCCTCAGCACTTAATTTCGGGTTATTCGCAACGTCATACTCAGTATACTTTACTTTTTTAGCATCCAACAATGCCTTTGCACTTACACAATAAGGGCACGTACCCTTAGAATAAATTTCAACCACTGCCTTTAGCAAGGGTTGATTTGATTTTTTTTCCATAAACGGTGGCTTAAGTAATGGATTACTTTCATCGCGTGTGGCCTCAGGAGCAATTCCTGAACAATTAGAAATTAACATAACCAACGGAAGTAAAAACAATTTTTTCATTTAAGTTTCCTTTTTTCAATTAATGCATCCAGGATAATTAATCCTGCGCCACAGCTTATAAATATATCAGCAACATTGAAGACATAAAAATGATATTTATTGAACCAATGTACGCTAATAAAATCTACAACATACCCTCGAACGAACCGATCGATTAAATTACCAAATGCTCCAGATATCATTAAGGCAAAAGCCCCTTGAAGTACTGTACTAGCACTGGTCAATAACATGTATATTAAAAATCCTACAATTCCAACAACTAAAACACCATAAAACCACGGCCCAAGGTTTAAGGCGCTTAACATACCAAAACTAACCCCCGTATTGTGAGTACGCACAATAGATAAAACTGGCAGTATATGTTGAAAATCGTTAGGTCCTTGAATGTAATCTACAATTAATTGTTTTGTAAATTGATCTAATCCAATTCCTAAAAGGATTAAAGATCCATATATCCAATATCGATATTTCATTCAATCCTACATTAAGTCTTTCACTACTGTGTTACACCTATCGCAGACTGGATGCTCTTCCGTTACCTCAGGCATTACCTTCCAGCAACGTTCGCATTTTTGTCCTTCTGCTACCTGCACTTCAACTTTTATGTCTTCGCCTTCAAACACGTCAATTTGAGACACGATAGAAATTTCATCCCATTTTAAATCCGCATAAGAAGCATATAGATGCGTCGGCAAAGTTAAGCTTACCCTGGCTTGTAAGCTAGAACCTATAAATTTTTCTGCTCGTTTAAGCTCTAAGGCACTGGTAATATGACTGCGAATATCAAATATTTCATGCAAAATATCCCCAACCTTTTTATTTGTCCACTCAACTGGAATATTCATCATATTTTCCAAATGGATACTCTGCTTGTTGGGATAACGCTCTAAATAAGCTTCTTCCGCAGTAAAACACAAGACTGGGGCTAACCACCGCGTAATTGTATCGAACAATAAATCCATAACAGTACGCGCAGCTTTGCGCTTTAAGCTTTTTGGATCGTCACAATATAAACAGTCCTTGCGAATATCAAAGTACAGAGAAGATAATTCTGAAGCGCAGAAAGTATGCAACTCTGCATAAAATGTTTTAAAATCATACGATTCTAAACATGTTTTTCGAAGGTTGTCCAACTGTGCCAGGCGGTGCAATACCCACTTTTCTAAAGACGGTAAATCACTATATTCGACTTTCTCCCCATCTGAAAACCCATCTAATGCACCTAATAAGTATCTTAAGGTATTTCGGAACCTTCGATAGATATCTTGCTGATGTTGCAAAATTGACTTTCCAATACGAATATCATCGAAATAATCAGAGTTTATGACCCATAACCTTAAAATATCTGCTCCAAGATCTTTAATTACATCAGCCGGTGAAATAACATTTCCTAAAGACTTAGACATTTTATAGCCTTTTTCATCCAACACAAATCCATGTGTTACCACCGATTTATATGGAGCAACGCCCCGAGTACCACACGACTCTAATAAAGAAGATTGGAACCAACCACGATGCTGGTCAGAACCTTCTAAATATAAATCCGCCGGCCAATCAACTTCCGGATTGTGCTCTAATGTAAATACATGCGTTGTGCCACTATCAAACCAAACATCTACTACATCCTTAATTTTTTGATAGTCCTCTGCAGGATAAAGCCCTTCCAAGAAAAAAGCATTATCGTGTACAAACCACGCATCCGCACCTTCAGTTCGAAATGCATCAACGATACGTTGCTGAACCTGATCATCCTTTAAAATTTCATTTGTTTCTTTGTGAACAAAAATAGGCAAAGGCACACCCCATGTTCGTTGGCGAGAGACACACCAGTCTGGTCGTCCTTCAACCATGCTGCTAATACGGTTTTTGCCCGCCGAAGGATACCACTGCACATTATCAATGGCTTGCACTGCTTTTTTGCGCAGATTATTGGTTTCCATGCTAATAAACCATTGAGGTGTGGTACGATAAATTAAGGGGGCTTTTGATCGCCAAGAATGAGGGTAACTATGTTTTATTTTACCCACACCTAACAAACAATTTGCTGCCTTAAGTGCCTCTATTACAGGTTCATTCGCCTTAAAGATATGTAACCCTGCAAACATATAAACTTGTGGGCGATATACACCATCATCTTGAATTAAATCAGGAATCTCTAACCCAAAAGCTTTACCCAAAGCAAAATCTTCCACACCATGAGATGGCGCAGTATGAACTAATCCTGTTCCCGCATCTGTACTTACATGATCGCCAGGTAACATCGGGACTTCAAATTCATATCCCTGTCCTGCAAATGGGTGCAAGCAGCTCACTCCTTGCAACTCTACACCTGATAGCGTAGTCAATATTGTATGTTGAGCAATCCCGACAGCAGAACATACAGCTGGCACCAAATCTTCTGCTATCAGTAACTTTTCCCCTTCAATGGCATATCCATGCATATGCGTGGATTCCATCACAGAATTAACCTCAATGACCACATAGCGAATCTTATCACCATACGCAACGGCTCTATTGGCAGGTAACGTCCAGGGAGTGGTCGTCCAAATAATGGCATATGCATTCTTTAAAGCATCACTATTTACATTCTTAATCGGAAACTTTACGTAAATGGATGGAGATATCTTATCTTGATACTCTACTTCTGCTTCAGCTAGTGCCGTTTTTTCTACAACTGACCACATAACAGGGCGAAAACCACGATACAAACTGCCATTCATTAGAAATTTAGACAACTCTGAGGCAATTACCGCTTCATTTTCAAACTTCATGGTGGTGTAAGGATTATCCCAATCCCCTAACACACCCAGGCGCTGAATTTCTTCCTTTTGCAATTCAACCCATTTTTTTGCAAAGGTACGACATTGGTTTCGAAACTCAATCACATCTACTTCATCTTTGGATTTTCCATGAGACCGGTACTCTTCCTCAATTTTCCATTCAATAGGTAGGCCATGACAATCCCATCCTGGTATGAATACACAATCTTTACCTTGCATTTGGCGAGACCGAATAACCACATCTTTTAAAATACGATTTAATGCATGTCCAATATGAATATGACCATTTGCATAAGGAGGACCATCATGTAAAACAAATTTAGGGCGCCCTTTAAAGGTTTTGCGTTGTAAGTTATATAGATCTAACTGTTTCCATCTTTCCAGAATGCCGGGCTCTTTTTCCGGCAACCCTGCTTTCATTGGGAAATTGGTTTTAGGTAAAAAAATAGTCTCTTTAAACATTAATTATGCCTTCTCAACTTTCTGAGGTGGTAACTTAATTTGCAGATGCAGTTCCTTTAAATGGGCCTCACTGACATTGGATGGCGCATTCATTAACAAATCTTGAGCCTGTTGATTTAATGGGAAAATTACCACTTCACGGATGTTAGGTTCATCTGCCAATAGCATTACCATGCGATCAATACCTGGGGCAGAACCACCATGTGGAGGAGCTCCATATTGGAATGCCCGCAACATTCCACCGAATTGATCTTCGACGTCTTGTTTTGTATATCCGGCTATTTCAAAGGCCTTATACATTACCTCTGGTAAATGATTACGAATAGCCCCACTGGAAAGCTCCACTCCATTACATACGATATCGTATTGATACGCCTTAATATCTAAGGGATTTTCATTTTCTAACGCAGCTAATCCACCTTGAGGCATAGAGAACGGATTATGAGAAAAGTCGATCTTCCCTGTTTCCTCATCTCGCTCATACATTGGGAAATCTACAACCCAACAGAACTTAAATACATTTTCTTCTAATAAATCCATCTCATCTGCAAGCTTAGATCTTACAAAACCTGCTAATTTTTGGGCGGTTAGTTTCTTGTCACAGACAAAGAAAACACCACAGCCGTCTTGCGCCCCTGTAATAGCCTGCAAGCGATTCAAGCGATCACCACTTAAAAACTTAGCTACTGGTCCTTTTGCTTCACCATTATCAAACAAAACATAACCTAAACCACCACCACCAGCCTCACGAACCATTTCATTTAACTTGTCGAAAAAGCTTCGTGGTTTATCAGAAACATTAGCAACAGGAATAGCACGCACAATCTGTCCATTTTCCAATGCTTTAGCAAACAATCCGAAATCAGAACCACGGAAAACTTCATCCACATCGTAAATCAACAGGGGATTTCGAAGATCTGGCTTATCGGATCCATACATATTCATTGCATCGTCATATTTAATTCGTGGGAATGGAGCTGGTGTTACTGCACGACCATTTGCGAATTCTGTAAACACACCATGCAATAGTGTTTCTAATACTGCAAATACATCTTCTTGAGTCACAAATGACATTTCTAAGTCTAACTGATAAAACTCACCTGGGGAACGATCTGCACGGGCATCTTCATCCCTAAAACACGGCGCAATTTGAAAATAGCGATCAAACCCTGCCACCATTAATAATTGTTTAAATTGTTGAGGCGCTTGGGGTAGCGCATAAAAGCACCCAGGATGCAGCCGACTTGGAACCAAGAAATCTCTTGCACCCTCAGGGGAAGACGCCGTTAGAATTGGAGTTTGATATTCTAAGAATCCAAGGTCTGTCATCCTGCGACGAATACTGGAGATAACCTGACTACGTAAAACTATATTTTTATGCATGCGCTCACGTCGCAAATCCAGAAAACGATATTTTAATCGAGTTTCCTCAGGGCAGTCTTTATCTAGATTAACCTGTAATGGCAATGGCGCAGCCTCTGACAATACAACAATTTCTTCTACGATAAGTTCGATTTCGCCCGTTCCAATTTTAGAATTTATAGCCTCTTCTTCTCTAACTACTACGGTTCCAATTACAGAAATTACACTTTCCAATGGCATATCATCTGCCAAAGCAATACACTTACTTTCACGATCAACCACACATTGGGTAATTCCGTAATGGTCCCTTAAATCGATAAAAATCAAATTACTATGATCACGTTTTCGATTAATCCACCCAGATAGTTTAACTCGACTTCCAGCGTCTTCACGACGCAAAGCATTACATGTATGTGTACGATAAGTATGCATTTGTATAGATATCCTAGATCTTGAATTTATTTGATTGAAAGATACACCGTCTGAGGAATATAGGCAAGAATCAAAGTAAAAATCATCCAAGATTAAGCTTGGATGATTTTTACTTAAATCTGTTTTATTTATTACAAAAATTCTTCATTGCTATACTAGGATCATATAATATCAATACCAAGAACCTGGTTTTTAGTCTTTTGCTTCAGTTACAAATTTTCTTCTTAAAAATTTATAAACTGTTGCCGGATTAATTGCAAGCTGCACCCAACGAACCCCATGAATATATAATTCAGAAGGCGATAAATCACCACTTATTTTACCCTTAATGGTGACCGTGGATGCAGTCAACCTTGCCGTATCTAACGGTCTGGGTTCTGGGCTAAACAAGACGCGAAAAGCACACACAATAGAGCCTGGATTACTAATCACACAAAACAAATCACTTTTAGAAGTTAATCTTAGACATTCAAATTCTATGTAATCTTTGGCTCTATAATAAGATGATGAGGCCCCGGTATCGTGATTACTTGCTTTTATCTTAATCCCACCAGATTCAGCATCAAGATCAACCATAGCTAATTTGGCAGACTCCAAAGACACAGGAATATCTATCGCTCTTGCAGGTAGAACTCTTCGAAAAAAGATACCAGCTTCACTGATTTCTACCTTGTATGTAAAGGCTGGATTCAGCTCTGGAGAAAGGACATACATGTCCAGAGATCTCCAGATGCGAATCTCCTTTAAAAACTCCGCATCAAATGGACATATATATTCACTATCACACTTGAAAGCACTGGCGCCTTCATTGTAATTTATTATTTGATTAAGAAAAAATAGAATTATAAATGTTTTTATTACACACATTTTATTTTTATTAATTAGATTATTATACTGCCTCGATATATCATATAAAAAAACCCGCCAAAGCGGGTCTTTCTTTAAAAAAGCTAGATTAAAAGCCTAGAAACCATCTCTCTCTAAGCGTTTACGCATTAATTTACGCACACGTCTGCCTGATTCTGCTTGTTCACGTTTGCGCTTTTCACAGGGTTTCTCGAAAGCACGACGCATCTTCATTTCACGAAATACGCCTTCACGTTGAAGCTTTTTCTTTAAAGCTCTTAACGCTTGGTCCACATTATTATCACGGACTAATACTTCCATCTATGTCACCCCCTTTCTTAAAAAATTAATGGCGCACCCTGCAGGATTCGAACCTGCGACCACCAGCTTAGAAGGCTGATGCTCTATCCAGCTGAGCTAAGGGTGCGTAAAACCATGAAACAACTCATAATAGGTTACATGCAAATTGTCAAGAAAAGTTTAACGCACGCTTTTAGATTTGCAGCAATTCAATCCCTAAAATAAAAAAGACCGCCGAAGCGGTCTAAAATTTTAAGCACAAGTCTATCTGTTTATAACTCTACCTTATTTAAGGAAGAATTCACTTTACTGTCCACATCTTGACGAATTCGCTGGAATTTCTTTAGATCATTCCCCAAAAGCTTATTGGTAGAATTGTGCAACGATTTGGTGCGAGGATTAATCTGAGCTCCGTTCTTTTTTAATTCAAAATGAAGATGTGGCCCTGTACTAGCACCAGTAGATCCCACATAACCTATTGTTCTCCCTTGCGCCACACGCACACCAGGACGAATATGTTTAGCATATCCGCTTAAATGGGCATATGCCGTAGAATATCCGTTAGAATGCTGAATTTCAATATAATGGCCATAGGTTCCGTACCAACAGGATTTAGTCACGACCCCATCCGCTGCCGCAATAACAGGAGTCCCTCTTGGAGCAGCAAAATCCAAACCTTTATGAAACTTTGTATATCCATGAATTGGGTGCATTCTTAACCCATACCCGGATGAGATTCGGGCTCCGTTAATCGGCGTAGACATAAATTGTTTTTTTACGCTTTGCCCATCGGCATAATAAAAAGAAACACCAGATTCTGATTCATAAGCATATACAGGCCTGTTTTTGCCATTAATTTTTAAATTTGCATACAACAGGTTGCTAATATGTTCTTGCCCAGTCTCTGGATCAACGCTGGCTTCATAGTATACAGAGAAGGAATCCCCAGACTTAATATCTCTCTGAAAATCTACATCATAACTATATGCGGCAATTAATTGACGAATAACAGAATAGGGAATCTTTTTCTTCTGTGCATCAGCATATAGGCTTCCTTTAATGGGAACGTGAACACACTCTGTATGTTGCTTTAGCTCTTTTTCCATTAATTTAGCTTGATAATAGCCATCTTTATTTCTTACAACCTCTACCTGACTACGCTTGTCTTTTGCCAAAGATAAACGTAATAATTCACTGGTGCCATCAGAATTTCCTTTAACCAAAAGGTTAATCTTTTCGTTCACTCGAATTTTTTTAGGGCTTACATACTTAGAGAGAGCCTGAATAATAAGCAACGCTTGTTTCTTAGGGATCTTTTTTTCTTGTAGAATATCTGCCAATGTATCTCCAGGCTCTACAGAAACAATAAAAGTTTGGGGCATATCTGAAATAATTACTGTGTTTTTAGCCGATTCTACTTTTGATAATTCTAAAGAGTTTTCAGTCATAAACTGCAGAATTCGTTTTTCCGCGATGGGGTCCACCTTGCTGGAGGGAATAATTGACCAAACAGCTAACAACGCAAGCCCTGCTGTCGATCCTAATAAGAAAACATTATTACGCAGTGTGTCTAAGATATTCATATAAAACAGTCTCCCCTTTTGATACTCCCTAAAAGTATCATAGTGAACTTTTTATTCTTATTCAAGTGGTCGGGGTGAGAGGATTCGAACCTCCGACATCTTGCTCCCAAAACAAGCGCGCTACCAGGCTGCGCTACACCCCGTGTTATACAGACAATATGGTTCTTATGTCACACTCGAAGAAAAAAATCAACACTTTCATTAAATTTATCGCTACACTCTTTACTTTTTTAAAAGAATCCTAATTACAAATTCTTAATTCCTTTGCCTACAGGAAAATTTTTGTATTAAGTGTGGTGAAAAAATCACGATTTAAAAATTAACTATATTCTTCTTGATTAGTAGGAAAAATCCAGATTATCCTTAATAAAAAGTTAATAATAAGAAAGGATATCTCGATGAATACAACTGATTTAATTAATGAAATTGCCACAGGAACAGGTTTTTCTAAGACAGACACAAAGAAAATGGTCCAAAGTCTTTTCCATTCCCTATCAAAGGCCCTAAAGAAAAATGAAGATATTCGCATCAGCGGATTTGGTACATTCTACGCGAAAAAACGCGAAAAAACACAAGGCCGCAATCCTCAAACCGGGGCTCCAATAGTCATTCCCGCCACTTTGCAAGCAAAGTTTAGACCAGCAAAAGAGTTAAAAGAAACTATCAACTCTTAATTCTCTATTTAATTTTATTTTTTAACCTCCTGCACATACTAAAGTTACAGGAGGTTTTTTTGCATTATAAACTTGCAGACCATTCTGGATCTGTAGCATCCATCGGCGTTAAAACCTCATGCTCATTAAACCCAGAAACATGCATTGAATATATTCTAGCAATTTGAGTTTTTGTACGAGGGTTTATCTGGGTGCGTCGCGTATACATCACCATTTGGCTGTTAGGCGACCACGTGGGTGCTTCTACATAAAAACCCTGGGCAAGAGTACGTTCACCAGTTCCATCTGGCTTTAGAACACCTACATAAAAAGTTCCCATATGCGTTTTTGTAAATGCAAGATAGTGCCCGTTTGGCGAAAACACAGGGGTATAATATCTTCCATCACCAAATGTAATGCGCCTTGCTGACGCACCACCAGCCTCACCCTGTCTATCCATAACATAAATCTGCGGGGTACCACTGCGATCCGACACGAAAGCTATGACTGATCCATCAGGAGAATAATATGGGGACGTATTTAAAGCTGGAACCTTGGTTAACTGCTTCTTTTGTCGAGTCTTCAAATCCATCTCAAAAATATGAGAGCTCATGCCCTCGGCAATACTAAACAACATCTTTTTTCCGTCCGTAGAAAACCGAGGCGCATAACTCATGCCTTTAAACTGCCCTAAAAGCTCGGTCGTATGTTCATGAATATTATATATATAAACATTTCCTTGGTGGTTAACGATAGTGAAATAAGCAATCTTATTGCCATCCGGCGAAAATCTTGGAGTCATCACAAATGTACGACCTGTCGTTAAATATCGATGGTTATCTCCATCATAATCCATGATAGCCAATCGCTTAACACGCTGATCTGCACGCCCCGTTTCAGCAACGTAAGCAACTTTTGTGGTGAAGTACCCCTTCTCACCAGTCAATCTTTCATAAATCGTATTAGAAATCATATGAGCTAATTTGCGCCAATCTCCTTTGCTGGATTGCATTTCTAAGCCTATCATTTGCTTTTCAGCAAATACATCAACTAATCGAAATGTAACAAAAATTTGCCCCCCTGACTCACGCACACTTCCATACACCAACCCATCGACTTTAATTAAGCGCCAATCTGAAAACCTTATCGATTTATGCAATGATTCTGAATCTTGAATATATGCATCTTGAGGCACCGATTTAAATAAGCCAGATCCCCCAAGATCGTTAGCTATGACCTGACTGATGTTTTTTCCCAACTCATTTGAACCATAAAAATCTGTTACAGCAATAGGAATAGGGGAAAATATTCCACGATTGACCTGCACCTTTAACAAGGCATGCACATTCGATGCGTTTAATAAAATTGAAACCACACAGAAAAATAATATTCTCATTATAAAACTCCTTTAAAAGCCATACTAACGTTTTTTTTAGTGCGTTGGAATAGCTTTTACTTGATCAAATAATTTTTCCATTCGATCCGTCTCTTGAAGTTCATCAGAAATAATTTTGCGTGTTAATATATCTTGCAAGCTATTATGGGGTTCTGTTGTTAATTCTTGAAATAGAGTCTTATATTTCTCTAAAATCTTCTCATACGTTCGCACAGCCTGCTGCAAGGTTAATTTTGTTTTTTGTCTACCCATACCTTTTGATCTATATTTTGATTCATTTAGAACCAAGGCTGCTGCCAAATGTACAACATACCTTTCTTTTCGCTCTTCATCCAATTGATCACTATGTTTATCTATAATTTCAGAAATGACATCTGCCACACCTGACCAGTTTTGCTGCTCCCACAGAACTGCTGCCTTTATTTTTAAAGAAGACAACAAATGATTATCCTGCAATAGACCTAATACTTTATCAGATTGATTATGAAGAGCAGCTAACTTTGCTTTTAGAACTTGTACTGTTTGAATTTTGACTTCACCAAGATCTTTTTGCTGCTCTATAACTTTAATTAAACGATTGGCCTTTTCCTCATCTCCATCACTTACATATAACTCTAGTAACTGTAAAAGCAATTCTTCGCGCTTATTGGGTTTTAGTTTTAAGTCTTTTCTTCCCATATAATTTTCCAACAAACGAATAGATTCTTTTATTAGCCCGATTCGATGCAATTTTTCTGTTAGCTCTAATATAAAATCTGTCGCGTATGCATTAGTTGGCACAGCATCCACAAATTGATTCAAAATTTGCAAAGTATAGACCAGCCCTACTTTTTCAAATCCCTTTTCGCATACTATATAATAAAGAATATGATAGATGTTTGGTTTTATTTTTTGATAAGATTGTGGATATTTTTTTTGTAGAAGAGCTGCCTTATTCAGCACCTCCAAATAATTTTTCATCGTTACGTGGTAATCAAGCAAATATTCTATTGCTTTAACGTGGGCTATACTTCCCTCTAATAAAGGCAGCAAGGAGTCTAACATATCAATAAATCTTTGATGCCCATTTGATTTCCAATCAACAATATTCCCACCCACAATTATCCTTGCCATCAAAACTGGATTTCTAACTTGTCGCAGCAAGCGATCCATAGCAAACAAATCCACTTCTTCGTTTTGGGCTTTTTTAATTTGGAGTTGCAGAAACTGCTTTAACAATATTAAATCTGCGGATAGATAACGATCACTAACATTAACCAGAGCTTTTTTGCTTAAATTGGCCTCTTGTTGTAAGATTAGCCGATCTGATAAAGCAAGACTTAGAATTGATTTTAATGGGTCTGGAAAACTGCCAATACTGTCCGCTAAATATTCTCCCAAATAAATAGGAATCTTGTCACCATTTATTTGGGATTGCAAAAATGCATACCAAGCAAAACTTTCTAAGCTTTTTTTATGGATATCAAATAATTGTTCTAATAGTGCTTGATTACGCACGCCTTCCACAAGGGCGGCAACAGCTCTTAACAACATCATTTTTTCAATATCAAATTCTGGATATTGATGTCTCATAGCCACAATCTCTGAATCTGCCTCTGAAGAAAACCCATTAGCTAAGTATAACAAGATTAGCTCTAACCATTTATCAGAGCTACCATTGTCGCCACCTACTATAGCTTCTACAAGTCTTACTTTTTCTTCAATAAAAGAGGTCGCACCATCTAAATGAAATTTAATTTTGTTTGATTTTTCAAGCGGTAACTCACCCTCTGGGATTATGGGAGAAAAGGTTATAAAATCTCTATCCAACACAATATTTTGAGGGCTATCTACTTTAAACGCTGCGCCTATAGAAGAAGCAAACATTTGCATATTTGGCAACTCCATTTGCAGAGGAACAAATACAGCGGGATCTAAAGTACAACAGACCAAAACACCATTTACATCAATGGGGTCAAATAATCCTGTTCGAGAAAATCTACCCTTACCTCCTTCATCTCTAACCAAAAACCGCGGTGTGTTTCTTTCTGCTAAAGAAGAAGAAAACTCTATCTGCCAACCTTCTTTATTTTTAGAAACAATAACATTTTGCAATTTCTGCTTGGGTAAATCTAATACAAAACCTTCATTTAAATTTGAATGTTGGATTTTATACTTTTCTTCCACTTTTTTATCAAAAGTTGGGGTTTCTTTTTTCAAAACAACGACATGTAAAGTATTTTCTATTTCATACACAGCAATTGGAGTATCTGGGTATTTTAATAAAATTCCATTCTCTCCAAATATAGAAACTGTAGACTCAACTTCTCCACCAACATCATCTAAATATTCTGCAACTTTTTTAAATAACTTGGTTAGATCTACCTCGCTTGGCTTGTTAGTGGTTGCGGACTTTTCAGAAATACTCGTGTTAAATGTTCTGGGAGGAGCTGGTACCATCACGCTAGCGCCGGCCACTTCTGTCTTATAAACATCTAAATATGTAATGTTACCATACGATTTTGCTTCAAATTTTCTTTTAGGAGAAACCTTTAAACTAAGAATTGTTTGATCGCCTTCATGCTTATAATAGCTTCCTGGAAAAAACTTATTTAAACGATCTAATAAAAGCTCTGTCTTGTAAAAAAATCTTATCTCAAAGCCACCTGTAGTCACATTATATTGAAAATTTACAGGCTGAGGCCAGCTTAAGGATATCCTGACGAATTCTGAATGATCGCCAGTTTGTACAGAAATTATAGATGCAGTCGCTACAGCTGACTGTCCAAAAACCCAGCCCGATATCAGAACGAACATGGACCAGCGAAGAAATTTAAAGATTATGCATCGCCCAAACAAATACCAAGACCTCGCGCTGTATGCACCAATTGTCCATGAACATTTACGTGATTATATGTATTAATTGTTTGCTCCATAGGAACATGTGTAATGACGTTGTTCTGCAGTACAACAACCTGCCCATACTTTCCTTGAATAGCCAAATCCACGGCATATACGCCCATTTGAGAAGCCAAAACCCTATCAAAGGCATTAGGGCTTCCTCCTCGCTGCACATGGCCCAAAACTACTGGTCGGGTCTCTAACCCTGTATGCCCCTCTATAAGACTTGCTATATAGGCGGCCGACCCATCATAACGTGGACGATTATTGACTTCATCCATAACCATCACAGTATTTCCATCAATAGTTTTAATAGCTTCAGACACTACTACAATTGCAAATTTTTTCTGCGAGCGAAACACCTTCTTTAAGTGGGCCGCAACAACATTTATGGAATATGGAATTTCAGGAATTAAAACAATATCTGCGCCCCCAGCAATTCCCCCAGCCAACGCCAGATGCCCCGCATCCCGCCCCATTACTTGAACTACGATAATTCTTTGATGACTCTCTGCGGTAGTTTGAAGCTTATCAATACAATCCGAAATTATCTGAACGCTGGTTGAATATCCAATTGCAGAATCCGTACAAGACAAATCATTATCGATTGTTTTAGGAATTCCAATCACATTCATCTGAAATTTCTTCATAAGGGAATGCATAATAGAGAAGCTTCCGTCTCCTCCTATTGAAACAATTACATCTAAACCCAAAGCTTCATATGATGCTGCGATTTCAGCGCTAACATCAATTTGGGCTCCATCATCTGTTGGGTACTGGAATGGATTACCTTTATTGATAGACCCAAGAAAGGACCCACCCTTCATTAAAAAATCATACGTAACTTTTTTAGGAGTTAAATTAATATAGTCCCGATTCAATAATCCTACGGATCCCTGTCGGAATCCTAAGACTTGAGCTCCTAAATCGCAAGCCCTCAAGGTTACTGCTCGTATGGCCGCATTTAAGCCCGAACAATCGCCTCCACTTGTCATAACACCAATTTTTTTCATTTTTAATCACTTTTTTAATAGTTTAGCCAATCCCCCAGATAAATACAATGATTCTAAATCATCACATCCACCAATATGGATATTATTAAGAAAAATTTGGGGTACTGTTCTGCGACCTCCAGATTGTTTTATCATTTCATCAGCCATCCCAGGATCTGCAGAGATATCAATCTCTTCAAAAGGTATAGAATTTAACTTCAAAATATTTGCTGCCTTCACACAATAGGGGCAGTACGGCTTTGTATATAAAACATTATTCATAACTTAATTAAGTACCTTTAATTGCAAAAAAATTATTTCCGCGCTCATGCTCTCCGTGCCAAAAGAAAGAATTTATACTACCACACCTGATGCATTCGGCTTCCCACTCAGGTAATATTGCATTACATGTAGCACACCCCCATCCTTCAAAAGATTTACGCTGCGCTACCTGCCTTATCCACGACAGAAAATCTAACTTCTCCGCCCCATCTTTTTGAGTTAAGTCAACTCGTAACTCAAACAATTGATAAGACATACCGCCATTAGCTTGGATTGCTTTTTCTAAATAATATCTTGCTTTTTGGTAAAATTCACACATCATGCAAGCTTTAACAACAACAACATACCCCTCTAAACTAGAATTTGACACCTCAAGCAACCTAAGGGCCCCAGAAATGATCTCGTCTGAATTCATGTCTTTTAAGGTTGCTAGGTATAGCTCTCCAAGTTTTGATTGCCGAGAATACTTCCAAACCGTTTCTATAACATTTTGAGCTTTTTTATAACGCCCACCCTCAATATGTAATTGAGCCAAATTAACTGCAACTACTAAGTTGTTTTTTTCTAGATCAAATGCCAACTGTAAATATTTTAATTTCCTATCAACGTCTGTTTCTGTTTTGCTATTTAATATGTAACATAAAACCATCTTTGAGTCGGCATCACTTTGGTCAATCTGCTTTATTTTTTTAGCAACCTCAATTGCTTTACCTATATTTTGCTGATTAATATAAAGTTTGAATAGGGCATCCAATAACCATCTTGAATTTGGATATCTTTCTATTGCAGATTCTATTTCCGATACTATTAAATGATGATCGCCTTGCTTTTGTAATTGCTCTATGTGCAAACGATATCCCGCTAACCCCAAATATTTAGAACGAATAAGTGTTGTTAAAATTCGATCATCAGACGCCATGCCAGCTTCTTTTGTTACAAAAGCATACACCCATTTTGCAAACATAGAGCCCTTTAACATTTCTGAGCCTTTTCGGGCTTTCTTTAGTGCAATATCCGACATCCCTCCCGCAAGAGCAGACAAAGATTCCTCTATATATCGATTGCCTTCAGCTTCATGGCGACGCAACCAATATTGTTTTAAGTTTCTGGTTAACTGCCCCAGATATTTGACAAACGAAAAAAGATAAAATAATATCCAAGTGCCCAATAAAACTAGCAACAGAAACGTCCCTATCTTCATAGAAACCGAGATACCTTGCAATCGGATGTCCACATACCCTTTTGTTTGATATGTAACCACAAGTAAAACACCCAAACAAACAACAAGCAAAAGTTTTAGTACAGACTTAATCATTTAGTACTTTTTCACCATTTCTAAAATTAATTGCCCCTGTCGAAATTTTTCTAATTTCTTACCCCATATCATCATAACTTGTTTTGTTGCATCATCAAATTTGGATTGATATACCTCGATCCATTGAATCAACTCTTCCATTTCTTGCTCTACGAATAACTTATCCACCTGCCTAACAAAGGTTTCTTCTGGGGTTAAATTGTTCTTGTCCAACCGCTGAATACGAAACATTTTTTTCACGAATACTTTAAAGTTACCCCACCAGTTATTGTTGGAAGTCGCTAGTAGCTTTTCATTGCCGGTTTGTAGCCTTACGCTATCTCGAATACTGCCCCATTCTTCTGAAATATTTTTATACGTAGGAATAAAATCTATACCATCAATTTTTTCACGCACGTCTTCTGGGATTCTTGCGCTTTTACGAAAAGCATCAAGCGGCTGTCCCGTTTTTATGGCCAAGATAAGAGCATCTTTCCATTTTTCCAGGACTTCGCTTTCTGCACTAAGCATCTTCTTTTGATCAAGCCTAAGCTGTATTGCGTCAATACGTTTTTGCAACTTTAGGTAATCACTATCATAGCCATCCTTAAAAACAATACTCGACTTTAAATCTTGCATTTGCTGTTGAATATCTTTAAGGCTATTTTTTAATTCTTTAATCTCTGATATTTGAACAATATCTTTTCTCGCTGTGATCGTGGCAGAAAGACGATTTTCTATCGACAATAAATATTGTCGCCCAAATGCATACCATGAAACACCCATAAAACTTATCAGTAAAATTAAATTTACAATAAATATAAATATATAATGAGAAAACTTTATTGAAATGCTTTTATTCACCTGATCAACCCCTATCAGCAGAGTTGAATCATTATCTAATACATCTTTTGGTTTATGATTTTCAGTCATTATACTACCATATGAACCCTATGGATTATAACACGCTCTTAGATCTTGCCAATAAAATTATTCACATGATTTAAATACGTACAATCCAGGAGCAGCGCACAAAGATGGATACTCAACAGAGCCCACGGCTCTAGCCTCTGTTTTCTTACCGCTTAATTCCAACAACCAATCACTCCAATGTAACCACCAGGACCCTTTATGTTCTACCGCTTTTTCCTGCCAATCACTTGCTTCTAAACTAAGGTCTTTATTAGTCCAATATCCATATTTTTCTTTATAAGGCGGATTAATGACTCCGGCAACATGCCCAGAGCCTCCCAATACAAATGTTAAAGATGCATTACTCAATAGAGACACGCCCCTATAAGTTGCTTTCCACGGAGCAATATGATCTTCTTTGGTCGACATCATATAAACAGGTAAAGTAATTTTCGAAAGATCCACACCCTCGCCATTTACTTTATACACCTCCGGAGAAACAAGCATATTTTTCTGATAGAAAAAGCGTAATAAATTACTATGCATGGCCTCTGGCATATTTGTATTATCAGAATTCCAATATAAAAAATCAAAGGGAACAGGATCTTTTCCTAAATAGTAATTATTTACAACATAGGACCAAACTAATTCCGCAGGACGCAGCATATTAAATGTACGAGCCATTATCCGCCCATCCAAATATCCCTTTTCTTTCATTATTTTTTCGATTCGCTGAACATAATCCTCACTCATAAACGTGGTAAGGTCTCCTGCTTCTGAAAAGTCGGTTAATGTTGTCAGCAACGTTAACGATGCAATATCGTTGCATTTAATTTTAGAAAAGTATGCCGCCAGACAAACCAGCAATGTACCTCCAAGACAATAACCCATAGCATCCACACTATTCTCATGCGTGATTTTTTTGATCACATCAATAGCAGCCCCAGGACCCTCCATAATGTAAGACTCTATATTTTTATATCGATGAGACATATCAGGATTAACCCAAGAAATAATAAAAACAGTTCTTCCTTGATCTAACAACCAACGAATCATCGACTTTTCTTCAGACAAATCAAAAACATAATATTTATTAATCCAAGGCGGCACAATTAATAAAGGCGTTTTAAACACCTCTTTAGTTGTAGGCTCATACTGTATTAATTCTATTAAATCATTGCGAAAGACAATCGATCCTTTTGAAGTAGCAATATTCTCTCCTAATCTAAAATGATTCATATCGGTCATATCTGGATCTTTTGCTTTTTGCAGATCCTCCATCATTGTCAAAAAACCCTTCATTACACTTGCTCCTCCTGTTTTGTATGCCTCCTCCATTACTGAAGGATTAAGCCATGCAAAATTATTTGGGGACATTGCGTGTATAATTTGTTGTGTATAAAAACGAAGTTGCTTACGCACTGCAGGGTCTAGGTCTAACTCTTCATCATTCAGGGTTTGATCAAACCATTCAGAAAAAGATAAATATGATTGCTTCATAATATCGAAAAAAAGATTCGTTTCCCACTGATCGTGATGAAAACGCTTATCTCTGCCAGACAAAGCAACAGGAGGATCCAGGGCGTCTCCTTTCATTCGACCCAGAATATATTCTGTTAAATTAGCTGTATACCCCTTTAAAGACTCTCTCACCTTTTCCCGCTTACCCGCATCTTTCATAATTTGTTGCAATGCCGTAGACATGCTGGACATAAAAATACTGGGATCCATAAATGGATTATGTGCATTAACGGGTATATTAAATTGAGACCAAAAGTTAAAAGATGAAGCTTTATTATTTGACATATTGTTTACATTATTATTTATTTTGTTATATTTAAATTGTCTATACTTTAACATCTATACTATTACTGATTTATTACCATGATGCCAGAAAAATCTATTAATACTCAAAAGTCGGTTTTAGGGAATACCTGGACTCAAAACAAAATTGACCCAACATTATCCCGCCAATTGCAAGCTGAAGGTATATACCCTTCAGTTATTTGTAATTTAATCGCAGCCCGCAATATTTCATCAAATGAAGTATCAGACTTTTTAAGACCAACCCTTAAACATTTTTTAAGCGATCCATTTTTGCTAAAAGACATGAGAGAGGGGATTAATCGGATTCTTTTAGCCATTCATCAAAAACAAAAAATTACAATTTACGGGGATTACGATGTAGATGGAGCAACTTCCACCGCCTTGTTTGTTCGCTTCTTTAGAATGTTGAATATCGAGGTTGATTTTTATATCCCGGACCGACAACAAGAAGGGTACGGACCTAATACTGCCGCCTTTGAAAAGCTTGCCTCTATGGGCACACATTTAATTATTACAGTAGATTGCGGGACGTTAGCATTTGAACCTATTGCAGCCGCTAAGAAAATGGGAGTTGATGTTATCGTAATTGATCATCACGCAGGCAGCGAAAACAACCCTGCGTCTGTTGCCCTAATTAACCCAAACCGCATAGATGAAAATAGTCCACTCAAGCATTTAGCTGCTGTTGGAGTAAGCTTTATGGTGTGTGTTGGCATTACGACCGTTTTAAAAGAAGAGGGGTATTTTAAAACAAGCCCAGAACCAGACTTGATATCTCTATTGGATATTGTGGCCCTTGGTACGGTATGTGATGTGGTCTCTTTAACCAGTCTTAATCGTGCATTTGTATCCCAAGGTTTAAAAGTCTTAGCCCAAACTAAAAATAAAGGCCTAAGATATTTAATGGAGTTATTAAACATTGATCGCAACCATCTAAGCCCTTATCACCTGGGATTTGTCATTGGTCCTCGAATCAATGCGGGGGGCCGTCTTGGAACTTCCTCCCTAGGAACAACTCTCCTTTCAAGTGAAAATGAAAATACAATTAAGCTTGCAGCTGAAGAATTAAATCGCTTAAATGAAGAACGCAAGCTATTACAAGAGGCAACTTTATTAGATGCAGATCTTCAAGTTGATCATAATCATCCGATCATTACGGTCAGCAGTAATAAATGGCACCAAGGTGTAATTGGAATCATCGCGGGTAAATTAAAAGATAAATATCACAAACCCACCTTTGTAATTGCAATTGATCCCACATCTCAGCAAGGCAAAGCCTCTGCTCGCTCAATCTTTGGATTTGATATTGGACATAGTATTCACTTAGCAAACAATAACAATATCATCTTACAGGGCGGCGGCCATCAGATGGCTGGGGGATTCAGCATAGAGGCATCCAGGATCCCCGAGTTCAACACTTTTATGTGTGATCATGTCCGGGAAGTTTTATCTATAGCAGATGCCACCCCGAAGAGACACTTTGATGAATACCTTAGCTTAGGAAGTTTAACCATAGAGTTATACGATACAATAGAGCAACTTGGACCATTTGGGTCAGGAAATCCTATGCCCCGATTTTTATTCTCTAATGTAACCCCAAAAAAAATAATTGTAATGCAGGAAAAACATCTAAGATTTTTTCTGGAAGATTCAATCTCTGGAAAAACCATGGAGGCTATTTTATTTCAAGCTTTTCAAACTCCTTTGGGTGATTTTCTTCTTAACCACCTATATAAACAAATTGATATCCTGGGAACCTTAAAAAAAGACACTTGGCAAGATCGAGTTACATTAAAAATATTTATTGAAGATGCAAGGTTGTCCTAATGCTTTCCATACGCATCATTCGCACCACCAATTCTATTGAATATCTTGATGCTATAGCATTAATGGAACAATATGTTGAAGATATTATAAATAAAGGAAGCCCAGGGTGTTTGTGGTTTTTAGAACACCCACCCACTATTACAGGTGGTACCGGCGCCACCAAGTCAGATATTCTAAAGATACCTAACAATATTCCAATTTACGAAACAGGTCGTGGAGGCAAATATACTTATCATGGCCCAGGACAACGCCTTGTTTATATAATGTTAGATTTAAGGTTATTAAAAAAAGATATTAAATTTTTTATACGTCAACTAGAGACGTGGTTAACAAATTCTTTTCAAAAAATAGGCTTGCATACAGAAGTAAAGAAAGACCGCATTGGTATCTGGGTGCCAAATTCAGCCAACAGAATTGAATCTAAGATTGCAGCAATTGGTCTGCGCATAAAAAAATGGGTAACCTTCCATGGCGTTGCTATTAATATTGCACCAGACCTTAATCATTTCCAAAATATTGTCCCTTGTGGTATAAAAGAGTTTGGTATTACTTCATTAAAGAATGAAGGGCTATACGTAAATACGGCAACATTTGATTATTTATTAACCAATGAATTTTGTAAATTATTTAACGCACAGATTATTGAATGACACGTGAAATTATTTTAGACACTGAAACCACCGGCTTAGACCCAAATTCTGGCCACAGAATTGTGGAAATTGGCTGCGTAGAGCTTATAAATCTTATCCCAACAGGGCGTACATATCATCAATATATTAACCCTGAACGAGATATGCCTCCCGAAGCTTTTGCCATTCACGGATTATCTGAGATTTTTTTATCACAGCACCCTAAATTTTCGGATATTGTTTCTGATTTTTTAAACTTTGTGGGGGATGATGGAAATCTTGTGATTCATAATGCCACGTTTGATATGAAATTTTTAGATTCAGAAATAGAACGAACCAGCTATCCAAAGATTAATCGACAACGAGTGATTGATACTTTAGATATAGCGCGGAAACAAAACCCCGGCGGCCGAAATAGTTTGGACGCACTATGTAAAAGATATGGCATTAATAATTCTCATAGAGAATATCATGGAGCCCTTTTAGACTCTCAACTATTGGCAGAGGTTTATCTATATTTAATGGGAGGTAGACAACCTACGTTCTCACTACAAGAGGAAACAAAAGAAATTATAGAGATGTTAATAGATCATGAACCCATCAATTTTGAGTACAGATCTTTTGATCCATCTGACAAAGAACAAACCTCTCATGTAGAATTAATTCAGAAAATTAAAAACTCGAAATGGCACGTATATTCTTAAAGTTTATTATATTTATAATTATAACAATCATTACACATGGAAATATAGTTGCTCGTGTGGAATACAAAGCATCGATAGTCGGCGTTGAAAAATTTCCTGAAATTCAAAATAATGCAAAGACTCTTTCGCAAATATTAAATCCAGACTCTGATTTTAACCCTGGATCAGAAAGTGTATTAAGAGACATTTTACAAGATGACATAGATCGAATACGCAGCTACTTAGAATCATGCGGCTTTTATGACGCAAAACTTTTTCCAGAAATCGAAACAACCGCAAAACAAGTATATGAAATTACAATTCATATCGACTTAGGGGAACGTTATACTATTAATCATACCCGTATACTTGTTAATAATAAAAAATTTCCTTTCAACAAAAAGCTGCTTTCTGCCCAAAAAGAAACCCCCGCCATTAATGAATTAATTCTAAATGATAAGCAGACAATAGCTACATTTTTGAAACAAAATGGTTATGCTTCTGTTGAAATCTTAGATGAACAGGTAGAAATTAATCACGATACTCTTTTAGTAAACGTTGTATACTCCTTTAAAACCGGACCTAAGGGTGTATTTGGGTCTTACAAAATTAATGGCCTAGCATCTGTAAATTTAGACTATATAGAAAAGTTCATTCAGTGGATCCCTGGGGAACCCTATAACATTGATAAAATCAATAAAACTGAAAGCTTGCTTTTAGAGACCAACTTATTTGAAACTGTTTTGATTACCCCCTCTGAGCCTAATGAAAAAAATGAATTTACGCTTAATATCAATTTAGCGGAAGGAAAGCATCACCATGTGCAACTTAATGTGTATGGAAATGTTGCTCTTTCAAAAGATACCCCTGATCCTTATGAGATAGGATTTATGCCTAAATATGCCCACGACAATATATTTAATTCTAATGAAAAATTTGAAGCAAATATGATTTTATCTAACATTGTACAGGATCTTAACTTATCGTTACGAAAACCCCATCTTTTTTTCTTCAATACCACAGGTCGTATTTTTCTTAGTGGAGAACACCGAGGTTATGAGGCCTATTCTTATTTAGGATTAGATGGAGGAATCGGCATTGATTATAAGATTACACAATATCTATTGGCAGATTTTGGTTGTACTTATGAAAAGTATTCTTTAGAAAGACAAACTGACCTTAAAAAAAACTCATATAGCTTTTTGGGATTCCCATTAGCTTTAACGTTAGACACGCGGAAAAATAAAATTTTTTCTAACTCTGGAATTATTTTGAATACTACGTGGACTCCTTACATAAACTCTAATTACACCTTACATTACCTTACAATAAATGGATCTTTTTATTTACCTTTGATTGATGAATATCTTATTCTTGCGGGATGGGGAAGATGGGGAAGATTGTCCGGAATATCGTTTGACGATTCACCTATGGATAAGCGAATATATTTAGGAGGAAGCCAAAACCTAAGAGGATATTCCACAAACTCGATTGGGCGAAGCGACGCCTTACTTACTAATCGTGAGAAGTCTATCGCCTTGGGCGGGCTATCTGGAATAGCGTTTGGAATAGAACCTCGATTGAGAGTTTATCGCAAATTTTGGTCTGCGGCGTTTGTAGATGTGGGCACAATTTCTGAAACAGACAATGTTTTTAAAGAAATTTCTGGCACCTCTGACCTATATTGGGATTGTGGGGTAAGCTTTTTTTATTTTACAGATTTTGGTCCATTACGCATTGATATAGCTTATCCTATTGGAGACAAAATATCCGAAAGCAAGAAAGAGTTTAAATTTTATATTTCATTTGGACAGGCATTTTAAATGAAGAGCCTTTTAAAAATAATTCGCTTGAGCTTCGCAGCCTTTAGAGCTGTGTGTTTATTTATTTTATTAGTTGGGATCGCCATACAGTTCCCATCGATTCAAAATTTTTGTATTAATACCTTTATCTTGCAAAAACACCAAAAAATAAAAATAGAAGGGTTTTCTGGCTTGTTTCCTTTTTATTTTTCTTTTAATAAAATAGGTTTATATGATCACGATCGACCACTATTAATCATAAAAAACATAGACATTGATTGGTCTGCATGGGATTTTATTACAAATGAAAAAATTGCCATAAAAAAACTGGAGATTGCCCATATTGAATACAATGAAAATATACCTACCAATACGGATAAAGCAAAAATAACACTTCCAAAAATCCCATTAGGATATATCTCTAACTTAAAAATAAGTACGGCTATTTATAAAACTCAGAACCAAACATTTAAATATTCTGCCTTTGGAAATACCATATATGAAAATAATGGGTTTGAATTTAATCTTATTTTAAAAAACCTTAAAGAGCAGTCCGAAGTTTTAAATACTCGAATAAAATACGCCAATAAGTCAGGAAAAGACGGGGCTCTTAATTTAAGCGTAATAGCGAAAGAAAAACAAGGACTGTTAAATTATTTGGCGCCCACCATAAAAGGAGAAATTAACATCTCATTAAATGGAGCGGGAACTTTTGATAACTTTCAAGGAAAACTCTCCGCAAAACTTGGGGAGATAAACATTTTATCAAAGATATCTACACATAAAGATCGAGACAACAAGAGCATTAATATTGTTTCTAGCCATCAATATCACACCAAAAATAAAACCTATAATCTTTCTGGACTTATTAAGACAGATTTGGCCTTCAACCGTTTTATATTAAACGACTATGTACTAACTGAAAACAATCAACCTTACATGAAAGTATCTGGAGAAATTCAACAAAAAGGAGAGTTTTTTGAAAGCAAGAAACTAAGCATCCAAACATTTATTTCTCCGGAATATACTATACTTACAGCAGCCAACTTTAGCTATAGCCCCTATCGATTTATAATTAATGGAAAATTACAAAATGACGTTCTATTAAATGCTCAAAAAATTGCGTCTTTTGATATCCCAATTTCCGCAAAAGGCACATTGGAATCTTTAAAAATACGTTTATCTGGATCTGGAACCATCCCTAATCTTCCTTCTCCATACAAGGAGTATTCGCAATTTAATCTAGAGGCAGAATTAGAATCAAAATCTATTCTAAATGTTCCTAAAATTAAACTAGAATTCATTGGCCCTGCCGGTAAAATTAATGGTGGATTTTTAATAGGACGAGATTTTAATTTTAATCTACAAGGAAATTTATTGTCAAACTCTTTCCAGATAGACTCTTATTGGAAGGATGGTAACTTACATATCTCTGGAAAGCACAAAGCGCCCGAAAATCAACCGTGGACAATTTCAGAAATTACCACAAATATTAAAAACTTAGCATTTGAGGGTAATGCTCAATTAAAGATAACCAACAAACATATTGATGTTCAATTTACAGGAGATATAGATCAAGATTTTCAAAATTTTAATATAGCGTCTTTAAGGGCCCATCACCAAGAGTCATTTCTTGAAAGCAAAGGACACGTAAACTTATTAAAACAAGAAGGGGCTTTAGATTTACACTTTTATACGTTTAATTTAAAAGATTTATTTTCAAATAACACCAATGTATCTGGAACTATATCTCTTTTAGGTCAACTCAGCATAGCCCCAAACGACTGGATATTAAGTTTTGCAGGAGATTTTCACAAAATATTCTTGGATAATTTCTCAATGGATTCTGGTATGATCTCAGGATTTATCCCTTTAAACAAGCAAGGTAATCTTCAATTTTCTGTAAATGCAAAAAAATCTTCTGCTTATAACTCTATTATAGAAGACCTTGACCTCAATACGACTGGAAACATTAATCAATTTTCTACAACAATTACAATGAGCGGATTTGCCGAACAAGCGCTTAAGGGCAATATTGCTTTTTCAATTGTGGATTTGTCTGCAATTGAAATAGAAGCATCTACAATCCAATTAGGACAGCACAAGATATTATTATCAAGCCCTGTGCGTATACTTTATCTGGATAATAAACTAACAATAGCCCCTTCAGAAATTAATATTGATAATGGACAGCTAAAAATAAATGGAGACCTTAGTCCGGAATATATATCTTTAAAAGCATCCTTAAATCAAATTCCTTCTCAATTACTTTATAATATAACCCATGGTAAATACTTCTTAAAAGGGCTTATTGATGGAACATTGCACGCATATGGTCAACTAAACACTCCCACTATAAAACTTGACATCAAAACTTTTGATCAACTATATACAACAAAGCTCTTGGGAACATTACATGAAGGAGTATTAAAAACAACCATTGATCTTCAGAGCAACCAGTTAAATCTAAAGTTAGATGGCGCATATCCATTAAATCTATCTTTCTCTCCATTTAATTTTGACTTAGATCACTCTAAGCCTTACTACACTAATTTAATTGCTGTCGGCATGATTGACAATATTCAACAAATATTTGATTTAAATTATGATAAATTGTCTGGCAATGTAGATGCTAATATCTCATTACATGGAACCATCGATAGACAAACATCTAAAGGCTATATAAATATAAGAAACGGAACATACGAACGTCAAAATATTGGGCTAAAGCTTCATAATATCAATTTAAATCTTACTGCTAAGAATGGTCATTTTGTTTTAAATGAACCAATAGTTTTTCATGATCATCATGCAAATAGTGGAACTCTTGTATCAGCAAATCTTGGAATAGGAAAATTTTTAATCCCTTGCTTAACAACGGAAATGACATTTAAGAAAATTAATTTCATTGACTTACCACAGACTCGCAGAGGAGGAATGTCAGCATTTTGTTCTGGAACATTAAAAGCTAATGGCCCAGTAAATGCTTTAGATCTTTATATTCGCGGCGAAATTTCTTCTTTAGAAAAGTACATTGGAGAGTCTGAAGACATTCCAATATATCGGGTAAATACAACTCATAAACATTTACCAGTAAAACTTACCCCAGCTTCTTCTAATCAATCCACTTCTGAAGCGACTTATGATATAGATCTTGCTTTAGAACGAAAATTTCATATTTTTGGACAGGGGTTAGATTCCACATGGAAGGGAAAATTGGTCATTCAAGGAACATCTACCACTCCTATTTATAAAGGACAGTTTGTTTTACAAGAGGGTCAATTAAGAATACTTGATAGATTTTTTGATGTTCAACGCGGCGAAATATTTTTTGATGGAGATCTATCTCCTACTTTATATATTGAATCAGATCTAAAGCTACAAGATATGCGCGTAAAAATTATTCTAGAGGGAGACAGTACAAACTTACAGAAGAAATTTATATCAGATAGAAATTTGTCAGAACAGGAAATTTTACAAAAATTATTTTTCAATAGATCGTCAACCGTTAGCCAATCATTTCAAGCCTTAAATTATTTGGCGGCGAGCAGTTTTATTAGTTCGTTTATAAATATTGGATTTTATCAACAAGAAGATCCTATTCGACACACAGAAAAAGAATTTATCTCTATACGGCAAAAATTTTCAAAGCGCACTTATGGAAAAGTAGATTTTGGGATTAATTCTGATACAGAAACAGATAAAGTCTCTCTTGCCGCAGGGTTTCAACCAACCCCCCAAACAAAAACCGAACTAACATTCTCTCCTAATAAAAATTACCTTGGCATAGGGCTAGAGTGGAGTAAAGATTTTTAACTACATATTTTTATGTGAAGAAACTGATAGTTTTTCTACACAGAGATCTAATATTTCAAAATTCTTACACTCAATTGTTAGGATAGGATAATTATCCACCATGGTAATTTTAACAGGGCTTTGCAATATCTCTGAAAGATGTAACTGCACAGCCAAAGTATCTGCGTCATCATAAGATTCAAGAGTAACATGAGGAGTACTTTTTTGAGCAGTTGATATATTCGTAGATTTTCTAGATCTTATTTTTTTTTCTACATCTCTAACACTAAGCGAGTTTTTAATAATTTCGTTGATCAATGCTCGTTGCTCTTCTAAATTTAGTCCAACCAATGTTCTTGCATGACCTGCGGAAATATTTTGTTCCCGAATAGATTGCTTTATAGTTTCATCAAGGGAATTTAATCGCAAAATATTAGAAATATAGCTTCTGCTTTTCCCCAACACTTGAGCCAATTCTTCATGTGTATAGCTGTATTCAATTCGCAGCTTTTCATAAGATTCCGCCTCATCCATTGGGGTAAGGTTTTCTCTTTGAATATTTTCAATAATTGCATACTGCAAAACCTCTTTGTCCGAGGCTTCTTTTACAATAACAGGAATAAACCGAAGACCAGCCTTTTTACACGCTCTCCAACGCCTCTCTCCTGCTATTATCTCATAAGAATTTTCATTATGTTGACGCACTATTATGGGCTGCAAAACGCCATTCTGACGAATAGAATCTGCCAACTCATCTAATTCAACCTCAGAGAAATGCTTTCTTGGTTGAAAAGAACAGGGAAAAATATGATCTACATTAACTTGAAATACATCTTGACCATTATTAGATGAAGAAGAAACCTCCGGTCCTAACAATGAAGATAAGCCTGTTCCTAACGTTGTTTTTTTCTTATCCATAGTATACCCCCTGCTGAGATAAGCTTCGCTCACGCTCTAAAAATTCTTTTGCTAACTGTACATATGCCTGAGAGCCAGGACATTTAAAGTTGTATAATAATGCAGGTTTTCCGAAAGATGGAGCCTCTGAAACTTTAACATTTCTTGGAACTACAATATTATAGACTTGCTCTTTAAAATACTCTCTTACTTCGGATTCAACATGCAAACTAAGATTACTTCGCTTGTCTGCCATTGTTAATACAATTCCTTGAATTGCTAATTGCCTATTAAAATTTTGTTGGATACGTTGAATGGTTTTCAATAATTGAGCAAGTCCCTCCATAGCATAAAACTCACACTGGGTTGGAATTAACACACTATTACATGCAACCAAAGCATTCATGGTTAACAAACCCAATGTAGGCGGCGTATCAATAAACACATAATCAAAGTCCGAAAATTCATTTTTAATTACTTCTTTTAATAAATATTCTCGATTAGCCATATTAGCAATCTCAACAGCAAAGGCTGAAAGATCATTATTAGCGGGAATAATATACAAACCAGGAACTTGTGTTGCTTTAATTGCATCAAAAGGTCTAGTTTCTTTTAAGAAAATAGAGTAGCTATTTAGCTTTCTTTGATCCATCGCAATGCCAAAACCCGTAGATGCGTTTCCCTGAGGATCGAGATCAATTAATAATACCTTTTTAGAAATTGTACTTAAGGCTGTTGCTAAATTGACAGCTGTTGTCGTTTTACCAACCCCTCCTTTTTGATTTGCAATTGTGATTACTTTTGTCATTCTATATTTACAACTTAAATTATGTTAAAAGGATATCAGATTTATTGTTTCACGTGAAACACATTTTTTAAAATTGATATTGAATAATATAAGAACCTGGATTAATTTGTGAAGGAAGTTTATACAACCGATCCTCTGGCAGATTAGATAATTCCAAATCTACATTCTCTCCCTTCAGAAATAAACCTTTTGTATGTTCTTTTTTGATAAAGCCTTTAGACAGATTAATTAATTTGCTTAAAGACGCAACACCCCTAGCTGAAATAATATCAAATTTTTCATCCGGCATATAGGACTCTATTCTAGAACAAACTATCAGAGCCTTGGTTTCTGTTTCACGTGAAACATTTTCTAAGAATACACATTTTTTCTGATCAGAGTCCAACAAGGTCACATTATATCCACACATCGCAAGCACCATTCCAGGAAATCCGGCCCCCGATCCCAGATCTAAAATTCTATCCTCTGCGGACAAAAATGGCACTAACTGTAACGAATCGGCAAAATGACGAGTGCGAATACCCTGCAAAGTACTTTTAGCCACCAAATTTAAACTGCTGGACCACTTCAATAAAAGTTCTTCATAAATTTTTAATTTCTTTTCCAAATCTGTGTTTGAGATTAGCATTTTAAACCCTCAAAGATTTTTTAAGATTTATTAAAAAATACCCTTGTTGTCAAGTTAAATAGTTGATAATATGTGCCTAATTATTTCAATATTTTTTGGAGAAAATTATGAAAAAACAAGGACATCCAGATTATCATAAAATCACAGTTGTCATGACAGACGGTTCAAAATTTGAAACTCGCTCTACCTGGGGAAAAGAAGGCGATCAACTCAGCCTTGATGTTGATCCTCTTTCACACCCTGCTTGGACTGGTGGTGGTGTTAAATTGCTTGACACCGACGGCCAACTTGGTCGCTTCAAAAAACGCTTTGATGTTTTCAAGTTGTCTTAATTAAATTAATTAACACCCTCATCCTAAAAACTGAGGGTTGTTTTTTCCTTGTTCAAATACCTCGGTGTAAAAGATGGAAAAACCAATAACAAAACCTTCAGATCCTCATTTTTGTTCAGGTCCGTGTGCAAAGATTCCTGGCTGGAATGTGGGTTTATTATCAAATGCTCTGATTGGACGCTCCCATCGTTCAAAGGATGGTCAAGCGGCGATTAAGTATATGCTAGACAAGACAAAGGCCATTTTAGAAATACCAAACGATCACCAAATTGCATTAATTCCTGGATCTGCCACAGGAGCTATCACAACAGCCATGTGGAACTTCTTAGGAGAGAAAAAAACGGACATTTTGGTTTGGGATGTATTTGGAAAGCGATGGGCCAATGATGTAAAATCACTAAACATTGCTACCAATGTATACGAGGCTCCATTTGGAGAAATGCCCGATTTTTCAAAGGTTAATCCTCATAACAATCTGCTTTTTGTTTGGAATGCTACCTCTACCGGCGCCAGCATCGATAACTTTGACTGGTACGTTCCTGGCGAAGGTCTTACATTGTGCGATGCGACTTCTTCTGCGTTTTGCGTAAAACTTCCCTGGGAAAAATTAGATATAACTTGTTTCTCCTGGCAAAAAGGCATGGGAAGTGAAGGGGGGCATGGCCTTATCGTGCTAAGCCCAAAGGCGATGGCACACCTTGAAAACTATACCCCTAAGTGGCCAATCCCCTATATTTTTAATCTTAAAAACTCACTTGGAATCAGAACAGAGATATTTGATGGAGTGACTATTAATACGCCTTCTATGCTATGCCTAGAAGATTATTTACAAAGCCTAGCTTGGGCAGAACGCAATGGGGGATTATCATTTTTAATTAATCGCACCCAACAAAATTATAATATTGTTAAGAATTGGATGGAAACAAAAACCTGGGCTTCCCCATTAATTAAGTCAGAGCAATATCGATCACGGGCTAATTCATGCGTACAGATCTTAAGAGATGGACTCTCTATAACTGAGGATGAAATTTTAAAAATCACTCAAGTTTTAGCCGGAGAAAACGTCGCCTTTGATATCAAAGGATTTAAAGGCACTCCTGCTAATTTAAGAATATGGACAGGCCCAACCGTCGAAGCCAACAATATCCAAATATTATTAGAGTGGGTGGATTGGGCTTATCATGAATATCTTCAATGATGAAGCGATCCCATATTTTTATTCTTTTTGTTTGTACAATATTTTGTTGGGGGGGGTATTATTTCTTTACTCCGTCTTCTCCACAGACTATTAGCGACAAAAAAACACTTAATGTGTATACTTGGTTAGATTTTATCCCCCCTTCATTACAAGAAAAATTTGAACAACAAAGCGGTATAAAATTACATATTGATTACATAGACTCTGACGAAGGCCTTGAGGCCAAGCTGTTAACAGGAAAAACAGAGTACGATCTTGTATACCCATCTACACCTTACGTATTTCGTCACATACAGTTAGGTTTATATCAACCTTTAGATTCTAACAAACTCCCAAACCTTAAATATATAGACTCAGCCTTCATAGAAGAGTTCAAAAGCAATGGCAAAATATATTCTATCCCTTATCTTTGGGGAAGCAGTGGCTTTGCATACGACGCAAATATATTTGATTCTATATTTGGTGACGAACATATAGATAGTTGGTCGTATATATTTGATCCTAAAAAATTAAAACAAATTGCCACCAAAGGGATTGCCTCCACAGCAAGTGGCAACGAATTATTTTGTGCTATATATTTGTGGCTTGGTCATTTTATCACAGACATAACCCCACAACATATCGAGGCCTTGACTCAATATGCAAGGTTAGCCCGACCTTACTGGAGAGTGTTTTTATCTTCTGAATCGGCCATTCAAGCTTTGGGGACAGGAGAAATAGCTCTTGCTTTTATTTGGAATGGGGATGCGATGGCCGCGCAAAAACTTGGGGCACTTCAAGGTCGAAAAATTCGCTATGTCACGCCTAAAGAAGGGGCCTTAAAATGGGTAGATAGTTTAGCAATTCCCCATACCACTCAAAATACAGAGCAGGCCTATATGTTTATTAACTTTTTATTAGAGCCACAAAATATGGCCGAAGTAACAAATTATGTACAATTCGCCAATACAAGCTCATATTCAAAAAAATTCATCCGCACAGAAATTATTAATAATCTGGTTTTATATCCGAGACCTGAAACTATGGATAAACTTATTTTAGACAAACGAACAAACTCAAAAATTGAAAGGACAATTAATCGACAATTTTTTAAAATTCTTGTAGGATATTAAGAGTTTGCAATCACCAACCGAAGGACTGGCATTGACACAAGAATATATCGAACCTTGGAAATCTTTTAATGAAGTCCCACAAATACAAATTGAAGGAATATCAAAACGTTATGGGGACTTTCCAGCTTTACGAAAACTAGATTTAGAAATCTATAAAGGAGAATTCTTTTCATTATTAGGAAGCTCGGGATGTGGAAAAAGCACATTATTAAGAATTTTAGGAGGGTTTGAACCTCCTTCCAAAGGAAGAATATTGATCGATGGCATAGATATTACAACGCTTCCCCCATACAAACGTCCAATTAATATGATGTTTCAATCATATGCGTTATTTCCTCATATGACAGTTGAAGAAAACATTGCGTTTGGTTTAAAACAAGAAAACCTATCTCGTAAAGAAATTGTTAATCGGGTAGATCATTATTTAGAATTAGTGGATATGATTAATCTGCGCAAACGAAACCCCGATCAATTATCCGGGGGACAAAAACAACGCGTAGCCCTGGCCCGATGCTTAGCAAAACAACCCCAAGTTCTTTTATTAGATGAGCCCATGGCAGCCTTAGACAAACGCTTGCGCGAAAAAACACAGTTTCAACTAGTTAACATCCAAGAGAAAGTAGGGATAACCTTCATTATGGTAACTCATGACCAAGAAGAGGCCATGACAATGTCAACACGCCTTGGCATTATGCGAGGGGGACAAATTCTTCAAGTTGGAACGCCTAAAGAAATTTATGAATATCCAAACTCTGAATATGTCGCCACATTTATTGGGGATGCCAATGTGCTAGAAGGGGTCGTTGTTGAAACGCATCAAGATCATTCTGTACTTCGAAACGATGAAAACAATTGCAAGATTTATGTTTCACCTGCGTCAAGTGCGGCATTGGACTCCTTAGCAAACGTCTCTATTCGACCCGAAAAAATACTTATTTCCAAAGAGCCTTTTGATTTGGATTATAATGTTCTCTCTGGCACAGTATCAGAAATTGCATATTATGGTGATGTTTCCATGTACCATATTGAATTGCCTTCCAAGCAAATTATTCAGGCAATGGTACCAAACTTACTTCGCGGCTCAGAACGCCAAATTACATGGAACGATAAAGTCTACCTTCATTGGAAGCCACAAAATGGAGTTCTACTGGTTGCATGATACATAAAAAATTAAATTGGATAGGGCAAATTAAACTTTTGTTATCTAAATTAAAACCCAATGAAAATTACGCTTTATTTATTCCCTATACATGGGTTCTTTTATTCTTATTATTTCCTTTTCTAATTTTAATAAAGATTAGTTTATCTGACTATGTCTTCGACATGCCTCCCTTTAGCCCTATATTTCTATGGGTTGACCATCAATATTTGCGCATTGAATTGTTTCTTTCAAATTATACATTCTTTTTCAAAGACAGCCTTTACTTGAAAGTCTATATTGAATCTATTCTAACTGCGCTATTGGCAACATGCATTGCTATATGCATCTCATATCCCTTTGCATATGCAATTTATAAATCCTCCCCAAAAATAAGAACTTTCTTAATTTTACTTATTATTCTTCCTTTTTATACCTCTTTCTTACTACGAGTATATGCGTGGATTGGGCTATTAGGCAGTCATGGTGCTATAAATAGCCTGCTTATAGGGATTGGGATTATCAAGGAACCAATCCGGTTGTTATATACAAAATTTGCTGTAGTTATAGGAATTGTATATTGCTACTTACCTTTTATAATTCTCCCTCTGTATGTATCTCTAGAAAAAATGAACCGTGAATATTTAGAGGCAGCTTATGATCTTGGATGTCACCCATTAAAAGCCTTTTTTACTATCACCATCCCTCTGACCAAAAACGGCTTAATTGCTGGATTTATATTAATGTTCATTCCTACAATTGGAGAGTTTGTTATCCCAGAAATTTTGGGTGGATCTAATACATTGATGATCGGACGAATTGTATGGAATGAATTTTTTAATAATCGAGATTGGCCATTCGCAGCGGCAATTGCTATTTTAATGTTCGTGTGTGTGGTTATTCCTCTAAATTACTTACGAAATGTTGTAAAATCACACAGGGGGGCAGATGAATAATCGCATTCTGCGAGTTAGTATTTTAGCATTTAGTTATGCATTTTTGTATATACCTCTAGCATTAGTAATTCTATTTTCATTTAATAGTACTCGCAGTATTTATGGATGGGAATCGTTTTCTCTACGTTGGTATAAAGAACTTTTTCAAAACAGTATAATTTTTGAAAGTGTTTGGAATAGCCTAAAAATCGCAACAGTCTCAGCAACTTTTGCTATGGTGATTGGGACTTTGGGAGCTTTTAGCCTAGTCCGAATACATAAATTTAAAGGTCGTAAATTATTTGAAACGCTACTAAATATGCCTTTAATTATTCCTGAAGTAGTTACCGGTCTATCTTTATTATTATTTTTTGTATCCATCCAACATTTATTTAATATTAATATTCACTATGGCATTTCCACAATTAGTATTGCTCATATAACGCTGGGAATTGCATATGTGGTGGTAATTGTTAAATCTAGATTACAAGAAGTAGACCAAAGATTAGAAGAAGCTGCGATGGATTTAGGAGCAAAGCCCTTAACCGTATTTACCGATATCACGCTACCCCTTATAATGCCATCCTGTCTTGCAGGTTGGTTTTTATCATTTGCCTTATCCTTTGATGATGTTGTCATCGCAAGCTTTGTCTCATCTCCTGAATCAACTACGCTACCTATGGTTATTTTTTCTACTTTACGCACCGGGGGTATTAGCCCAAAGATTAACGCCTTAGCCACAATTATGATATTAATTTCAACTATTGGAGTACTAATTGCAGCCATCCTCACATACTACAGACAAAAAAAGCATTAAAATACCACTGTTTAAATAAGTATTAATACCCGTTTGTTATGAATAGAAACTAATAATGACACCTGGAGAAGATATGCAACGACACTACAAACAACTAACAGGCCCTATGAACCGTACAAAAACAGGTGAGCCCCCCAAACAAATATTTTTCTTATTACACGGCTGGGGCGCAGATGGTTCTAACTTATTAGATATTGCTTTAGCTTTATCTCATGATTTTCCAGAGGCAGAATTCTATTTGCCAAACGCACCTTATCTTTGTGAAGAAAATACCTCGGGTTATCAGTGGTTTAGCCTTTCGGATGAATCTACAAACGCCTTATTAGATGAAGTAGAGGAGGCATCGGAGATTGTAGAAAACTATATTCGCGAGAAAACATCACACGTGAATTTAGATCATACAAACGTTATATTGCTTGGATTTTCTCAAGGTGCCATGCTAGCCAAACATTTGGCATTAACGCGGGAAAATTTATGTGCTGTAGTCGCGGCTTATTCTGGAAAACTTATTGATATTCCTAAAAATACTTTGGATCAAAGCGTTCCTATGATTTTAATCCATGGAGATGAAGATCTTGTGATCCCCGTTGAGGCAATGGTAGAATCATATAAACTTTTAAAAAATATTGGTGTTTCTGTGGATGCATATCGTATGGTTGATCTTGGTCATGGCATTAATCAGGCTGGGCTTGAACTTGGACATCGCTTTATTAAACAGCATTTAGGGTTGGGAGAATAGACAATGACATTACGAAAAAAAATAGCCTTAATAGGTGCCGGAAATATTGGCGGGACATTAGCTTTTTTATGCGGCCTAAAAGAATTAGGCGACGTGGTTGTTTATGATATAGCAGAAGGCATCCCTCAAGGAAAAACATTAGATCTTTCCCAGGCATTAGCAATTGAAAACTGCAATGCAAATATTCACGGCACTAATAGGTACCACGATATAGAGGGTGCAGATGTAGTTATTATTACAGCAGGAAGCCCAAGAAAACCAGGAATGAGCAGAAATGATCTTTTAGCAGTTAATGCAAAGGTCATGGATGAGGTTGGCGCAGCTATAAAGCAATACGCCTCTAATGCATTTGTAATTGTGGTAACCAATCCTCTAGATGCTATGGTTGCACGATTCCAACAAGCCTCAGGATTGCCCCCTCATCGCGTAGTGGGTATGGCTGGCGTTCTTGATTCGGCGCGCTTCCGATTCTTCTTGGCAGAAGCTCTAAATGTTTCTGTGGAACAGGTTACAGCCTTTGTTTTAGGTGGGCATGGGGATACTATGGTCCCGATAGTAGGCGCCTCAACAGTTGCAGGAATACCTGTCAGCACCTTAGTAAATATGGGAATGTTAACTCAAGAAAAATTAGATTCTATTATTGAACGCACACGCAATGGAGGAGCAGAGATCGTGTCGTTATTAAAAACAGGATCTGCATTTTATGCTCCGGCAGCCGCTGCGATTGCAATGGCTGAATCATATTTGAAAAATCAACGGCAGATTTTTCCTTGTGCTGCCTATGTAACTGGAAAATATGGATTAAATGGACTATATGTCGGCGTACCAATTATCATTGGGGCAAATGGAGTTGAAGAAATTATTGAGATTCCGCTAACTGACAATGAGTCTGCAAATTTCCAAAGATCCATTAATGCTGTAACAGAATTAATAAACGTCATGAGCAATATATAGGTTCAGATGAATATTCATGAATACCAAGCAAAAGATCTATTCCGTCAATATGGGATAAACATTCCAACGGGAAAAGTTATCTTTAAAAAAGATGAGATTAAGCCCACCATATCTTCAATGAACACAGATGTCTGGGTGGTAAAAGCACAAATTCACGCAGGGGGGCGTGGAAAAGGTGGTGGAGTAAAAATTGCAAAATCCTCTACAGAGGCTGCTGCCTATGCCAAAGACTTGCTGGGAATGAAATTGGTTACCAAACAAACAGGGCCTGCTGGTAAATTAGTTCAACGTTTGTATATAGAATCCGGGATACATATTGAAAAAGAACTATATCTTAGCTTCCTAATCGATCGAGCAACTTCTAACATTGTTATTATTGCTTCAACAGAAGGAGGCATGGACATAGAAGAGGTTGCAAACAACCATCCAGATAAAATGACAAAAATTACAATTAACCCTATTATAGGCTTTCAGCCCTTCCATGGTCGACAATTAGCAGCAGGGTTAAACCTTTCCTTAAATGCAAAAGATTGGGTCGGATCTTTGTGTGAAAAATTATACCGATTGTTTGTGGAAAAAGATGCTCAAATGATTGAAATTAACCCCTTAGTATTAACGGCAGATGGATCTCTAATTCCCTTAGATGCAAAAATTAGCTTTGATGATAACGCGTTATTTCGTCATCCCGACATTCAGGCTCTGCGTGATATTTCTGAGGAAAACGCAAAAGAGGTAGAAGCTTCTAAGTTTGATTTGAATTATATTGCTTTAGATGGAAACATAGGATGTATGGTAAACGGAGCAGGTCTAGCAATGGCAACCATGGACATTATAAAACTTTATGGTGGCGATCCCGCTAATTTCTTAGATGTTGGAGGGGGCGCAACAAAAGAAAAAGTTCAAGCTGCATTTAAAATTATTCTTTCAGATCCTTCTGTAAAAGGTATTTTGGTAAATATTTTTGGAGGCATTATGCGATGCGATATCATCGCTGAAGGCATCGTAGACGCTGCAAAAGAAATAGAAATTCATGTTCCTATTGTAATCCGATTACAAGGCACAAATGTAGACCAAGGCAAACAAATTTTAAGTCAGTCAAAATTAAATTTACACGTTGAAGAATCACTGGATGCAGCAGCCAGTGCCATTGTTAATGCGGTAAAAGGATAGTTTATGTCAATACTTATTAACAAACAAACAAAAGTCATTTGTCAAGGTTTTACAGGATCTCAAGGAACCTTCCATAGCGAACAAGCCATTACTTATGGCACCAAAATGGTGGGAGGGGTGACCCCAGGCAAAGGCGGGAAAACACATTTAGGCCTTCCAATATTTGATACTGTCTTAGAGGCAAAGAAAGCTACAGACGCTGATGCGACCGCAATCTATGTACCGGCTCCGTATGCAGCAGATGCAATTTTAGAAGCTATTGATGCAAAAATTTCACTTATCATTTGTATTACAGAGGGAATACCTGTTCAAGATATGATAAAGGTACACGCCGCCTTACACAATTCATCATCTCGCTTAATCGGACCAAATTGTCCGGGCATTATCACTCCCGGAGAGTGTAAAATAGGTATCATGCCTGGATTTATTCATAAACCAGGACGTATTGGGGTAGTTTCACGATCAGGAACATTAACTTATGAAGCTGTAGATCAACTAACAAAATTGGGGCTTGGACAATCAACCTGTGTCGGAATCGGAGGAGATCCCATTCACGGAATGACATTTAAAGATGTGATCGCACTATTTTTTGATGACCAGGATACCGATGCTGTGGTAATGATTGGTGAAATTGGGGGATCAGAGGAAATTGAAGCTGGTGACTTTATTCGCAGTCACCCCCACAAGAAACCTGTAATTGGATTTATTGCCGGACGCACAGCTCCACCTGGTCGACGCATGGGACACGCCGGGGCTATTATTTCGGGTGGAAATGATACGGCGGAAGGAAAAACAGAATACCTAAGAGAGGCCGGATTATATATGATTGATTCCCCCACACAAATTGGGCAAAAAGTAAGCGACATTTTAAATACATGAATCACGAAATTTCAAATTCTTCATTCCTTAACTCTGAAAATGCCTTGTATATTGCAGGACAGTTTAAGATTTATATTCAAAACCCAGCTAATGTTTCAAAATCATGGCAGGATTTTTTTCAACGATTAAATGACGACCACAAATCCGTATTACTAGATTTATCCCGTGGTTCGAAATACAGCAAACCAAAAAATACGACTGTCTTTTCTACAACAACAGCGGATACAAAAGATGTTGAGTTATCATTAAAGGCTACAGCGATTGCAGATGCTTATCGACGTTGGGGACATTATTCGGCAAACCTAGACCCCCTTAAACTAAGCCTACCTAAAGGACACACTGGGTTAAATACAAAAGCGCATACACTGGACAATCAAGACTTAGACCGCCCCATTAAGGGATTTAAATTTGGTCGCCGTGAAACATTACGCGGAATCATAGAACAACTGGCCCAAGTATATTGTGGAAATGCTGGTTATGAATACATGCATATTCCAAATATGGAGGAGGTTAACTGGATTAAGCGTCGCCTTGAGACGGCTCCCTTTGCATTAACCGAAGATGACGAGATTGAAATTTTTGAATGGCTAGTAAAAGCCGAACTGTTTGAACATTTTTTAGCTAAAAAATTCCCTGGGGCAAAAAGATTTGGTGTTGAAGGATGCGATGCTCTAATCCCAGTGCTTCATGACCTTCTTACTCGCGCTGCAGCTGACGAACTTGGAAACGCCGTTATTGGAATGGCCCACCGAGGTCGCCTGAATACGCTATATAATATTATGGGTAGACCCTATGAAGAAGTATTCGCAAAATTTATGAATAAGACTCCATCAAGTCCTGGCTTGGGGGATGTAAAATATCATGTAGGAGGCAGTGTTGACGTGATGCTACACGACAAGCCCTTACATGTTTCTTTACTATATAACCCCTCCCATCTAGAGGCTATTAATCCTGTAGTAATGGGAAATGTTTGGGCAAAACAGCAAGATGGGACACCAAATGCATTAGGTATTTTGGTTCATGGTGACGCCGCTTTTGCAGGACAAGGCGTCAATGCAGAAACTTTTTTAATGAGCCAAGTACCAGGATATTCTGTGGGTGGGATAATTCATATTATTACAAATAACCAAGTGGGATTTACTGCAAATCCCAACGAATTGAAATCTACTGATTATGCATCTGATCTTGCAAAATCTATTAATGCCCCCATTTTCCACGTAAATGCAGATGATATTGAATCTTGCATTTTTGTCTCGTGGTTGGCCTATTCATATCGTCAAGAGTTCAAGAAAGATGTCGTCATTGATATTATTGGATATCGTCGTTATGGCCACAATGAGGGAGATGAGCCTAACTTTACTCAGCCTATCATGTATACAAAAATAAAGTCTCATCCATCGGTTTTAACTCAATATCAAGAATTTTTGACTCAAAAAAATACTCTAACGTTAGATCACGCTAATCAAATACGATCCCAATATGAATCCACATTAGTTGCAGCCTATAACCGCGCAACTGATTGGGACTTTAAAGAATACACTAATCACCCTGCGGGACGATGGGTACAGATTCACCCTAATAATCATGCAAACGACTCTTTAACTGGGGTAAAAATTGATCTTTTAAAACAGATTGGAACTCAATTATCAACTCCACCTAAAGAGTTTGATTTAAATCCCAAAATTGCCAGACAGCTGGCAATGCGTAAGCAAATGATAGAAACGGGCACCGACATTGACTGGGCAACGGGAGAGCTGCTGGCTTATGGCACCCTTTTAACAGAAGGATACCCCATACGAATTAGCGGAGAAGATTGCGTTCGAGGAACATTCTCTCATCGTCATGTGGGCTTATATGACCAATCTACAAATAAGGTTCTATTCCCTATTAATTCTATACAATCTGCAAAAGCGCAACTATGTGTTTATAATAGTGTATTATCTGAATATGGTGTGATGGGTTTCGAATATGGTGCAGCACTTGCAAACCCAAATCGCTTAGTCATATGGGAAGGCCAATTCGGCGATTTCGCTAATGGCGCTCAAATTACCATTGATCAATTTATTGCATCTGCAGAAACTAAATGGGGATTATACAATGGATTGGTGTTATTATTACCTCATGGATTAGAAGGGCAGGGACCAGAGCATTCTTCTGCACGCCTAGAACGCTTTTTGCAACTATGTGCGGAAGACAATATGCGCGTTATCAACCCAACAACCCCCGCTAATATGTTTCATGCATTGCGTCGTCAGATTCACAACCCAAATCGTAAACCTTTGGTTATAATGACGCCAAAGTCTTTATTGCGACACAAAATGGCTGTATCTAGTTTAAATGATATGTCAGAGGGAACAACCTTCCAACAAGTTATCACCTCACAGGTTTCTGACGTCACCCCCGAAAGAATCGTATTATGCAGCGGGAAAATTTACTATGATCTATTAGCAAGCCTCTCAGAAAATCCTAAAATTATGCTGATCCGATTAGAGCAATTATATCCATTCCCATCCCAAGAATTAGCAGCTATTTTAAATCAATACACATCTACACAAATTGTTTGGTGCCAAGAAGAACCCCAAAACATGGGGGCTTGGTCACATGTTTACTTTGCCTTAAAAAACATGGGTTTAGAATCTATGTATATTGGTCGAAAACCCGCCGCATCCCCAGCATCGGGTTATATTGCTGTACACCAAGCCGAGCAATCCGCTATAATTAATGAAGCTTTGACGATACAAAGGACATGATATGAAAGACATTTTAGTACCCTTACTTGGAGAATCAGTAACTGAAGCAACCGTTGGCAAGTGGTCTATTAATGCTGGAGATTCTATCACACAAGATAAGCTATTAGTAGAATTGGAAACAGATAAGGTTACTGTAGAGGTAAATGCCCCCATATCAGGTATCTTAAAAGAAATCGCCTTCCCCAAAGGATCTACTGTAAAAATTGGTGATATCCTTGGAAAAATGGAGGAGGCTTCTGTTGCCGTTCCGATATCATCCTTGACAGAAACAAAGCCTGAAAAAGAAGATTCTAAACCATCAACATCCATTGACAAGAATCCCCCATCTGTAAAAAAAATGTTAGTTGAAAATAATCTTTCTTCTTCCAAAATTCCCGCTACGGGCAAAGATGGTCGAATAACGAAAAGTGATGTTTTGCAATTTATAGAAAATCAAAAACCTATATCAGCGCCAATGATAGAAGATAGAGAAGAGCGCATTCCCATGTCACGATTGCGTCAAAAAATAGCAGAACGGCTTAAATCCGCTCAACAAACAGCCGCTATCTTGACCACATTTAATGAAATTGACATGAGTCATGTGATGGACCTTCGCAAACGCTTGCAAGAATCCTTCCAAACATCTCATGGAGTAAAATTAGGTTTTATGTCATTTTTCGTCAAAGCCTGCGTACAAGCTCTAAAAGAAATCCCCGCGCTCAATGCTGAAATCGATGGCACAGATATAGTTTTTAAACATTTTTATGATATTGGAGTTGCAGTAAGCACAGAAAGAGGATTGGTTGTACCTGTTGTACGGGATGCAGATGCTCTTAATTTTGCTGAAATTGAAAAATCAATCGCAGATTTGGGAACCAGGGCTAAGGACGGAAAGCTTGAAATGAATGACTTAACTGGTGGCACATTCAGCATCACCAATGGCGGTATTTTTGGATCACTAATGTCTACACCTATTATTAATCCGCCTCAATGTGGAATTTTAGGTATGCATGCGATTCAAAACCGGCCAGTTGCAATTGCTGATAAAATAGAAATTCGCCCCATGATGTACGTGGCACTATCTTACGACCATCGTTTAGTGGATGGAAAAGAAGCAGTAACTTTTCTAGTCCGCATTAAACAAATGTTGGAAGATCCAGAACGCTTATTATTACAGGTATAATATCTTACTATTCGCCCTAAACATGTGGATCATACCCCAGATTTAGCCTGCACCACAACCATTTCTAAACCATATTTCCTTGCGTTTATTTTTGCTTAAAGGCATATTGAACTCTTAAAGAAAGGATTAAAAAATGCAATCACGTTTAAATCTAACAATTACATCAGGTTTTGCAATGTTTGCTATGTTCTTTGGATCTGGAAATTTAGTATTTCCATTAGCTATTGGAACAGAAACTACAGGCCAAGCAATATATTCTATGATTGGACTTATCATTACGGGTGTATTTGTACCTTTCTTTGGACTTTTAGCGATGATTTTATTTAAAGGAAATCGAGAAGCTGCTTTTAGCTATATTGGCAAATGGCCAGCTTTCTTTTTATCTTTTGCAATGCTGTCTTTAATGGGTCCATTTGGTGTAGCCGCACGTTGTATTATTGTGGCTTATGGTGGTATTGCTCAATTAATGCCTAATATTTCTTTGGAAGTTTTTGGCCTAGTTTGGTCAATTATTACAGGATTAATCATTCTAAGTCATAGCGGTTGGATTAATGTAATTGGTCGATATTTAACCCCTATATTATTACTTAGCATCGCTCTTATTATCACAGCTGGGTTATGGTATGCGCCCTCGTTGCAAGTATCTTCACTGTCCTCAACGCAATCGTTTGAAATCGGATTAGAACAAGGATACCAAACAATGGATCTATTAGCTGCGTTCTTCTTTTCTGTAACTGTTGTTAGTTATTTACAACAATCCCTCGACGGACAGCCTATGGCGAAAATCCTTAAGCTGAGCTTACGCGCCTCCATTGTTGGAGCAAGCCTTTTAGCTGCAGTATATGTTGGATTTGTATTACTGGGTGCTTTATATTGTGATATCTTAATAGGAGTAGCTCCAGAGCAGCGTTTGGCCGTTATTGCTTATCATACATTGGGGGGCACAGCTCAGGGGATTATTGCAACCTCAATAGCCCTAGCCTGTTTAACCACGTTCATTGTACTGATTGTCTTGTTTTCTCAATTCTTAAGCAAAGAAATCAGTCAAAATCGGATTCCATATACATGGTCGATATGGATTACTTTAGGCATAAGTTATGGTATATCTCTATTAGGATTTCATACACTTGCCGCATGGATTGCTTATGCATTAGAAATCGCATACCCAGCATTAATTGCATTTTCTATGGCGCTAATTACGTATAAGTTATTTAGATTTAATCTCATAACTTTAGCTTTTTGGGGAACGTTAAGTGTGACAATTATATTGCAGTTAGTTAAATAAATAATATTAAAGATTGACCCACATAAAAAGGCTCTTTTGCTAGCGCAGCGATTGAATTAAAAGTAAAAAACAAATTTAGATAATAGAAACAAAGAATCTTTATGATTTTTTTAATTCAGAAATATGCTTGAAAAAATCTAGAGCTTCAGGATTACTAATAGCTTGAATATTTTTTATTTCTTCACCATGAATAATATTTCTGACTGCCAGCTCTACAATTTTTCCACTACGCGTTTTGGGAATATCAGGAACACTAACAATTACATCTGGAACATGTCGACGAGTCGTATTTTGTAAAATAATATCTTTTATTTTTTGTTTTAACTCTTCATTGAAATCTATACCGTCCCGTAACTTTACAAACAAAACGATACGCTCATCATGATCCCAGTGTTGCCCTATAGCAAAACACTCTAAAACCTCATCTACTTTCTCAACTTGGCGATATATTTCGGCCGTACCTATTCTAACGCCACCAGGATTCAAAACTGCATCTGACCTGCCATGAAACACCATGCCATTTTGAGTTGTTAGTTCTACGTAATCACCATGACACCATATGTTAGAAAATCTTTCAAAATAAGCAGCTTTATACCGTTTATTATCTGGGTCATTCCAAAAATACAGCGGCATACACGGAAAAGCGTGCTTACAAACAAGCTCACCTTTTTCTTCTATAACAGGGTTACCATATTCATCAAATACATCAACATCTAAACCAAGACCTCGAGATTGAAGTTGCCCTGCATATACAGGACCTATTGGATTACCCAAAGCAAAACAAGAAATGATATCCGTGCCTCCAGATAGCGAAACCAACTGTACGTCTTTCTTAAACTGAGAGTACACATAATCAAAGCTTTCATGTGCTAATGGCGAGCCCGTTGAACCAATCACTCTTAAGGTGGTTAATTGATGCGTATCCTTCGGTGAAAGCTTTAACTTAGCAATTGCATCAATATATTTAGCTGAAACTCCAAACATAGTAATTCCAACCTCATCAATCATATCAATTAAAATACGCCCCCTGCGTGCAAAGGGAGATCCATCAAACATTACCAAGGTGGCACCACTTGCAAGCCCCGTTACCAGCCAATTCCACATCATCCAACCACACGTAGTAAAGTAAAACATCCGATCATTTGGTCGAATATCCATATGTAACTGATGCTCTTTCATATGTTGCAACAGCGTACCTCCGGCACCATGTAGAATACACTTTGGTTTTCCTGTAGTTCCAGATGAAAACATTATGAACAGAGGATGATTAAAAGGAAATTTTTTAAATTCAAAATTGACATCTTTATGATTGGAAATAAAGTTTTCCCATTTGATGATTTTTGATTGAGGGAGCTTATGATTAAAATGTCCAGTATAATTGTATATTATGGTTTGTTGTACAGATGGTAGTTTTTCAGAAATTTCTAATACTTTATCAAGAACGTTAATTTCCTTACCATTATAAAAATACCCGTCTGCTGCAAATAAAAACTTAGGCTCAATTTGACTAAATCGATCTAATGCCCCTTCGACACCGAAATCTGGAGAACCCGATGCCCAAATCCCCCCTAACGAGGCTGTTGCCAACATCGCAATTAAGGCCTCAGGCGTATTAGGAACAAATCCAACCACTCGATCTCCTGACTTAAGACCATTTGCTTTTAAGGCCTTAGCAAGCTTTACAACCTGGGTATATAATTCTTTATGACTAAGAGTTTGATTAACTCGATCCTCCCAAAAAAAAATAATAGCTGGAGAATCATCTTGTTTGCGCAAAAGGTTTTCTGAAAAATTTAATTCCACATCAGGAAAAAAATGCTGTTCCCAAATATATACGCTATTCTTTTTTAAAGGTCCTTGAATTGGCGACGAGATAAGCTCTGTAAATGTTGCAACGCTTTCCCAAAAATCAAATGGAAAGTTTATAGACCATTTCCAAAGATCATCAAACGAGTTAAGTTTTAAATTATATTGTTGATTTACAGTTTGAATAAATCTCCAAACTTTTGTAGAGCGAACATGACTCTCTGATGGAACCCACAGCGGCTTAACACCCATTCTTTTTTCCTTAACAACACTTCAAGATTATTTAGATTTTTTATTTATGAAAGGTTAACAACCTCTTTTGACGACTTTATTTTTTTATTTTCTTGGGTCACAGTAATTCTTTTACTGTGATCTAATGTTTTCCAAAAGAAAAATGCAGCCATCGCAGAAGAGGCTATGAGAATCAAGAAAGTTGAAGACCATCCATAATTTTCAGTAATATAACCCAACAGAACCCCAGAAACAATAGAGCTGCCAAAGTATGAAAAAAAGCCTACAAATCCATTTGCAGCCACCGCTGCTTTTTTGCTGGAAAAATCTACAGAGGCTGCACCAGCCATTACTTGTGGACCAAACAAGACAAAACCTAAGCCTGCTAACAAGGCTATATCTAGTCCATAAACATTATTAGGCGCCAACCATAAACCTGCCAATAAAAGAATCATCCCACATAAATAAATAACCCCTACATGCCCTCTGCGACCTTTAAATATCTTATCAGAAAGCCACCCCGCAATTAGCCCTCCAAAAGCACCAGCAACTTCAAATATACTCATATTAAAACCAACCGTTTTAATACTTAATCCTTTTGCTTCTTTTAAATAGGTAGGGGCCCATGAACAAAAGCCTGTTTTAACAATATAAATAAAGAAAGTAGCCAAAGACACATACCACAAAAATTTATTACTAAAAATCTCAGACAAAATTTCCCAACTCACTTGTCGCAAACCTGTCTCATTTTTTGTAGGTACAGATAATGGCAAGCCATTGCGCTCCTCCATAGAGCATAATCCAAGCTCTTGGGGAACTTCTAAAGGCAGAGCCAAAATAACTAACCCTCCAATAATCCCAGCAATGCCGGGAATCAGAAATGAGGCTCTCCACCCATAAGATTCGATCAAAAATGTAAAAAAAGCAAAAACCAAAAACGACCCCGCTTGATTTGCCATACTTACTAAACCCCAACGAGTTCCAAGTTGAGTGGGACTATACCACTCACTCATAAGACGCACACACTGCGGCCATGCAATAGATTGAAAAAATGCATTGAACGACCAAATGATACTAAATCCAAGCAAAGTTGATACTTTTGAAAAGGCTATATTCATCAAGGATGAACCAATAAGCCCCAAGGATAAAAACACCTTAGGCCGCAACAAATGATTAAAAAAACCATTTACAAACTTGCCCACACCAAAAATGAACAATGAGGCTGTCATAATTACCCCAATTTCAGTTTTAGAAAACCCAAGGGATCCCTCAATAAAGGGCATAGCCAATGAAAAATTCTGACGCACCAAGAAATACATAGTATAACTAAGCATCATTAAAACAAGAATACTATGCCCCCACATATCATAAGTACGATTGTTTGTTTTTAAAAATAATCTAACATTATTATCCATGCTTCGCTCCCCTAAGCCAGCTTATTTTAACACTTCCCTATATAAAACTCTAGCCTTTCTTAAACCCTAATATACGATCCCAACCTTTAACCAAGTTTCAATATCCGTGTCACCATCTTTATACGAAGTTATATTTCGCTCACCTTGAAAGGTTTTGGCATTATGATATGTAAAACCTGCTTGAATATTCCATGCCTGATTCCAGATCACCCCTCCATAAACAGAACCACCCGCCGCCGCAGAATTAAAAACGACCTCAGCATGCACAAAAGAATCATGAAAATTTGGAAACTTTTTACGAAGCCCAATCATCAATTCCCATATAGACTCTTTTAGTCCAAACTCTATCCCAACAGGAAAAAACCAATTTTCCCCATAACGATAACCTAAGCTTACCTTATAAGTTGGCCCCTTGCTTGTAAAATATAGACCAACATTGGGCAGCTTAATATTTCCATATTCCGCAGCATATACTTTATTTTCTTCCCCAGTTAATGTTTTGTAAATTTGATAGATATTGGCATATGTTTGGGCACTTAGGAAATAAGACAAATAAGAGTATTTAATAATTTCTTCATGAGTTAAATAAACCCCCATTCTGCGGTAAGCATTACAAATCCGACTTGTATCTTGACCATCTTGATATCCCCCGTTAAGGCAAGAAAGTGACTGAAACCCCGCCCATGTTTTATCCCAGAAATACGTACCCACCGTGGCAAAGTGATCTCCTGCGCTATACCACAAATTATCTTCTACTCGTCGACATTGATCTTGTTGATTGTTAAGCCCTCCTGCATTCATTAATACATCAGTAACAGGTGCAAACATATTCTCTTGCAATGTTCGCATTATAAAATCCTCAAATAGAATCAAATCTTTATCTTTTTTAGAATCATAAGGTTCATTTAAACGTTCTGAAAAAATCATCTTAAATAACCGCAGAGCAGCTGGATGATAATAATTATCTTCATTTCGCGGTTTAAAAAGAACTGAACGATCATATCGTGGCATCACGGCCGAAAGAAGAAATGCCGCCGGAAGAACTGCATTTACTAACACGGTTCCACCTACAGTTGGAAAGTATTCATCTGACAAAACATCCTCTAATGTTAAACTTTCACCTTCTTTTATATAGACACCCCAAGCTGCCTTACCAATATTTATAAAACTGGTATCAATTCCTATAGCTCTAAAGCGAGTTGCGTGACCTAACTCATGGTAAGTAGCCATCTGGCCCATTGTCGGTCCCCAAGTAGCAAAATTAAAAAGCCCATACAAGAAAACCCTACCCAACAACGTTGTTGGTTGATATGTTTTATGAAAATAATCATATGCGCCGCCCCAGGCCTGACGTAATTCAAAATCAAACTCTCCCATCGCACGATTAGAGTTTAGGCTGGGTAAGTACCCAACATCCAAGCTGATAGTTCGTTTTAATGCAGGGTTTGGCTTATTTTTCATAAAAGGTGCCGACACATTTGGCGGAGAAGGCTTTCCTAATAAGCTTTGAATTAACAATGCCGTAATCGCAATAATTTGACGTATCTTCTTTTTCATAACCGCACTATATGATAATATTCAATAGAACTTATAAAGATCATGTTAGGAAAGTCAAGTTTTTGACATCTTTTTCATTGAAGAAAATAAACATTTTTATTAAAAATAAAAGACAGAATTTTATTGAGACAAGTTATGGCAGGTCATTCACAGTTTAAAAATATTATGCACCGAAAGGGTGCTCAAGATAAAAAGAGAGCAAAGATCTTCACAAAAATATTACGCGAAATTTATGTTGCTGTAAAATCCAGCGGAACAGATCCCAATAGTAATCCCAAATTGCGCGCAGCATTGATTAATGCCCGCGAAGCTAATATGCCAAAGGACAACATTGAACGCGCAATTGCAAAAGCAAGCGGAGAAGAAGCCGGAGCTGATTATATTGAAACACGCTATGAAGGATATGGACCAGCAGGCATTGCCGTTATTGTAGAATGTTTAACAGATAATCGCAATCGCACAGCACCAGAAATACGCTCTATTTTTTCAAAAGCTGGGGGAAATATGGGCGAATCTGGCAGCGTTAGCTTTATGTTCGATCGATTTGGTTACTTACGTTATCCGTTAGCAAAGCTTTCGGCAGATGCTATGTTTGAAGCAGCCTTAGACGCTGGAGCGGAAAATGTAGAATCCACAGAGGAGGGGCACGAGATTTATTGTTCCGTTGAAGATTTTGCTGTTGTACGCGATGCGCTTGTGGATAAATTAGGCGATCCAGAAAGTGGAAAGCTTATATGGAAAGCAAAATCCCCGCATGCAGTTACTGACCTAGACTCAGCACAAAAATTCATGAAATTTATGGACGCTTTGGAAGACAACGATGACGTGCAAAACGTTTGGGAAAACGCAGATATCCCCAACGATATTATAGAAAAATTAGGTTGATTTTGATTCGTCGCATTTTAGGATTAGATCCCGGGTTGCGTCACACCGGGTGGGGTGTGATTGATATTAACGGCAATCAATTAACCCACGTTGCACATGGGACGATATCATCTTCAAGCAACGATTTATTGTCATTAAGATTAGTGGAGTTATTCCAAGGTTTAAAAGAAATTATACAACAATATCACCCCACAGAAGCCGCAGTAGAAGAAACATTTGTAAACAACAATCCTGTTTCAACCCTAAAGTTAGGCATGGCCCGTGGAGTAGTTTTAATGACGCCGGCGCTATTTGATCTAAGCGTAACCGAATATCCTGCGAACAAAGTAAAAAAATCCGTAGTAGGAGTCGGGCATGCCACAAAGGAACAAGTATCACATATGGTACAGGTTCTGTTGCCAAAAGCGACCCCAGTTAAGCTTGATGCGGCAGATGCATTAGCAATTGCAATTTGCCACAGTCATCATTCATTTTTAAAGCAGGTATTATCATGATGGGAAAGTTAACAGGAACTATAGAACATATCTTAGAAGATGCTCTTATTTTAAATGTAGGTGGCGTTGGTTATATTGTAACTGTTCCAGCCTATATTCTGCATCAAGCAACTCCGGAACAACAACTTAGCTTGTTTATTGAAACACTAATACGCCCAGAAATGATCACGCTATATGGATTCAACGAATTAAATGAAAAAGCTTTGTTCCAGAAACTAATGTCAATTCAAGGTATTGGAGGAAAATCTGCAGCCGCCATTTTATCTATTATGACCCCTGCGCAAATTTTAGAAGCTATTATTGCTCAAGACGCCGCTGCGTTTAAACGAGCCGAGGGCGTTGGCCCTAAAGTGGCCACCCGCATTCTAACCGAATTAAAAGATTATGCATCAAAACAATCTTTAACATTTAATGTTGCAACCCCCTCCATTAGCTCCGTTAGCTTAGAAGATGCATTATCTACGCTTGTTCAACTTGGATACAAACGATATGAAGCTCAACAAGCATTACAAAAAGCATCAGGCACAAACCCCAGCCACACAACCGAACAACTAATTCCTGCCGCGCTTAAGATACTGGCCCGCAATTTTATTTAGAAAGACAACCAATAGAATACAAGCAGCAACATCTGGACTATCTTAAATAAGACACACTAACTCCATCTTTATTCATACAAATATCATCAAATGCCCTTAGAAAGCTCTTTTACTATATTTTAAGATTTTTAGTATACCCTCATTTCAAGAGGTAATACGTATGTTTCCTATAATTGGTTTTATTATAGTTTTTGCAAGCGCTATTGGTGGTTTTATTTTAGCCGGAGGCAATCCTTTACTTTTACTACAACCCGTAGAGTTCTTGGTTATTATGGGAACAGGTGTCGGATCCTTATTTATAGGTGTCCCTGCGAAAATATTAACACAGTTATTAAAAGATATACCCAAAATTTTCACAGGTTCCCAATATAAAAAAGATGATTACTTAGACATGCTAACCTTTTTAGCGGTGTTTTTAAAAATAGTTAAAGCAAAAGGATTTTTATCCGTAGAAGAACATATTGAACATCCCGAAGATAGCGAACTTTTTCTAAGGTTTCCAAAATTCATGGTTAACGATATGTTGCTAAAATTCACTCAACAATATTTACGATCCATTTCGATGGGAATAGATAACCCTTATCACTTAGATGAGGTTATCAGCGCAGAAATCGAACAACAATCTAAGCATTACCTTAAAGAAAGTGCAAAGGTTTTACAGACCCTTGCAGACGGACTGCCCGCCCTTGGTATTGTGGCGGCCGTTTTGGGGGTTATCTTAGCTATGGCAGCAATTGCAGAACCACCCGAGATTTTAGGCCACTTAATCGGAGCCGCACTTGTAGGAACGTTTTTTGGTGTATTCGTTTCCTACGGCATCGTTGGACCAATCGCTGGTCATCTTATAGCAATTAACGAACATGATATGTATATGCAAAAATGCATCCATCAAGTGCTTTCAAGCTTCTTACATGGATATGCCCCTACCGTTTCTGTTGAACTTGGAAGAAAAATTTTACCCCTAAGCTGCAAACCAACATTTGAAGAGCTAGAGGAAAGCATAACTCAGAGCGCCAAAAAAACCCCTGCGAGTTAATAGGAAAATATAAAGATGAAGAAATCTGACAAGGTTATTCGTGGGAAAAAACACTCTCATCATGAAGAAAACCACGGCAGTCATGGTATGTGGAAAATCGCTTATGCTGACTTTATGACAGCCATGATGGCGTTTTTCTTAATGATGTGGTTAACAAGTTCGGTAGCTGAAAATATTAGGAAGGGCATAGCAAATTACTTTGCACCCATAGGTGTATCTGCCGACATCCTAGGAACCGACTCTATTTTAGATGGTGGAGAAAGTCTGGAAAAACTTGGAAATTTAGATAACATGACCTTAGAACAAACTATTTTCCCTCAAACTATTAGTTATACATCTAACAAAAAAGCTCCAGACTCTAAAGAACAAAACTTTTCCGAACCCACCTCTGGACCTAAGAAAAAAAATACTGAGCCCGCAAAACAAACATCAAAAGAACAACTTGTTTTTGAGGAAGCTGAAAAAGCCCTAAAAGAGTCTTTAATAAAAAACCCAGATCTACAAAAAATGTCTGACAGCATTTTAATCGATATTACAGATGAAGGATTAAAAATAGAACTGGTTGATAAGGATGGAATGAATATGTTTTCCGTCGGCGGCAAACAAATGTTAGACCATATGCGCTCAGCATTGTTGCAAATAGTAAAAATCATTCAAGTTTTACCTAATAAAATTACAGTTACCGGACATACAGATGCTAGGCCATATGGCGCCACAGCCACTTACAATAATTGGGATTTATCGACTGATCGAGCCTTAGAATCAAGACGCTTCTTAGTAAGTGTCGGATTTCCAGAATCCAAAATTGCCGCCGTTGTTGGAAAAGCAAGCAATGATTTGCTTAATACTCAAGATCCTTTAGCACCCTCTAATCGCAGAATTAGCATTCTTGTTATGAGAAACGAAGCAGACCCAGAAGGCAAAAACAAATGAAATACTTATATTTTTTTATAGGGCTATTCATTATTAATTCTACGGTTTTAGGTATTGTGCCCAAGCCAGGAATATCAATCGTAGAATACGAAATGCCCGCAAAAAGCATGAATAATATTGGGCATCTTTTTATTCAAGGGAAAAAATCAAGCAGCTGCAGCGGTACACTAATAAGTCAAGACGGCGATATTGGCATAGTGTTAACAGCAGGTCATTGTGTAAGCTTATCAGAAGATGAAATTCCTACAAAATGTCGCAACCAAACTATATCTTTTTCTTCTGAGAAGACAAATGAAGACTTACAGCGATTTCCTGTTATTGGCCGATATGCACTAAATGATTATATAGAACAATCTGCCGATTATGAAAATGATATGGGACTAGTATTTATAGATATGTCTGATATTGTAGTCGGCATTACACCCAGACAAATTTTATTAGATAGAAATGTAACACAAGACACATCTTTAGTACATGTTGCTGGATATGGCAAAACAAACTTTTTGGATGATCTCAAACAACCCAAACGACGCATCATGGCAACGCAAGCAATTCGAACAAAAAAAAACAATCATGAAATGTGGTTATTAGACGAAACAGAAATAGAGGGACAAACTACACTTATTCCAATTGGCGATCATCCGGACGAAGGGGACAGTGGCGGACCTATTCTTGATACAACAAATGGCGCCGTCATGGGTGTAGTTAGCCATAAAGAAGGGACGTTATTTTACTCTGAGCCTTTATATGAACATGCGGAATGGTTACTAGAACAAATAAAACACGCAAGCCGTTATTTTATATTTACCACACGACAATCTGGCAAGCTATCTGAAAGCACCACATGGAGAGGCGGACGAAAACCAGTCAAATTTAAAAATGCTTACGGAGAAATTAACCCAATTGTTGTACTGACGGGACATGCTTTATCTTTAGATACGGATATTAGCCCTTATGCAATTGATATTGTAGACGAAGGAGGCACTCTGGATATAGAGTCTGGAACTAAACATGTTGAAGTCTTAAGAGCCAAAGCCCCAGTCATCATACAATCAAATAATTCAGGACTTTTGATTGCCGATGAGGTTAAAGTTGAAAATTCCAATGTCTCAATTCGCACAAATCTTCAAGTTTTATATCATCTGCATATTCAACAAGGGGTTGTTCTAGATATACAAAAAGACAATCCGGAACGTGGGATAACTTTAGTTGAAAATGGTGCCCTTAGAATAGATGGCACTCTTAAAACTCACCATGTACGATTTGCCCCACCCGCCCCCACATCCCAAGAGGGAACCCTATATCTATCCGGACTATTAACTGTAGACACACCACTCAATCATTCCGCACATATCATGGAAATAGCGACCTCTCGGCCAGGAAAAATTGAGGGGAATTATAATTTAAATCATGTCGGCACCCTATCATTTAACTTCGATTCGGCTTCTTCATCTTCTGCTCCCGTCCTGATCGTTGAAGGGGTGGTTAACTTTAATGGAGGAAAATTAAAAGTAAATGGCTTAGAAATTTTACCTATTGGATTTGAACAAACTTTATTATCCGCAGAAGAATTAAATATCTCGCCCACGTGGCAAGGAACTTACAGCACCAATCTTGTAGAAGATGATTCAGAAATCGTATTTGTACATGATGAGGCGTCTTTAAGGATGAAGGTTGTACCTCGCACTAATGGATCAATATCTACCCCCTCTGATCCTTTAGACGAACATCTTTAAGTAAGATTCTTTAAAAACGTTTTTGCTCTATCTGACGCCGGAGATTTAAAGAATTCTTTTGGATCTCTGTCCTCTAGAATCCTACCATGATCCATAAAAATAATTCGATCCGATACTTCTTTTGCAAAAGACATTTCGTGAGTAACAATTAATTTGGTAATATTGTCACCTTTGACATTCTTAATAACCTCTAGAACCTCTTTAACCATTTCTGGATCCAATGCAGAGGTTGGCTCATCAAACAAAATCACGTACGGATCCATAGCCAAACATCTTGCAATCGCAACACGTTGCTTTTGCCCACCAGATATCTCTATTGGATATGCATGGGCTTTTTCCTTTAAGCCAACCTTCTCTAGAAGATCTAATGCTTTTTCCTCGGCTTGCCTTTTTGTTTTTTTATCAACAACTTTAGAGGCATATGCTATATTTTCTAACACTGTCATATGTGGAAACAGATTAAAGTTTTGAAAAACCATACCTACATTACTGCGAATTCGATCTAAGTCAATTCTGGAATCTGTTACATCTTCACCATTAATTAGAATACTTCCAGCATCTGGTTTTTCTAACATATTAATACATCTTAACAGGGTTGACTTTCCAGAACCCGACGGCCCTATAATTCCTAAAGTTTGCCCTTTCTCTACAGAGAGATTTAGATTGTCTAAAATTAAGCATTCATCAAATCGTTTCGTAAGCCCTTTAATTTCAATCATGTTCGGCTCCTAAACTTATACTCTATAACTCGACCGACATAAGAGAAAATTAAAACAACAACATAATAACACAGTCCCGCAACTATAAATGGCTCAAAGTATGTAAACTTATGCGCTGCCACCATTTGGGATCGCCTCATCAAATCTGCCTCTCCAATAATGCTAACAATTGCAGACTCTTTGAATAAATTAATAAATTCGTTAACTAGCGATGGCAATATATTGCGAATTGCTTGGGGAAGTATAATATCTTTCATGCGACGACCATAGGGTATACCTAATGACATCGCAGCTTCATATTGACCCTTGGGCACAGATTGGATACCTGCGCGGAAAATTTCAGCTACATAAGCCCCAGAGTTTAGGGAGAAGACCATGACCCCAGCAGCGAATGTAGAAAGCCTCCATCCAAATACTAAGGTTGTCCCAAAATAAATCAGACACAACTGAACAATCAAGGGAACGCCTCGAAATACAGAAACATATGCTGCAGATAAAAATTCTAAAATTCTAGATTGAGAGAAACGCAAAAACGTTAAGAGAGTCCCAACAAAAAACCCACCAACAATAGAAAAAGCTGTAAACTTTAAGCTTACCCAAAGCCCTCCTAAAATAAATTCAATTTCTTCCTTGCCCAAATTACCAAATTTCATTCTTTGGTTAACTCGCTCTTTATTGCCAGCCACTTTTCTTCTAATTTCTTAATAAAACCCTCTTCCTTTAGCTGTGCTAAAATATGATTTATCTTTTCTTTTAAAGATGAATTTTTCGGCAAAGCAATCGCATATGCTTGTGCTCCCGGGTGTATAAACTCTTTTAATTCTAATTTTTGTTGATTAGAGTTTACAAATTTTGTTGCAGGAACATAATCCATAATCACTATATGAATATTTCTGGATAATAATTCTTGCACTAAATCTAATAAGCGATTCCGGGCTACAATTTCAAAATGAGAGCCTGATTTTACCATAGCCTCCAACAACATTTGATGATATGTACCAAGTTGTACCCCAACGTGTAGCCCTTCAAATCCACTTACCGGGGCTTCTTTTAAAAAAACCATTCCCATTTTCGGCTGGTAATAATCATTGGTAAAATCAATTGTTTTCTCACGCTCTGGAGTTCGGGTAAACCCTGCAATAGCCATATCTGCTTGCCCTGATTGTAAAGATGGCAATAATCCACCGAAATCCATATCTACAATCACGATTTCCATATCAAGTCGCTTAGCAACTTCCTTGGCTAAATCAATATCAAACCCCTCAATGGCGTTTGTGCTAGAGTTAAAAAATTCAAAAGGAGCTTGATCTGCACTTGTGACAACTCGTAATGTAGCTTCTTCTTGCTTATTTTTTTTGCATCCTGTAATAATAAGAAGTACGGTCAAACATGTAATCAAGTGCTTAAGCATTGGTTTCCCTTTAAACTCATAATAAAAATAATACTTATCCTAGGGGATGTGGGCAAAAAACTCAAGATTTATCTTGTGGGTTCCTTGACTCTGAAATAGTTTGCCCCTACAAAACACGCATAAGAAATATGTGGCTGGGAATCAGTATAATGATGAAGAATTCTAAATCAAACTTTTTACGTCGTCGTCAACGAGTCAATAAACATTTTCGGGAAGCTTGCGCGGCGGGCGTGTTGCCTGTTAGCTATAACCCTGAAGGGGTCCGTGTCGTATTATTAGGCTATGGAGCATGTTCTCAAGGTGGTGGATATCGACACTTTTGGTCAGATTTCGGAGGGAAATTAGATCCAGAAGAAACTGCACGAGAAGCGGCATTAAGAGAGTTTCACGAAGAAACGGCTTATTTTTTTCAAAAAGATATTTTGCATCACGATCAATTACTTAAACTTCATGGGAATGAAAAATATGTATCATTCGCAACAGAAGTTCCATATTCAGAATCCAAACTTATTAAAGCGCAGGCTAATAAAGTCCGCGCCGAAGGTACTTTGTATGAGCGCAATCACGTAGAAATGGATGATTATCGTTGGGTTAATCTGGATTTTTTACTTTCTCCATCGTTGATTTTATCAAACGAAGGGTTATACCCACCATTTGTTGATTACCATCTTTCACAAAAATCTGTACAAGATTTTATAAGAATGCTACTTAAAAAACGTGTGGATGAAATTAAGTCTCAGACATTTGAGTCAAAATTATTTGGTGCGGACTTTTTATCTTCTTACTAAACGTACATGATTGATAAATAATGGATAATATAAATACTGCTCTTCAAAAGTTATTAGACGGAGATGTCGTTGCTCTTCCAACAGAAACCGTATATGGACTGGGGGCAGACTGTACAAACGATGATGCTGTTCAAAAAATTTTTTTCTTGAAGGGCCGGCCATCATTTAATCCTCTTATTATTCATGTATGTGATTTAGAGACTGCTTTAAAATATGGCAAATTTAATGAGGCTGCTTTAAAATTAGCAAGAACATTTTGGCCCGGACCCTTAACAATAGTTGTGCCAATAAATACACCCACAAAAATCTCAACTTATGTAACGGCAGGCTTACCCACCATAGCCATTCGCTGCCCTCAGCATCCTATAGCTCTAGAGATTTTACGCAAATACCCCAACCCCATTGCCGCCCCAAGTGCGAATCGGTCTGGGTATGTCAGCCCCACAAAATATGAACATGTATATGATGAGTTTGGGGATAACGTGTTTATTATTCACGGCGATCAATCTTGTATCGGATTAGAATCCACCATTGTAGATTGTTCCGCCTCAGAAATTTCTATTTTACGACCTGGTTTTATTACAAAGCACCAAATTACAACTACATTAAATTGTCTAGTAACAGAAACTTCATCTTCAGAAATTATTAAAGCTCCCGGACAGTTTAAATATCACTACTCACCAAAACTACCCGTTCGCACTAATGCAACAACCCTTCTTCCGGGGGAAGCTTTATTAAATTTTGGTGAAAATACCCTGCATGCAAAAATAGAACTAAATCTAAGCCCATCTGGAAACTTGGATGAGGCTGCGGCTAATTTATTTGATTACTTAAGACAATTAGATAAAAATTCCCACGATGATATAAATGGCATTGCCGTTGCACCCATCCCACATACCGGAGTAGGCCTCGCGATCAACGAACGACTGAATCGAGCTGCACTAAGAAAATAAACTATCCCATTAGGTAGCTTTGGCCAAATTAAGTTTAATCCACTTACCGCTTCGAATCCTACAATACAGCAAAAGGGTTACTACCAATCCATACAAAGGATATGAATATAAGCTAACTGTATATGATTCTGCTGGAAAATAAGTAAGCCAAACAACAGAGGGTATTACACACACCAACCAAACTGCGGTACTATTAATCCACATTAAAGACTTCGTATCTCCTCCTGCGGTTAGCATTCCCGCATAAATCCAGAAGAACCCATCAATTGCCATGAACAAGAAATTACCCAAAAGGGCCAATTTAAGTGCATAAATAGTTCCGCCAGAAAAGTTAGAAATGTCTATCATCGATTGAATAATAAGATCACTAAAAAACACCATGGGCAAGGACAATAACACAGCTAAAACAATTTGTACTTTATAGGCAGAATCTTTTAATTTAGCAATATAGTCATATTTTTCGGCACCAATAAAATTAGAAACAATAGCAGTAACCCCCTTATGAATCCCATCTGTAAAGAATGTAAAGAAAATGTAAGAAGTAGATGTTACTGTCATCACAACAATATATTCCATTCCAAAGTGTGCTCTAAAGTTTGTTAAGAAGGCCCACCCCGCAATTTCAAATGTATGTCCCACAGCATTAGGAACCCCAACTTTCAACTCTTCCCATAATAAAACTGGATTAAAAACTGGTTTTCGCGTTTGATATGAATGATTATTGTGTTGATTTAAAAAAACATACAACAAGATGAGCACTTGTACAATTTCAGAAATAATAGACGCCAATGCAGCGCCAAAAGCTCCCATCGCCGGTAAATCACCCGCTCCAAAAATAAGCAGGTAGTTTAAGACCACATTTAGGCTGTTGCCCCCAATAACAATCATAGTAACTAATTTGGTTCGACCGATGCCTATAAAAAACCCAGAAACAGCACTCTGAATTAAAAACAGGGGACATCCGCAAACAAATACCTTGTAATACAACAAACCCTCTTCTAGAAATGCATCCGCCAGAAAAAGTTTTTCTCCTATCAATGCCAACGGCGTATAAACTGATATGGACGCAATAGAAAACCAAATCATCTGCCAAACCGGCGATGCCATTTTATGAAATTGTCCAGAACCATTATATTGACCAACAAAAACCTCGGTCATCCCCGCAATAGCAACGCCAGGAAAATAGAAGGCAGCAAATACTATTCCAACCCCAGAAACTGCATTCATCGCATCGATGGAATAATAAGATAACATTAAACGATCCATTACCACCAAGAAATTGCCCGAGAACGCCGTAATAATTAATGGTATGGATATTGATAATAATTCGCTTACACTTCCGGAAGGATGTTTAGTTAGGGGCCTCATATTAATTCTGCTGTTTTTATATTAACCTTTAGCCATTTTTGATTATAAAAACGAATAGCAACAATCAACAGACCCATCGCACCATATGCCGGAGCCACGTATTGAAAAGGAACTGCCGCGTTAGAGGGAAAGTATGCAACCCAAAAATATATTGGAATTACAGCGAAAAGCCAGGTGCTTAATGTATTTGACCACATAATAAATTTTGTATCACCGCCAGCGGTTAAAACTCCCCAAATAATTAAAGTTAGTCCGTTAAAAGCAAAATAAAACCACAGACCTTTAAAAGCGAGACTAACTTGCTGAATTAAATTATGATCAATAAATTGAGCTTGATTCAGCAATTTTAGAATCGTTTTTTCCGGCGCATACCACAAAACAAACCACAGTATTATAAGTATAATAATTAAAATACTCACAGCAGAACGAACAATCTGATTGACGAAGTGCAATGCCCCTTGGCCAATAGCATTAGCAACCATAGCCGTCACCCCCTTTGACAACCCCTCTACGGTAAACATGAACAGAACAATCAAAGAGTGGCACAAAGTTTGAACCGTAATGTAATCATCTCCCTTTGTAGAAAGATAGGCAACAAGCGTAGCCCACCCTGCAATTTCAAGGATTCGTCCTACCGCATTAGGGGTACCTATCTTTAAACATTTTACCATTTGTAAGGTATCAATAAGCAAGGCTCTGGTTTTGTATTTTTTATTGTTAAGTGCGTTTAAAAAAACAGTAAATAAGAATAGAACTTGTAAAAACAGTGCTATACCCGTAGCAACAGCAGCACCCCTGGCTCCCATGGGGGAAATCAACGAATCCAACCCAAATACAAGAATTATATTTAGCACACCATTTATAATATTTCCAATTACAGCACTTATAATCAAAGGAGATGTATCTCCCGTTCCAACAAAAAAAGATGCCAATGCCCCCAATAATGGCACCAGAAAACCAAATAACATAGTAATTTGAAAATATGGCACTCCAAGCATTTGAAATTTATTAACGACTAAATACTCACCACCCCAAAAAGCAACCGGGATAAAGATAACCATCAAAATAAGGGAAAGCCAGATCATCTGCCACACCGCATTGGGTACGCGATTTAAATTTCCAGCGCCATTATGCTGACCCACGAACACCTCTGCCATTGTAGTAATCGATAAGCCAGCAATTTGAAAAACATTGCATGCCAGGATCGTACTAGAGGCTGCATTCATAGCTTCTATATCGTATTTTGCCAGAACAAATCTGCCAAAAAATAACATCATATTACTAGACAACGCTGCCAGCATTAATGGGAAGGAAACCCGCAAAACAGAGTAAAAATTAAAGGACTGAAAAACAGATGATGACATGATTGCAAACACTTTCTTAAAGGTTTAATATGATTTTGATTTAAAAGCAAACCCTAAATAACTTATTGAAAGGAAGATCCATGGCAGTACTTGTTGGAAAGCATGCCCCTGAGTTTAAAGCAAAAATCGTTTTTGCAAATGAAACAAAAACAGTTAGTTTGTCTGATTACAAAAACAAATATATTGTTTTGTTTTTTTACCCCTTAGAATTTACATTTGTATGCCCAACTGAAATGCATGCATTTCAAGAGAAATTAGATGAATTCAAAAAACGTAACGTTGAATTGCTAGGCTGTAGTGTGGATAGTGAACACTCACACTTTGCTTGGCTCAACACCCCAAAAGAGAAAGGCGGCATTCAAGGCATTCAATACGGAATCATTTCTGACCTTGGTGGAAAAATTGCTAAAGATTATGATGTCTTAAATAATGAAAATATTGCGTATCGCGCAGTATTTTTAATTGACCCAGATGGTATTGTACGACATCAGCTGGTTAATGACCTGCCTCTTGGACGCAATGTAGATGAGGTATTGCGTACGGTTGATGCACTACAGCATGTAGAAAAGCACGGGGAAGTGTGTCCAGCAAATTGGAATAAAGGTAAAGACGCCATAAAAGCTACTCGAGAAAGTGTCTCAAAGTATTTAGCAGAAACTGTCTAACTGAGAAAAAGAGAGGGTGAAAGCTCTCTCTTTTTACCCGAACAAAAAAGTCAATATGCCATTTAGTTTTAATCGCCCCTGTGACGTTGTAACAATTCTATCTGCCTTATCACATAGCAACCCCTCAGAAATTAAGGCAGCCCACTTGTTTGTAAAAAAACTATCGGGGGATTTCCCACTAATTTCCAGAAAACGGCTTTTTTTTATCCCTCGCTTTAAACGCAATCCCATTAACATTAACTCCATTAATTCCTCATGGGAAGACAATGTTAATATCTCGTATTGACCATGATTATTTTTTAGGCACGACTCAAGCCAGATTTGTGGAACACGATGTCGTCTTGTCGCATATTTTATCTTATCCACTGTAATACGACCGTGCGCCCCAGGACCAACTCCTATATAATCATTATATTCCCAATACATTAAATTATGACGACACTCTTCACCCAAAACTGCATAGTTTGAAACTTCGTATGCACAAAACCCCTTGTTAGACAAAACTTGGCTTGTCAGCTCATACAATTCTGCGGAAAGATGGTCGTCTGGCAGAGGAAAGTCCCCTCGAGAAAAAGAAGTGTGAAAGGCTGTCCCAGGCTCAATTGTCAGCTGATATAATGAAATATGTGTAGGCGCATATTGCAACGCTGTGGAAAGCTCTTTGTCCCAGGAAGCTAATGTTTGACTTGGCCTGGCATAAATTAGATCAAATGAGACGCAATCAAATGATTGATGAGCAAGTTCAATGGCACCAATCCCTTCCACCAGATTATGTGGACGTCCCAGAAACTTTAGGTCAGCGTCATTAAATGCTTGGATGCCAATCGAAACACGATTGGCGCCAGCCGCTTTAAATGCTTTAAATTTTTCTGCTTCTACGCTTGTTGGGTTAGCCTCAAAGGTAATTTCTAACGTGTCCGAACATGACCAAAGGGTTTGAATCTTGTTAATAATGCGCGACATAAGAATGGGGGGCATTAAAGATGGGGTTCCTCCACCAAAGAAGATTGTTTGAACCTGATGATAAGGTGTTTGCTGATAAGAAAAATCCAACTCTCTAAGATATGCTGTTGTCCATTGTTCAATATCAATCGTTTGAATAACATGACTGTTAAAATCGCAATAAGGACACTTAGAAACACAAAACGGCCAATGAACATACACACCCAAAGGTTGAAAAGTCTCAGTCTGCATAAACTAAGCCGATTAAGACAAATTTGGGTACATAACCCGCATTTGTAATTTAATTAAATCCTGGATTCCAGCATTTGCTAAATCAAACATAGCCTGAAATTGATCTAGTTGGAAAGGCTCACCTTCGGCAGTAGATTGAATTTCTACAATCCCCCCCTTACCTGTTATGACAAAATTTGCGTCTGTTTCTGCAGAACTGTCTTCTTCATAATCCAAGTCTAACACCGGCAGACCTTTTACAATACCTGCGGAAATTGCGGCAACATGGTCTTTTATTGGAACACTTTTAATAATTTTCTTGTCTGCCAAATGTTTACATGCAAAATAAAGTGCTACAAACCCTCCCGTTATAGCCGCTGTTCTGGTCCCCCCATCCGCCTGAATTACATCACAATCAACTTTTATTTGACGCTCACCTAAAATGTTTAAGTCCATTACAGACCGCAAAGCCCGCCCGATTAAACGTTGAATCTCGTGCGTGCGGCCAGACTGCCCCCCTTTTGCTGCTTCTCGATCCATTCGAGAACCTGTTGATCTGGGAAGCATGCCATACTCTGCAGTTACCCATCCCTTACCGCTATTTCTTAAAAATGGTGGCACCTTTTCATCCACAGAGGCCGTACACACAATTTTGGTATTTCCAATTGTTATCAAACACGAACCTTCGGCATGAAGGATAAAGCCAGGCTCAATATTAACGGGTCGCAGCATGTTTGCTGCACGATCATCCTTACGCATTTATTTTCCCTCACCAACTCCTATCATACGGCTTGCGCCATCCTTTATTTCCATAATGCTAATTGAACGCTTAACACTACCATCTTGCTGAAGCTTAAAAGTACCTTCCAGTCCCACAAATCCCAAAGGATTAGTAAATGCACCAATTGAGAAAGGCCGACTAGCGTTTAGCTTGTGCAGCTTTGCTAACATTGCCATCGCATCATATGCTAAATATGCTGTTGTATCCGGCTCTTTGTTATACAAGGAAAAGTAACGATTCTCAAAGATCTGTTTTTGAGATGTATATCCAGCTGTATACCAAGCCCCATTTAGTTGACGCCAGTGATTAACATCGGAAGATTTCCATTGTTGCGTTCCTAAAATCCGTCCAGAAATTTTTCCATTCTTCAGTGCATTACTAATCACAAATAAATCTTGCCCCCCATTAACAATCAACACACCATCAACAGTTTTCTTTTGCATTTTTTTTATAATTGAAGACAATTCATCCATATTGGGACTATAGAAGAAAACATCAACCAACGTAACGCCATATCCCTTTGTTACCTTTTCTATCGCCTCTTTCATTGCCCCTCCGAACGAACCCGAGGGCAGAATTGCCGTAAACCGATCCATACGACTTTTCACCGCAAACCCTATAAGCTCCTCTATTTCTGATTGAGGGGGGATTCCAAACACAAACACCCCGGGTTGGGTTTTTACAAAATTATTTGTTAGGGTAATTATTGGAATTTGCCGCTTTAATGCCCACATTGACGCTGCATCTACTGCCGTCGACATTAAAGGCCCCAAAACAACATCTGCTTCTTTTACGTGCTTTAAAGCTTCCAAAGTGCCCTCAAACGTTCCCTTAGTATCTAATATTTGGGCCTTAAGATTTAAATCTGCGAACTCAAATAAAGCCAATTCTATGGCTTTTAAATATGAATCACCAATATGTGCATATGCCCCGGACAAAGGCAATAATACAACCACGTTTACTTCCTTAGTATCTAACTGAGACGTTTGGTCGGAAGAACATCCATTGAGGAAAAATAAAAATAACGTTAGGATAGAAAGCCTTAATCCAGACTGAAGGGATCGACTAATATGCATAAAATGACCTCTGAGTTATTAATACCGTTTGTACAATCATTGCCAGGATGTGAAACTCAACCAGGTTTGTATATCGTTGCAACTCCGATTGGACATCTAAGCGACATCAGTTTACGCGCTTTGGCCATACTTTCGCAAGCAGATCTTATCGCATGTGAAGACACCCGCGTAACTTTCAAACTTTTAAGCCTGTATAATATTAAAAAACCACTCTTGCCCTATCATGATCACAATGCTGAACAAGCCAGCAAAAAAATTATTAACCATATTAAGCAAGGTCAATGCGTAGCTCTGGTTTCAGATGCAGGAACTCCGCTTATTTCAGACCCGGGATTTAATGTGGTTAGCGAGTGCATCAAAAACAATATGTACATTACCAGCATTCCAGGACCAAGCGCAGCCATCACAGCATTAACATTATCAGGGCTACCCAGCAATCGCTTTGTGTTTTTAGGATTCCTTCCTGCAAAATCCGCGGCGCGCCAAAAAGAGTTAAGCGCCTATAAAACATACAAAGAGACATTAATTCTATACGAGGCCCCCCATCGAATTACAGCCCTGTTGGAGGATTTATTAAGCACATTAGGAGATAGATACATTGTATTGTGCCGAGAACTAACTAAACGATTTGAAGAAATCCACAGAGGGTTAATCTCAAATCTTTTAAATAAATTTTCTGATACTGACCCAAAGGGAGAGTTCGTTGTGTTGATCGAAGCAGCCACAGCCACAACATTAAACGAGATTACAGACAAGGAAATCTTAGACTTAATTAATCATTTAAGCAGCAAAGATGCTGCAGAGTATTTATCAAAGATACACGGTGTTTCTAAAAAGGATTTATATCAACGCATTATTCAATTAAAAAAATAATCCCCCATAACTCAAGGGGGAGGTGGTTAGAGTATTATTACAATTATGATATTATTCGCAAATGTCCAACTGACTGAAAAAGAAAGCAATTTCATTTGCTGCATTTTCATCAGAATCTGAACCATGAATCGTATTTTCACCGATAGAGTCACCTAAGTCACGACGAATTGTGCCTGGCGCTGCTTTTTCTGGGTTTGTGTCACCCATAATTTCACGAGCCTTTAAAACGGCATTTGGCCCCCTTAAAACCTGCGCCACAACTGGTCCAGAAGCTAAAAACTCACATAGTTCATTATAAAACGAGCGCTCTTTATGAACTTCGTAAAATTTTTGAGCTTGTGCCAACGTTAAACGAACACGACGCTGTGCAACAATTTTGAAACCGGCCGCCTCGAAGTATGAGTTTACTTTACCAGTTATATTCTTAGCTGTTGCGTTTGGTTTAATCATCGAAAATGTATAGTTACCAGACATAGGTTTATCCTTCAAAATTTTAATTATATTGCTTATGACATAAAACGAAAAAAAAATAAAGTACGAAGGTGGTAGCGGAGGAGGGACTTGAACCCCCGACACGCGGATTATGATTCCGCTGCTCTAACCAACTGAGCTACTCCGCCAAGAAGATAATCCTTTATATACACCATTTATTTTTTATTGCCAAGGGCGTTTTATAAATTTATTAAGAATCCACAGCTTGCGGCACACAGAAGAAAAATAGTTATTAATTAGACACTTTATATTGTCTTAAAAACCATCTCTCACAATTCTTTCAAAGATAGAAACACTTTATATTAATACTGATTGCAATTAATATTGCCATTTTTGTGAAAAAAAGATACAGTTTCAATAGTTTTATTATTGGAGCTTCTACACATGTTTTTAAATTCTCTTGCTGCTCAAACATCTGGCGCCACAACAAGCGGCGGATGGCAAATGTTGCTGCCATTAGTGTTGGTATTTGGAGTTATGTACTTTTTAATCATTCGCCCTCAAAACAAGCGTATGAGAGAACAACAAAATATGCAGTCTTCCATCAAAGTTGGCGACAACATTGTTACATCGGGCGGGCTAATTGGCCGAGTGGTAAAACTTGAAGACAAAGAAATTCATGTAGATTTTAACCGAGCAGGTCAGCCCGTGCGCGTTTTAAGAACAGCGATTGTTGGACTTATGAATCCTTCCAACAAAGCAAAAACAATGACCCAAAACGATGCTGGAAATACAAAAACCTCTGACAAACAGACACCTTCTTCGGGGGATAATGCCTCACAAAAACCAAGAGTTCGATCACCATTAAATCGTGGGCGAGCAGGTGGAAATCGTAAATCTCCACCGAAAAAATCGGAAGAGTAATTATAACCGTTATAATTTTTGGAGTGTTTTAGATGTCCGTTCGACAAAAATGGAAGAATTTAGTTGTCTATGGTGTGTGTGCGTTAGGCATAATTTTTATGCTGCCTAACTTTCTTTCAGAAAATCAATTAGCAGAACTTCCAGATTTCCTGCGGACATCTCAAATGCGACTTGGTCTAGATTTACAAGGCGGGTCTTATCTTCAACTCCAGGTTGATATGTCAAGCGCAATTCAAGATCGTTTTACAGGATATGCAGACGAAGTGCGCACCTTGTTGCGTCAACAAAAGATTAGTTTTTCAAATCTAACAATTGTAGGTGGAGACACCCCAACGATAGTATTTGAAGTTTTAACTGAAGATGATGCAACAAAAGCTCAGCACGCTCTTACAAAGCTGCCCAATCTAATGACAGAAGCTCGCGAAAAAAAAATTATAGCACAATTGCGTCCGAATGAATTATTAGCCTTGCGTCAATCTATTATTAACCAATCCATCAGCATTATTAGTCGACGAGTTGATCAACTTGGAACAACAGAGCCCGAAGTTACAGCCCAAGGAACAGACCGGATTATTGTTCAGCTACCCGGACTAAAAGATCCAGAACGCATCAAAGGATTGATTAATAAAACAGCAAAGCTAACATTCCATATGGTTGAAGCCATCATTCCTGGCTCAGAGGTAACGCCCAATTATAGAACCCTACCAGGAACTAAGTTGGTCCCCCCCGAAGGCGCTGGGCTAGACGGAACTCCTTCGTTCTATTATTTAGTACGACAAGATGCCCGATTGACTGGGGACAACCTAATTGATGCGCAACAAAGTTATGATACTCAACATAATCGCGTTATTGTATCCTTCACGTTTGATGCCCCTGGCGCGCGAAAATTTGCGGATTTAACTCGCGAGAATGTTGGAAAACCATTCGCTATGGTTTTAGATAATAAAGTTATTAGCGCTCCTGTTATTAACGAAGAAATCCCAAGTGGTCGTGGACAAATTTCTGGAAACTTTACAATTCAGTCCGCAAATGATCTTGCTGTTCTAATGCGCGCAGGTGCTTTGCCAGCAACATTAACCATTATGGAAGAAAAAACTATTGGCCCCAGCTTAGGATCAGACTCTATCGCCGCAGGACAATTAGCAACAGCATTATCAATAGGGTCGGTAATGATTGCCATGGCTATTTTATATGGTGTATTTGGAATTATCGCCGATATTGCCTTGTTATTTAATACCGTTCTTTTAATCGCTGGACTTTCATTAATGGAAGCAACGCTAACACTTCCAGGTATTGCGGGTATTGCATTAACTATTGGAATGGCTGTAGATGCGAATGTACTTATTTTCGAGCGCCTCCGCGAAGAGCTAAAAGCTGGAAAAAAACCTCAGCTAGCGTTAGCCTTGGGATACGATCGAGCCATGGCAACAATTATTGACGCCAACATTACAACAGTTATTGGAGCATTATTATTGTTTTGGTTTGGAACAGGTCCAATTCGAGGATTTGCAATTACCCTGTGCCTTGGTATTGCTGTATCGATGTTCACGGCAATCATGTTAACGAGAGTCATTTCTGAAAAATGGGTTGAGTTTCGCAAAAATAAATCTGTTACCGTTTAAGGAGTTAGATTATGGGTCTTAGATTAGTTCCTGAAAATATTAATATTGATTTTATAGGAAAGCGTTTTGTTTTTTTTGGCATTTCCACAATTGTTTTGGCCATTGCTTTAATTCTGGGAATCAGCAAAGGAATAAACTGGGGTATTGATTTTAAAGGTGGGTTTATGATCAATATGCGAATGTCAGAAAACATGGACTTACACTCATTACGTAATAAATTTTCAGAATTGAAACTGGGGGATGTCTCTTTTAAAGAGGTTGGTAACTCAAAAGATGTGATGGTAACCATTGAAAAACAGCCCGGCGATGAAAATGCCCAGATGTCAGCCTTGGCTCGCATTAAAGAGTCTTTAGGTGAAGGCGTAGAATATCGCAGCATTGATAGCGTTGGACCAAAAGCAAGTGAAGAGCTTCTAGGAAATGGAATTATTGCTGTTGTGTTATGCTTATTGGCTATGCTTGCTTATGTTGCACTACGCTTTCAATGGCGCTTTGGCATATGTGCTATTTTCTCGCTGATCCACGATGCGTTCTATGTGGTGGCATTTTATGTATTCACCGGACTTGAGTTCAATATGCCAGCCATTCTTGCTGTATTAATTACAATTGGGTATTCAATCAATGACACCGTAGTAATCTACGATCGTATCCGAGAAAATCTGGCTAAATTTAAAAAAATGGAAATTCCAGAACTTATCAATCGCAGCATGAATGAAACTTTATCTCGAACAACTATTACATCAGGCACTACAGTTTTATCATTGTTATTTTTATACTTATTTGGGGGAGACGTAATTGCAACCTACAGTTTGCCTATTCTAATAGGTATCATTGTTGGAACATTCTCTTCTATTTGTTTGTCCGGACCTTTATTAGTATATTTTGATATTCGAGCACTGCCAAAAGAAGTCGAGGGGTTCAAGCCTGGGGTCAATGAAAATTAACACGGACGAGATATTAAAACTTACAGCAGAGGTCGCATCTGAGTCAGATGCGATTTTTGTTACTGATCTTATAGAACAAGTGGCACTAGCCGCATCTTGGCAATATGATAAAATTCAACAAATATGGACTATTGAGATTTTATTTCATAGGTCTGAAAAAAATAAGATTGAGCAATTTCTAGAATTTGCAACTGAAACCCTTAAGTTTCTAATTAAATCTCCAACAATATCACACCTGGAAGAACGCGATTGGTTAAGAGAAAACCAAGAATCTTTCCCCCCCCTTGAGATAGATCTCTTTTATATATATGGATCTCATATTACGAACCCTAACCCCAGACAGCTGTTATGTTTAAAAATTGATGCAGCAACCGCTTTTGGATCTGGCAACCATGGCTCAACAAAAGGCTGCTTACAAGCCTTATCTATGCTTCATAAAGAAATTCACCCCAATAATATACTGGATGTTGGATGTGGATCTGGAATATTAGCAATGGCCGCTGCAAAATTATGGCCATCTGCTCATATTTTAGCCTCTGATATTGACCCTGAGTGTGTTCGCGTAACCTTCGAAAACTGCCAGTTGAATCAACTGGAACACATCCAAGTTTTAGAGGGCAATGGATTTAAAAATCCAAACATTCAAATAGCACAGCCCTTTAATCTTATTATAGCCAATATATTAGCAAGCGTTTTATGTGAGATTGTGGACGATATTTATCGTGCCCTAATAAGCGGGGGAACAGTAATTTTATCCGGAATTCTTAATACTCAAAAAGACATGGTTATTAAAATCTACACCTCTAGAAACTTCATTTTTTATGATTGTATACAAAATGATGAGTGGGCTACGCTGATTATGAAAAAGTAACACTTTATAAAGAACTTGCTGATAGCCTTAAGAAAACAAGATGTTTTAAAGTATTGCAATGTTTGGACCTATCAGTTCAGTTTATTATGATCGAATTAATCACGGCGACCTGCAAGAAGATCCTGCCCAAGCATTATTATTGGATAAACTGGATCTGCTATACGACCAATTACACAAACCTTTCTGGCAGCATTATTTTACCCGAAAAAATAAAGGGCTTTATATAGTAGGTGACGTAGGTCGAGGAAAAACCTACCTTATGGATTTACTTTATGAGAAAGTAAAAATTCCGAAGCAACGGTTACATTATCATATTTTTATTAATACTATTCATGAACAGTTAGCCAAATATAAAAAGAAAACCTGGGATAATCTTGCAAAAGAATTTTATGCTAAAGGTGCCCTACTATGTCTAGATGAGTTTCAATTTAGCGATATGGGCAATTTGATGATTTTGTTTCAGTTTTTTAGAAAATTTTTCCAGCTTGGGGGAATATTAGTTACCACTTCTAATTTTAAACCTGAAGAGTTTCATCTTTCAGACAACGCCAGAAGAAACCAATTTCTAGAATTTTTACTACAACATGTTGATATTTTTTCTTTAGACAAGGGACCAGACTATCGCTTAAAAGGGCGCGAAAATTGTCGTAGGGTTTTTGTTGATCAAAAAATTACCTCCCTTGCTAACTTTTTCAATCGTAGCATCCGAAAGGATTTAAGAGAATGTACTTATAATTTTCATAGCTTGTTCGAGATGCCCGTTGGATCTGCTTATTATGATGAATTATTAAAAAAATGTGACTCTATAATAATCACGGACTTTAGACAATTAACTGATGACGACGAAAACAGCTTATTACGCTTTATGCAATTAATTGATTTATTATATGAAAGTAAAATTAGCTTATTTCTTTATTCTCACGTTGCATTAAAAGATATTTATGTCGGTCAAAAATATATACGACCCTTCCAACGAACCCTATCTCGTTTACTTGAAATAACTTCTCGGTAATTTTTTCCATTATTAACTGTTTATTTAGGCATTTTGGGTAAACTTTACCTAGTTATAGATGTTTTGGTGTTTAAACTATGGATAAGATTTTAGAAACAATACGACGCATGGGAACCACACGAGTAGCTTTAACGCTTGCTTTTGCGGGGATGTTATTGGTTGTACTTATCTTTCTTTTCACAAAAGTATCAAGCTCTTCAATGGTTTTATTATATAGCAAAATTGATCCAAAAGAAGCTGGGGAAATTATTACAAAACTTGAAGGACAAGGGGTATCCTATGAATTAAGAGGAGATGGCAGCCAAATCCTTGTGCCATCAAATCAAGCACCAAGATTACGAATGTTATTTGCCCAAGAAGGCTTACCCTCCGGAGAGGGTGTTGGATATGAGATTTTTGATAAGGGAGACTCATTAAGCACATCTGCTTTTACCCAAGATATTAACTATATTCGCGCACTAGAGGGGGAGCTCGTCAAATCTATTACCTCTTTAAATTCTATAGCTGCAGCCCGCGTTCATTTAGTTATCCCCAAAAGAGAACCATTCCAACGTGAACAAAAAGTTCCTACAGCCTCAGTCGTAATTAAAACAAAGGGCAGCGGATCACTCTCTTCTCAAAACATTCAAGCAATTCAACAATTAGTGGCAGCAGGGGTGCCTGGTCTTGACCCATCCAGAGTTGCAATAATTGACAATAATGGCCGGCTATTAGCTAAAAGCCAAGAAGACAATGATACACAAAACATAAATAACAATATCAACGATCATCGTATTTTGTTAGAAGAAAAACTATCACATACTATTGAATCTTTAGTAGAGCGAACCGTAGGGTATGGGAAGGTTCGGGCTCGCGTCTCTGTTGATCTTGATTTGGATCGCATAACAGAAAGTTCTGAACTTTATGACCCAAATAGCCAGGTCATTAGATCCACCCAAGTTATTAGCGATGTTAATCAGGAAGCCGCATCTGAAAATCAGCCATTAACAGTAAAAAATGCAGTACCATCCCCACGTGGCAACACAGCAGGAGCCCCAACAACTCCAGCATCGCAGAACAAATCTAGTCGCAATCAAGAAATCATTAACTATGAAATTTCCAAAACAGTACGACAATATGTTAAAGAAAGCGGCGAGATTAAACGTTTAAGCATTGCTGTGATGATTGATGGAATTCACGACCCACAGACACCCAATGCTCCATACCAACCCAGGAATTCAGAAGAGCTAGAAAATATAAAAACCCTGGTTAAGTCCGCCATAGGATTTCAAACTAAACGTGGAGATGAAATACAGGTTGTAAGTATGCCATTTGTACAAGCATCAGAAGAAACAGAATCTATTTATGATTGGTTCTTTGGATTTAATAAGAATGATTTATTCCGCTTGATTGAACTTCTTGCATTTGTAGGGGTTGGGCTATTATTAACGTTTAGTATCATTAAGCCGTTTTTCAAAAACTTTATGGTAGTCCTTTCTTCAATAAAACCCCTAATAACAAAACCAACATTAGAAGAAGAGCAGGCTGCCGAGAATCAGAAACGCCACACTCCACAATCTGCTGTACAACTAAAAAACGTTGCGGGATTAGTACAATCTGATACGGTAGATACCATCCATTCTTTATTAGAAGATTATCCCCAGCAAGCCGCCAAAGTTGTCAATTCCTGGTTAAATGAGCGTTAAAATGACCCAAGAAAATACAAATTCAAATGCACCAAGCTTAAGAGGTCCACAAAAAGCGGCAGCATTTATGTTGTCACTAGAGGAATCTAAAGTAGCAAAAATTATCTCTTTCTTAGATCAAGATGAGCTACAAAGCTTATCCCGAGAAATGGCCCACCTTGGGGTAGTAGAAGCTAAAAATATTGAGCAAATTTATAAAGACTTTCAAAAAAGTGTCTCTATTGGAACTGGTACCGTTGTGGGCAGCTTAGAGAAAACCGAAAAATTGCTATCACAGATCTTACCTCCGGATAGAGTGGCCGCCATTATGGGAGACATTGTAGGCCCAACAGGAAAAAATTTATGGGGAGAATTAGAAGCTGTTGATAATGAATTTTTAGTTACCTTTCTGCAAACAGAACACCCTCAAACAATTGCTGTTATTTTAACAAAAATTAAACCAGCAAAGGCGGCGGCTATTTTGAAACTTTTACCTGCGCATCTGGCAGAGGATGTCATGGTTCGTATTTTAAAGTTGGATTTAATTTCAAAAGAAATTCTAACAGATCTAGAAAAAACATTACGCACCCAATTTATGATTACCGTTTCAAAGACAAATAAACGAGATGCCCATCAGGTTATTGCGGATATTTTTAACTTATTTGATCGCGATGCTGAAGAAAAATTTATCAATTTTTTAGAAAAAACACATCCGGAAGATGCGGAACGCGTAAAAGAATTAATGTTTACATTTGAAGACATGATCAGAATTGATGACAAAGGAATTCAAGAAGTCATACGCGTAGTGGATAAAACTAGGCTGGCACTAGCATTAAAAGGCGCATCTCCCAATATTAAAGGTTTATTTTTCCGCAATATGTCCGAACGTGCAGGAAATCTTTTAAAAGAAGAAATAGAAGCCTTTGGTCGAGTCCGACTAAAAGAGGTAGACGATGCCCAAGCAGACATTGTTACCCAAGCAAAAGAGTTAATAGAAAAAGAAATTATTACCGCTATAGTTGCCTCTGATCAACAAGAAGAAAAATACATAGAGTAGGAAAATTGTGGTGAACCAGATTGCTCAATTAAAAAAAATATATGATAGCAAAACCAGACGCGCACAAGTAAAAACTTTCTCTGAGGAAGAACTTGCTAAGGTAAAGGCAGACTCGTACACAAGCGGGGTTGAAGCAGGTAAAAACGATGCCATAATAGAAGCAACCAACCGCCAAGAACTAATGCAGAAAGAACTAATCTATAACTTACAAACATGTGTAGATAAATACTTGATTGAACAATCTTCTTTTCAGGCTAATTTATCAAGTTTAATTTTAACTTTAAGTGTAACCCTTTTTAAAAAAACTTTTCCAACCTATGCCAGCAAAGTAGGATTAGAAGAGATAAGCGACTTTATTAAAACCCAACTGTTACAGCTGCAGGACTTACCAGAATTATTTATTACCGTACACCCAGAAAACTTAAAAAATATTATGTCACTGTGTAACAAAATAGTTTCTGATAATAGTTTAAAAATTCATATTTCTGTAAAGGAATCTAACGAGCTTGAATTATCTGACTGCACAATTAATTGGGAAAGCGGTTATTTAGAGAAAAAACTGAATAATATCTTAGATAGTTTATCTTTGGCGGTATTTGAATCAACAAGCGATCACATAAATGAATAACGAGGAAAAAATGGAAGAACAAGAAGCACCAATTGAAAATACAAAAAACACTACGACGCCTCCTGCTGAACAAGAACTAGCAGAAAATAATGCGCTCAACGAACATGTCGCGCGCCCAGTTGAGGCTGTATATGATGTTCCTGTTGTAATATCTGCTGTTTTGGGATCGACCAAAATGCCCGTAAGCGATTTATTAAAGTTAACAAGAGGCTCTATACTTGAGCTTGAGCGCAGAGTCGGCGATCCTATTGATATTTATGTAAACAATCGCCTTATTGCAAAAGGAGAAGTCGTATCTGTAGACGATAAATTAGCTATTACCATGACAGATGTAATTAAAATTTTAAAGTAGGGTTATAACATGCGCTTGTTAATTATTGGACAAATGAGTAGCGATCTAATCGAAGCCAGCAAAATTGCAATAAGCAAGGGGGCAAAAGTAGGTCACGCAGATAGTATAGAATCTGCTTTAATTGCATTAAGAGCCGGAAAAGGGGCTGACTTAATTATGATGGACGTAAATATGGCCATCGATAAAATGATTCAGGCCTTGCAAAATGAACGCTTTAACATCCCCTTAGTAGGATGTGGAGTTGGTGAGAACAATCAACAAAAAGCGGTGCAAGCGATTAAACATGGAGCAAGCGAATATATTCCCCTTCCCCCAGAGGCCAAATTAATTGCCGCTGTTTTAGAGGCTGTATGCGACGATAACCCAGCATTGATGTATAAAGATCCCAACATGGAAAACGTTGTGCGCATGGCTCGACAAGTTGCCACAAGCGATGCAAGCATTCTTATCACAGGAGAGTCTGGAACAGGAAAAGAAGTTATATCAAGGCTAATTCACAATGCAAGCAATCGGGCAAAAGCAAGCTTTATAAGTGTAAACTGTGCAGCCATTCCTGAAAATCTTCTAGAGTCTGAATTATTTGGTCATGAAAAAGGGGCGTTTACGGGGGCAGTTGCTAAACGAATTGGAAAATTTGAAGAAGCAAATGGCGGAACCTTATTGCTAGATGAAATCAGTGAAATGCATTTACATCTGCAAGCTAAACTGTTACGTGCCATTCAAGAACGCGTCATTGACCCCGTAGGATCTTCCAAATCTGTAAAAGTCAATATTCGAATTTTGGCCACAAGTAATAGAGATCTATGGCAATATGTAAAGGAAGGAAAATTTCGAGAAGATTTATATTTTCGACTAAACGTCATTAATATTGAAATGCCCCCATTAAGAAAACGTCCTCAAGATATTCCATTTTTAGCCAACCACTTTATTGAAAAATATGCAAAAGCAAATGGTGTCCCTGTTCGACCTCTTTCTTTAAAGGCCTTAAGTTTATTACAACAGCACTGCTGGCCTGGAAATGTTCGAGAGCTGGAAAATACGATGCATCGCGCTGTATTAATGGCAAGCGGGCTAGAAATCCAAGATGATGTGGTTTTTCCAAAAGGTATAAAATCCTTAAGCACAGAGGCCTCTAACCACGACCCAATAATTATACCTTCGTCATCTTCTTTAGTTGGTCGTACTGTAGCAGAAGTAGAAAAAGATTTAATACTGGGGACATTAGATCATTGTCTGGGTAATCGCACACATGCTGCAAATATTTTAGGGATTTCGCTTCGAACATTGCGCAACAAGCTTAACCTATATAAAACTGAACATAACCTTCATATTGGAGATTAGTCTTTATGGAACGCTTACTTGCAGCATTAAATCCAACCAATATTGTTAGACGAGGGGACATTATATTTACCTTTGCATTAATTGCAATATTGGTAATTTTAATTTTACCTATGCCCACATGGTTGCTGGATTTCTCGCTAGCACTTTCGATTACCTTTTCAATTATAATTTTAGTTACTGCTTTATTCATCGAACAACCCTTAGAATTTAACTCATTTCCTATGGTGTTATTAGTGGCTACTATATTTAGATTATCGCTTAATGTAGCTTCTACTCGTCTAATCTTATCAAATGGACACGAAGGACCCGCCGCTGCTGGACATATTATTTATGCCTTTGGCAGCTTTATTATGGGGGGGAATTTTGTAATTGGACTAATTATTTTCTCGATTCTACTAATTATTAACTTCATGGTTATCACCAAGGGTTCTGGCCGTATTGCAGAAGTTTCCGCCCGGTTTAGCTTAGATGCGCTGCCTGGTAAACAAATGGCAATTGATGCTGATTTAGCAGCCGGCGCATTGACCGACCAACAAGCAAAAGAGCGTCGGAAAATAATTGAAGATGAATCTAATTTTTATGGTGCCATGGATGGTGCAGCAAAGTTTGTAAGAGGAGACGCCATTGCTGGGCTTTTAATTACATTTATTAATATTCTGGGTGGCATTTTAATTGGTGTGATCCAACAAAATATTAGCTTATCCGATGCTGCGGCATCTTATACATTTTTAACTGTAGGTGACGGTCTAGTATCGCAAATTCCAGGACTTATTGTTTCTGTCGCCGCAGGCATGATTGTATCAAAAGGCAACACGCAGGGCTCTGCCGATAAAGCTTTATTTCAACAACTAAGCGCGTATCCCACCGCATTAGCAATTTGTAGTTTTTTTCTGTTTTCCTTTGCTTTACTTCCTGGTATCCCCTTTCTGCCTTTTGCAACTATTGCTGCTTCTCTTAGTGGTTTAGCTTGGTTTTCTTATGAAAAAAAACAGGCAGGGGCTAAAGACTCCAAAGGAACAAAACCAAATTCAATAACTGCAACTACCGCCGCGACACAAACGAATTTAAATCAAGATAGAATCGCAGGGATTGATATGATAAGGGTTGAGCTAAGCTATAACCTGCTTCCCATGTTAAACCGTAACGATGGTGTAAAAATCACAGATCAAATAAAAAATATTCGCGACCAACTTGGCGCAGAGTTAGGCTTTGTTTTGCCATCTGTACGATTACAAGACAACATGGATTTGGAAGATAACCACTATTCAATCAAAATTAAAGAAATTGAAGCTGGTTCTGGAAAGGTTTACCCTGAGAAATATTTAGCAATGAATCCTAATGGGGAACAAGTTCCTTTCCCCGGGGATTCGACAACAGAGCCAGCGTTTGGATTGCCCGCGAAATGGATTGCAGCCAATCATAAAAATGAAGCAGAACATAAAGGCTATACCGTGGTAGACCCATCAACAGTTATTACGACCCATATGATTGAGCTGGTAAAAGAAAATATATCAGAATTATTAACCTTTGCGGACGTACAGAAACTCATTGATGGACTAAACGACAGTCATCGTAAATTAGTAAACGATATGGTTCCATCTCAAGTATCCATGGGAACAATTCAACGTATTTTACAGAACTTACTGGATGAAAAAATATCCATCCGAGATCTTCCAACTATTTTAGAGGCCGTTTCAGAATCTGGGCTTGGTTCTAAGAGCATTACAGCTTTGACTGAATTTGTTCGCTCTAGACTGGGGCGGCAAATTACTTATTCTTTTGCACATGGTGGCACATTAAACGTAATCATGTTATCCTCGGAATGGGAAAGTGAGTTTGCCTCCAGCATTGCGGGGGATTATAATTCTGTTAGAGAGTTGGCAATGGCGCCATCTCAACTACAAAAATTTGTTAAGAAAGCGAATGATTTAATGAAACGCTCAGAAATTGCCTTACATAACCCTGTTATTGTAACATCACCAAGTATCCGTCCATTTGTACAAACAGTTATTGATAAGCTTGGCCCAAAAATTCCCGTTTTATCACAAAATGAAGTTCATCATAAAGTCTCTATAGAAACTGTTGGAGAAATCTAAAAGGACATCCTCACATGAAGCTGCATAAATTTACTGCCACCACTTTTACTCAAGCAATGAATCGGGTTCGCAAAGAACTAGGAGAAGATGCTATTATTGTTTCCAGCATTGAAGAACAAGGTTTGTTTCATATTACTGCCGCTATTGAAGGTGACTTTGATCTTTCTAAAAAATCCTTTGACCTTATTTATCAATCCCTGGACGAACATGGGCTGCCAGATTTAACAAAAAAGCAAATAAAGGATTTAATTCGCAGCCTTGAGCATAAAATACCAGAACCGGCAGAATGTTTGGCGGCCTCTTTAGATCAAATTCTTCATTTTAATCCTTTTGAACTAGATAATCTTAAGGAATTTATGGGAACGGAAAAACCTTGCCCTATTGCTTTAATAGGACCTCCGGGCGCAGGAAAAACAGCATGCATAGCAAAATTGGCAATTGAAGCCACAATCAGAGACTTAAACCCTATTGTTATTACATTAGACGCAGAAAAAGCTGGCGCAATTGCACAGCTAACATCTTTTACCGAAGCGTTGGCTATTCCATTTAAAAAGGCAGATACAAAAGAAGAATTATCTGAACATATTTTTCATCATAGCGGCTTAATATTGCTAGATACAACGGGATTGAATCCATATGATGAGAATCAAATGTCTTTTGCAAAAGAGATGTTATCTCATGCGGTCGCCATTACTGTTTTAGTTATGCCTGCCGGCCTAGATATGAGCGAAGCTCAAGACATGATTAAAATATTCAAAACCCTGTCTCCCAGCTATTTAATAGTTACAAAAATTGATATGTGCCGTCGATTTGGCAGTGTAATGGGATTATCTTTATATTCAAGCTTACCACTAGCTTATTTTAGTCATAGCCCCCATATATCGTCTCCGCTTGTGCCCTTCACCCCAATTGAGCTGGCTCAATTAATCCAATTTAAAAACACTTCCCTTGTAAAATAGTTCATTGTATTCTTAGAAATATGCCGCTAAAGGATGAAAAAATGCTTCAAGAAGGATTCTGTTACTTAGAAAATATCCCCTACGATATACGCTACGCAACATCCAATAATCTTATTGGACGACCACTTAATGGATATAAAGTCAACAAATGTATAGTTAGCCATCCTGTTGCAAAAGCATTAGAAATAGCCCAAAACAAAGCAATATCACAAGGATGTTCTTTATTTATATTTGAAGCATATCGCCCTTTAAAAACCTTAGAAGATATTGTTCAATGGACGCTCACCCCAGATATTATTGGAAAGCAAAGATTTTACCCAGACATTGATAAAGATCAACTATTCAATTTAGGATATATAGCGTTACGTTCAACTCATACAAGAGGAGCTGCGGTAGATGTCACATTAATTAATCCGATAACTAATCAAGAATTAGATATGGGTACAGAGTTTGATTTTTTCGGCGAAGCATCAAACACTGCGTCTAATAAAATTTCTGACCTGGCAAAACAAAACAGAGCGACCCTTTTAGGGATTATGTCATCAGCGGGTTTTGTAAATTATGAGAAAGAATGGTGGCATTTTACTTTAAAAGATGAGCCATTTCCCAATACTTATTTTGATTTTGATATTGTATGAATCTTAAGTCTGTAATAAATCTTTTAGGTGGCTAAGCGTCAATTTTAATAAGGCATCCTCGGATAATGTGCTGTCTATTACATGGTATCGTGAAGAATATTTCTTAGCCAAGGACAAAAATGCGTTGCGTACATCATCATGAAACAAATATCCCTTTTGTTCAAATCGCGATTCCGAAGAATTGTAAGAACGCTTATTAGCTCGATACAATCCAATATCAACAGGCACATCCAATAAAAATGTTATTTGTGGAAAAACATCTTCACAGGCAATTTTATGCAACGCTTCTAAAAAAGAAATATCCACTCCTTGAACACAGCCCTGATAAACAAACGTTGAATCAACAAATCTGTCACATATTACCCAAATACCCTGCTCTAAAGCAGGCAATATACAGTTTTTTAAGTGATGTCGCCGCGCTGCGTTAAACAGCAATGATTCCGTTATCGGATCAAAACGATCCTTATCTCCCTCTACCACCAACGCACGAATAGCCTCAGCTTCAGGGGTCCCTCCAGGCTCTCTGGTTAATAAAACCGGGATGTTTCGGGACTCTAAAAATGTTGCTAAACCTCGAGTAAGTGTGCTTTTTCCAGAACCCTCTCCACCTTCTAGGGTAATAAAGACACCTTTATTCATCTTGGATTTTTACCAAATAGCAAATAGTGCAAAATAATAGGCAGCCTTTGTAAATAGCCGGCCCTATACAAAGATGCCTGAGCATATACGGGATAGACCGCCTGAACCTGTTGATCTGGCATTGTTAAGATTAGATCTCCTACTTTATCTCCTGCCTCTAAAGGAGGTTCTATAGGCCCGCTAAACTTTAATTCTGCAGAAAGATTATGCTTGTCACCCTTAGGTAAAGTTAATAAAACATCATCTTTTAATACCACCGGCACTTCAGACTTATTTGCCATCCAGGTATCTAGGTTAGCAATAATCTTATCCTTTTGAAAGACCGCCACCTGATGAAAAGTTCGGTATGCCCAATTCATTAATGATTCGATAAAACGGTTACGCTCGACCATAGTTTTACAACCATTTATAATTACAAAAATCCGTTGCTGATTTACAACGGCAGAGGTGATAACGCCATAGCCACCACTTTTTGTATGCCCTGTTTTTAATCCTTCTGCTCCTTCAAAATTTCTTAAAAATTGAGTAATCAAATTTTTATGTGTCCCTTTCCCAAAGGTAAACGTCTTTTGAGAGAAAAAATGATGATATTCTGGGAAATCTGCATATAATCGTTTGGCAATCTTATATAGATCCCTACACGTAGAATAATGATCTTCATGCGGCAATCCTGAAGAGTTTACAAAATGAGAGTTATCACATCCAAACTCGCGCAGCTTTTCATTCATCCGGCTTGCAAAGTCTTCTTCAGAGCCAGAGATGTTTTCAGCAATACAAATACACGCATCGTTACCTGAGGCAACGAATATACCTTGAATTAAGTCCTCTACACGAACCGTTTTTCCCTCTGGCAAATACATTCTGGTTCCCTCGGCTTTTGAGGCTTTACGACTAATAGAAAACTTTGTATCTAAAGATATTTTTCCCGCTTTGATTTGTTCAAAAACTAAATATGCTGTTAATATCTTTGTCATTGAAGATGGAGACATTTTTTGATCAGCGTCGTGTTCAAACAAGACAGTATTGGTATCATCATCTATGATCAAAAGTTGACGGGCATTAACATCTATTGGGGGAACCAATTTAGCTGTCACGGTTGAAGAAAAAATAATAAGAGCGGTTAATATTCTAAATAACATGGATATTGCGGGATTAAATTTTATAATTAACACTCTAATCGATTTGTTAAAAAATCGCAACCCAAGACGTTATTTTATCCCGAAATTTCATCAGAAACATTTCTATTCGACATTGATTATAATGTATGGTATGTCGTTATTATACACTAATATTAAATTATGAATTTATTCATTGATCACAACTACCGCATTACAAAGATCTGTGATGAGAAAAAAGATCGATTTGCAAACATGGGGCTAATAAAAGATACTCATGTGCAAATCAAACATATCCAATGGCTTAATGGTCCTATTGTTATTGAGGTTAATGGACGATTAATCGCCCTTCGAAGGGATGAGATAGGATGTCTAAATCTGCAGTAAAATGGCTATTGGTCGGAGCCCCAAACTCTGGCAAAACATCTCTGTTTAATCAACTAACGGGCGCCAACGGCGAGGTTATGAACTATCCAGGCTCTACCACCACCACCCATACTGCAAAACTTAAGCAAAGCCACAAACGCGGCAACATAATAATTATCGACACCCCGGGTGTATATGGCTTGGGCGGAGACATCCCCGAAGAAGCTGAAGTTAAAAATGCCCTAACACAAAATATGGCCGCCCCTGTTATTTTTGTGCTTGACTGTCGATTCATCGATCATCGTTTACAATTTTTATCTAATCTTCTAATGCAAGGATTTAAATGTGTCGCTTATTGTACCCATGTTAACGCTAATGCAGATTTAGACAAACTAAATGCCATTTATGGTATATCTTTTATTGATAGCCAACATCCGATTGCGTTGAAGGCATTAATATATGCTGTTGAAAATATCCATCTACAGTCTACAACTGTTCAAGCAACAGGACTTGTTCCGAAAAAACCTAACAATCAATATGATCTAGATAGATTATTTCTACATCCTGTTTTAAGCCTAATATTTACAATATTAGCAATGATCATAGTTTTTAGCTGCGCATTTTATATAGCCCAGCCACTGAGTAATCAAATCGAATCTATTATGGATACAGCAATTGCTTTTATTGAGACCTCTTTCTTTTATCAAGAGCACATGCTTCTTGGGTCTTTAATATCTGGGGGAGCCCTGGGTCTGGGAACGTTATTAATTTTTATTCCGCAAATTTTTTTATTATTTGTAATTATTTTTTTCATTCAAGAAAGCGGTTACCTTGCGCGTGCGGCCGTAGTTCTTGACCCTCTAATGCAAAAAATTGGATTACACGGAAAATCTTTCGCGCCCTTGTTATCGGGATTTAGCTGCGCCATTCCAGCAATCTTGCTTAGCCGCACAATAACATCAAAAAAAGAGCGGTTACTAACTATTTTAGCAGTTCCCTTTATGATATGTTCTGCTAGGGTTCCGATGTATGCAATGTGTGTTTCTTTGCTATTCTCAGAAGACTCACCCCTCTTGGCTGGGCTTGCTTTTTCTTTTTTTTATATTATTAATATATGCTTAGGGATAGTTGCCGCGGGATTTGTTAATAAATTTCTAGATTCAGACACCACGTCTTATTTTATGTTAGAACTACCTCCTTATAAGTTGCCATCTATAAAGATTGTTGTGTCTTCTGCATTCACCCGTGTTTTTGTTTTTTTGAAAAGTGCGGGGCCTGTAATTTTAGGATTTAGTCTTATTGTTTGGTTTATAACCACATTCCCTAATTATGACAACCCAAGCAGTGCCCAGCGACTAGACCACAGCTACGCAAGTCAGCTTGGACACATCATGGAGCCCATATTCCAGCCAATGGGGACAGATTGGAGAGTGGGCACTGCAATTCTTAGCAGCTTTGCCGCAAGAGAAGTTTTTGTATCTTCTATCACATTATTATTAGGAAACACACCCTCAAATACAACAACAACTACAGTATTTGAGAATCTAAAAAATGTTAAGAAAGCAGATGGATCTCTTTTATTTTCATATCCATCAATCATTGCATTATTAGTATTCTTTATGTTCGCTCTACAGTGTAGCTCTACCACCATAACCACAGCAAAAGAAACAGGATCCTGGAAAATTGCTTTTTTCCAATTTATAATCATGAATGGTTTGGCTTATACTTTATCCGTTATTACATATCAAATTTTATCGAGGATATACATATGAAACATTTATTGATCGTCTTATTAGGAGCACTCCCTTTAAATATAGTTTGCGAAGGAAAATTTGATGGGATATCGCTTGGCGCCAGCATCGGCGCGGACATAGCATCCCTAAAAGAAAAGTCTATCACAGACGGAATAAAACAACCCGGAGCTAACGGAAAAATATATGTTGGTCTTAACAAAAGCTTTCTAGATGTTATATTTATTGGGGCAGAAGCTTTTGGGCGATACAGCTTTTTTGTAAAAGCAGAGGCATCTAAAAAAGAAAATGCGGAAGGAGCCCCTCAATTTGGAGGATACTTACGAGCCGGAATTAGACCTTCTGAAAACTTTTTAATTTATGGGTTGTATGGAATTCAAAGTAGCTCGACCAAAATTAAAGGGGTTTTTGATAAGCTATTTGAACGTCAAGGTGGTAGCTGGTCAACAATAATAGGTGCTGGGATTGAGTATGCTTTTGGATTGGGCACAGCCGTTCGCCTTGAGGGGACTTATGAGCCTGAAGCCTCTTTTAAAATAACAGATGTTCCTGACATGACCTACGATGCCAACTTTTTCTCACTTAATTTAGGTGTGACTTTATATCTGTAAAGCTTTTTTCGCTAAAAGATATGCTTAGGCTTTAATTTTAGTGATGAGCTTTATTCGTTTGATGAAACGCGCTTTTCATATATGTCACACCCGACCAAATTGTTACTATCGTGGATATCCACAGTAATGCTACCCCAACTTCATACATCATCCACGCGCTGGGGGTAGAAGGGTATGTCATTAAGAATCCCAGCGCCAACATTTGGGCCGTTGTTTTTAATTTGCCCAATTTACTGACGGGCATACGAATTTGATAATCTGCTAAAAATTCACGCAATCCTGAAATAAAAATTTCTCTACATACAATTAAAATCACGGGGATTAAATTCCACACAACCAATCTTTCCAGTCCAACGCACGTAATTAAAACTGTACTGACCAATAACTTGTCTGCTATAGGATCAAGAAAGCGTCCAATCATCGATGTTTGACGCATAGCCCGCGCAAGATACCCATCAAAAAAATCAGTTATACATGCGACAACATAAAAAGAAAAGGCCAGCCAATCTCCTAAAAAAGATTGCCTGTATAAGGAAAATACAATTCCTGGTATTACCAAAATTCGCAACAATGTTAAAAGATTTGGAATGGTATATATTGCCATATATTTAGCTTTCGGGGTTAAAAAATGTATAAATCGCCAGGGCCATAGCAGGACTAATTCCATTTACTTGTCCCAGCTGTTCAATACCTGCATCTTTAATAGATTTAACAGATCCAAAATGATGTAACAAAGCTTTTTTTCGTTTTGGCCCAATACCAGGAATCTCATCTAGCAACGATAATATCATTTGTGTTCCACGCTTTTTCCGATGAGTTTCAATCACAAAACGATGCGCCTCATCCCTTAAGCGCTGAATAAAAAACAGCAGGGGGTCATTAAAGTCTAGCTGCACCATTTTTTTGCCCGGCAACAAAATTTTTTCTTTGCCAGCATTTCGATCTGGACCTTTAGCAACAGCCATCAACGCAGGCATATTAGTCAATTGTAACTCTTCTAATATTTGCACAACTGCATTCAATTGTCCAACCCCCCCATCAATAATGACAACATCTGGAAAAGCCCAATGTTCATCTGCATCCGATTTTGTAAATCTTCTTCGAAAAACCTCTCTCATCATCCCAAAATCATCACCAAAAACCGAAGGGTCTTTTATCGTAAACTTACGATAGGCTTGCTTCATAAACCCCTCTTCGCCCGCTACAATAAATGCTCCTACCGCATGACGTCCTTGAATATGACTATTATCATAAACCTCTATTCGTTCTGGAGCTTCAGACAAATCTAAAAAGTTTGCAAGACTTTGCAATAAATCTTTTTGATTAGCGGTTTCCAACAGTTTACGCTTAACCGCAGCCCGAGCATTTAATAAAACATGGTCCATAAAGCGCTTTTTATCACCACGTATAGGTACTTGAATATTTATAAGCTGTTGATTTATTTCTGCTAAAGCTTGAGAAATTAAATTAATTTCACTCAAATTCTGACTTATGTATATTTCTTTTGGTGCGGGCCTTGCCTCATAAAACTGCAAAATAAATTGTTGAAAAATTTCTTCCAGCGAGTGATCACTATTATGTTTTGGGAAATAAGATCTATTCCCATAATTCTGGCCGTGTCTTACAAAAAATACCTGTATACCAACACATCCCTTGTCCTCATATAAGGCCATAATATCTGCGTCAACCACCCCCACTGGAGTAATATTAGCATGCTCCTGAATTTTATGTAGATTTTTTATTTGGTCTCTATAAGCCGCCGCCAATTCATACTCTTCATTAGCCGCAGCATTAATCATTTTTTCATCTAGGGCTTTTTGAATGTCCTGAGATTTTCCTTTTAGAAAATTCATCGCCTGTTTCACTTGCTGTTGATAACCTTCAGGAGAAACTTTTCCAACACAGGGCGCTGTGCAGCGCTTAATGTGATATTGCAAGCACGGGCGTTGACGCGCCTCAAAAAATGAATCGGCACAGTTTCTTAGCTTAAAGACTTTCTGTAAAGCAACAATTGTCGTATCTACTGCATCAATAGTCGCAAACGGACCAAAGCAGTAAGCCTCTTGCTCATTTACCCCTCGCTTTTTATAAATTTGCGGAAAGTCATGGTTTTTCTGAATATAAATATGAGGAAATGACTTATCATCTTTAAGTAAAACATTATATTTTGGTTGCAGCTTTTTAATCAGCTGACTTTCTAAAATTAAGGCTTCAACTTCTGTTTTGGTAGAGATAATCTCCATTGAGGCCGTTGCAAAAACCATGCGCTGTAATCTTGTTGGCAGCTGATCAACCAGCGTATAACTTCGCACCCTATTTTTTAAACTTTTAGCCTTCCCTACGTATAGCACATGTCCCTGAGAGTCTAACATACGATAAACACCCGGCGTTAGGGAGAGTGTTTTAACCATATCTAAAATAACTTGAACACCATGATAAAAGGACGATCGCTCTGTCATAAGCTATTGATAACTCCTTAATCCTAAAGGTAGTTTATATTATTAAAGCATTCTCAACAAAAGTTAATATTTTGTCATCTGTAAGAAATTTCGTTCCATTAAATCTGTAGACCACTGGTGAGATTGCTTCGTTAATATTTCCATTTCGTCAAGTTTAACAATTGCTTTTAACAGCCCACCAACCGACCACTTTGACAAATTATGAATAACCTGGGGTCTTCTATTAAAGGGAATCATTGGAGTTGCAGAGCTTACTGTTTGTTGAGCAGACTGCCCAAGGTCTATTTGCCGACGCATTTCTAAAAGACTCCAAAGCTGCTTTGCAATAACCCTTAACAACGGAATCATTTCTTTCTGAAAAATAATCTCAGATTTCTGAAATACATCTATCATTACTTTTAAATTTTTACTGATCACAGCATCAGATATTTTAAATATATTCATCGTATCTGGGGGAATTAAAACTTTTTCTATGTCCGCTGCCGTTAATGTTGTTCCATTAGAATAAAATTGCTGTAATAATTTAACTTGCTGTGCAGCCATATTAAATGTATCAACCTTAGCCAGAATTGCTCCAACGACATCTTCCTTAATATTATACGCTTGCAGTTGATACTTAATAAACGAGTTTAGAAAAGCAATTTCATCACCATATATTCCAACCGCTTGATAAGTAGGGTGATTACACATATATGTTACAATTTTATTGTTTGATTTAAGGTTTTTCCCAACCATCACGATAGGCACTAAGAAGGCATAGGTTTGAATTAAGGGTAAAAACTTATCCGTTACATCCTTTATGATGTATAATTTTGGAGACTCAAACAAAGAGGTTTCTAAATAAAGTTTTTCCTTAGAAATTGCTAATAATTCATTTTCTAGAAAAGTTTTGATCTCAGAGCCTTTCGCATTTAACCTCTGTGGAATCAGCTCTAAAATCAAAAAATCTTCAATCGCTGGATTATTGCCATATAACAAGCAACCAGAGGGAATCTGTCCTGCAAACAATATTTCGGGACGAAGCTTCATAAACCTTTCCTAGGATATTACAATATTCACGATTTTATTTTTGACAACAATTATCCGTAACAACGCCTTCCCCTCAGTAAAATGTAGCACTCTTTCTAATGCTTTTGCCTTGACATCTTCATCAGGGCTATCTACAGGCATATTAATCGTACCTCGCAATTTTCCATTTACCTGTATGGCAATTGTTACCTGGCTTTCCGCCGTAAGCTCTGCCTGATACTGGGGCCACGGGGTTTCACATAACAAAGAATGATGCCCTAACTTTTCCCAAACTTCCTCGCAAATATGTGGTGTAATAGGCGCTAACAACAGCACCAAAGCTTCGTATCCCTCACGCAAAACCCACTTTTCATCGACAGACTTAGGGTCAAATGAAAACAACGCATTAGATAATGTTCTTAACCTAGCAACCCCACGATTATAAGCAAACATTTCTAAGTCATTGGTATAGTCTTGTATTGTTTTATGGGTAATTCGCCGCATATCAAGCGCTGTGGTTGAAAAATTTATGGGCTGTGAAGTATTTACAGGCGGCATAGAATCAATAGCATACACGACCTGCGTGTATAATTTATTTAAATAACGCCAAGCACCTTCTACCCCAGCATCTGTCCACTCTAAGTCTTTTTCTGGAGGATTATCAGACATCATAAACAGCCTTGCGGTATCCGCTCCATAGCTATCGATAATTTCGCCCGGGTCAATTGTATTTTTCTTGGACTTACTCATTTTCTCAAGGCGACCAACCACCACCGGAGATCGATCCAAGGTCTTAACATATGTACCATTTTCTATCTGCATCACCTCAGATGGGGACAACCACCCCCCCTCCTTATCTTGATAGGTGACATGAGTAATCATGCCCTGGGTCAACAGGTTCTTAAAAGGTTCATCAAAATTAATTGGGTACCCGCACTTACGCAGGGCGCGTGTGAAAAATCGAGAATACAATAAGTGCAAAATTGCATGCTCTACCCCCCCTATATACTGATCAACCGGCATCCAATACTGCACATCCTTTGCATCAAAAGCCTCTTTTGACTTAGGCGAGCAGTATCGCAAAAAATACCAGGATGATTCAAAGAATGTATCCATAGTATCCGTATCTCTTAGCGCAGGCTTTCCACAACTTGGACAGGATGTGTGCTTCCACGTTGAGTGACGATCCAAGGGGTTTCCAGGATGGTCAAAAGTAACATCATCTGGCAGCTTAACTGGCAAATTTTCCAGCTTTTCCGGAACAACGCCACACGTATCACAATGTACAAAAGGAACAGGACATCCCCAATAACGCTGACGGGAAACCCCCCAATCCCTTAATCGGTAAGTTGTGGCCCCCTTACCAGTTTTGCTTTCTTCCAACCTCTGAATCATTGTTTTTTTTGCTTCTTCTGAGTTTTTGCCATCTAAAAATCCAGAGTTAATCATAGTACCGCTCTCAGTATACGCAGCATCACCAGTCCAGGTTTCTTTTCCAGACACTACTTGATTAATTGGCAAGTTATATTTGGTAGCAAATTCAAAGTCTCGCTGATCGTGGGCTGGGCATCCAAACAGTGCGCCCGTGCCATAATCCATAAGCACAAAGTTAGCAACATATACAGGTATTTTTTTGCCAGGAATTAATGGGTGGGTCGCTGTTAACCCAACTAAGCACCCAAGTTTTTCTGCCGTTTCAACAGCTGCCTCTGAGGTACCTCCGCGCTCACATTCTTTAATAAAATCATGAAGCTGTACATTAGTTTCTGCTTGTTGTTTAGCAACAGGGTGTCCTGCGGCTATTGCCAAAAAGGACATTCCAAATAATGTGTCTGGTCTAGTAGTAAACACCGTCACAATTTCGCCATTAGACAACTGAAAATCAACATATGCACCTTGAGATTTTCCAATCCAATTTTTTTGCATAATGCGCACTTTTTCAGGCCACCCCTGAAGTTGTTTCAAGTTTTCCACTAAATCATCTGCGAAATCTGTAATTTTCAGAAACCACTGATTGATTAATTTTCGCTCTACTACAGCGCCGGAACGCCACCCACGACCATCGATAACTTGTTCATTGGCTAATACTGTATTTTCAACTGGATCCCAGTTTACGTGTGATTCTTTGCGGTATAATAACCCCTCTTTATAAAAGTCAATCATCATCTTTTGTTCGTGACGATAATATTCAGGAACATGCGTGGCAACCTCTCGTTCCCAATCATAAGAAAACCCCAGCGGCTTTAATTGCGCTTTCATCTCAATAATATTTTTATTCGTCCACTCTCCAGGATGAACCTTGCGCTCTATTGCTGCATTTTCTGCCGGCAATCCAAAAGAATCCCACCCCATAGGGTGAATTAAATTATATCCCAAAGCCTTGCGATAACGAGCGGCCACGTCACCTAAAGTATAGTTGCGCACATGTCCCATATGAATGCGCCCAGATGGATATGGCAACATTTCCAACACATAGTATTTTGGCTTGGTGTCATCCACGTCAGATTGAAAAACGTTTTTTGCTTCCCAAATTTTTTGCCATTTTGCTTCTGTAGTTTTAAAGTTATATCGCATTTAATGTGTTCCCTAGTCGCGCTTGTTTCGATCATAAAGTTGAGTTGCCTCGATAATAATTCGATCTATTAACGTTTTTCGCAAAGCGGCATCTGGAAGAATTGTTACCCACGCTGCGCCCTGTTTTTTTTCTGCCATCATTAATATTTCAAGGTTATCCTCTCTCGGCATTTTACCCAAAAGACGCACTGTAAATCGATATCGAATATCTGTTTTTTCTGTATGATTGATCCAATCTGTCTGTATAATTCGAGCATGAAAATTGTTAAAACTAATTGGATATTCGGACATTATTTTGCTTGCGGCGCCCCATAAAGGATCATCTAGGGTAGCTGTTTTTTCATCTGCGTCTTTGTTCCACTTCCACCCCAAGGCGTCTTTTCCAAAAACACTGCCTTTCATTTCTTCTTCTGTACGCTCTTTTGCTGTACGAAAATCACCGGGAACATCCTTAGAAGAAGAAGAACACCCCATCAGGAAAACACTTAATAACAAAAAAGAATATAGCTTCATCACATGCCCATAAAGTTGGTTTGATAGTTTCTTATATCAAATCCTCTCCCCCATGTCATCTTTGGTTTTAACGATTGATTCAGATGTTTCGTTTATGATATGCAGCTTAAGCCCGCGCAAAAATGACCACACCGCTAGGCACAGCTTTATTCTTTAGAGATGCTTTGTTTATGACGAAACGCTTTACGACGCAATATCCTAAAAATTACAAGAAAATCCAATCAATAATCAGCAACAAAGGCAGCAAAATAGCAATAGACCATATCATATACCCAAAGAAGGATGGCATCCGCACCTGATAATTTCTTGCTATTGATGCAACCATAAAATTAGGGGCGTTTCCAATATAAGTCATAGCTCCCATATATACAGCTCCCAAAGAAATGGCTTCTAATATGTGCGCTTTTGTGGTCATTAATTCAATTGGGTCGCCCCCAGCTAAATTAAAGAACACAAGATAAGTTGGGGCGTTATCTAAAAAGGCTGACAATATTCCAGTTAACCAGAAATACAAATGTGGGGTTAGAACATCTTTTACATTCTCCCCAAAGTTTTGAGCAAGCGCAATAACTGGGATTAAGGTAATAAAGATTGCTAAAAACAATTTAGAAACCTCCAAGAAAGGTTCCCAATGAAATTCATGTCCGTGACGAATATGCATGGGTGTCATTAACAATGAAAGACCCGCGATTGCCACCACCCCAAAATCTCTTAAAATATTTTGAATAGCTATATCTATTCCAAGAATCTGCAAATATTCTTCGGGTTTCCATATGCCGCTTTGCAGCACAAGAGCAACAACCCCCAACAATAAGAAAAAGTGCATCTTTCCTTCAATTCCAATTTGAATTTTATGATCTATTGGTTGGCGTCGAAACTCTACATCACACAACAAATAATCTATTACATAAAAAACTCCAAGCAACCCGGTCATTGCAACCAAATATGGCGGCAGTAATTGATGAAACGTCCAGAAAAAATCAACACCTTTTAAAAATCCCATAAACAGTGGCGGATCCCCCAACGGGGTTAAAACACCGCCCATATTTGATACAGCAAAAATAAAAAAGATTACTTGATGGGTGCGGTTCGAACGATGATGATTTAATTTTAGAAAAGGTCGTATTAAAATCATAGACGCACCAGCGGTTCCCACAAGATTGGAAAATATAGCTCCTAAAAATAAAATAATAGTATTCAACAGCGGGGTAGGATTGGCATGAATATGAACCCGCAAACCGCCGCTAATGGTATATAGGGCCAAAACCAAGCATATAAACGGCATATATTCTAGCAATAACGTATGTGCTATACTATGGATTGCGGTTTCCATGCTGTAAAAATAGATGATATTAGCAACACCTAGCGCCAGCCAACCCAAAGCAATTTTGCCATAATGTTGATGCCATATTTTTGGAGACACCAATGGAAAAAAAGCGATAGACAAAATTACCCCAACAAAGGGAAGGCATAAAAACCAAGACATTCTAATCCTTTATTTTTGCTTTAATATTAGCAATAGCTTTAGCAGGATTTAACCCCTTAGGGCAAGTATTAGTACAATTCATAATCGTATGACATCTATATAATTTAAAGGCATCATTTAATTCATCAAGACGCTCTTGCGTGATTGTATCCCGACTATCTTCAATAAAACGAGACGCCTGCAGCAAAACAGCGGGGCCCAGATATTTATCTCCATTCCACCAATAGCTTGGGCAGCTTGTCGAACACGAAAAACATAAGACACACTCCCAAAGGCCATCTATTTTTTCCCGCTCTTTAGGCGACTGCAAGCGCTCTTTGTCTTTTGGCAGCTCTTTTTCCTGCACCCAGGGCTTAATAGAAGAATATTGAGCATATGCATGCTTTAAGTCTGGAACCAAATCCTTTACAACAGACATATGAGGAAGAGGATAAATCATTACACCCCCCTTAATATCATGGATGGGTTTTAAACATGCAAGCGTATTCTTGCCATCAATATTCATTGAACAACTTCCACATACCCCCTCTCGACACGATCTGCGAAATGCTAACGAAGAATCAAACTCTCCTTTAATTTTAATTAAAGCATCTAAAACCATGGGGCCACAAGAATCTAAGTCCACTTCAAATGTATCCAAATGAGGATTATTATTTTTATCTGGATCATATCGATAGATATGAAAAGATTTTTTATGCTTAGCCTCGATTAAAAATCTTTTTCCTTTTTTAACAATTGAATTCTTGGGTAATCCGAAATCAGCCATAGCCCCCCCCTATTAGTAAACTCGTTTTTGTGGCAGAATTGCTTCAACATCACTAGAGAGAGTTTGTAATGTAACCTCACGATAGTCTAATTTAACCTCTCCATTTTTAAGCCAAGCATACGTATGCTTTAACCAGTTTTTATCGTCACGATCAGGAAAGTCATCGCGTGAGTGCGCTCCTCGACTTTCTTGACGCGCGAAAGCAGAGTGCAGCGTAACTATCGATTGCTGGATAAGATTATCCAGCTCTAACGCCTCCACAAGGTCTGTGTTCCAGATTAATGATCGATCAGATAATTTTAAATCTTGGCGCATTTCTAAAACGGGCGTCATTTCATTAATGCCATCTTTCAAGGTTTCTTCAGTTCTAAACACAGAGCAGTGATTTTGCATGTTTTTTTGCAAGGTTAAAAGCACCTTGGCCGTAGGATTAGAACCCTTTGAATATCTTAGTTTATCAAATCGACCTAAAGCAGCATCTGAAACATCTTTTGGCAGCTTTTTGTGTGCTTGATTTGGCTTAATTAATTTTGCTGCTTGTATTGCCGCCGCTCTACCAAAGACAATTAAATCTAACAATGAATTTGTCCCCAAACGATTTGCTCCATGAACAGAAACACAAGCAGCCTCTCCTATAGCCATTAAGCCCGAAATAGTTTTTTTTCCTTTTTTCCCATCAGGAACGCTTACTTCTCCATGATAATTTGTAGGAATCCCCCCCATATTATAGTGCACAGTGGGCAATACCGGGATAGGTTGCTGTGTAACATCAACTCCTGCAAAAATTTTTGCTGTTTCTGAAATACCTGGCAACCGCTTATGTAAAATATCTGGCTCTATGTGTTCTAAATGAAGATAGATATGATCTTTGTGTTCCCCAACGCCACGCCCCTCTAAAATTTCTATGGTCATAGCTCGGCTTACAACATCTCTAGAGGCAAGATCCCTTGCAGCGGGAGCATATCTTTCCATAAACCGCTCCCCCTTTGAGTTCGTAAGATATCCACCTTCCCCTCGGGCCCCCTCCGTAATTAAACATCCAGCCCCATAAATTCCTGTGGGGTGAAATTGTATAAACTCCATATCCTCTAAAGGAAGCCCAGCCCGCAAAATCATACCATTTCCGTCCCCTGTACATGTGTGGGCAGAAGTACAAGAAAAAAACGCACGCCCATATCCGCCGGTTGCCATCACAACCAGATGAGCCTGAAACTCATGAAGGGTTCCATCATCCAAGCACCATGCAAGGATGCCACAAATGTTGTCATCGTTATCTTTCAATAAATCAATAGCAATATATTCAACAAAAAATTCAGCCTTATGCCTTACACACTGTTGATAAAGAGTATGAAGAATAGCATGCCCTGTTCTGTCTGCTGCCGCACATGCTCGATGCGCCATAGCTTTTCCATGGGCAATCGTGTGTCCCCCAAAAGGCCGTTGGTAAATTCGCCCATCTTCTGTTCGCGAAAAAGGAACGCCAAAATGCTCTAATTCGACAACCGCGTCTCGCGCATTTTTGCACATATATTCAATAGCATCCTGGTCGCCCAACCAATCAGACCCCTTGATCGTGTCATAAAAATGATATTCCCACCTGTCTCCATCCTCCATGTTTCCAAAGGCAGCCCCAACACCACCCTGGGCGGCCACTGTATGACTTCTGGTTGGAAATACTTTTGTAATACATGCTGTTTTCAGGCCATTAGTGGTCATTCCAAGCGTTGCTCGCAAGCCCGCCCCACCAGCACCAACCACGATCACATCATACTGATGTTTAATAATATTATAATTATTCATAATTAAAGCCGCCCTATAGTAATTCCAAGAAGAGCAATCGTAACAATCGTAATGCCCCACAATATTTTTATAATAACTATACGCTGACCTGCCTTTGGAACATAGTCTTCGATTGCTATTTTTAATTCCAACGCCAAATGAAAGATAAAAACAAGCAAAGACACAATAGAGGTAATTTTCCAACTTTTTAAAAATGAAACAAATTGTTTTTGTCCCTTAGAAAGATGCATTATTAAACACAATATAAAGGCGGTTGCCAGTAAATTTATAATACGCAGAGCTGTGCTGCTGAAAAATATTTTTCTTAATTCAATCACATTACCCCCATATTACAAACCAATTTATTATGCTTAAAATTAAGGCAATGATTATAATTAGAAAATTTGATAACCTTACAAAAAAAAGGCTAAAACCACAATTAAACCCCCAAATTATATATCGAAATTCAGCCAAGCCATAAAAAAACAGCGCCGCAACCAAAAAAGATATCTTCACATTCCCAAGCCATGAAAACATTAAATCATCAATCCGCTGAAGATTAATCTTAGATAGTACAAGCAAACAATAAATCGCCCAAAACATGGCTGCTATGAAGAGGGCTGCGCCTATGATTCTATGAGAAATTGAAATAATTGCAGCTAGGGGCAATTTATAAATTTGCAAATGTGGGGAAAGTGGTCGCCTAATCATAAAAACACCTTTTTCTTATCATATCTAAAATATTGGCGCTTTTAAAGCAAAGTTAACAATAAATAGATATCAATTTAAAATGGCATAATCGCTTCAATCACCTTATTTCCCCACTTATCTTGCTGCACATCATTAATTTCTCCTTCACCACCATAATAAATGCGAGCCTGTGAAATTCTTCGACTATTTACAATATTGCCAGGCTCAATGTCAGCTTTCGAAATAATTCCAGATACGTGCAATTTACGAAGCTCACTATTTATAAGGATTTCTTGCTCTCCTTTAATTACCAAATTCCCATTTGGTAACAACTGCACCACCATCGCCGCAACCTCTAAGTTAATTTGCTCCGCCCTGTTAATCGTTCCCTTTCCTGAATGGGCAGGGGTAGAACTTGTATCAAACGTACTACTTGGCGTTATGCCTGGAAAATATTTATATAGTCCAGTTTCTGCCCCAGCTAATTTTGATAAAGCGCCCTTATTTGTAGAGGCTCGCTCTTTTTTAGTAGCATTATTCATATTGGCAGAATCATTAATATTTACAACTACAGTTAAAATATCACCCTGACGAGAAGCCCGCTGATCTTTGAAGAAAGAACGCGCGCCAGGCTGCCACAACGAGTTGCGATTGGGTTGCTCTAAGATCGCATCGGGCAATGGTGTTTTTACTGGTGTATCTTCCGGATCTTGAATATTATTAATATCAGAAAGATTTGTTCCCACAATGGCAGTTTTTAATTCGCCAACCCCAGAGCACCCCGCAAGCAGAAGTGCCGCCATTACAATATGGGAACAGGAGCTTAGATTATAAAGATTTTTCAACATTTCTTATCTTTCCGTCATTGTCTTGTTGCCACTGGAACAATCACTATTTGTGAGTCCTTCACGACACCTTCTATTAGGCGCTTGCTTTCAAGATTCAGCACCTGTACAACCTGTCCGGCAGCTGCATTTCCCTGCGCCTTACCCCTGGCTGTAATAACTATCCCTGGGCTTTCAACCCGCATTGTAACTAGATCCCCCCTCTTGACTATGACAGGATTAACTATATCTTGAACATTAAGAACATTCCCAGACTGAATCATACTGCGCCTTACTGTTTTTCCAATTAGGTCTTGTTCATTTTGGATAACCTGCGCTGTAACCCTGTCTTGAGGAAAGGCACTATATTCTATATCTTCTTTTTGAATAATGTCTCCAGGTCGAATAGCTTTGTTTAAAACCGGAACGTAAACAGCCATAGACAATCTTCCACGAATTTTAGTTTCGCCCTCAGCTGCATCGAAAGTAACAACAAATCGCTGATTATCAATCCAAGAAAAGTTGATTAATTTAGGGTTGGTCTCTCCGGATATTTTTTGGTTTACCCCCATCATATCTATAATAACCTCTGTATTTTCTGAAAACTTATCAGCATAATTTTGAGTTAAATATTCCTTTATTGCCGACTGAACATGAAAACGTTTCGATGTTATTTTTTGCCTAGCCAAAGTAATCCCCTTATAGTGTGTAGGATTCCAATACAAACCAAAGTTTTGAGCAAGGCGCCTTACCCACGCATGAGGATAATGTTTAACTTCCCCGCATGCCGGAGCCTCTAAAATTTCTTGATCTCTTTCTTGGGGAAGCTCATTAAAAAAATCAGACAACATTAAAAATTCTGCTTGAACATCGTGATTTTCCTTTAGCGTAACGGAAAGCGCAGAAAGCGAAGTTATCCCCAAAACAACACAACAAAACAGATAAATTATTATCTTCATGACACTATCCTTGTTTGAGCATCTAACATTTCATCTGCCTTTTTAATAATAGCAAGGCACTGCCCATGATTACGCTGCGCCTGTATCATATCCCCCATTAATTTAATCGCACTCCCATTGCACGCCTCTAAAAAATGACTTTTTAAAAGCCCTCGCCCCCCTGAGTCAGGGGTCCCAATTTCTGGCTCTCCTGACTCAGAGTTAGCCACATAATAATCCCCCTCTTCACCAAGAGCCCGTGGCTCTATAAATCTAGCAAGCTCAATTTGTCCCACGTTTTGCATTTCATTTTGCCCAGGCATCTTTACTGAAATTTGACCGTCTTGAGAAATTGAAACCTCTTCATACCCCTCTGGGATTTGAATTCCTGGAGCCAGTATATATCCGTCAGAATTTACTATATTTCTTGATCGATCAAGTCTGCACAATCCTTTTCGGCTAAAAACAACTCGACCATCAGGACGTATAAACTGGAAGAACCCTGCCCCGTGAATAGCCATATGAAAGGGACTATCCGATTCTTGTATTGCCCCCTGTGTCATATCTTTATGCACGGCCTTAACGGTAACACCCAATCCTAATTGTGCTCCGACACCATTTGCCCCAGTTTCTGTAGAGGCTCCTGGAGACAACACTGTCTGGCTTCCCATAGAACCAACCTCAACCCAATTTACTTTTCCCCCATAAGTTTGTAGTTTTGCAAATCCATTTGCTACAACACCCATTGCAATTTCTGCAGCCTTTACGCCGCTTGCCGCATTTTGAACCGCTCTCATAATTGACATCGCATTCTCCTTTTAATTGTGTACTGGGGCCAGCTTAGATGGCGCTTCCAATTCAAAATCATCATTTCTTTTTTGAATCTGATGCGAAGCTTTCCACCTATTTGATAGTATTGAAAATCGAGATAACGTTTTGATAGCATCAACGTTTGATTCTTCTAAAAAACCTTGATGAACTTGATAGTCTTGAGGAACAACCTCTGGATCTGCTGACTTAAAATATCCAATCAGATCATCATCGTTTAATTTCTGTTCATCTTTAAATTCTACAATTTTTACACGGCCTATCACGCCATCAGCTGTTGAGATGGTCCCATCCTTGCCTATAAGCACATTTTCAGAATCTTCCAAAACTATAGGGGCGTTTCCTTCATTTAACAAAGTATAGCCATCTGTATTAATTACTTCTCGCGTTGGGCTTAAACGAAAATGTCCATTGCGGGTATACCGAACACCCTGCGGGGTCATAACAGAGAAATATCCCTTTGTCGTAGCAATATCCAGTTTTTGATCAGTTTGCTTTAACGCCCCACGTTCTACATCCCTTAAAACGCCGGCAAACCTTATATAAGACACACCATCTTGAACATACTCTTCGAACTTGGGTGTTGAAGACATAAATCCCGCAACACCTTTTTTCGCCATAGCTTCGGATAAAAAGCTTATTTCTTTTTCCATTGCCATTTGACTTGAAATCGTAACTAAATTTGAATGTTTTGAAGCCGTAACCATTTTTGTTCCTAAACACACCTTGCTTGCTAAGTGTAAAGCAAGAACCGTGCCAAAAAGATAAATGTATCTTCGCGTGAAAGGTCTATTGATGAAAAAACTAAAAATCAAACACCATCAAAGCCTGTGGAAAAAGTTTGATATCGCTGTTAGTAACTTTTAAATTTTTAAAATTATTAATTTCTTACACATTTCTTAGGTATTTTATCCACAGTTTTCAAATTGTTATCCACATCTGTGGGTAAGTCCTACAAAAATTAATAGTTTATTAATAATTCTTAAGATAAATTAACTAATATAGGTTGGGGATACAAATTTCATATCTCTTGGATAAGTTTTTTATTCCCACTATTCATCCATTCAACAACAACTAAAAATATACTTATTTAAATATAATATTATTGGTTTGATTTTTTTATCACCCTTCTGGAGATAAAAAACATATTAACAAATTTTAATTGACAACAACTCTGGTCCTGGTTTACCTATAGTTCGAGGTCAGCCTCAACGTTAGCGTAGTATAGATAAAAAATCGAATATGCGCTCACCAAGTTAATATCTAAAAACATATCAAACAATTCAAATTAAGTATTAAGGACTATGCATTTACAAGAATTAAAACAAAAAAGCCCAACCGATCTGTTGAAAATCGCAGAAGAGTTGGAAATAGAAAATGCGAGCGCTTTGCGTAAGCAAGATATGATCTTCGCGATTTTAAAGAAAACAGCAGAAAAAGATATCTCTATATTTGGCGAAGGCGTTTTAGAGATTTTGCAAGATGGGTTTGGATTCTTAAGATCTCCGCAATCGAATTATCTTCCTGGACCCGATGACATTTATGTATCACCCAGTCAGATTAGGAAAATGGCGTTAAGAACAGGAGATACCGTAGATGGTGAGATCCGCGCACCGAAAGAAGGAGAGCGATATTTTGCTTTATTAAAGGTAAGTACTATCAATAAGGAAAATCCAGAACAGGCAAAGCATCGTATTAACTTTGATAACCTTACTCCTTTATATCCCAATCAACACCTTAATCTTGAAGTTGATGTTATTAACAAAAATACAAATAAAACTGAAAAAGATCTTACAACCCGAATTATAGATCTGGTTTGTCCATTAGGAAAAGGACAACGTGGACTGATAGTTGCTCCTCCAAGAACGGGTAAAACAGTTATGTTGCAAAATATAGCCAATGCTATAACGACCAATCATCCAGAAGTTGATTTAATTGTATTATTGATAGATGAGCGCCCAGAAGAAGTAACAGACATGGCAAGATCTGTTCGAGGAGAGGTAGTTAGTTCTACATTTGATGAGCCTGCGGCTCGTCATGTTCAAGTCGCAGAAATGGTAATTGAAAAAGCAAAACGTCTTGTAGAGCATAAAAGAGATGTTGTAATCTTGTTGGACTCAATTACTCGATTGGCTCGAGCATATAATACAGTTGTTCCGTCATCAGGAAAAATTTTAACGGGTGGTGTTGATGCGAATGCGCTGCAACGACCAAAACGATTCTTTGGTGCTGCTCGTAATGTAGAAGAAGGAGGTTCGTTAACAATTATCGCAACCGCTCTTATTGACACAGGATCTCGTATGGATGAGGTAATCTTTGAAGAATTCAAAGGTACGGGTAACAGTGAAATTGTTATGGATCGTCGCGTTAGTGATAAGCGAATTTTCCCCGCAATTGACATTACAAAATCAGGAACTCGTAAAGAAGAAGAGTTGGTGGATCGCGCAACTTTGCAAAAAATGTGGGTTTTGCGTCGCGTGCTGATGCCAATGGGAACTGTCGAAGCTATGGAATTTTTAGTAGATAAGTTAAAATATTCTAAAGATAACTCAGAATTTTTCACGTCGATGAATCAATAAGGAACTTAAAAATGTCTTACGTTACTGTTGATAAGGAAATGGTAAAAAAAATTGCTCACTTAGCAAGAATTAAAATTGAAGAGCACGAGTCTGAAAAATATTCTAATGATATAACTGCGGTTTTAAATTGGTTTGAAATGTTAGACGAAGTGGATGTTTCAACTACGCAGCCAGCAAATAGTCGTAATCAACAAGCTACACCTCAACGTGAAGATATTATTACGGATGGTGGGATTGTTAATGCTATTATAGCAAATGCCACCGATGCTAAATTTAATATGTTTTCAGTGCCGAAAGTTGTTGAATAAGGTTGTAATATTATGTCGAAAAAACTAACAGAGTTGACCCTCTCAGAAGCTCGAGATGGATTGAATAAAAAAGAATTTACCTCAGTTGAAATTACGCAAGCATTTTTAAATAGAATACCTAATTTAAAGCACTTAAATGCTTATGTTACTGTTACAAGTGACATAGCATTAAATCAAGCAAAGGCAGCGGACGATAGACGTGCAAAAGGGGAAATATTACCTTTAGATGGACTGCCCATTGCTATTAAGGATTTATATTGTACTAAAGGGGTAAGAACTACAGCATCATCAAAAATCTTAAGTAATTTTATCCCTCAATATGAATCAACGGTTACTGCCAATTTATGGCGAGACGGAGCTGTAATGTTAGGAAAAGTTAACATGGATGAGTTTGCGATGGGGTCGGCTAATTTATATAGCTGCTTTGGTCCTGCGCTTAGTCCATGGAAAAAGGATGGTAAACATTTGGTTCCCGGAGGGTCTTCGGGTGGATCTGCCGCTGCGGTTGCAGCCCACGGAGCTTTAGCAGCAACTGCTTCTGATACGGGGGGGTCCATTCGTCAGCCAGCCTCTTTTTGCGGGCTGACTGGGATTAAGCCTACATATGGTCGGTGTTCTCGTTATGGTATGGTCGCTTTTGCTTCTTCGTTAGATCAAGCGGGCCCTATTACTCGAACAGTTCGTGATTCTGCCATTATGTTGAATAGTATGGCGGGGTATGATTCAAAAGACTCTACTTCTGCAAATATTGCTGTTCCTAATTATGAATCGTTTTTGGGGAATAGTATAAGGGGGCTTCGTATAGGCATTCCCAAAGAATACCGTATGGAGGGTATGAATCAAGATATTTTAGCTTCCTGGGAACGAGGAGCAAATATTCTGAAAGACGCGGGCGCAGAAATTGTCGAAATCTCTTTGCCTTATACAAAATATGCGTTGCCTGTTTATTATATTATGGCGCCAGCGGAGGCTTCTTCTAACCTTGCAAGATACGATGGTGTAAGGTATGGTTTGCGTACAGAATCAGCTGATTCTATTGGTGATTTTTATGAAAAAAATCGCGGTCACTTTATTGGGCCAGAGGTTAAAAAACGTATTTTGATTGGGACTTACGTTTTATCGTCTTCTCAGTACGATGCATATTATATGAAAGCTCAGCGGTTAAGAACAAAGGTAATTGAAGACTTTGAGAATGCGTTCAGTCAGGTTGACGTAATTCTTACTCCTACAACGCCCATTCCCCCGTTTATTGCCGGGGAAGAGCCTAAGGATCCTTTGACTATGTATTTGAACGACATTTTAACAGTTTCTACAAATATTGCAGGATTGCCAGGAATGTCAGTTCCAATAGGTTTAGACAAGGATGGGTTGCCACTAGGGTTGCAATTAATAGGTCCCGAATTTGAAGAGGGAAGATTGTTTCAAGTTGGGCAAGTATTGGAAGATGCTGCAAAGTTTCCCTTCTTGCCTCAGGAATAGGTGATATAATGGAAAATAAGAATTTATATAAAGGCCAGTCAGGCTTGTGGGAAGTGGTTATTGGTATGGAAATCCATGCTCAAGCAGTTTCTAAGTCTAAGCTGTTTTCGGGGGCGGCAACCGAGTTTGGTGCAGATCCAAATACTCAGGTGTCTTTTGTAGACGGGGGCTTTCCAGGAATGTTGCCAGTTTTAAATGCAGAATGTGTAAGTCAAGCTATTCGTACTGGGTTGGGTATGAATTGCGAGATTAATAAATTTTCTGCGTTTGATCGGAAAAATTATTTTTATCCAGATCTTCCTAATGGATACCAAATTTCCCAGTTTTATCATCCAATCGTTGGTCGTGGAAAAGTAATTTTAGAATTAGAGGATGGTTCTATTAAGGAGGTGGGGATACATCATATTCACCTTGAACAAGATGCAGGCAAAAGTTTTCATGATCTTGATCCAGATAAGACGTATATCGATTTAAATCGTGCTGGGGTTTGTTTAATGGAAATTGTAACAGATCCGGATATGAGGGGAACAGAAGAGGCTCAGGCCTTTATTAAAAAATTACGCACTATTTTGCGATATTTAGGCACATGTGACGGAAACATGGAGCAAGGCAACCTGCGTGCAGACGTCAACATCTCTGTCCGGAAACCAGGGGAGGAGTTGCGTAATCGTGTAGAGGTTAAAAATGTAAACTCTATCAGATTTATTGGTCAGGCAATCGAATATGAGGTGCAGCGCCAAATTGAAGTTTATGAATCGGGTGGAGATGTGACCCAGGAAACAAGGTTATTTGATCCCAACAAAGGAGAGACGCGATCCATGCGCTCTAAAGAGGAGGCAAAGGATTATCGATATTTTCCAGATCCAGATCTTTTACCTGTTATTGTTACACAAGAGCAAATTGATGAATTAAAAAAATGTCTTCCTGAACTTCCTGATGCAAAAAAAGCAAGATTAATTAATACGTATAAACTTACAACTTATGACGCAACCGTTTTAGTTGGAGAAAAAGAAAATGCAGATTATTATGAAACGGCCATTGATCATTTAAAAATGACCGAAGATGCCCCAAAGATTTTAGCGAACTGGATGACTGTTGAATTATTTAGTTTACTAAATAAGTTTAATCTTTCAATTTCTCAGTCAAAAATATCAGCAGAACAATTGGCTGAATTAGTAAATCTAATTACGACCGATGTAATTTCTGGAAAAATTGCCAAAACTATCTTTACTGAAATGTGGGAAAGCGGAAAAACAGCAAGTTCTATTGTTGATGAAAAAGGCTTAAGACAAGTGGTAGATGAATCTGCTATTTCAAATATTATTCAATCAGTTTTGGATGCAAATCCAGACCATGTTTCTGAATATCGTAGTGGTAAGGATAAGTTGTTCGGATTTTTTGTTGGACAAGTTATGAAGGCAATGGAAGGTCGGGGAAATCCCGGAATGATAAATAACATTCTGAAAAAGTTGTTGGAACAAAAGAAGTAAAAAGTAATTTGATCTCTGAGAAAAAGGCCGCTATGTCGGCCTTTTTCATTAACAGCCTTGGATTTTTTTTTCAATCATATATACTTACACATATAAACAAACATATCAGGTGGTTATGTCCTCGGAAAATTTACGGTCACTAATTGAGTGGGCTTGGGAAAATAAAGAAAAAGCAACGTATGATACAAAAGTTAAACATGCGGTAGATGAGGCCATTGAGGGGCTGGATTCTGGTATATTTAGAGTTTGCGAAAAAGAAGAAGGTCGGTGGACCGTTCATCAATGGCTGAAAAAGGCAGTTTTGTTGTATTTTCGACAACATAATAACACCTTAAGCAGTGATGGAGTTTTTTCTTATTTTGATAAAGTTCCAATTAAAACAACAGATTGGAATGATCTTCAATTTGAAACGGTTGGGGCAAGATTTGTTCCCGGCTCTATTGTTCGTAAAGGGGCGTTTATTTCAAAAAATACTATTTTAATGCCAAGTTTTGTAAATATAGGAGCATTCGTGGGTGAGGGCACTATGGTGGATACTTGGGTAACAATCGGATCCTGTGCCCAAATTGGAAAAAACTGTCATATTTCTGGGGGGGTAGGAATCGGAGGCGTTTTGGAGCCTATTCAGGCAAATCCAGTAATTATCGAAGACAATTGTTTTGTTGGGGCTCGCAGTGAAATTGCAGAAGGGGTAATTGTAGAAGAGGGTGCGGTTATTTCAATGGGGGTTTTTATAGGGGCCTCTACAAAGATTATTAATCGTGAAAGTGGAGAGGTTTATATGGGAAGAGTTCCCGCATATTCTGTGGTGGTTCCGGGATCTCAACCTACAAAAAATGGCTTGAATTTATCTTGTGCGGTAATTGTGAAGTGGGTTGATGAAAAAACACGTTCAAAAACAGCGATCAATGAATTGCTAAGAGATTAGGGGTAATTATAAGTAAAAAAACAGAGATACCTATGATTAAAATTGATAACACACACTTAAAATTATTCAGCGAATATAAAGCATCCTTCAAAACAACAAATATTTTTAATCAATTTAAAACGCATCATCAATTTTTGCCGATGTTTAAATTTGAAGAAAATTTAGATAAAGTTTTAGCCCTAGGTTTTCTAAGAAACAAAGTAAAAAACCAATTTACAGATATAGTTTTGTTGGGAACAGGTGGGTCTAGTTTAGGTGGGCAACTATTGTGTAAATTCTCAAAACTAGAAGACGATATACGCATCCACTTTTTTGATAATATTGACCCATTAACGTTTAAACATTTTTGGGAAAAGAATCGCCTAAAAACCACATTATTTTTAGTTATATCGAAGTCAGGGACAACCCCAGAAACATTAACACAAGCACTTATTTCTATTGCCAGAGTAGAAGCAGAAGTTGGTTTAAAAAAACTTGCTGATCACTTCATAGTTATTACTGAGCCTAAGCCTTCCCCGCTTAAAAATTTAGCTGATCAATATGGATTTATGTGTATTGATCATGACCAAGGAATAGGCGGGCGATTTTCTGGCTTGTCATTGGTTGGCCTATTGCCTGCTCTTTTAATGGGAGTTCCTGTTGATCAAGTAATTTATGGGGCGGCTGCGAAATTTAATGAGTTTCTTTTGCAAGAAGAAGGTCATCCTATTATGGAAAGTGTTAGCCTGATGCACCAAATTATGGAGCTGCGCAAAATTAATCAAACTATTTTAATGACATATGTTGACCAGTTAGAACCATTAGGTAGGTGGTTTCGTCAATTGTGGGCCGAAAGCTTAGGAAAAAATGGTTTAGGGTCTACGCCTATTAATGCGGCAGGAACGGTTGATCAGCACAGTCAGTTACAGCTTTATCTAGATGGGCCTAAAGATAAGTTATTTAGTATAATAACTCATCCTTTAAATTGGGTAGGAGATCGAGTATCTAGCGAAGTTTCCAGAAATATAGGATTTGATTTTATGGCTGGGCGAACAATGGGGCAATTGATGAATGCAGAACAAACCGCCACCATTCAGGTTTTAAAAGACAATAATTGTCCAACGCGAGTTATCTCTATTTCAGAGGTGTCTCCTGATGTGGTCGGAGGTTTAATGATGCAGTTTATCATAGAAACAATTTTAACGGCCGATCTTACAGATGTAAACTGCTTTGATCAACCTGCAGTAGAGCAAGGTAAGGTCTTAACAAAACAAATTTTAGAAAATCAATAACGAGAGAAAAATCAATGAAAACAAAAATATTTGTGACGGTTGTCGGGCTGTTTTTATTTTTGCCTATAATTCAGGGTGCGGCTGCTGCTGTCTCGGCCCCTTTAGCAGGTGATGTGTCTTTAGAACTAACACAGGCACTAAAATTAAAAGAAGCTGAATCATTAAGGGAGAACTTGGGTTTTTTTCAGAGTGCGTCATTCAAGTTTAATTGATCGACAAAATGCACTTGAAAGATTATTAAGCCAGTTTCGTTCATGGTTTGAGGTTGTAACCGCAGATGGATGGGAGCCTGGTTATGAAATTATCTTGGAAGATATTAATGCCCATCCGGACTCTGCAGAAAAAGCTGAACAATTAAGAACATTTGCAGGATTAGTTGCAATTCTTCGTGAAGGTGAAGTAAGCCCGGCTGCTCTTGCACAAATAACATCTTTGTTGGATAGGCGAAAAAGAGCCGCTGCGGAGGCAAAGATCGAATTGGTGCGTACAAAAACTGAAGCCCTAACTGCGGCAAAAGCTATTGTGGTGGTGTTGACCACACAGGTTAATGAGGCCTTTGATTTAGATGTAGCGCGTTTACTTTCCCTCGGATTTGTTGAAGAACACCCACTCTTTTCTGTGGGGGGTGTGGCTGATGCTGCCGAAGGGGGCGGTGGTTGTGCAGCAGCTGCGGCTGCAGGCGTTAGGGAAGCCGATGGGTTGCGGTCCATTATAGATCTTGTTAATGAATGGTTATATTTGCAAACGCAAACAAAAAGAGAAGAGGTAACATATCTTGAGTCTAATCTAGCTTTATTAAAAAGAAAATTTGCTAGGTTAAAAACATCTAAAGATGAGGTAGTGGCACAACTAGAAACATTACTGGCTAAAGAGTCTTCTGTTGAAGAAAAAGAAGAGGTTAGAAAGCAAGTTGAGGCGTTGCAAGGGCTGAGGACCTCAATTGCTGAAATGATGGAGGGTACTAAAGATCTTTTTGACAGAGAATTTTATCGCTTATTGGAGTTAAATCCAGATGTTGCAGTTTGGACATTAGAAGATTAAGTTTTCTGACTTGAATTTTTGATTATATGTACCTACCATATGAAAAAATATTGAATTTTGGGAATTAGGATGAAGTTAAAATTATTAAGTGCTATTTTTTATTTGGCGGTTATCCCTTTTGTAAATGGAGCTGCAGCGGCAGGGGGCACGGACGATGGTGATGAAGCCACAATGGATGCTTTCCAAGAACTAATACTTACAGCTCAATCTGAAGATGTTGCTTATCAACGAGAAGTTAAAGAGTTTTTTGATCGTAGAAAAGAAAGGTTGTTAAGGAGATTAGAGTCTTTTTCCGCTCTTAGGGGGCGCCTTGAGAGAAGATTAGAAACAATAGGAAATGAGGATAGTTCTGATCAAGAAAGTGTACTTGCCGCTTTGTTAGAGTCAGAGGACTTATCTCCAGAAGAGAAGGTCTTTCAAATTGCATTATTAGAAAGAGCAAAAGAAGGGAATCAAGCCATAAAGGCAGCGGCTGCTGCAAGAGCGAGCGAGATAATAGATGCCTTAGGTAAAAGTATAACTACAATACAAGAAGAGTTAAGACGTCTTCCTGTTTAAAGAATCAAATAAATAATGATCACGTTTTTTTAAGAGACATGAAAAAATAATTTTAAAATAAATGTTTCCTTCTGAAATATAAATATGATATAAAATATATATAGCTCTGAAATAATATATCAAAGAGTTATAATCTCAAATGCGATCTCCTTAATAAAGGCAACTTTTATAGTTGCCTTTATTATTTATAACGGTACACTACACACAGTTAATTTTAATTACAGCAAAATGTCATTGGAACTTATAATTTTTATAGTTATTGGAATAATAGCGTGTGTTGGCATATTTCTTCAACAACGCAGGTATGAATCGATGCAATACAAATATATGGAGTCAGAAAGCTTGCGCCGGGAATTAACCGTAATTTTGGACAAAGAAAGATCGGCCTTTAAAGAAAAGCTTTCATATATGGAAGATATGCACAAACAGTTTTCGAATCAATTTAAAGCGCTGTCTGCCGATGCATTAAAAACAAATAATCAAAATTTTCTTCATTTAGCCAAAGAATCTTTGGAGAAGTTTCAACAACGGGCTCAAATGGATTTAACGCATCGACAAAAATCTATTCATGAAATGATCCAGCCACTGCAAACCTCCCTGAAGGATGTTGATATAAAAATTCAAGAGCTGGAAAAGAATCGTGTGGGTGCTTATGAAGGCTTAAAACAGCATTTAAGTTCTTTAATGGATACACAAAAAGCCCTTCAATTAGAAACCTCTAATCTGGTGAAAGCATTGCGAGCGCCAACTGTGCGCGGTCAGTGGGGAGAAATGCAGCTGCGTCGAGTTGTTGAAATGGCCGGCATGATTGCTCATTGTGATTTTATGGAACAAGTAAATATAGCAGGAGAAGATCGGCGCCTTCGTCCAGATATGGTGGTAAATTTACCGGGTGGAAAAAAAATAGTTGTAGATGCTAAAGCTCCACTTTCCGCCTATTTAGACGCCTTAGATGCTTCGGACGAAGAGCAAAGAAAAGAGTTTGTTAAACAACATGCCCGTCAGATTCGTCAGCATATAAAACAGCTAAGTAGTAAAAGCTATTGGGATCAACTTGATTTACAGCCTGCGCCAGAGTTTGTGGTTTTATTTTTACCGGGTGAGGTTTTCTTTTCTGCTGCGTTAGAGCATGACCCTGGGTTGATTGAAGTCGGAGTTGAGGAAAAAGTAATTTTAGCAACCCCAACGACACTAATTGCCTTATTGCGTGCCGTTGCCTTTGGTTGGCGTCAAGAAAAAATGACAGAAAATGCTCAAGAAATTAGCCGCATAGGAAAAGAATTATATAAACGATTATCCGATATGGGGGATCATTTTTCTAAATTAGGTCGTAATATACATGGCGTTGTGGACGCATATAATCAATCAGTTGGAACCCTTGAAAAAAGAGTTTTAGTTTCTGCTCGTAAATTAAAAGACTTAGACGTTGTGTCACAATCAGAAGAAATTGCAGATCTGGGCGCGGTCGAAAAAACAGTAAGAGACTTGAACTCGCCAGAGTTTTACACTAATAAACTAGAAGGACCTTTAAAGGAAGAATAATGGCTGTTCTAAATATTTTAATCGCACCCCACCCCACCTTATCTATAAAAACAAACCCTGTGACTGTAATAGATGCAGAAGTTAAGCAACAAATTAAAGATATGACAGAAACAATGTATGCAGATCGGGCTATTGGATTGGCTGCCAATCAAGTAGGTATTTTAAAGCGAATAATTGTAATGGATGTTGGTGATGATAACAGCCTTACCAGAGATTCAGACCCCATAACGCCCAAGAAATATTGTTTTATTAACCCAGAAATTGAATGGTCATCAGATGAAACATTGGTTTTTGAAGAGGCGTGTATGTCTATTCCTGGACAAGGTATTCCTATCGAAAGATCAAAATCTGTAAGGGTGCGTTATTTAGATGAAAACGGAAAAGAAAAAATAGAAACTTTTCATGGATTGCAAGCGCGGTGTATTCAGCACGAGTTGGATCACATTAATGGTAAGACAATGCTAGATTATCTTTCAAAACTTAAAAAAGAGATGGCGATCAAAAAACTTATCAAGCATTATGTGTCTCGTTAATTTCGAAGTGCTTGCAAAAGTTCTAAAATCAGTATATTTAAGAAATATCTCAACTTAACGGGACATATAGCTCAGCGGTAGAGCACTACGTTGACATCGTAGGGGTCACAGGTTCAATCCCTGTTATGTCCACCATGTGTTTCAAGCTGTCCTGGTGTTTTTAAGGTGGATGGCTCTGAAGGAATATATAATACAAAAAAATAAATCTTAATTTATCAAGTGTTTTTTAACTTATTGAATGTAAGTTAAAGGTGGTATGGAAAAAATATAAAAATGCGTATACTGTTTTATTTGTTTTTATTTATTGCGTTTGTTGGATCAAACTTTGGTTCGCAGAATATTAAAATTGGATGGATTGCCAAGGTGCCTTATAGTTACCAAACAAATCAATATGGGGTTTCTCAACTTAAAGGCCTTGATATAGATTTTATAAAAGAACTATCTCGCAAACTAAATTGTTCTATAACTCTGGTACAGCTTAATGAAAAAGATCTTAAAAACGTTATTGCTACACAGGCAGTGGATGCAATATTAGGATTGCCGGTAGATAGTTTTAAAGAGGTTGTTTGGAGTACGGCATATCGCCAAGAAGCTTATGTAGCATATTTAACAGCCTCGTCTAAAATGTTTTTTTATAATATTCGCGATATGTTGGGCTATATTAGCAAGGATAACCCCTTGGGAATAACAAGCTCTGGCACATTTAATGAGGAGTTAAAAGATTTTATTAAAGATCCTCAAAATAATTCAAAGGTTTATATATTAAATTCGGAAGCAGATTTATTAGAAGAATTTCTTCAAGGGTCTTTAAAAATTTTTGTAGGGGATCGTGTAATTTTCTCTACACTGTTACATCACTTAAACCAATGGAGATATATTCAAGAAATCAATTTAGATATTCATAAACCAATCGCGTTGGGGATCTTAAAGAATAGCTTATTTGCAGGTCAAATAGACAGAATAAACTTGCAAATAGAGACAATGCAAAAAGATGGAAAATTAGATCGTTTGTTTACAGAATACCTAACCCCTGCGGTTTTAATGCATACAATTGATGAGGGATGGTTACGGTTTATAGAATTAATTGGCGTGTTAGCGTTCACAATTTATGCCTTTATCCATGGATTTTACCGACATATGGCTTTTGTAAAAACCATAGGATTCTCAATGGTGGTTGTTTTTACAGGGCCTGTATTGAAAGATATTTTAACAACAGGGCAAATCGAATTTTTTAGGAACCCTTATTATATTTCAATTGTAATTGGAGTAATTTTTGTAGCTCATTCTATTATTTCTACATTGCGAAGTTTGGCATATCGTAAAATTCGCACATATATTTTCTCTGAAAATAAAGATCATTGGATTCAAGAAATCGCATGTGCTCTTGGTTTGGCAAGCTATACCTCTAGTGGCGTTTTATATGCAATTACAGCTGCAGATACAAGTTGGTTTTGGGAAGGGATGCTTGGAACAATTACAGCAACTAGCGGGCTTCTTCTTGCTCATGAGCTATATAAGCTGCCGTCTAAAATCAAGTTTTTGTTTGCAGAGCTTTCTTTTGGGTGGGGAACATTGCTAGCCCTGTATTTTACATTATCTAGAAGCACGATTAACTTTGATCAAGAAAGTATCTTCTTGGCAGTAATGGTTGTGTTTTTTGGAATTTTCCTAAGCAGAATGATGGCTCTATACCATCAAATTTCTTCAATAGGATTTGGACGTAGGTTGCAGGAAACGATAGACAATTTGTGAGAGTGCTATGATAAAGTATTTGAGAACATTAATATACGAATTTAAAAGACCCTCTAAAAAGTTTTTATATTGGGGTGGCGGGGTCATACTTTTTCTTATAATAATTTTAAAGTTTGTGGGTCATCAGCAAGAAAATACTGTGCCTTCGCCTGTCTTAAAGGTTTATGCTGCTCCCATTAAAGCAAGTTCTGAAACCATAATGATTCGCGCCTCTGGTGTATCAAAAGCAAGCCGGAAAATTAATTTATTAAGTGAAACCTCTGGACAAATTTATCGCTTGCATCATAAGAAGGGCTATATATTAAACACGAAAGATCCAATAGCAACAATTCAGCTGGATGATCGTACCCAACAGTTAAAAGAAGCGAAAGCGGCGTATGAATTGGCAAAAGAAAATTTAACAGTAATAAAAAAATTAGCCGCAGAAAACTTTCGATCAGAGCTAAATCTAAAAACAGCACAAGTAGAATATGCCTCTGCCTCTTCTAGATTGGCAAGAATAGAAAAAGAAATTGAAAACACTAAAATATCCGCCCCGTTTAGAGGGGTCTTGGGGGATGTGTTGTTAGAAGAAGGAAGTGTTGTTGCTCCGGGAATGGTTGTAGCGACTTTGTTAAACCTAGACCCTATTTTAATTCAGCTATATATTCCCGAGAAAGATTATGGACGATTTAATGTTAATAGCAAGGTTCAAATCGTATTTTCAAATAAAGAAAAATTGGATGGTGCTGTTTCTTTTATTAGCTCTATTGCAGATCCAAAAACCCACATGTTTTTGGTAGAAATTTCTGCAGAAAACTCTGACTTCAGAATTCCTGAAGGGGTGACAGCTCAAGTTGATATACCAACCACCGAACAAAAAGTTCATAAAATTAATCCCTCTGTTTTATCCATTGATCCTGATGGTAATATGATTGTTAAAGTTTTAAATTCAGAAAATAAAGTAGAAGCTTATCCTGTTCAGCTGGTTCAAAGTAAGGGAGATACTATTTGGGTAACGGGGCTTCCTGATGAAACCATACTGATTAATTATGGAGAACATTTTGTAAATGTTGGCGATACAGTGCAGTGGGAGGCATCGGATAAATTAAAGGGGCCCGATAATGCAAAATAATTTTTGGACAGTTTTTGTTTGTTGTTTTTTATTAGCATGTGGAGATGGAGAAGTTTCTATTCATCCAACGCCTTTGGTAATGAATGTAAGGGTCGATGTTCCAAATGCAGCGGCCTCCTATATAGAAAAGTATTTTACACGGCCCATAATTGGATCGTTAAAGGCTGCACCCCATGTATCTAATACTCATGCAATTGCAATAAGAAATGGAGCAACGATAACAGTATTTTTTGAAGAAGGCATTAAATTTGCAGAGGGGGAAGATATTATTCAAGAGGCATTAAGCTCTATAAAAACGCCTAAAAAGATTGGTGCAACTCAATTAACGGAATTGTGTGGAGATGATTTGTCTCAAAGCAATTTAATGCATATTGCAAAAGCTAAAGGAATAAAAGCCGAAAATATTTTAGATAATGTGATTACAGTTTCATCAGATTTGGCCGCAAACATAATGCCAAAAGAAGAGTACAACGCAATGTTTTCTAATGAATGTGATGATGCTTCTTCTCCTGCCCCCTTATATGTTTTGGAAAATTAAGGAAATATATTCATGATGCAAGCATTAATAGATTTTGGATTGCGACAAAATCGTGCAGTATTGTCGATGTTGATATTAATCTTTATGGCGGGAATCTCAACCTACTTTACTATTCCTAAGGAGTCTTTCCCAGATATAAAAATACCAATTATGATTGTGCAGCTTTCTCATGATGGAATCTCTCCGGAAGACTCTGAGCGATTGTTGGTTAGGCCTATGGAAAAACACCTGCGAACTTTAGAAAACCTTAAAGATTATAAATCTACTGCTTTCGAAGGGGGGGCTAATATTACCTTAGAATTTACGGCAGGATTTAATGCAAAAGAAGCAAAAGATTCTGTGCGCGATAAAGTAGATTTGGCCAAAGCAGAGCTGCCCCTAGAAACAAAAGAGCCTGCGATTATTGAAATTAATACAAGTAAGTTTCCAGTGCTAACAGTAAAGTTATCTGGCGCGGTTCCTCAGCGTACTTTAATTGAATTGGGACATAATTTAAAAGATGCCATTGAAGCAAATGTTTCCGAGGTTTTAGAAGTTAATATGTTGGGCGACCGTAAAGAGCAGGTTGAAATTCATATAGACCCTATAAAATTAGAAAATTATGCAGTGGATTTATTGCAGTTAGTTCAGTTATTTGCTGCTAACAATATTATGGTGAATTCGGGAAACTTGGACACGGGAAGAGGTCGGTTTCCAGTTAAAATTCCAGGATTAATTAATAATATTCAAGATTTATTTGATTTTCCGGTAATGATGAGCGGAAATCAAGTTGTCACTTTTAAAGATATTGCCGATGTAAAGCTTGTATATCAAGAAGCGGAATCGTATGCGCGTGATCGCGGAAGGCCCGCCATAGCATTAGAGATTACCAAACGAACGGGTGAGAATATTATTGAAACGGTAGAGAAGGTAAAATATGTTTTGCACGAGGCTCAGCTAAGCGATCAGTGGCCACAAAATGTACATGTAGATTTTTCTCAGGACCAAACGAAAAATATAAAAGATTTTCTATTTACTTTGCAAAACACATTAATTCTAGCTCTAATTCTTGTTATAGGAATTATAGTTTATTCAATCGGTGTTCGTCCCTCAATTTTGGTTGGTCTTTCTGTGCCTGGGTCATTCTTAATTGGTGTTTTGATGTTAAACTTTATGGGATATACGATGAATATGATCGTATTATTCAGCTTTATTTTGGCTGCTGGAATGTTGGTGGATGGGGCAATTATAGTAGTAGAATATGCTGATCGACGGATGATAGAAGGTATGGATCGAGTAAGTGCCTATAAAGACGCTGCGCAGAAAATGTTGGCTCCAGTATTAACCTCTATTGGTACAATTGCAATTGTTTTTATGCCGTTGTTGTTTTGGCCAGGTATTGTGGGTGAGTTTATGAAGTATATGCCTATTACGCTAATCGTCACCTTAGGGGGCTCTTTGTTCATGGCCTTGTTTTTCACACCTATATTGGGAGCAATGTTTGGAAAAACAGATATGGCGCATTATGAGAAAAATAAAGATGATATTTTAGCGGCACACGAATCTAGATTTGGGGACATAAAAGGGTTTACGGGAAAATATGTGCGATTGTTGGAGAAGTATTTAAATCATCCCTGGCGTCTTATAGGAGCAGGAATTTCTGCATTATTTATAGTGCAGTTTGCGTACGTTTTTTTTAACAGTGGTGTTGTTTTCTTTCCAGAAACTGATCCAGAGCAAGCGCAAATTAATATTCGTTCTAGGGGCGATATGTCGGGCCTTGAAAAAGATGCATTGGTCTGGCAAGTAGAGTCTCGTATTTTAGATATGGCAGAGTTAAAGTCCATATATGCCAGAACAGATGCTATTAAAGGTGGGGCTAAAGGGTTTATGGATCACGGAAGTCCCCCGGATACTATTGGTACAGTTTTTCTTGAATTTTCAGACTGGAACACTCGTCGCAGAGTAACAGACATTTTAAAAGAGATTAAAGCGCGATGTAATGATGTTCCTGGAGTAATTCTAGATGTATCCGTTCAGAAAAATGGTCCTCCACAAGATAAGCCTATAGAAATGGGGGTAACAGGAATTGGCATGGATTCAATAATAAAAGCAGCAGATCAATTGACCCAGAAATTAAAAGAACTTGGGGGCGTTCAAGATATTGAGGACAATCGTTTTCTTCCAGGGGTTCAGCTAAATGTAATGGTAGATCGTGTTGAAGCCGCAAAATATGGCTCTAGCATTCAAGCTGTGGGTGGTGTTTTGCGAATGCTTACTACGGGCGTTAAGGTTGGAAGTTACCGGACGGAATCAAAGAGAGATGAGTTGGATGTGGTATTGAGATTTGACCCTAAATATAGAAATTTTGATGAAATCTCACGCTTAAAAATACCGTCTCCGGGTGGTGCAATTGCGATTAGTCAGTTTGTGAATCAGTCATTTTCTCCAAAAATAGGAACTATTCGTAGATTAAATGGGTCTCGTATAATAAACGTAAAAGCAAATGTTGCTGAAGGACATTTGGCCAGTGAAAAAGTTAATGCTTTAAAGGCGTGGATTGAAGAAGCAAAGCCTTTTCCAAAAGATGTAAATATTATATTTCGCGGAGAAGATAAAGACCAGCAAGAATCTGGAGCTTTTTTAGGTAAGGCATTTTTATGGGCAATCTTATTGATGGCCTTCGTTTTAATTATTCAATTTAATAGCTTCTTTAGTACCTTATTGGTATTAAGTGCCATTGTAATGTCTACGGTGGGTGTTTTTGTTGGGCTTATGATTCATCAAATTCCATTCAGCGTAGTTATGGGGGGGGTAAGTGTTATTGCCTTAGCTGGCATTATTGTTAGTAATAATATTATTTTAATTGATACGTTTGATGATGCCGTGAAAAGAATTTCAGACGTTAAAGCGGCTATATTGTACACATGTGCTCAGCGATTAAGACCGATTATCTTAACCCATGTTACTGTTATTTTGGGTTTGTTGCCGATTGTTTTTCTATTAGACTTTAACTTCGTGCATTTAGAAATTACAGTTGGAGATCCTGCTATTGAATTCTGGCAACAACTTGCAATATGTATATGTTATGGGGTTGCTTTTGGATCTTTATTAACGTCGTTTGTAACCCCCGCGGCGTTAATGGCGCGCCATAATTTCCGTATTCGCAGGCAGCTGCATAAATAAAATAGGCATCCGAGCTTATAGCTCGGATGACATCTTTATTCCCACCCACCCAGCAGGCCGTCGCTAACGCTCCTTTACCTGCTGCCCACAAAGGGTCTGCCTCCTATATGGCAGGGCCAAATAAGCTATAATTTTTAATTTAATATTGCCTTAATTTCTAATAAAACAACCCCTATTCCGCAAGCCAACGCGATTATCAGACCAAAATTTCCCCCGCAGATGGTATAGATTCGAACGGGATGTTTCTTGCGAAGCTTCCATACAGTTAATACAGGAATCATAATTGCAAGGATGCTTAACGCAATTGACGCATAGCCTAATGCCATAATAAATCCTTGAGGATAGAATAACCCAAAAACAAAAGGTATTGTGAATGTAAATAGCGTTGTTAAAAGTGCTGTTGGTTTTTGATTGTTTTTGGTTAAACGTTCTTCCATAAAATCAAAAAACCCAATACCAACCCCCAAAAATGATGTGGCAATAGCCAAAAAGGTAAATCCTTGACAAAGTATTATAAGCCAACCGCCGCCAGCAATTTTAGACAACGTATACGTAAAAAGCCCAACGTCCCCCCCCGCAGCTTTAATAGATGCAAAGCTATCAGATGTTCCTTCAATTGGTACAACTCCTAAGGCTAATGCTTCCCAAATTATATATATAATTAATGGGACTGTGCTTCCTAATATAAAGGTAAATCGTAACTTTTTGGCATCCGCTCCAATGTAATTAACAATGGTTGGGATGCTTCCATGGAATCCAAATGAAGTAAAAAACAAAGGGATTAATAAGGAAAAATACGGAGTAGTTTCTGAGGGGGTATAAGATAATAAAGCTAGATCAACTTTGGGCAATATCATTAAAACGATACTAAGAAAGCAGATCGCTTTTATAAAAAGCAGCCATCTGTTGGCGGTATCCACAAGGCGAGTACGAGCCAGAATAAGACCACCAAATATAGTCCCAAATCCTATAATAAGCCCTGTTGATGATAATTCTATTCCTAAGGTATAGCGAAGTATTTGATTAAAAATAGAGGCTCCTCCAGCCATGTAGGCTGATAATAAAGCATAAAATAATAAAGCAATGGCCGTGGTAGAAATGGTTTTTCCAATGTTTCCAAGGGTGTGTTCTGCCACGTACGAAATACTAACGCCTTTATTAAAATATAGATTCATTTCTAAAGTGATCAATGCAGTATAGGTCATCAATGCCCATATTGCGATCATGATAACAGTGCTTAATCCAAACCCTGCAAATGAAGATGCCACAGGTAGGGCCAACATCCCGCCCCCAATAGTAGTTCCTGCAACAATAAGTATTCCCCCCAATAGTTTACTTGAAGACATAGTTTACCCTCTCTGTTTTTAACAGAGGAAGTGTGCCACAATTTTAGTAATTAGTGGTAGAGTTTTTGATTGGCAATTTTTCCGCGAAATATATAAAAGTTATATAACGAATACCCCAAGATTAAGGGCAGAAACACAGAGGCCCCAATAAACATAAGTTTCTGAGTTTCCGGATGAGAAGAGGCCTCCCAAATAGTGTGTACACCGGGTACGACATATGGCCATCCTAAGAATGTAGTGCTGCCAAAAACAAAGGCTAATAAAACAATCCCGTAAATAAACGGACGACTATCTATCATTGTTTTGGTACTTAAAGCCTGATGTGTTTTGATGATAATCAAGGCAAGCACAACTAAAAATCCCATATAGAATGGATAAAATGTAAGCAGACGCTCTTTTAAATGCGGGCCGGATGGAAATATCTCTAAGGCAGAGTATTTTTGAATGACGTATGCGGTTGCGCTTAATAAGACAGCAAAATAGGCAGAAGATCCCCAAAGAAGAAATTTTGAAATTGAAGTAAACTGTTGTTTGTCATTGTTTTCTAAGCGATAGATTAAGAAGTTGGCCCCCATAAACGCGTAGAACAAAATTACTAACCCTCCAACAAAGAAATTGAAATCTTGAAACCAGAACCAATAATTATTATCAAAATGACCATTTACTGTATGAAAACCACGTATTAATTGTCCTAAAATGATACCCTGGAATAAGGAAGCCCCTAATGACCCTAAAAAGAACAAAAAGCTCCAAATAAGTTTTAGTTTTTCAGGAGCCTTAAAGCGAAATTCAAAAGACACTCCCCTAAAAATTAAGCAAATTAACATACCCATCAAAGGAATATAAAGTGCGTTAAAGATAAAAACATAGGCCTTCGGGAAAACTCCATATAGGCCGCCGGCCGCTAGAATTAACCAAGTTTCGTTTGTATCCCAGATGGGGGCAATGGATTGCATCATATGATCGCGCGTGTCCGTTGTGCGAGCAAAGGGAAATAGAATGCCAACACCTAAATCAAACCCATCCAGGGCCATATAGATAAATAGCGCAACACCAATTAATATGCTCCAAATAATTGCAAAATCCATCATAATCCTCTTTGCATAGCCGGCATATCCTCGGAAACGCCTTTGCGAATGACGTTTACTATGGATATAATATAAACAATAAATACAATTAAAAATGTTACTCCAAATGCGGCCAGTGAACTGCGAATGGCTTCTGGCGGAAGTGATAAGGAGGCCCCGTTTGTTGTGCGCATAAGTCCTTGGATAATCCAGGGTTGTCTTCCTACTTCAGTAACAATCCACCCAGCAATGGTTGCAATAAACCCTAATGGTATACATAAAGGCAATACGGCATAATACCACCGGACGTGTTCTAAGCGACCCCTTAGCCACAAAAAACCACCAGCTAAGCTTAGCAAAATAAACAGCACGCCTATGCCAACCATAAGTCTAAAACTAAAAAATACAAGAGGAACATAAGGACGGTCTTCTTTTTTTGCTTCCTTTAATCCGTGTACCACCCCTTGTGTGCTGCCCGTTAAATACCAGCTGGCAATTTTAGGGATTTTAATTTCATAAAGATTTTTTTCATTTTCCATATCGGGCCATGCAAATAAAACCATGGGCGCCTCTTTTTCAGATTCCCAATGCGCCTCCATCGCGGCTAACTTTGTAGGTTGAGTTTTTCCCGTGTGTACCCCATGGGCATGCCCTAGTAAAAATTGTACTGGTCCCAGAATTAGGGCACAGGTTAGGGCCACCTTAAATCCTGGCAGGATAATTTTAACATCTGTTTTTTTAAATAAGAAAATGGATAAAATCCCCATAATAACAAAAGCTGTCGTTATATAAGAGGCCCCCAACATGTGGGCTAAGTGAAAAAATAACGTTTCATTTAGTAAGATTTCCGACCAGTCTTTTACATAAAAAATACCATCAACCAAAGTTGTGCCTACGGGGTGTTGCATCCAAGCATTAACAGCGATAATCCAATATGCAGATAAGCTTGTCCCCAGTGTTACCATGGCAGTGGAAAATAAATGAATAGAGGGTTTTACTTTACCCCAGCCAAATACCATGATCCCTAAAAAGGTTGCCTCTAAGAAAAATGCACTTAATACTTCAAAACCCAGTAAAGGGCCAATTACATTTGTGGTGGCTACAGAAAATGGGCCCCAATTTGTGGCAAACTGGAAGGACATTGGAATGCCAGTGACAACTCCCATGCCAAAGGATAATGCAAATATTTTAGAAAAAAGTCGAAATAATTTAGAATAAGCCGGGTTTTTTGTGCGCAGCCATAAGAGTTCCAAAATGAATAAGTATACAACCAATCCAATGGTAATGGTTGGGAAAAGAATATGGAATCCAACGGTGAAAGCAAACTTGATTCTAGATAAAAATAACGTTGAAAATAAATCCATTTTATTGTTTTTTTAACATTGTTTAATTCAATGTTACACTAAAAAAAGTTAACAATACATTAAATTAAAATATCCAACAACTTTTGATTTTCTAGCTTAGATAAAGATGAAGACCCGTCCTGCGCGTCTGTTTCGGGTATGTTCTTGTGCTCTATTGCAGTGCTTATTTGAAAAATTTTACTAATCGGCAAGACAGGGGACGTAATCCTTAAATAATTTACAGGTTGAATGCCGTTAACTCTCAATTTTCATCCCTTTTGGCCGTTGTTGTAACTAAGGCAGCTGGGCGTGTTGTGGCTGGTACTGGCGCCATCGTCCCAGAGGCTGTCGCGCCTGTTATCGCAATCTGTTTTGGTGGATGTATGGCGCATAACATTCTCACCGAATATCCTTGTATACACGTTGGCGCTGCATCTGCTAAACCAATTAATAGAGCGGTTAATCTTAGTTCTGGGTCTTCTTTAACTTTTTCCCAAGCATATACAAAAATTTCATTTACATGGGCTATTGTCTCGTTATCCAAATCAGATCCGCCCTTATGTTTACCTAACTCTTTCATACTATTTAAAGCTAAAGCTAACTTGCGGTAAGCGGTTGTGTCAAAATAGCTTCCAAAGGCTAATAATTCTTCATCAATAGGATCTTTGTGTAGAATAATACGACCATCAATCATTATGGGTTCGCTTTTAGAGATTCTTTCTAGTACGATCCCCATTTCTGAAACGGTTGTATCAAACTTGGCTCTAAATATATCTGAGTCTACGGAGTCATAACCCAATATGTCTAGCTTATTAAGCCTTTCCCAAAGCATCCTGCAATAAGTTTTAGATAAAGTGTGCACATCAGTATCCTGGCGGACTTCTGGTAAATCGTCTATCAAAGAAGCTGCTGCCGCAGCGCTGGTTGTTGTTGTGTTTAAGAAAAAGATAGACACAATAAGAAAAGCATACCAGATTTTTTGCATTTGAATCTCCCTAAGATTCAAATAATATAAGTCAAAAATAGTTAATAAATATTAAACATGTAAAAAAACATACAAAAAGTATCCTTGATTTTTATGGAGGGCTTCGTTATCTTTTATTTACTGGGGCCATAGCTCAGCTGGGAGAGCGCTACGATGGCATTGTAGAGGTCAGGAGTTCGATCCTCCTTGGCTCCACCAGTTTAAATTTTTTCCTTTAGTTTGTTTACTAAAAATGTAACCTTGGCCAAAGATCTTTTCATCTTTATTTTTAAATTTTCATCCATGTCTGGGATGCAAATTAAAATTTCTAATTCATGCTTTAGCTCACACATTGCATTGTAATATTGTTTTTGTCGTAAGGTTGGCCACAAATTATTAATATTAATAGCAGTGGCGTTATCTTGTAATAAGCTTCTCATTGAAAATTGCATAGCTTTTCTCCTTTTTGTACTTTGTTATTTAGGGACAATAATAAAAAAATCAAGAAGATGCAGGGATATTTCTTGCAGAGGGTTAGAAAAATTGTCAAAGTATTAATAAAAAGAAAATGACATGCTAAAAGAATTTCGCAACCTTATCTTTGGATTAATACCTGTCGGGGTAGTTATTTTTTCTATGTTTTTATGCCTGATTTTTAAAGCAGAAGTATCCCTTTTTTTCTGGATAACATTTGGCGGTGGTTCGGTTTTGTTATTAACGTTATTTGGCAGGATGTGGCTAAGATATCGTTATCTTATGAAGAAATACTCTTTGTTGGTGGATGGCGCTAATGCTTTGCCTCACGGAGTATTTATTATCAATGGTCAAAATAGAATTGTATTTAAAAATAAGCCATATGAAATATTTTTTCATGAAAATCTACTGCGCAACAATCTTACAAAAACGTTATTAGATATTACAAAGCGTGTTCGTATGGGGCAGGCATCTCAAGAGATGATCAATATAAAAGATAATCAAGGGGATAAACTTATATACCGGTTAACCGCCTCTATATTAAATGCATATAGCGGGTACATAGCATTCTCTGTAGGGGATGTTTCAAAGGTAATCGATCAAACTGGGCGGGATGATATGAAAGACTTTTTAGATAAAGCTCCTGTTGGGGTTTTTTCTATAAATTCTGTCGGAGACTTTCTATATATCAATCAAGTTGCTGTGGAGTGGTTTGGACGAGTATCGACAAAAAAAATAAATTTATTTAGAATTTTAGATGTAGCAGATGATCGCCGATCTTTTTTTCCACCGGTTGAAAATATTAATCTTCAAAAAACATACGAACATTATTTTTCTGTAAATAAACAGTTTTATCGTGTTTTCCAGCGGTTTATTAAGGTTGGCAAAGAAGAATATGTTACCTGTTCTATTGTATTTAAAAGCAAACGAAACCGGCAGTCGATTAATTTGGAAGGACAAAACTTTAAAAGTGTTTTTGATGATGCTCCGGCGGGCATATTGTTGGTGGATGAAAAAAGAAATATCCTGGCGGCAAATCAAAAATTTTCTTATATGATTCAGAAACACACCTCAGAATTAGTGGGGCGGAATCTTGACGGCTTCTTAAATTTTTCATGCAAAAAGGCAGTTTTAGAGGCGTTACAAAAAGCTCTTGAAAAAGAATCAACGCAAAAACCCATAGAAATTTCTTTCAAGGGAACTAAGAATGATGATTTAGCTGCATATATTAGCCCGCTTCAAGAAGATGATATGGTAATTGGCGCCATTATTCATTTTTTAAGCACTTCCGAGCAAAAGAAAATGGAAATCCAATTTGTTCACTCTCAGCGAATGCAGGCAGTTGGGCAGTTGGCGGGGGGCGTTGCCCATGATTTTAATAACCTTTTAACTGCGATGATTGGATTTTGTGACCTTTTATTGCAACGACATTCTCCCGCAGAACAGTCATTTTCTGATATTATGCAAATTAAGCAAAATGCTAATCGTGCTGCGGGGCTGGTTCGTCAATTGTTGGCGTTTTCTAGGCAACAATCCTTACAGCCTAAGGTTATTAATATTACCGATGCATTATCTGAATTATCTGCTCTCCTAAGGCGGTTGTTAGGGCCGGCCATAGAATTAAAAGTAAAACATGCTAGAGACCTTTGGTTTATTAAGGTAGACAAGGGGCAGTTTGAACAAGTTGTCATTAACCTTGCTGTTAATGCGCGTGATGCTATGGAAAATAGCGGCGTGCTAAAAATTACTACCTCGAATTATTTAAATAAAAAAATCTTTGCCCAAAATCATGACAGCATGCCACCAGGAGAATATGTATTAATTGAAATTGAAGATACTGGATGTGGGATATCTATGGATATTATAGATCGTATTTTTGAGCCGTTCTTTTCCACAAAAGCTGTGGGTTCTGGCACAGGTCTTGGTTTGTCTACGGTATATGGTATAGTAAGGCAAACCGGAGGGTTTATATTTGTGGACAGCATGGTTGGGAAAGGTACCAACTTTAGGATCTTTTTGCCTCGTCATATTCCAAAAGAACAAGAAGAAACAGTCATACAAGAAGACAAGCATCTCAGTGATCTTACGGGCACTGCACATATTCTTTTGGTAGAAGACGAAGACGCCGTGCGTATGTTTGCGGCCAGAGCCCTAAAGGATAAGGGGTACGAAGTAATGGAGGCCAGCAATGGCCAGGAAGCAATACAGATTGCGAAGCAACACAATATAGAAATTGACCTTATTATTACCGATGTGGTTATGCCGGGCATGGACGGACCACAAATGATTAACGAGATCCGCCAATTTATGCCCTCAGTTAAGGTGGTCTTTATTTCTGGTTATGCTGAAGATTCTTTCCGGAAAAAATTGAACAATGAAGAAAACATTCATTTCTTGCCAAAGCCATTTAACTTGAAAGATTTGGCATTAAAGGTTAAAGATATTTTAAACTAAACTTTTTTCACACAAGGACAGATTATGGACAAACAAAAGGCATTAGAGGCTGCTCTCAGTCAAATAGAACGCGCATTTGGTAAGGGTTCCATCATGCGCATGGGACAAAATGAAACCTTAAGTATTGAAGCAATTTCAACAGGATCGCTTGGCTTGGATCTTGCCCTTGGAATTGGCGGATTGCCGTGTGGTCGAATTATTGAAATCTATGGGCCGGAAAGTTCAGGAAAAACAACCTTAACATTGCATGTAATTGCAGAAGCTCAGAAAAAAGGTGGCGTGTGTGCGTTTGTAGACGCAGAACATGCTCTGGATCCCGTATATGCAAGAAAGCTTGGCGTAAATGTAGACAGTTTATTGGTCTCTCAGCCGGATGCTGGGGAACAGGCGCTGGAAATTGCAGATACTTTAGTTCGTTCTGGCGGTGTAGACGTTGTGGTCGTAGACAGCGTTGCTGCATTGGTTCCAAGAGCAGAATTAGAAGGTGATATGGGTGACTCTCACATGGGGTTGCAAGCGCGGCTAATGAGCCAAGCTCTGCGTAAATTAACGGGATCCATTTCTCGGTCAAAATGTATGGTTATTTTCATCAATCAAATTCGTCAAAAAATTGGGGTAATGTTTGGTAACCCAGAAACAACAACCGGGGGCAATGCTTTAAAGTTTTATGCTTCAGTTCGCTTAGACATTCGTCGCATTGGCGCAATTAAAGATAAAGAGGATATCATTGGTAACCAGACTCGTGTGAAGGTTGTTAAAAATAAAGTTTCCCCTCCGTTTAAGGTAATTGATTTTGATATTATGTATGGTTCGGGGATCAGCAAAGAAGGCGAGCTTGTTGATCTTGGAGTAAAAGTTGGGATAATTGAAAAATCAGGTTCTTGGTATTCATATAATGACAATCGTATTGGCCAGGGTCGTGAAAACGTCAAAGAATATTTCAAACAGAACCCAACAATTGCTGCAGAGGTTGAAACTGCCATCCGTCAAAATGCTGGGTTGGTCGCAAACCAGCTAACGGGGCTTCCCAGTGACGAAAATGATGATATGACAGAAGAGCAAGCAGAATAATAAAAGGAGATATTGATGAAGGCCGCTGACATTCGCAGTGTATTTTTGGATTATTTTAGAAAAAATGAACACCAGATTATTGATTCAAGCCCGTTGGTCCCGCAGAATGATCCAACGTTGCTGTTTACAAATGCTGGAATGGTGCAATTTAAAGATTACTTTACAGGATCCGATGTTCCTTCTTACCCTAGGGCCGCAACAAGCCAAAAATGTGTACGTGCGGGGGGTAAACATAATGATCTTGAAAACGTAGGGTACACAGCGCGTCATCATACATTTTTTGAAATGCTCGGCAACTTTTCGTTTGGAGATTATTTTAAAGAAAAAGCCATTTATTATGCGTGGAACTTAATAACTAAAGAATATGGATTAGCGCCAGACAAACTATTGGTAACTGTTTATCATGAAGACGACGAAGCGGTTGCGCTTTGGAAAAAGATAGCGGGTTTTAGCGATGATAAAATTATTCGCATTGCCACTAAAGATAATTTCTGGGCAATGGGGGATACCGGTCCTTGTGGTCCATGCACCGAAATTTTTTATGATCACGGTGAGGGAATTTTTGGAGGGCCTCCGGGAAGCGCGGATCAAGATGGTGACAGATTTATAGAAATCTGGAACTTAGTGTTTATGCAGTTCGAGCAACTAAAAGAAGCAGATGGCTCAACAAAAATGATTTCATTGCCCAAGCCGTCCATTGATACCGGAATGGGATTAGAACGTCTAGCCGCAGTTCTGCAGGGTAAGCACAATAACTACGAAATTGATTTGTTCCAAGAAATCATTAATGTTTCTCAAGCGATTACTAAAAATGAAGATCCTAAAACAATAGCATCTCATCGGGTAATAGCAGATCATTTGCGATCAAGTTGCTTTTTAATAGCAGACGGAGTATTACCCTCTAATGAAGGGCGTGGTTATGTTTTGCGTCGTATTATGCGTCGTGCAATGCGCCACGTGCATAAGTTGGGGTATAAGGATCTTTTGATGCATCAAATGGTACCTATTTTAACTAAAATGATGGGGGATGCTTATCCAGATTTGGTTCGTGCTCAACCAATTATTACAGAGACGCTTAAATTAGAGGAAGAACGTTTCCAGCGTACGTTAGATCGCGGCATGAGTATTTTAACAGAAGAGTCTGCCAAAGTATCTTCTGGGGGCAATCTATCAGGCGAAGTCGCTTTTAAATTATATGATACTTACGGGTTTCCTTTGGATTTGACCCAGGACATTATGCGTGGTGAAGGCAAGTCTGTCGATGTGGCTTCTTTCGATACTGAAATGGCAAAGCAGAGGGGGCTTGCTAGGGCCAGTTGGGCTGGGTCTGGGGACTCGAAAGTTGATCCAATTTGGTTTGAGGTCCAGCAAGAGGTTGGGGCGTCGGAATTTTTGGGATACGTAAGTACAGAGGCAGAAGGGCAGTTGCAAGCCATTGTCCACGATAGCAAATCTTTACAAGATACAGAAAATTGTAATGTAGACCCTAATTTACACAATGTAACAGCATTTATTTGTAATCAAACACCGTTCTATGCAGAATCGGGCGGACAGATGGGGGATATTGGCTTAATTACTGGTCTGAATGCTGAATTTGTCGTAACCGACACTCAAAAAAGAGGCAATGGTCTGTTTGTTCATTTTGGCCATGTCACAAAAGGACATTTTAACATAGGTGATGCTGTTCATTTAAAAGTAAATAATGAAAACCGCCTGAATTTAAGGGCGCATCATTCGGCTACACACCTATTGCATAAGGCTTTGCAGCTAGTTTTAGGTGATCATGTGATGCAAAAAGGTTCTTTGGTGGCCGCAGATCGTCTGCGTTTTGACTTCAGTCATCCTAAGGCTTTATCGACAGAAGAGCTTCAAAGAATTGAAGAAATAGTGAATCAATATGTTCGCCAAAATCGCAGTGTTCAAACGCGTGTTACCACGCCAGAAATTGCAAAATCTGAGGGGGCAATGGCTTTGTTTGGCGAAAAATATGGGGAAAGCGTTCGTGTTGTTTCCATGGGATTTGATGAATCTAAAAACCATGCATATTCCACCGAACTGTGCGGAGGAACACATGTTTCTGCAACAGGAGACATTGGTATATTGAAAATTATCTCAGAATCCAGCGTAGCTTCTGGTGTTCGTCGCATAGAGGCCGTTGCTGGGGCAGAAGCTGAAAAATATATTCGAGATGAAGAATCTATCTTGCGTGCGGTTGCTGAACAACTAAAGTGTAGCTCTCAGGGGCTTGCTGATAAAGTTGACGGGCTGTTGGGACGAATTAAGCAGTTGGAGAAAGATCTTAAGGCTAAGCCAGCAGCAGGCTCGTTGACAAAAGTTGATATTAAAGCATTAAAAAATGGTGGCTCACTAGCAATACAGACTGTTGAAAACACAAATATATCTGATCTACGTTCTATTAGCGATGAGATAAAAACACAAATTCAGTCAGGCATAGTAATTGTTTTCGGGAAAAGTATAGATAAGGTTTCGATAATTGTATCTGTAACTAGTGATAAAACGTCTGCATACGATGCCGTGTCTATTGCGCGCAGCTTATCTGAAACATTAGGGGGCAAAGGTGGTGGTGGGCGCCCAGATTTTGCACAGGCTGGAGGAAGCGACCCATCTAAAATTAATGAGGCTATACAAAAACTTTCTGTGTAGCGGTGCTGTTTCTTTAGAGCCCTTTTAGGGCTCTTTTTTTTCAGGACTTGATAAAGTGTTGGCTTCTTTCTTCATCCTGCGGCGTTCTTTTTGTTGGGCATAGAATTCTTTGAAAAAAGCTTTTTCATCAGGGTGCTTTGTTAAATAGGTAATAATCCCATGTAGGGTTCTTATTTCTTGAGGTTCCAAAGAGATTCTTGTAAATATATTGCGAATATTTTGAATCATGACGTCTCTTTTTTCTTCAACACGCAAAAAGCCAGATATCGCCAGCTCTTTTTCTAGATGGTTGAAAAATTCTGTTAACTCTTCTCGAGAAGCAGATTTTAGCTGTTTAACTTTCCGCAACTTAATCTTCTCAGATACTTTTGTCCATTCATAAGCAACTATTAATACAGCTTGTGCTAGATTTAATGAGGAATATGCAGGATTTAAAGGAATTTCTAAAATAAAATTAGCAAAGGTAATATGTTGATTGGTAAGCCCGCTTTTTTCACACCCAAACATAACAGCACATTTTTCCCCAGTGGAAATAGCGTCTTTTATTTTATATAAAGCATCATCCGGATTATAAACGGGCTTATGCATATCGTGTTTGCGGGGAGATGTGGCTACTAAGTATGTAATATCAGCAATAGCTGCCTCTAAAGAGTCAAAAGCGTGCATTGCGCTTAAAATACTATCTCCCCCAGCAGATGCAGCGATGGCCCTGCCGTGTAATAAGGGCTCACCATCTTGCACCCACTTAGGATTGATTAGTCTTAAGTCAGTAAGTCCGCAATTTAGCATTGCGCGAGCTGTCATGCCCACGTTTTCTGGCAACGCGGGTTCTACAAGAATAATTGTTGGCCCCTTGGTCTGGATGTTTGTTGCGTTACGATTTGTGCCTGCCATAGTGCTCTTTATTTGTGGTGATTAGATTTCAAGTCGTATTCTATATTCTTTTTTTACAAATGAAAACTTTTTCGATTAATGCGGGCTAATAATGCTTTTAAGGCAAAGCTGCTTTTTTGTTCAATTAATTAAAAGGCTGCAAGTAAAAAATCTTTAAAGACAACTTATAGGCTTTTTGATAAGTTAGAAAGAGTTTAATTTATGAAGGAATTCAATAATGACGTCAAGTTTAAAAAATATTTTCTTAGCATTGATGACATCTGTGATGATCGCTTCGTGTGGGGATAGTGACGGCAAAGACAATGCTGGTTCATCAACTCCATCTACTCGGTCAATTGCTGATGCAAAAATTCGTCCCGAGGTGGGGAATGCTATCAAAATGGGATTGCCAACCATTATGAGTGAGCACGACTCTAAAAAACAAGAAGCAGCAGTGACAAAGATGTTGTCCGAATATAATGCGCTGTTAAGCACAAGCACAGACCCACAAGAGCAAGATTTTTTGCAGATGTATATCCGCGCCTTTGACAAGGTGTTAGAGACATATAAAATTTCAGACGAATCAGAAAGAATGGTTGCTCAGCAGGGTGTTCTGGCAGAGATGGCCCCTGAACAAAGGGCTTTTGTGCAAAAGTATGTTCAATCTGTCCAATTAAGAAGCCTTTTACTTCAATTTCAGGAGGCAGCTCAAGAAAGAAACAATTTATCGCTATATCCCGAAAAGGTGTCAGAAATGGCAGCGCTGGAAATAAAGACGAGAGAATTACAGAAGCAACTGATAGCTCTATATGATAATCCAGATTTAGATATGCAAACAAAAGCCGAATTTGCTGCATTAGATGAATTTGGGATGTTTCCAAAAAGCATGATAGATCAACTAAGAAATTCTATCGCGTCAGAGTCGGCGGAAGCACTTTCTTCAGGTGCGCCCAGTCTTTCTGAAAAAGCATCATTGCGGAGTGCTCGTCGAAGTGATGCTAAGGTTGATTTTTCTCAGCTAACAGTTAATGGCGAGTCTGGATCTCAATTAAACCTCCAGTTGCCGATTCACATAAAGCTTAAAGGTTCGGTCAATGAATCTAAATCGACCCAAGGTTTAACAGGGGTGTTTGCGTATAAATTAAACAATACTTTAATAGGTTTAATTCATGGGTATGCAAATGAATCAAATAACCTTAATTCTTCATTGAATCATCATGAGTCTTCGGTGGTAATATCTCGGTTATTTGGCAAAGCATATATCGAAGGGCAAGTAGGGTTTGTAAAATCGGAAACAAATCGATATGAAGTTAAGGGTGAGCGTTATCAAATAGCTTTAGGATATGATTTTCAGGCCTTTACTCCTTTTGTTCAGGCCACAGTTAGAAACTTAAATGATAGGACAGAGCAAGCTGCCTATGCAGGGTGTGAGTTTGATATCATGAATATTGTTACCAATGGATATAGAATATCTGGGCATTTAACTCTAAAGGGTGGGCATCACTCGTTCAAAGGGGCCGTTGGTTCAATAGAAGGATCCGGATCCTTGAAATTGAATGATGGGTTAAATATTCAAGCAGGCCTAACTGTTTCAAATCAAGATACCCCACATGCAAATTTTGGGTTTTCTATTAATCAATAGTATATATTTCCAAAGGCCCCCCTTTAAAAGGGGGCTTTTCATAGTTTGCTTTTCGGGTTAAAAACGGCTAAATTAGTATTTACAGCATAAAGGTAAATGTGTATGTCAGATATTATTTTAGATTCAAAAGAAGAACAGTTAGCAGATGTAAGGGCACAACGATTTAGTACTGGGCGTGCAACCGTTGAAGCCTTGGAAGAAATTCTTTACGAACCCATCAAGGTTTTAGACCACGGATTTGTTCGTGTTGTAGATTATATGGGGGATGATGGGGCTGTAGTTCAAGCTGCGCGCGTTTCTTATGGTCGTGGCACAAAAAAAGTTAGTCAAGATCAGGGGCTTATTAATTATCTGATGAGGCATCGGCATACTACCCCTTTTGAAATGTGTGATATTAAGTTACATATCAAGCTTCCAATTTTTGTTGCGAGGCAATGGATTCGTCATCGCACAGCAAGCGTGAATGAATATTCTGCGCGCTATTCAATTTTAGATAAGGAGTTTTATATCCCAGAACCTCAGCATCTAGCTGCGCAATCTGAAATTAATAATCAAGGACGCGGTAAGGTTTTGGTGGGAGACGAAGCAGAGCGAGTTCTGACTCTTTTAAAACAAGACTCTTTGCAAGCCCATAGTCACTATCAAGAGATGCTGAATTTAGATGAGTCAGGCCATACAATTGATGATGGTCGGTCAGGCTTAGCCCGTGAATTAGCAAGAATGAATTTGCCCGTGAATTATTATACTCAATGGTATTGGAAAATTAACTTGCATAATTTGATGCATTTTTTATCACTTCGTGCAGATAGTCATGCTCAGTATGAAATTAGAGTTTACGCAGAGGCTATGTTAGATATTATGCGTCGTTGGGTTCCATTATCTTATTCTGCATTTACAGAATATCGCCAGAAAGGGGCTCATTTGTCTCGAACGGGGCTGCAGGTTGTGCGAAGAATGATTAATGGAGAAGTGGTGACGCAAGAGAACAGTGGACTAACCTCTCGGGAGTGGAATGAGCTTTTAGTAATTTTAAAGAGTGAATAAATACATATTTTAACGTTTCATAAACTTTCTAATATATAATTAGATTAGATCAAAATATAGGAATCATATGGCCAATAGAACAAAGTTGTTTGAAGATGGTGGCCGAATTTTCTTTCAGGGAAATGATCCTGGCACCGTTGTTCATTTTTTTAAAGATGAAGCAATCATAAAAGAAGAAACGCTTACAATTAATGGTAAGGGGGCAATTAATAATCAGCTGTCTGAGAGAGTGCACCAAACCTTGCAGGATTTAGGTGTTCCAACTACATTCATGCGCAGGTTAAATATGCGTGAGCAATTACATTCTGTGGGCGAGGTGGTACCCATAAGAATTAAAGTTCATAATTATACAGACTTAGATGTAAATGAGGATTATGGTGTAGATATGGGGACGAAATTACCATATCCCATCTTGGAATTTATTGGCCCCACCCAACATAAAATGGATAAACTTATTACTCCTGAATTAGCAGAAGCTTTTGGTTGGATTCATAGTTATGAAACAGATGATTTAAAAACGCTTAGTCGCAAAATTAATGATGTTGTATTCGGTTTTTTCAGAGGAATTGATTACGATTTAATTGATATTACTTTAGATTTTGCCCGGTTTTATAAAGATGAATTTACAGATCCAATGCTATTATTTTCTGGAGAGTTAACCCCAGAGACGTGTTCATTAAGATCTCGACATACATTACAAATTACAGAAAATTCAGTTGAAAATCTGACGAAATTCTATCAAGATATGGCCAGATTATCAGGGATTATTAAGGAATCTGATTAATGGGCATTGCAAAAAATAAGCTTGAGGCTCTTTTGAACGAGGCGTTTTCTGATGCGCAGATAATCATTGAAGATTTGGCTGGGGATGGTGATCATTATTCCGTCACCATTAAAAGTAAAGCATTTCAAGAAAAAACTCGAGTTCAGCAGCATAAAATGGTATATGATGCCTTAAAAGGGGCAATGAGCCAAGAGCTGCATGCCTTAGCAATTAAAACCGAATCACTTTAAGGATCTTATAATGGCAGATATTCAGGCTACGATTCAAACATTAATTGATAACAATTCTGTAGTTTTGTTTATGAAGGGAACGAAGGAATTTCCGCAGTGTGGTTTTTCAGGAACAGTATCGCGTATTTTGGATCATTTAGGGGTTGAATATATTGGTGTGAATGTTCTGGATGATCCAGAAATGCGCCAAGGAATCAAGGATTTTACCAATTGGCCTACGATCCCACAATTATATATCGGCGGTGAATTTATTGGGGGGGCTGATATTGTCAAAGAAATGTTTCAATCAGGAGAGCTTCAGGCGCTTTTCGTCAAAAGCCAGATGAGCGGCAATACTGCTTAGAAGGTCTTTGTTTTAAAAAATATTGACAAAATTAAATAATTATTAAGATTCTTTTTATATTCTCTTTCTATCAAAGGAAGAACCTTATGTATTGCTATCAACGTGATAAAATCCGCAAATATTGGCGCTCGTCTCACTTTGTTAGTGAAAAGGCAAGGCGTTTGTTGCTTGATTCTAATTTTCCTCTCTCTCAGCTCAAGATGGTCCGTGCATTTGGTGCCATCCATGAAATTATTCATCGCTGGACACGCCCCAACAAACATCCAGAATTTGATATTCCTTACATAAAATTGGGTGAGCAAAATTATCAAGTTGTGGAAAAAATGGTTTTTCAAAAGCCTTTTTGCCAGCTTAAGCTGTTTGAAAAAAAAAGATACGCTAAAGAACAGCCTCCTATTTTAGTGGTGGCCCCCTTATCTGGACATTATGCAACATTGGTGCGGGATACCATACAGACTCTTTTGCAAGACCACAAAGTATATGTAACAGATTGGGTAAGCGCATATAATGTTCCCTTGTCTGATGGTAAGTTTGATCTTGATACTTACGTAGATTATTTAAAAGATTTTCATGCATTTTTGGGTCCAGGGGTTCATGTGTTGGCGGTTTGTCAACCATGTGTACCTGTTCTAATGGCCGCAGCACTTATGGCAGAGGATAAAGTGTCCTATCAGCCTAAGTCTATGATCTTAATGGGTGGGCCCGTTGATACCAGAATAAACTCAACGGCGGTTAACCAGATGACAGAAAAATTTTCATTAGATTGGTTTGAGCGACACATGGTGTCCGAAATTCCGCATTATGCGCCGGGATCTGGGCGTAAAGTTACTCCGGGAAATTTAATTTTAGGAGGATTTATTCAAATGAATATTTGGACTCATATTAAAAAACATTATGATCACATTATAAACGTAGCCAATAAAGATGAAAAAGCTGTGAATGCTCATAGATCGTTTTATGATGAATATTTAACAGTGATGGATTTGCCGGCTGAATACTTTATTCAGACAGTAGATAAAGTATTTAAAAGACATTTATTAGCTAAAAATGAAATGGATTATAGGGGGCGACGTCTAAATCTTGCGGCCATTCAATTGACAGCTCTTATGACAATTGAGGGAGAGAATGATGATATTACAGGGTTGGGTCAGACGTATGCTGCCCATGCACTATGCCCAAATATTCCAGAGACAAAACGAGATCACTTTCTAAGACTGGATGTTGGACATTATGGTATTTTTAGCGGAAGTCGGTGGCGCAAAGACATTTATCCGCAGATTCGTAATTTTATTCAAAAAAACCTTTAGCAGAACTTATTTCTTTAAGGGCATAGCTTCCCGTCTTTGTATTGAACCATAGGCCAGAATTATTAGAAAGTATAACAACGTGTGTGTCTGTACATGGATCGTATTCAAGGTAAACAGAAGCTCCTGTCACCAAGCCCTCATGCCAATAAATAGTCTTTCCTTGACGCAAATGAGTTTTTATTCCATATCCGTAATAACTATCCCTATCTTCGTCAGGTGTATAAAGATCTCTCATTAATTTTAGTAAAAATGCTGTGGTTTTTGGATCCGTATTAAATATTTTTCCACTATGCAAAGCCGAATTCCACGTACATAAATCTTCTGCCGTAGAAACCATATCAAAAGATCCAAAATGGCGGAATTCCAAAGGGTTATATGCGCTTTTAACTTGTAATGACTGTGGAAGAAAAACATAAGGATAGCACAGTTTAGAGCATTGGTTTTGTCGTACTTCTAAGGGTATATTGGGTCCATGAAATGTAGTATTTTTCATGTTAAAAGGAGTAAGAAAGTGCTGTTGAATATATATAGAGACTGGAAGACCCGTAATATTTTTAATAGCAATCTCTAATAAAGCATAGGCAGCAGAACTATAAACAAATAGCGTGGGTGATGGAGGGGTGGTTGCATTAATATATATGCGATCAATATAAGGTTCGGGATTATCTTTGTTTATGGGAATTGTTGTTTCATCAACTACTCCAGAAATGTGTGTTAATAAATGATGTATAGTGGTTGTCTCTATCCAAGAAGGATCCTTTGCCGGCAGATGAGTGTTAAATTTAACATACCGACATATTGGGCTGTTCAGTTCGATTTTTCCTTCCTTCATTAATTTTAAAATTGCAGCAGCAATAAATTGTTTTTTTAATGAACCAATATAAAATTGAGTGGTGGGAGTAAATAAAGTTTTTTCTAGATAATCAGCATATCCCCAGGATCTGTTTGTTAAAACTTTTCCCTGTTTAATAATATAAATTAAACCTGATGCCATTTTGCAAGAGCCACTTGCGCAAGGAAGTGCAATATATCCGTTAACCGGAAATGTTTTTCCTGTGTGCGTTCCTAAAAATGCAAAAATGATGAGACATAAAAACAAGGCTTTCATGATTGTCCTAAAAGAAGAAATAATAAAAAACATTATACTTTGTATAGCACAGATATAAAAATCAAATAGAAAGTTTATTTCATTTCTTTCTTGACCATTTGAATCAAGATGTTTACATTGTTTCTGCATATAAGGCCGGGTGGCAGAGTGGTTATGCAGAGGACTGCAAATCCTTGTACGTCGGTTCAATTCCGGTCCCGGCCTCCAGAGCATATGATGCGAAAAAGCAACACCATCAAGATTTTACCTTTTTGACACTAATTTTCTTGATTTAATTAGATCCTTATATAAAGATGTGTAAGAAAAGAGAATAAACATTAAGCCTTTATTAATAGGATTGGTGTATATTTTAAGCAGTTTATTTAAAAGAGGTTTCTTATGTATAAAAATATTTTATCTTCGTTGGTTGTATTGTTTGTTTTGGCGGGCTGTTCTGACTCTACAGAAATGTCTTCTTGTCAAATGGGAGCATTACAGACTAGCTTTATGAATCATGTTGGAATGGAAGGTGATCGTGTATTCTTCGAATTCGACAAAAGTGCTGTAACAGAGGCAGAAGCTGCAAAGCTTGACAAGCAAATTGCATGGTTAAGCCAAAATGAAAACGCTAGTGTTCGTATCGTTGTAGAAGGTCATTGCGATCCTCGTGGTACATCTGAGTATAACCTAGGTCTAGGTAAGCGCCGTGCTGAAGCTGTAAAAGCTTATTTGGTATCTAAAGGGGTTTCTGCAGACCGTGTTGATACTGTAAGTTATGGCAAGGAACGTCCAGCAGTTGTTGGAGCTGACGAGGCTGCATATTCTAAGAATCGTCGTGGTGTAACAGTTGTAATTGAATAATTTATTATAGTTCACTATAATGAAAGCCGCCAAGTACTGGCGGCTTTTTGTTATTTAGGAGATCAAATTGAAATATGTTTATATTTTTGGAGTGTTGCTATTAAGTGTGTCCCCTCTTATTGCGGAAGAGGTCACAGAACATGCTGGTGTTATAGAGTATATTCAAGAATTAACAGGTAAAATAGATACCCTGACTAAAACCATTGATGAACTTCAAAAACGTATTGCAGTCCTTGAAACTTGTCATCAATCAAAAACCGTAGAAAAGAAAGATCTACTTGATAAGGGCGCTCCATCTGCGCAGATTGAAAAAAGTAAACCAAAAAAACTTCTACCATTAAGTGCAGATCGTTTGTGGAGTGATGCTATGGGAGCCCTACAGCAAAAGCAATATGAAATTGCAGGCCAAAAACTTGCTGACTTTGTACATTTTTATGGAGATACTAGTCGTGCAGCTGAAGGATATTATTGGTTAGGTGAGATTCAACTATTAAACAAGCAATATAATCAGGCCCAGATTTATTATGCAAATGCATATAAAATATTTCTTGAAACGGATATTCGAAAGGCAGAGACAGGGTTAAAAATAGCTGATTGCTATTTTGCTTTAAATAAGCTTAAGGAAGGATGCTTGTTTCTAAAGGAAGTGATGAAATTACAGCAAAAAGGAGCTGCGGTTTCAACGGCAACTCTTCAATTAGTAGAACAGTATTGGGCAAAATATAAGTGTGCCGATCTATAAATGAATAGCTTTTGTCCAGGCCGACATAGCCGCCTCTTTTAAAGCTTCTGCCGTTGTTGGATGAGCATGACAAGTTCGTGCAATATCTTCAGCAGAAGCTTTATATTCCATAGCTAGTGCAGCTTCTGCAATCATCGTTCCAGCATCTGCGGCAATAATATGAACTCCCAAGACTTGGTCGGTTTTTATTTCGGTAAGCACCTTTACAAACCCTGTTGTTTCGCCCGTTGCTTTTGCCCGGCTATTCACGCTCATTGGAAATTTAGCACTTTTAAACTTAATACTTTTGTCTTTTAACTCGGTCTCTGTTTTTCCAACAGATGCAACTTCTGGGTGCGTGTAAATAACAGCTGGAATCGCATCGTAATTTATGTGGGGGTTTTGGCCAGAAATAATTTCGGCGACAGAAATGCCCTCGTCCTCCGCCTTATGAGCCAGCATCATACCTCCAATGACATCCCCTATAGCATATATATTAGCAATAGAGGTTTGATAGCTTTTGTTAACGGGTATAAATCCTTTTGAATCTAATTCGATTCCGATTGCGTGCAAATTTAATCCATGGGTATTTGGACGTCGACCGATAGAAATCAATAATACATCTGTTTCTAATTCTAAGGTTTGTCCATCAATAGACTCTATCTTAACAGATACCCCTGTCCTTGACGGGTTCGCCGCTAAAACTTTATGCTGTAGATAAAAGGTTAATCCTTGTTCCTCAAGGATCTTTTGTAAAGTGCTTGAAACCTCTTGATCCATTGCAGGGACTATCCTGTCTGCGAACTCAATAATAGACACCTTTGTTCCAAGCCGCTGCCAGACACTGGCCATTTCTAAGCCGATATACCCTCCTCCCATTACAACCATTTTGTTGGGGATTTTATTTAAAGCTAAAGCGCCAGTAGAAGATACTATTTGTTTTTCATCGATTTCAATATTAGGGACAGTGGCTACATTAGATCCGGTAGCAATGATAAATTGTTTTGCAGATAAAGTAGATTCCTCAGTACCGTTAGTAATTTTTACTGTGGTCGAAGAGGTAAAAGAAGCGTATCCATATATTCGTGTAATCTTATTCTTTTTAAATAAAAACTCTATACCTTTTGTTAGCTCGTTGACGATCTTATTTTTGTGGTCCATCATGGCGCTTAAGTTAAGGCTAACCTTCTCTACATTTATACCAAAGTCCTTTAATTTATTTTGCGCCTCATCATACTTGAAAGATGTGTGTAATAAGGCCTTAGAAGGAATACACCCTACATTTAAGCATGTGCCTCCCAGGGTATCTCTTGATTCAATGCAAGCAACGCTCATTCCAAGTTGTGCACATTTTATTGCCGCAACATAACCTGCGGGGCCGGCACCAATTACCACTACATCAAACTGTTCTTTCATAACCCTAAACCTTGCTTTTAATTATCATCATATTAGCACGAATTTTATTGTAAAAAATAAAATTAACCAACCATTGAATGCGCGCCACTTACAATACAGCGTTATCAAGTTGACCAGCTCTATGATATTGTTTTACCTTTAGGTATGTCTTTGTTTTATGATTATGTTCATCTGTGTCGGTTACATCGCCCAATAGGGATCTGGTTGCTATTATTTCCAGGTTTGATAGGCTTAAGTGCTGCCCAGAAATCCTGGCCCATAGCTTATTGGTATATTTTTATTGCTGGCGCTGTCGCTATGAGATCTGCAGGATGTATTTATAATGACATTGTTGATCGTCCGTTTGATGGAGGGGTCTCTCGCACAAAAAATCGTCCTATGGTAAGAAAGCGAAATCCTGTTTCTATTAAGCGAGCATTTTTATTTTTAATATTGAACTTAATAATAGGGATTGTTTGTTTGCTTCAACTCAATCTGATGACTATTGGAATAGGATTAGTAACGGCGTTTATGATTGCCGCATATCCATGGATGAAGCGCATTACGTATTGGCCTCAGTTGTTCTTGGGGTTTACCATGAATATGGGGTTTCTTATAGGGTGGATCGCCGTGGAGGGGTCGATTAATATAGTAATGTTTTTGCTATATTTTGGAATGGTTAGTTGGACGCTTGGATATGACACCATTTATGGATTTCAAGATATGAGTGACGATGCATTAATAGGGGTAAAGTCTTCATCGCTTAAGGTTCAACATGCCCCAAAAAGATTTCTTACCTATTCATATAGTGCGACAATTGTCAGCTGGATAAGTGCGGGGATATTAATGAATTTATCTTTCGTTTATTATCTGGGGTTGGTTTTTATCTTACTATTGTTTGTTTGGCAAATAGTTACATTAGATCCCACCAATCCTTTAAATTGCCTCAAACGATTTCAATCAAATCAATGGGTTGGGATTGTGTTGTGGTTGTGCTTGATTTTATCAGGATAAAGCATTTTATGGTCGTGGATCGGTTGTAAAGTTTGTTAATAATCGTTGATCTGCATCTGAAATTTCAGGCTCGTCGTCCAGTTTTACTGCTCGTAAGAAAATCACCAACTCCTTTACTTCGCGATGATCATTTTTATCTGAAAATAACCCCGATAAAGGGTTATCCATCATACCGGGGAACCCTTGTTGATCATTGCGAACAACCTCTTGCATCATTCCGCCCAAGATGACCATTTCATTACCTAACCTTAAGACAGAATTAATTTCATCAATCTTAATTACGGGAATGCGGGATTTAATATCTTGGCCATATTTTTTTGCGGCTAATTCTACTGCGGGGTCTAAAACGTATCCTGCGCTGCTGGATATAGTTGGTCGTAGCGCCATAATGATTTCTCCTGTTTCTAAGTCAATTGATGGCTGAACAGTAAGAATAAGGCCGATGGGTACAGTTTGAATTTGACTTTGTATGTTTGTAAACGGCTCTGACTCGTCTGTCTTCCGTCGTGCATTCGGATAATATGTATCGTACTTCATGTTAAAATAAACTTGGTTTTCAACCACCTTTAAAATAGCAGGCTGATTATTCATTACTGTTAATCTTGGGCTGGATAGTGTGCGGGTTGTACCGAACCTATCCATTAAATTCAGAATTCCTGACATTTGATCTTTTTCGGCCTTTAATATCAACCCTTCTGTGGCATGTTCTGCGCCGCCATAGAGACCTTTAATGGTTCCTTGTACTCCGGCAAGGTCTTTTAAGGCGCTCCAGTTAATTCCGCTGCGGTATTCGTTTTTAAGTGTTACTTCTACAACTTTGGCTTCAATCAATACCTGAGCTGAAGCGATTTGACGTAATTTTTTTAAATAATCCCCTATCATCTGATGTTTGGCTGTCGTTGCGTAGATGCTTAAAATCCCGGCTTGTTTATGAATAGCAAAAGGAGGCTTGCCCCCTTGTGAAGGTTCGTCCATCAGTAAAACATTTAAGCTGGCGACAAGTTCTTCCCAAAAATCTGTGGTCATGGATGAGTGGATTGTGCTGTCTGAGCCATTATTTAAAGATACCCCTGAATCGCTATTCAACAGTTTGGTTGCTACAGAGACATTATCTTTGCTTTCGCGACGCAAAGATAGAAATTGTACATTGTAATTTTTTAGAAAGGGGGTGTCTTGCTCTAAGCGTAAGCATGTTCCTTCAATGTGATGACGCCATTTGATTAAAGATGTTATTCGTTTAACTGCATCAATGAATGGAACATTTTTCGCGGAAAATGAAACTCCTTTTTCTGGGGGGGTTGCCATTTCAAGATCGACGCCCACTTGCTTAGCAATAGTATTTAATACTTCTTTTAAGGGCACATTTTCCGAAATATGAATACTAACTTTTTTATAAAAATTTGGATGAAGAGTGGGCTCTATTATTTCGGTTTTTACTTTTATTGGAGCAGCTCTTTTTAAAACAGAAGTTGGTTTGGATAGTAAATCTTCGTATTCTTGGCGGGTTTTGCCATTATATGGATCATGCTCGTTTGGAAAAGGATATCGACTGCATGATGCGCAAATCATTACTAAAAGACTAAGAACTAAACACCGGCGTAACATTTAAGGACTCTTTTTTTATTTAGTATAAATAAAGAGACTTAATGAAACGTAAACTAATTAAAAAAGTTATATAATTTGAAATCGAATAGAGTGCAGGCCATTATCTATTTCGGGGTGTAAGATTTTATATAACAGTCGATGTTGTTCAACCTTACTTAATGCCTGCAAATCTTTTGATGAAATTTTAACACATACGTGGGTTAACTCATGTTTGTTTTCAAGCATATGGGCGTGTCCAACATGTAGATTGGATTCGTCAATTACATCTAGATTTTCTATGTTTAGAGCATTTCGTAAAAGATTTTCTATGCGGGTGATAGAATTTTTCATAAATTAACCTTGTCTCAAACATTTTCATCCCTACAATACAAAAGAAAAGGAATATTGTCATCTAATGTGTAAATCTTTTAGAAAATGTGATTATGAGAATTGTTTTGCCGAAGGAGAGTATAGGGCTCCTCGTTCTCGTTTTATAGATGATGGGCATTTTTATTTTTGTCTGGAACATATCCGTTCTTATAACAAATCATGGGATTATTTTCAGGGGATGTCTTCAGATGAAATTATGGCACACCGAATTTCGGACATTACCTGGCGCCGCCCAACATGGTCATTGAAAGGAGATCAGGGTTGGTTGTCGCACGTGGTAGAGCATCCATTGTTTGAACAACCAATTGGGATCATTCATACAAAAAAATTTGAAGCATTTCCTTTGCCTCAGCGCAACAGCCAGGAATTTAAAGCCATTAGGTTATTAGAGTTAGAATACCCATTTTCGACCGAAGTTTTAAAAAAGCGTTATTTAAAGCTGGTAAAAACATATCATCCGGATAGAAATGCCGGATGTAAACAATCTGAAGAGAAATTAAAGCGTATTACCGTGGCGTATAAAATTTTATCTCGCTATATTGCGCGCTATTAACCTTTTTCGTATTTTTTTATGTCATCATTAATTCTATGAATTTAAATGTTGGTATAATAAATGAATAAAATTATAACTCTTATTTTAATTGTATCATCTCTTCTTTTTGATGTGTTGATGGCTTCTGACTTTTCGTGGGAAACAGCTTCTTTGCAAAAAGAACCTTTATGGAGTTCTACAATTATTTTTCAGCCGCCGGCTGAATGTAAAGAAGCTTTTTTCGATGATCCAGCATTAAATGAGCTTGATGCAACTGTAAGATCTGTGACTTCTTGGCTTGAATTAGATGAGATACATATAGGAAAAAAAGAGGAAGAAAAAGAAGAAGAGTTCCCCTGCGACTGCAGTTCTGAATCTTTAGAAACCTTTCCATTTCCTCCGTGTGATTTTTGTCCCTGGAGGCACCATCCGTTTTTTGTTTGTCTGCCTAAGCACATGTTTTTTGTGTGGAGAAATTATCAAGCATGTCTTCATTTTGAACAGCAGCGTCGAATGATGTATTTAGAGTTAGAGCGCCAACGATGGCTAGAATATCAAAAATTTCTAGAGCAACAGTCGATTATAGAAGATGACTCTTGTGATGAATAAGTTGCGGCCAAAAGAATTGGTTTTGCAAAAAATGCATAGGACAGTTCCGAAAAATCGTTTTAGATGTCAAGAGTTTAAGTTGACAAATTAGACAAAAAAATATGTAATAAGCCTGGAGGTGTTTTTTGGTGTTTTTATAAATACCTCCACCATTTCTATTTTTTCTTATCATTAAACCTGGGCGCAAGATGGTCAAAAATCTTTGATGTTTCAATAGCTATTTTTTAGACGTGCTATTGCTTTTAATTTTAAAGCTTGAATCAAACAACATTTCAATTTTAGTTAAAAAGAGCTATTATTTTAATATTACATTTAAATGAGGATAGAATGTTTAGTGCCATCGGGCGTCGAGCGATAAATTCTTTTGGATTAATTGGCCAGATTTCTTTGTTCTTAATCGAAAGCCTGCGTGCCACATTTTCCAGGCCTTTTTATATTAGGGAAACTATTCACCAGTTATTTCGAGTAGGCTTTCTCTCTTTACCTATTGTAACATTGACTGCAATATTTACAGGAATAGTTTTAGCATTACAAACGTATACGGGATTTGCAAGATTTTCTGCCACGGGTGCGGTTCCAACTGTAGTGGTATTATCTATTGTTCGAGAACTGGGACCTGTGTTAACTGGGCTAATGATCGCGGGTCGGGTGGGGGCGGCAATGGCCGCAGAGGTTGGCACAATGAATGTAACAGATCAAATTGATGCAATGCGAACATTACACACGGATCCTTATCATTATTTAATAGCTCCTCGAATACTTGCTTCTTTAATTAGTTTGCCATTGCTAGTTGTGGTTGCGGATACGATAGGCGTATATGGTGGATACTTAATTAGTACATTATATTTAGATTTTAATGAAAGTTATTATATTAATCAGACTTTTCAATATTTGTATTTTTCAGATGTTTTTTCAGGGCTAATTAAGGCATTCTTTTTTGGGGCGGCGATTGCAACCATAGGGTGTTATACAGGATATACTACTTTACGCGGGGCAGAGGGTGTAGGTATTGCTACTACTAAATCTGTTGTATTGGCCTCTATTAGTATTTTTATTTTAAATTATATTTTAACGATATTGTTATTTTAGGCGTGCCATGAAAATTAAAATTCAGCTTCGTAATTTGCATAAATCTTTTGGTAAAAAGATCATACTTAATGGTTTAGATCTTGATGTTTACGATAAAGAGTCTTTCGTGGTAATAGGGCCATCTGGGGTGGGTAAGTCTGTATTATTAAAGTGTATGTTAGGCTTGTTGCCGATTGATATAGGCTCTATTATTGTCGACGGGGAAGAAACAGCCAGACTTACTGGTAAGAAGCGTAATGAGTTCCTGAAAAAATTTGCAATAGTCTTTCAAGGCGGCGCCTTATTCGATAGTTTAAAAATATGGGAAAATGTTGCGTTTGGATTAATACAAGGGCAAGGAATGCCTGTGGCTCAGGCAAAGAAATTAGCTATTGAAAAATTAGAGTTAGTTGGCATGAGTGCTGCTGTTGGAGAGCAACGTCCAAACGAGCTTTCTGGTGGAATGCAAAAAAGAGTTGCAATTGCTCGGGCTATTGTTATGGAGCCTGAGGTTTTGTTATTTGATGAGCCTACTGCTGGTTTGGATCCGATCACAGCAGATTTAATCAATCAACTTATCCGACGCTGCCATAAAGAACTGAATATTACAACCTTTACAATTACGCATGATATGTCCACGGTTCATACGATTGCTGACCGTGTTGGGATGTTGAACGAAGGTAAAATTATTTGGCAGGGGACATTAAAAGAAATGGCAAAGGCAGATAATCATTTTGTGCAGCAGTTTATTTATCAACAAAGATTTGAAGATTAATGGCAAAGCAACATAAAACATTTGCATGTCAAAGCTGTGGGAGCATTTATCCTAGGTGGGTAGGAAAGTGTGACGCATGTGGTGAGTGGAATACCATTGTAGAAGAGGTAGAGGTTGCGCCTATCCCAAAGGGGATGAAGCCTGGTAAAAGTGTAGGCTTGGATCTAGTATCTTTAACAGGCTCGATAAAAGCATTTCCCCGATATATCACAAATATTCAAGAGTTTGACCGTGTCTGCGGGGGTGGGCTTGTCCCTGGATCTGTTGTTTTAATTGGTGGCGATCCTGGTATTGGTAAATCTACGTTGTTATTACAAGTAAGCGCAGCCTTGTCTTCAGAATTATTAGTGGCGTATGTTTCTGGCGAAGAAGCCGTAGATCAGATTCGCATGCGTGCCGAGCGATTAGGGTTGAAAGAAAGCCAAGTTATGTTGGCAGCCTCATCAAATGTAAGAGATGTTTTGTCTACTCTAGATACCGTTGGTGGTCCTAAGGTTGCGATTATTGATTCTATTCAAACGATGTATATTGATAACATCGAATCTGCCCCAGGTACGGTTTCACAGGTGCGGGGCTGTACAGCAGAGCTTATTCGTGTGGCAAAATCCAGAGATATTGTGGTTATTTTAGTGGGGCATGTTACCAAAGAAGGCATGATTGCGGGGCCGCGAGTTTTAGAGCATATGGTGGATGCTGTTTTTTATTTTGAAGGTGATCGTGGACATCAATTCCGTATCTTACGGTCTGTAAAAAACCGATTTGGTGCAGCCGACGAAATTGGTGTGTTTGAAATGCGAGAAGAGGGGTTACAACAGGTTATAAATCCATCTTCATTATTCTTGGAGAATCGCTCGGCCGAACTAAGCGGTGTGTCTGTGTTTGCGGGGTTAGAAGGTTCCAGGCCTTTATTGTGTGAGATTCAAGGGCTTGTTGCGTCATCTACGCTTGCCAGCCCGCGTAGAACCGTTGTAGGATGGGATGCTGGTAGATTGTCAATGATTCTGGCTGTATTGGAAACCAGATGTTCAGTTCAAATGAGCAATCGGGATGTTTATCTTAATATCGCGGGTGGTTTAAAGATCACAGAACCTGCGGCAGATCTTGCTGTTGCTGCGTGTTTGTTGTCGTCGTTTACAAACACACCGTTGCCGGAAGACACGGTCATCATTGGTGAAATTGGTTTGGGTGGAGAGGTTCGCCCAGTAAAACAAACAGAAGTGCGATTAAAAGAAGCGGCTAAATTGGGCTTTAAGCAGGCTATTATACCCGCAACGTCAAAACTTTCTGACAATAAACATAATATTTCAGTATTGGCGGTAAAGCATTTATCAGAGATAATGCGCTTTTTTAATATTCGACAGAGAAGGGACATATGAATACAATCGATATTATCATCATGATACTAATTTTGTTGTCAGCTATTATTGGTTTCTGGCGAGGCATTACCCGCGAAGTATTAGGAATTTTCAGTTGGGTTTTAGCGGTGGTTATTACTTATTTTTTGCATGCCGTGCCAGAGCCTATTGTTGGAATGATCATTACGAATGAGTTTTTTAAAGAAATTATATCTACATTAGCCGTGTTTTTAATTACGCTAATTATTCTGACCTCTATCACATATAGTTTTTCTGATGCGGTAAAATCAAGTGTAGCAGGTGGCGCAGATAAAGTTTTAGGTTTTTTGTTCGGATCATTTAGAGGGTTTTTCTTAATAGCGATTATTGCTTTTGGGGCAAATAAATTTTTATTAAAAAACAGCGAGGGGGCCCCCGCTATTTTAAAAGAATCTAAATTAATTCCTATCTGCGACATTATGATAACACGATTAATCCAATCCATTCCTTCTACAAAAATGAATGAGTGGAAAGATAAAACAGAGGGCTTCTTGAATGACGTCTCGTTGAAAGGATCTCAAAAAGCTACAGAGATGATAGAACAATTACCTGAAGAGTTGGAACTAAAAAATGCTGAATAATTTTCCCGTACGTTTTTTTATATTGGTATACTTTGCGATACTAAGCCCATCTGTATTGTTGGCCGACGCATATACAATTAAAAATATACAGGTGCAAAGCACGGGTGGATCTTCGTCTGCTGCCAAAGAAGCTGCGTTAAAGAATGGTAGAAAACAAGCTTTTCAAATGATGATTCAAAAAATGGTCGATAAGAAAGAGCAAGATCGTTTTCAGTCAACTGATGATCAAACCATTGAATTTTTGATTGATAGTTTACAAGTAATCAATGAACAAATGGGACCTAACAGTTATCGAGCTTCCGTTTCTTTTGATTTTAATAAAGAAAGAATTGGGGACTTTTTAAGAAATAAAGCTGTTCCGTTTGTTGTGCCTGTGCATAAAACTATTTTGGTTTTGCCCGTATTATCCGACGGAGCAAAAACATATTTGTTTGAGAAGGAAAACATTTGGTTTGATCTTTGGAAAAAGCATTCTTTTAATCAGGCGCTAATGACGTTTGTTGTTCCCAACGGAGACTTAACGGATATTAGTTCATTAGATCCAGAGGATGCGTTAATTGGGGCTAATCATAAAATTATGATGATTGCTCAGCGTTATCAAGTTTCTGCAATCGTGGTTCCTTACGTAACCATTGCGCAAGAAGGTAGAAATTTCAATGTACGTTTAGATTTTCAAGAATATGATTCCAAAGGGCTGCTAAAAAATAATGCTATTCGTTCGCATAATTTATCTGAAGCATCTACAGAGACATCGAAACAGCAGTTATTAAGCAAACTATTGCCTATAGCGATTGAAAATATTCAGGATTTTTGTAAAGCTCAATTTGGCGGCATGCAAGAGCATAACTTGGTTTACTTAAAGGTTCCTACTAAATCTCCGGAAGATTATTATAAGTATATAAAATTATTAAATGAATCTACAATGGCTCAAGAAATACAGCCTGTTGAATTATCTAAAGGCTATTCAGTACTAAGAGTAAAAACGCTTTATACCCTAGAGGATTTACTAAAGTTTTTTAAAGAGCGTGGATATGATTTTGAAACTTCTCAAGATATTGTAAATCCTTATGCATATGAGGCTTTACCCAAAAGGTAGATAATATGCCAAAAGCAAAGATATCATCAAAATTATTTACGTTACCAAATTGGATAACCTTTGGTCGTATAGTCTGTGTTCCATTTGTAGTGATTGCTTTATTAAATCATCAGTCGCTATATGCTCTAATATTTTTTACAATTGCCGCTGTTTCAGATGCCTTAGATGGATTTATTGCTCGATATATGAAATCAAGATCTAAAATAGGTGCATATCTTGATCCTTTGGCGGATAAGCTATTATTTTTATGCACATTCCTAACCTTAGGATATCTTGCCATTATTCCTTTTTGGTTGATCATCTTATCTATATATCGGGATCTTGTGATTGTGGTCGGAGTGGGCATGCTTAAATATTATAAGAAACACGTGGAAATTAAGCCTGTGTTAATTAGTAAAATTAACACATTTATTCAAAGTATTGTGGTGGTTGCATTTTTAGTTATTAGAGCATTTAATGTACAAAATGTAATAATATTAATCATAGCGCACGTGTTTGTTTATTTTAACGTAATAACCTTATTAGCCTCGGGAATTGCTTATATCCGTCAAGGGTTGCAAAATTTGCAGGGGTATGGTGTTGTATATTTATTTTTAGCCTTTTTTATAGGCTTGTTTATCTTTATGATGAACTATATGATTGCAGATGGGATAGTATTATGGGAACTGATATATCGTGTATTTTCCCCTTTAGTGTATAGGATATAAGATGTTGAATCGCTTGATATTTCCATTAATTTTAATTTTTGCTATCGGATTTTTATATTACTTTAGTGCAATTACAATGCCTTTTATAGTTGCAACAGGATTAGCATATGTATTTCAGCCGTTGGTGGGCCATCTTGAAAAGTTTCATTTTCCAAGGTGGATTGGTGCTTTAGTCGTAACCTGTTTTATGCTTGCTGCTATTAGTGTATTCTTTATTTATACAGCCCCTATTTTATACGAACAACTAACCAAATTAATTTTTAAGATTCCAGCTTATCTTCGTCAATTACAAGAAGTGGTGCAAACTTTGTTTAATACTCTGAATGACCGGATTCCAGCAGAGTATTCAAATCAAATTCAGCATGCAATCCAATCTATATCAAAGGATTTAGTGGCCTGGTTATTTGCAAATACACAGTTTGCTTTTCAAGGTGGTTTAACGCTTATTCATTATTTAACAATCGTATTGTTAATTCCGGTATTGACTTTTTATCTAATGAAAGATTGGCCAAAGCTTATAGACAGTATTGGATATTATATTCCGCCACAAAATAAAAAAGTGGTCATACAACAGGCAAAAAAAATTGATATTACATTGGCCAGCTTTGCCAGGGGGCAAGCACTAGTTTGTATGATTCTTGCGGCATATTACAGCATTGCGTTGCACATCTTGGGTATTGATTTTGGGGCTCTTATTGGCAGTTTAGCAGGTATATTTGCTTTCATCCCATATGTGGGTGCGCTTTTAGGATTTTCAATATCTGCTGCGATTGCATTTTTGCAGGCCTCTCCTTGGTTGTTTGGAGATAGCGGATCTATAGCTTTGTTCGGTGGGGTTACCATAGTCTTTGCTGTTGGTCAATTTTTAGAAGGGGTTATTCTAAGTCCTAATATTGTTGGAAAAAGTATAAAACTACATCCCCTATGGATTATGTTTGCTTTGTTTTTAGGGGGGCATGTATTTGGTTTCGCGGGAGTATTGGTGGCTACTCCAGCAGCTGGTGCAATTGCAGTTTTATTAAGATATGCCTTAACGCGATACAGAGATAAGATGCATTTCTTATATCATGGATATGCTCGGCGGAGAGGTCATGGATCAAAAACTTAATCTGCTTCAGTATACTCTGCCAATTATTCAAGCCCCTGATTTTACATCCTATAGCTATTTTGTTAGTCACAGCAATCAAGATGCTTATCAATTGATAGAAGCTTGGCCAAATTGGCCATTTAAAAGATGCGTAGTCTTGGGCCCTTCCGGATATGGAAAAACCCATTTAGGGCATATTCTTAAAGATTTAATGCAGGGTATTTTCTTAGATGCGAAAGAGCTTACTGAAGATATGTATACCACAATTCAGCCTAATACCTGTTATATCATAGACAATATTCAGGCTGTACAAGACCCTAAGTTATTATTTCATTTTTATAACCTTACCTTAGAAAATGATTGCATAGTTGTGTATCTCTCGGAAATGGCCCCGGGAAAGATGGATACTAATTTAGCCGATTTAAACTCTCGATTGCGCTCATTACCTGTTATAGAGCTATCTCAACCAGATGAAGAGTTATGTAGGGCTATTATTAAAAAGATTTTCTCCGATTTACAAATTAATGTGTCGGAAGAAATTATCCAGTATCTTATGTTTCATACATCGCGAAACTTAAGCGATATTCAGCTTAACTTGAAAGCTTTGAATCAACGCTCTTTAGAAGAAAAGCGAAATATAACAATTCCTTTTATTAAAAATGTTTTGAAGCTTTAGTGACAAATTAAAGCACAAGGAAAATTAGAAAATGATGACTTTTAACCCATCAAAACATGCCAGTGCATTAGATTCTCATTATGATAAAGAAGCAAAGCATTATGATGATTTTAATGAGGCTCGCTCGGCCCAAATAAATCAGACCATAGAGCAAATTTTGCAAAGGCAAGCAGTCAGGACTGTCTTAGATTTAACCTGCGGCACTGGATCACAGGTGTTTTGGCTTTGTAAGAAAGGATATGATGTTGTTGGGGTAGACATAAACAGCCGAATGTTAGAGATAGCAAGAAAGAAAGCACAAGAACAAGATCTTCTAATGATGCTACAACAAGGAGACATGCGTACCTCTAAAGTGGGAAAATTTGATGCAGTTATAACCATATTTAATTCTATAGGTCATCTTACTTGTGATGATTTTATAAAAACTGTCCAGAATATCTATGGTAACTTAAATAAAAATGGTCTTTATATATTTGATATTTTTAATTTAGATTATTTGTTATACAAAGACAATATTACAAAACTTACGATTGATTGGCAAAGAAAGTTAGAAGGCATATTAGTTAGAGAAATTCAATACAGTACTGTTACCAAAGATGGGATCCTTGCTTCATATGATATTTATCACGAGCAAATTAATTTAGCAAAGCCCAAAATTACCACTTCTGTTCAGACGCTTCAGGTGTATACAGCAATACAATTAAAAGAAATACTTGAAAAAAACGGTTTTGCGATCATTCAACAAACTGACATTGATGGGCTGAAATTAAGTACGTTTAAAACTGAGCGCATACTTACCGTGGCAAAAAAATTATAAATTTTTAGCTTAATATTTTTGTGACGTCTGATAAGCTAATATTGTGCTGGGCTAGTTCATTTAAAAGTTCTGTGGTGCTCATGTTGCCCCACTCAATTGCTTTCCTTACAAGTTTGGGTGCGGGAGATTTTGGCTCTATAGTTTCCAGGCGTTCTGCAATTTTTGCTAATAGCTCATATAGTTTTTCTAAAGATAACTGGTTTAAATTCTTGGAATCATAAGAATAATCATTATTATGCAAGTTAATTTCTTCGTGGGGATCTTCCATATAAGAGGGGGGAGATTTTTTTCGATCTAGTACTTCTTCTGCATACGTTTCTATTTGAATTAAATGATTGTCAAACCCTTTTAAAGTAATCGCTTCTTCATGAAATTTTTCATCTAAAAACTCTTCTAACCGCTCGATCGCCAATACAGTTAGTTTAATATCAGACAGCAATGTTTCGTAGAATTCTATAGAAGTAATTTGCATAGATTTTGTTACGGCCTCTAGCGTAGGACGATTTTCTTTGATCGCTTGTTCCATCATTTCAGATTTGCGCAGCCCAGATTTATTAATAATTAACTCTAATTGGCGAGCATCAATTAAATTGGCTAAAGTATATTCTGGAATTCCGGGTATTTTAGGGTGCGTCACTTGTGTTTTTAATACTACGTCAGAGAGCTTTTCATTAAGCCAAACAAATGCACTTAATCGTACCTCAAGATCATCTGGGTTGTTGGGGTGTATTGTATCCCAGAATGTATCACATAGCTCAACAATTAGCTCTAGGCCAGCGGCTAATCCTTGTAACCCATATAAATTTGCCCATGCCTCAGTTAAAATAGCTGCTACGTGTAAGTCTTTAGAGGTATGCTTTAGTGTATTTTCACAAGTTTGTTCAAGGGTTCGATAGTCTGGATCTTGGTGTGTGTTTGTAGGTCCTCTTAATTCTTGGATTTGACGATAAATAGCATCATAACGAATACTTTCACCCGAAGGATGATCTTGATTAATAGGAAGTAAAAATAACGACAGATCCTGATTAATCATTCTCTTCCTCCGTTAATTTACTATCTGGTATGGCTGTTTCTTTCAAAGCGCTAATGGTTTTGATGTTTTTGCGGGATAAATTAGGTGCTTTTTGCGGTAACTTTGGAAACTCACTTAATGTTATAGGTTCTTTATCATCTGTGCTTTGAAGGGTGACTTTAATAAAGGTTCGCATATTATCAACGCCACGTTCAGATTCTGTGGGAATATTAAACTGCAATAATCCCTTTTCACGTTTGTCTGCTTTATCTGCCAGCAATTTAAATAAAGCCCAACCTCCATCATAAGAAAAACCACCTTCAAGATTATTAATTTTATTGAAGTTTGTTTCTGCCTGAGAATAAGTAAATACGGCTACAGGGGCTCCGCTGGCTATTTTAAATATAACATTTACAGGATCGCCATAGTTCCATACTATTTTCTTACCGTTATCACTAATATCAAATGGTGTGCCTGTGCCAAAGTCAAATTCTTGATCTACTAAGTACTGGGCATTTGATGACTCTCTTTGTTTAGAGGCATGAAAGTATATCTGTAACGATATAGATGGAGTGTCTGATTTGCCATCAATAAAGGGTTTAAATAGACGTCGCAATGTATCTATGCCGCTAAAAAAACTAATATATTTTTCAGGAGTACTTTCCCGAGCCTTAAAGGCTGCCTTATAGTCATCTAATGAGAAAGACCTTTCTTCCATTAATACAAACAATTCTTTTAATGTTTGCAAATCTACTTCTTCTTGAACAGAAGGATTGTCTGTAAATGGATGTTTGTTTGCAATATTCTGGTTAAAGTAAACAGCTATTTTTTGATATTGTTCTAAAAGTTTATATCCTCCAATGGCATCTATTCTTTGAGATAATTCTTTAATTGTACCGCTGCGTTGTTCTAAAAAGTAATCAGATGTGTCTGCGCCGGTTTGTAATTTTTTTAGATCTTTATCTGCTGTTTCAATTTTAAAATCTTTTAAATCTTGAATATATAGTTGAATTAATTTTTCAATAGAATTGCCAGCTTGTTTTTTCTCGTATGCCAAAGATTGCTCTAAAATAGAAGACCATTTCCTGACCAATAAGCGCTCACTAGACTGCAAAGGTAAAAAGTCAGACATTAATAAATTTACAGAAGGTTTTGCATAATCTTTGGCTAATTTACTTAAGCGTCTAAAATGTATGTCTAAAAGACTTTCTAAAGATTTTGAATCTGAAACTTTAAAGCCTACCAGAATTGGATTTCCCTCCCCATTCCACCACTTAAATTTACCATCTCTTACTTTTAATAAATTTTCTTTTTCGACAATCGCATCTAATGCGGTTAATACTTTCATAAATTGTTCAGTAACAAAACGGTTAAGTTCTGAAACAATTTCTGGAATTTCATCTACAGAAGATAGTTCATTTAAAATTTTCTTCAATGGAGTCCAGGCTGTTGAAAAACTGCGAACTTGATTTTTAAAATGTTCTTCTGGATTTACGCCAATTGTTTCGATGCTACTGCTAATAGTATATTGAGACACCGCTAATAGATTTATTAAATTTTCATGTAGTTGGGCTTTCGCGACTCGCTCTAACAAAGGCCTTAACTTTTGAGGATAGTCTTCAATTCCTTTTTCCATAAAATCGTAATAACTGGACAATAGTTTATCAGCATTCGCCAAATGTCGAGCATCCCACAAAATTAATTTGCCGGGAATTTCTTTCGTGGCCAGACCTTTTTTCTCAACCTTTGCCATAAACGCTTCGTCTGAAAAACGATCCAGATGATTTTTTATATCTATTAATTCTTGGTTGGCTCGGAAAGTTCCCCCTTTCATATTAAAGACGCTGGCTTCTAGTAAAGTAGAATATGAACCTGAAATTTCATCTTTCAATTTTGTATAAGCAGCTTGTATTCTAGCAATTTGGGTATCAATAAATTTATTTACAATAAGTTGAGATCGTTTAATGCTATTAAGAAAATTACTATAATCTTCGCCAGGGTTAAACTTATCTTCGGCGATCCAGGCAAGATCTCCTGTTTTATAGGAAATATCAATAACATCTTGAATAGTTTTAAAAATATTTTCAAAATCTTCCGTGGAAATTTCCCCATAAGCGTCCACATCAGCCAATTCGTCTAATAACGAATTTAATCCAAATACTTTTTTAAGACTATCGTTTTGATTAATTCCATAGGTGACAAAATTATCAAATAACTTTTCAAAATTTTGTTGAATACGTTTTTGATATATTTTTAAATCCAATTTTTCGTAAGCGTCTGTGTTAATAGACCAATTATATAAGGTGAAATTATCTTTAAATTTATCATTTAAGTCGTATTTGAATAAATCTTTCATCAAAACGAAAAGATCCTCTTTCTGACGAGAGATGAAAAAATTGTTGTAAGAAGTAGCTATTTTTTCTAGAAGTACAAGATTATCCGTAAAATCTTTTAATGATTGAAAATATTTTGTTTTTATAGGGTTGGCTTTTTCTGAAAGTTTTTGGTCAACCACATCAAATACAGTTTTTTCTTTAGCATTTAATTTAGAAATATCTTTAGGCGGCATTAACAGTTTGGTTAGCTGTTGTTGTACTTCTTGATGTACGCTTTGAACTAAGATTAAATCAAACGCCTTTCCTAACGCAGTATAGGCGTCTTTTTTATAGCTTGAAAACCACGAAGGTGGCATAAAAAATGCCCAAAACTTAGTTTCTTCTGTGATAGTCTTCATAAAGTGATCAAAGTGTTTTGTGTAGTTTTCTTGCTCATCTTTAGAAAGCGCTAATCCAGTTTGTCTCGTGTTCTTAATTTCTTTTATGACGGTTTTAATATCTTGAATTGCAGGAGAAAGGTTCTCTTTACTTTTTTTAAATTGATGATAAGACCAAGTTGCAAATAAACATGAAACTGCTAATCCACTTAACAGGCTAATTTTCCCAGCGCTAAGGTTTCGCCAGGTTGTTTGTACAATTTCATAAGAAGGAAAGCCTATATTGCGTTCACGGAATATTTTTTCTACAAATAAATCACGTGCAAAATAAACATTAAAGGGGTTCTTCTGAATGAATAGTTCTAAATTAGCCGAATACGTTTTAGGATGTTCTGCTCCGCCGGTAAAATATATTCCTCTTAAAAAATGAGGGTCTTTATACACGCTATCTGCAAATAGTTGGTTATTAAAAGCAGTAATATTTTCCCAAACTTTTGATAATTCTTCGGTAAAAACGAATAATGCATCAACGTCTAAATGACGCTCTTGTTTATGTTTCATTGTAAAAGCTTGTAGTTTTAAATCATTAATTGCCGCAATGGTTTCTTGGGCTGCATCTTCCATCCAGGTGGGGCTATAGTGTTGTCTAACACCATGTGGGACAGACCATCCAAAAATATTTTTTAATTTAGATGCTTGAAAGCTTTGGGTGAGTGCCTCAAATCCAGGAATAGTATCCGTTTTTGTTATAACGACATATACAGGTAATCGCATTGATAAATTATTTTGCACTGTTATTAGCTTTTGATATAAGACATGTGCTTTCTGACGTATATCTAAAAGAGACAGCTTTTTAGGCCCATACAGGTCTTCAGCTGATAAAGTAACAACAATACCATCTAAAGGTCTGCGGGCCCTGTGATAACTTAATTGACGCAACAGGTCAGACCATGCTTTGGATGTAGCTGGTTTGTGGTCCTTCCCATAAATGACATTTCCTCGTACATCTAACATAACTCCATAATCAAAATAGTGCCAATCTAAGGGAAGGCCTAAGGGCTCAATTTTTGGACCTAATCCAAAAGGTCTTTTAATATCCAAGCTATTTAAAAGGGTGGATTTTCCGGCATTTTCATCACCTAGAACCAAATACCAAGGCAAGTCATACATATACTCTTGACCACCAAAGGCCTGCTTTAGCAGTTTTGCTGATTCATAAAAAGCCTCTTCCATTGGTTCTTTTTCAGGGTTTAAAATTTCTTTTAATCGTTTCCACCAGTCGAATGATTTTTTTTCTGTGTTTTCTTTTGGAAGTTGTTTCTTTTTCTTCTTTAGATAAAATGCTTTTATGCGCATATATATTTGTACAATTTTACGTAATACAAACCTTAAAATACGAAATGTAATATAAAAAAGAATTAACCCTAGAATTGCAATTAAAGCATAGTAGATGTTGGCCATATATTTATAATTAGCCATTGATGGAAGCGTTGTATTTACCCAGCCAATAAAATGTTCGGGGGCTTTAATATAATTCCAAATATTTTTTATCCAATCCATTTATTCTTATTTTCCTAATTGAATTAGTTCGTATAATGCTGTCTTAACCTCAAAAGTTGAATCAAACCACATAATATAGGTCATAAATAAAAACAAGAAAACGCCGCCCAAATAGTAATAGTACCAACGATAGGGGTCTGGTAATTTCTGAGGTTCTGCATCTTCAATTGTATGGCCATAAGTTTCTGGAAATAGAGCATAATCATGGGTGAATACTTTTGGGGATTGGCGATAGATAAATTCATACAGTTTTCCCATGTACACATCTATTGCTGTAATATCGTGGCTGTCTCTGTATTTTCCTTGAAATCCCAACGCCAAGGCATGTAGGTAAATTGCACCAATATCTGATCTCAGAATATCGTTTTGCTCTAAAAAGTCATTAAGATCTTGAAAGACTCTCTCTCCGGCTTTTCGTGTATTAAATAGACGAGATTCCAGAATATTCTTATCCCAATATTTCTGTCCTTGCCAAGTTAGATTTAAAAAAATCTCATCTGTAAGGGCTACTGCGATATATTGTGCTGCCTTATATCCTGATTGAATATACGCGCCGCCCTTTAAAGCCTGCTCTTCAGAGTCACGTAAAAATAATTCAAGTTTGGCGATTATTTGTTCTGAAATTGCACGAATTTTTGATTCCTCCAGCACGGGTAGTTGTGGCCCGGCCTGGGATAAGGCTTTTTGTTTTTCTCTTAGAACTTCTGTGTAATAAGAACTAAAAAAACGATATATAAATGAGTCTTGATATTGATGGTTTAACATTCTTATTATTCTTTTTTAAATCTTTATACTTATTTAAAGATCATTTGTTGTTATATAATAGTATATATCCGATGGACGATTAGCCAGAGCATCCGACGGATTAAATACATACAAAACTTCTCCTAAACTGATAAACTGTGGATCAATTTGTACTTCCACTAAAATCACATCATTTGGGGCGTTAATGATAGACTTTTCATCAGCAGGTATTATGCGACGTGTGGCGCCAATAATGCGCCGATCTATAATTGATTGTACAAATTTTTCTGTCCCAATTAGGGCATTGTCAATCCAGTTGTATGCCATTGCCTGACTAGTCTCAGGTGACTTCCTAATACCTAATATTAAAGTTTTTGAATGCCAGATTGTAGGTAAGCTTAAGCCAAAATAACCCCGTTTTTTTTGGAAGGTTCGGCTTTGAACTTTGTCATACATTTTATCAATAATTTTTGTGATGTAATCTATCGTTATTTTAAAAGACCCAAAAATATTTGCATGATCATACACATTAAATGCAGGAACTTGAGATGTTGCCAATTTTAATCTAGAAATTTTTGAAGCCAGATCTACCAACGCCGTATATAAATTAAAAGGGTGAACACCTTCAGCAGAAATCATTGTTTCAAAGGGCAGTAATCCCTCGATTAATGTATGTAATATTTCGCATGTATGCTGCTGCGTAGGATTGTCGCTGGCTGGATCATATCGTTCCAGGCTATACATAATTTTAGAGCGAATAGATAACGCTAGATCTTCTAAAGTCTTTTTTAAAGAGAGTCCTTTTGGAAAACTTAAATAAGGAGGAATATACTTTGTTAAGACGTATTGCCCTTCTTCTTTAACAATTTCTGCTATTTGAAAGCTTACAAACTTATGTGATGGTACCTGCCCTACGATAAGATATAAGTTAGGAGCTAATCTTGGAACACGCGTTGCTTCGCCAAAGGAACCATTCTCATCCATTACCAGATCACCTGCCGTCGAAATATATCGTGGTGTGTTTCCGGCTGCAGAAGGTTCATTAGGGGAATAAGCGGGTAAAGCAAGATAAATAGGGTAAGAGGTTTGACGCTTAAAATCCACCTCTCCCAAGGGAATTTCTAACAGGGGAAGTTGGTCGCTCTCTTCATAGTGTATGACCGTTCCATCGGGCATAACCCCATAAATTTTTTGAAGTTTAAATGTTCCTTTACTTAAGGCCAGCATGTCAATATGCATATCAGATATACCCCAATGATATGGGCCTGCATTTAGCATATAAAAATTCATAAGACTTTGATAGCGATGATCATTAAGCTGAAAATGTTGGGGGGCTAAGGGCATGCCTTCGTGCCACTGTATAGGATCCGTTTTAAACCTGTAATCTTTTATCACAACACAACCTTACTTCTAAATACCTGGCACAATGCCAATTTTATCTTCCAACTCTTCTATCCCCTCCGACATTAAATCAGGAGTTACAAGACTCATTCCGTCTTTTGTAAACTTTACCATAACCTGTGGGTCAGATGGAATGCGAATTCGATTATTCCCCTTGGGCTGTTGCAAGTTTGCAAAAAAATACCCCCCAACGTATTTGCTGTTTGGATCAACCTTTAATTTCTGTTCGGGAAATTTTTTTCCAGGGATAATAGAAAATTTAAATATTTTATACATCCCATGATAATTTTGATCAAACGCTTTTGCTTTGTCCGCTTTAAAATATTCGGCAGCATTCATTTGAGATAAATCTTGTGCCATCTGAAGATTTTTAGTTAGAACCACATGGAAAGCAAAAGCACGCGCTCGATTTGCATCTTTGTCTGAAACTAATAAAACACGCTGCAGTTTTATATCTTGCTTCAACATAATTAAGCCAGGAGGGACCATTTCTCCTGATACTAGATCATTAATTTTATCACACCCAATTAACGTTAAAAGTATAATTAGGCCTGATAGTCGTTTAATCGACCACGTCGTTATCTTCCACAGAGGGGTCGACTTCTTCATAAACTGCTTCACTGTCATTATTATCCTTATTGTTGTTTTGCAAGCTTGAGGAAGCTTCTAAATCTTTTGACTCAATAGTATCGGTGTTTGTGTTTTCTGTGGGTGTTGCTAAAGGTTGTGTTATAGGCGGCGTCTTAATAACGGGGGTGCTTTTCTGTAATTCTTTTGCGCGTATTGGAATTATCGGTTTTTTAGATGGCATTAAATTACTACTTATAGCTTGAGGGGCCATATTATTTAAGCCTCCCGCTGCATATCCGATGCAAAATGCCATTAATACTGTGGCGGTAAAAAATATCATTAACATAAATAAAGTTTTTTTCGACATGCGAATATCGATTGTTCCAGGATAAGAAACGCCATACCCTCTTGAAAATTCGGAGCGAGGAAGGGATGGCCGGTCACTTCGACGAGTAATAACTTCTTCCATTTCTCGTGGGTGAGATTCGTTTCGATCGTTAAAGCTTTTGACATCCAATTCAGTTAAAAAATCTGGCAAAGGATCTGTCGATGTGCGTTCCCGCCTGTTATTTAAAGCTCCCCAAGACATTTTGTTCCCTGTAACTTAACCCTTTCCTATGTTAAAGAATTTTTTGATAAAAAGCTACTTTTTTCATCGGGTGAACAACAGAAAAACAGTTGCTTTTGTCAAATTATGTAATATTCTGAGAAAGTAGATAATGTAATGAGGTTAACATGGAAATTCTAAACTCAATTAGTTACGTTGGTGTAATAATTGCTGCAATCTCGGGAATGTTGGTCGGGTTCTTATGGTACTCTGATTTTTTATTCGTAAAAAAGTGGATGGAGCTGTCTAAAATATCTCCAAAACAAATGGAAAATACCAGCATGGCTGTATCTGCAGGTATGGGATTTGGTGTTACGTTTGTTTTAACGCTTTGTTTAGCAAGTATGTATCATTATTTTGGATCTTTAGAGAGCGCATTAATGGCGTTAGAATTTTTATTGTTCTTCGTAGCTGTTGAATCTTTGGGAGGGTTAATTTGGGAAAAAATACCGCTTACCCTGTATTTAATCAATGTTGGGCATAAAATAGTTTCTTGGTTAGTAATTTTATTGGTGTATGTCGGCGTTATTAATATGACATCATGAAATTTAACTTTTGTTTAACTTTAGCTAATATGTTAGGTTAGGAAACAATTAAAAACCTTATATTATGGCTAAAGTTAAACACAATTTACCAACAAAAGATGATATCTTAAAGTTTATTCGCACTGCTTCGCATGATTTAAGTAAACGTGAGATTACAAAAGCCTTTAATATTAAAGGAGATCTGCGAGAGCCCTTTAAAGCGCTTCTAAAAGAAATTGAAGTAGAGGGGTTATGGAAAAAAAATACTCGCAAAGACAAAAAAGTAAATTTCAAAGCATCGAAACAATTAGAAGCCACAACTGGTCGAAAAAAATCTGTTTTACCCTGTCGGGTAGTCGAAGCCATAGGGCCACATGAGTACCGTCTTGTACCTAATGAGATAGATGGTTTTAGCGAAGATATTATTTTGACGTTTTCTGACTATCCGTTGCAGCCAGGGCAACGCCTTTTGGCCAGATTACAAAGATTTCCTGCTGGTGGTTTTGTTGCCAAAGTTATCAAGTTGTTTAGTGATCAGTCGGGATATTCTATAGGAGTTTTTCAACCGCGTAAGAATGGCGGATATGTATATCCTGTTTCACGCAAGCAAAAAAAAGAATTTTATGTGGCTCCTTATCATACACTTAATGCAGAAGAGGGGGACATCGTCAAAATTGAAATTATCGAGCAAAGCCCAAGTGATGGTCATGCTAAAATTATAGCAATTTTAGGAAATGTTTATCAACCAAAGGGGCTAAGCTTAATTTCTATTTTGCAGCATGATTTGCCGGATGAATTCTCACCTGATGCCCTTCATCAAGCTGATCAAGGAACTGTTCCGCTGTTGGGCAAACGCGAAGATTTGCGCGAGTATGATTTGGTTACCATAGATGGTGAAGATGCTCGCGATTTTGACGATGCAGTATTTGCCGAACCTGTTGAGAATGGATGGCATGTTCTTGTGGCTATTGCAGATGTTGCTCATTATGTTCAGCCAGGCTCTGCTTTAGATAAAGAAGCTTTGGCAAGGGGTAATTCAGTTTATTTTCCAGATAGAGTTCTTCCAATGTTGCCGGAAAAGCTTTCAAATGATTTGTGTTCGCTTCGACCTAATCAAGATAGAGCGTGTATGGCCGTGCACATTCTATTAGATAAGCAAGGAAAAATTCAGCAATATAAGTTTGTTCGGGGATTAATGCGATCTAAAGCGCGACTAACTTATACAGAGGCTCAAAATATATATGATGGTATATTAGATAGTCCATTGTTTTCTGCAATTAAACATATGTACAGCGTATATGACCTATTATTAAAACATCGTCATCAGCGTGGGGCCTTAGATATTGATTTGCCAGAACATCAGGTCATGCTGGATAAGCAAGGTAATTTAGAAGATATCCGAATCCGCAATCGTTTAGATAGCCATAAACTAATTGAAGAATTTATGATTCTGGCTAATATTTGTGCGGCTAAAGCCTTGGAATCTAAACAAATGCCATGTTTGTATAGGATTCATGAAACTCCTTCTGAGTCTCGGGTTCAGGCGTTAAGAGATTTCCTTACATTCATTAAATTAATTGATAAGCAAAAGCACTTGGTAACCCCAGGAGATTTTAATCACGTAATCTATCAAGTAAAAGATACAGCTCAACATGTGATGGTTAGTGAAATGGTTTTGCGGTCTCAACAGCAGGCTATATATTCTCCTTCAAATTATGGGCATTTTGGTCTTGGTTTAACACATTATGCTCATTTTACGTCACCAATTCGTCGATATGCTGATCTTGTTGTGCATCGCAGTTTAATAAAAGCCTTTGATTTGGGTGATGGTGGGTTGAGTGGCGAACAAGAGCATAATTTAACACAAATTGCCAACCACATTACAGAAAGAGAGAAAGAAGCTGAAACGGCAGAGCGTGAGGTTATTAGTCGATATTTAAGCTTATATATGTTGGAATCAGAACAGTTACATTTCTCAGGAAGAATTACCAGTATTACTGCGTTTGGCATGTTTGTTCAGATAGATGAAACAGGCATTAGTGGGATGATTCCTATATCTTCCATGCCAGATTTTTTTATTTATAATGAAGCTGCCCATGAATTGCGGGGCCGGTCTAGCAAAGTTATTTATAGTTTAGGACAGCGTATCGATGTGGATTTACAAGATGTAAATGTCTTGACTGGACAAATTACATTTCATCTTAGCACCAAACGGTCGGGACCCAAAAAGCAACCCACCCTATCGGCAGTGCAGCCGCCTAAGACAAAGAAGAGACGTTAAATGGACTTGCGACGTTTCTTCTTTCGGTTTTGGCCTATTATTGTGGGCGTGTCTGTTTTTGTATACTTTGCTTATCATGGATTTAGCGGAGGAAGAAGTGTTCTGAAATATTGGAGTATCCAACGTGAATTGGATGAAAAAGAGTTTGAGCTTTTAGAGCTGCAAGCTCAACGAGAAAAATTAGAACAAAAGATAAAACGGTTAAATCCAAAAAGCATAGACCTGGACTTCTTAGAAGAACAGGCCATGAACATTTTGAATTTTTTTCACGAAAATCACGCAGTTGTAATTGAAAAAAATATAAATAGCGATGCGGCAAGCAAAGAATAGATTATTCCGTGCCAGCATGTATATGATTATCAATTAGCCATTGTTCAATCTCCGCACGATTTGGTAGTTTTGATAACGCGGTTTCTAGCTGAGATTTAATAGCATCATATTTTTTTTGTGCTGCTTTTAAATCTTCTTTGGAAATCGTTCCCATTAAAGCAGCTTGTTCAGCGTTCTGTAGATCTATATAAGCGTTGTCTTCCTGTTGGTTTAAAACACGCAACTGTTCTGCTTGATTAAAGTCAGCCGACTTTGCTGATATAGTGGTTATCAGTACAGCAATTAATGCAGTAAACATAGTTTTTTTCATGGTGCGATCCTTATTTCTCTCTATCTTTAATATATAGAGACATTATCGTTTAAGTCAAAAGTTTTTCGATAATTTTTTTGTATAATGTTGGTGGGCGATCATACCCTAACACCCAGCTATAGATATTGTCTTCTTCTTCGTTTATAAGTTGTTCTAGTGTGTGAATGTCTGCGGAAGACATTTGATTTAAATTATCCACAGCTTTTTCAAAAAAAATATCTAGTTCTTTTATACCTCGATAATGTAAACGATACGTTAACTTTTTTAAATTTTTACTTAACATCAAAATTTTTTCCTATGTTAAATATCCTTTAACATTTTGTGTGTAGGCTAAAGGATGGAGGAAAGACATCGGCTGAGAGTGGCTGATGCATAAAGTAGAACTCCGATACACACGAGAGCCCACAACGTATATGATGGGATTGAGTGTAGATGAAGAAATCCTGACTGTAAAGTCTTAAAGATGAAGTCATCACTTTTTAAGAAGGTGTTAACCTTTGAAAGAAGACGGAGAAGCTTTATGTTGAGGTGGAGGAGGGGTGGGC